>Ga0316576_10000017_pt1 | contig 46782 bp, 38 predicted proteins | sample S0NA_FD_203075 | JGI IMG/M metagenome (GOLD analysis project Ga0316576, IMG submission 203075) | Rhizosphere microbial communities from salt marsh grasses in Alabama, United States - S0-2_050615r3r5 | ecosystem: Host-associated > Plants > Roots > Rhizosphere | place: USA: Alabama | collected...
CCGATCGTTGAGCGCGTCGGCGACCATCTGCACCGACACCTCGGGCATGCCCGAGTTGATCACGCCGGCGAGCTCGATGAACCGGGCGTTGTACTTCAGAGTCTTCAGCTTCCACGACAGGTAGTGCGGGTCGACGGGGATGCAGTGACCGCCGAGCCCGGGGCCGGGGTAGAAAGGCATGAAGCCAAAAGGCTTGGTCGCCGCGGCGTCGATCACCTCCCAGGTGTCCAGACCGAGCTTCTTGCACATCAGCGCGACCTCGTTCACCAGGCCGATGTTGACCGCGCGGAACGTGTTCTCCAGCAGCTTGACCATCTCCGCCGCGTCGCACGACGACACCGGGACGATGTTGTCGATGAAGTTGCTGTAGAGCTCGCGGGTCAGATCGGTGCACGTCGGGGTCATGCCGCCGATCACCTTGGGCGTGTTCTTGGTGTGGTAGACGGGGTTGCCGGGGTCGACCCGCTCTGGCGAGAAGGCGATGAAGATGTCTCGTCCCACCTTGAAGCCGGTCCGCTCGAGGTAGGGCTTGAGCATCTCACGGGTGAAGCCGGGGTAGGTTGTGGACTCCAGCACGATGAGCTGGCCACGGTGCAGGTGGGGCAGCAGCGCATCGGCGGCGTTCATGATCAACGAGACGTCCGGGTCCTTCGTCTTGTTCAGCGGCGTCGGCACACAGATGATCACCGCGTCGGCGCCCGCGAGGACCACGGGGTCAGCGGTGGCGCGCAGCGTCCCTCCATCGACCAGCGGTTTCAGCACCTCGTCCTTGATGTCGCCGATGTAGGAGCTACCCTCGTTGACCAGGCGGACCTTCTCCTCCGAGAGGTCGAACGCCACGGTGTCGAAGCCAGCCATGGCGGACTCGACCGCGAAGGGCAACCCGACATAGCCCGCGCCGATCACGACGACCCGCGCCGAGCGATCCTTGAACTTGTTGAGCAGAGCTTCCATAAGGGATCTCCTGTTGGCGCCCCCGGGGCGCCTGCTTTCTCGCCCACCCGTTCACCCTCACCGTCCACTTTGGGGGCGGATTGTAGTCTGCTGGGGAGTGCGGGGGGAGCAGAAAATTGGGTCACCACTCCGGCATCTCGCCCGCGAGGATCCGGCGGGGCCCGTCGGCGAGCAGCCGTTGCACGCCCTCCGCGCCCAACGCGCCCCGGATCCACTCGAGGCCCGCCTGACAGGGCGGGAGATCCGCCACGCCGTGGCTGTCGGTGGCCACCGCGTGGATCAGCCCCCGCCGGACCAGCTTGCGGCTCGCCCGTCGGGCCCAGAAGCCCTGGCCCCCACCGAGCGTGCCGAGGTTGACCAGCAACGCCGCGGATCGACCGACCCGTGCAAGGCGTTCGAGGTCCCCGGTCAGGGCAGGGTAGCGCTCCACGTGAGCGACCACCGGGAGGCGGCCGGCGATGCGTTGCTGGAACAGCTCCTTCTCGAGCCGGGGCGGAATCGCATCGGGCTGGAACTCCACGAGAAACGCTTTTCCCCCCGGGAAGCAGGGGAAGGACGCGTCATCTCGCCGTTCGAGGAAGAGCTGGTCCCACATGTTCTCGCCGGCTGGCGGGTGGATGCGGGCCCGGGAGCCTGCCTCCTCGAGCAGGGCACGGATGGCGTCGGCCGCCTGCTCGCGGGCCGCGGCGTCGGGCGCCCAGGACCCGTGCTTCTGGTGCGGGGTGGGGTAGAAATCCATGAAACCGATACGTTCCAGCCCCCGGACAAGCTCGACAGCCGTCGGTGCGTCCTCGGGGCCATCATCGATCGCTGGCAACACGTGGCAGTGGAGGTCGACGAGCCCTTCTGTCCGCGTGGTGGTCATGTTGGTAGGTCCGCTATTGTAAAGGCGTACCAAGAACATGCGCCAGGCCTGTCATTGACGCCAAACCAAAAACCTCACCGGGTGTCCGATTGACTGGGGAAGCGGCAGGTGGATTGTGTCATAGTGGTAAGGATGCACGAAGGGGGGCATTGTTTTCTTTGGGTTGATCCGAGATCGGCCCCGTGATATAAATTAGCCGGATTGCAGGGGGTTTTGCGAGTTGGTCTGGCCACCTCGCAATGCCCGCGGAATTTTCCAAAGAAGGAAGCAGCGATGGCCGAGCGAAGACCTGATTCCCTTCTGTTCTCCCTCAAGGAGCTCCGTCGTATCGAGGACGACCGGGTCAAGCAGGAAGAGAACGCCGAGGAGGCCCGCATCCAGGCCGAGATCCGCGCCAAGGAGGAGGCCGAACGCCGCGCCCGCGAAGCCGAGGAGCAGAAGAGGCGCGACGAGGAGGAGCGGATCCGTCGCGAGCAGGAGGAGAAGGAGCGGCAGACCCGTGAGGGGCAGCTGCGCGTTCAGGAGGCCGAGCGTCGCGCCCGCGTCGAGGCCGAGATGAAGCTGCAGCAGCAGCGCATGGCGATGGAGATGGACGCCAAGTCCAAGGCGCGCCGGACGTTTCAGTTCAAGCTGATCGTTGGCCTCACCGTCGGCGTGATCCTCATCGGTGGCGGTCTAACCTACTACCTGGTGAAGAAGGACCAGGAGGCCAAGGCCACCGCGGCGAGGCTCGAGGTCGAGCGACGGGAGAAGGAGAAGCGCGAGAAGGAGTGGGCGGAGAAGGAGCGCCGGTTCCAGGAGCAGCAGGACCAGCTCAACAACAAGATCAACGAGCTGATGGCGAGTTTGGCCAACGCCAAGGACGACGCCAAGCGCGAGCTGATCCGCAAGCAGATCAGAGCGCAGCAGGCGGAGGCGGGCCGGCTGGCCCAGGCCCGCGCCCGGGAGAAGGCCGCGGCCCTCAAGCGCGCCAAGCGGATTCGGGTGCGCAACACCAACGACCCCCTCGGCGGCCTCGGGCTCTGACCCGGCCGATCCCCTCCCCAAAAGCAGCTCGATCTGGCCCTGGCGGGACATGTGCCCCCATGTGGCTAGCCTCCTAGCCGGGGAAGCAGGTTGCAGCCCCCACCAGGGAGCGCTGATTTCGGCCAATTAGCCGCCCCACCTGCTGGCCCTGTTCTTGTAATGCTTCGGCGCATGAAGCTCATCTGCCAGGTCGCCTGTGGCAACTGCGGCAAGTCTCACCGGATCCATCGTCGGTTGACCCGCGGGATCCGCTACCGCTTCACCTGCAAGCGGTGCGGTGCGGTGATCACTTTTGGCACGGGCTGCGTGCGCTGGGCCTGCAAACCCGAGGATGCTGGTGAGGAGACGAGCAGCGGGAGGGCGACCATCACGCGGTCCCCCCACGACACGCTCGAGGCGATGGCGGCCCCCCGTGTCGCGCTCCCACCCCCTCTACCACCACCGATCCCGCGCAACGACGGTCCCGACGACCGCGAGGAGGCCCCCTCCGTCGAGCACCCGGTCAACGATACGATGATGGACGGGCGGCCGCCGATTCACCTCACCCCGCTCCGTCGTGGGGTAGAGACCACCCGCGAGAGCTCCCGGGTACGCTTCCTGCGGCAGCGTTGGAAGACGGCGGCCTCGGGCTGCTAGAACGCCGCTGGGTCACCGTACCCGGAACGGTCGCTTGGCGCGGTAGCGCCTCCCCTCCAGCTCGAGCTCGAAGAAACCGGTGCGAGCGTCGCCGGGCACCGTCACCACGAGGCGCCGGCCGCCCTGGAACACCCTCTTGGGCAAGGGGCGGCCGTCGTAGAACACCATCACCTGCCGCGGGGGCGTGACGATGAGCGTGACCTCCGAGCCGCGCTTGCCGGACATCGGGGTGAAGGTGAACTCGATCTCGGGCTTCGGCTCATCCACCGTGAAACGCAGGTTGGTGGGCGTGCGGCGGCCGTGGCTGTCGAGGTTGATCCGGCCGCTCCTGGCCCCGTCCGGGATCTGCAGCGTGGCGCTGTGCGGTCTGAGCTCGACGACGGGCAGGGGGAGGTCGTTGAGCATCACCCGCATCCCCTTGTGGAAGTGGCTCCCGCGGAGGGTGACGCGGGTTCCGGGCAGCCCGTGGAGGGGGAACATCGACGAGATCACGGCGAACTGACTCACCCGGAAGGGGATCGTTGAGCGGGCCGAGCCTGCGCGGGTGACCACGACGAGCTGGCCGGTCCGGGCGCCCGGGGGGATCTGCACAACCAGCTCGTTGGGCAGCCTGCGGCCGACGATGGGCAGCTTCGCGCCGGAGAGGAGCGCCGACGCGTCGGGCAGGAAGTGCCGCCCGCGGATCGTGACCCGCGCCCCGTGGGGCGCCTCGCGCGGCTCGAAGTCGGTGATCGCCGGCGGGTGGACCACCGCGAAGGCGCCCCGGGCGGCGTAGCGCCGCGTCCCGCGCTGCACGCCGACCGGACCGCTGGTCACCCCCGCGGGGAGCTCGGCGACGATCCGCGCGTCGTTGATCGTTCGGACCGTCAGCACGGCGTTGCCGATGTAGACCTGGTCGCCGTCGACGAAGCCGCTGCCCTCGATGACCAGACGCGTGCCCGGGGGGCCGTAGCGCGGCGAGAAGCCGGCGATGCGGGGCGGGCGGACGACGACGAAGGGGTTGGCCGCGAGCGCCCTGCGCCCGGCCCGGCCGCGCACCAGGAAGCGCCCCGTGGTGTGGTTGCCGATCACCACGTCGATGTGCCTCGGGCCGCGGCTCTTCGTCCGCAGCCGCCGCCCGTTGAGCTCGACCCAGTCCGTGGGCTCGAAGTTCTCGCCGGTGACGTGGACGACGGTGCCCCGGTCACCCCTGGGCGGCGAGAAGTCGGCGACGACCGGGGGAGGGGCGAGCACGTCGAAGGGCGCGCCGGACCAGGCGAGCACCCGGCCTCCGCGCTTGACGCCGATACGGCCGGTCGAGACGCCGTCGACCAGGCGGATCACCGCGCGGTCGTGACGCCTCTTGATCACGGTGACGGGCGTCGGGCCGACGACGAACTCGTCGTCGGGGAGGAAGTGCTGCCCGGTGATCTTCACCCGCGTGCCCGGCCCCCCACGACGCGGGTCGAAGCCGGTGATCACCGGGGTCCGGATCACGCCGAACTCCTTGTCGGTCGTCTGATCCGGGAAGCCGGCCTTGCTCACCACGAAGCGGTCGGTCACCGCGTTGCGCGGGATACGGACCTTGATCGTCTCGTTGGAGCGCTGGACAACCTTGACCCAGCGGCCGTTGAAGCGGACCCGCACCGTGTCGTCGAAGTTGCTGCCGTCCAGGCTGACGATGGTCCCGGGAGGTCCCTGGTCCGGCGTGATGCTCCTCAGCTCCACCGGCTTGCGCACCGGCATGTCTGGCTCCGGGGCGGGGGGAGCCCGGTGCTTGCGGTGTCCCTCCCCCTTCCCATGGTGCTTGTCCTTGTGCTTCTTGTGCCCCTTGGCGGGGGGGGCGCGGTGCCGCTCCTGGGCGGGCGCGGGCGCCGACAGGAGCAACAGGCTGAGGGTCAGGTACGGCAGACGGGACATGGCGGCCTCCAGGCAAACTTGCGAAAGGTTTCGTGGGAATATACCCCAAAAGGGCGGTGGTTATTCAACCCCCGGGCCCCGCCGTGTTGGGTTGACACCGCGAGGACCTCTCGCTATGTATAGGCCGTTACATCGGCGGCATAGCCAAGTGGTAAGGCAGAGGTCTGCAAAACCTCCATTCACCAGTTCGAATCTGGTTGCCGCCTCCGAGATCCTGGTTACTTCGAACCCCCTCCCGCTCCGGCGTTTTACGATCCCAACCTGATGAGCGGCGGCCTACTTGATGGTCGAGTTGGTGACCGCGATGGGCGTGTCGTCGTGGTTCGATATCTGGGGGTAGGTCGGATACCACGTGCCGCCGATGTTGTTGGTGATCACGCTCTTGTCGATCTTGATGTCGCCGCTGTGGTCGTTGCTGACGAAGAAGATCGCGCTCCCGTGAGTCTTGACCTCGTTGTACTCGATGCGGGTGCCGCACAGGGACAGCGTCATCGTGTTGCCGTCGTTGTAGATCGCGCCGCCGCTGCCGCCGCCGGGTGTCCCCGACTGGGCCGGGTTGCCGCCGGTGCCGATGGCCTTGTTGTAGGAGAACAGGCTGTTCACGATGGTCCAGGACACGCCGATGCTGCTGATCCCGCCGCCGTTGGAGCAGACGCCGCCGAGGTCGCTGCGTCCGCCGAAGGTGGAATTGACGACAAAGACCGGCAGGTCGCTGTACTGGTCGAAGACGCGGACCGCGGCGCCGCCGAGGTCGGGCCCGGTGTCGGCGCACACGTTGCTGAAGAAGCGCGTGTTGACCAGCTTGAAGCGTCCGCCGCGGACCCAGATCGCGCCGCCGCCGTCGTACTGCGTCTCACTCTTCGAGTTGCCCTGGATGAAGGTGAGGTTCTGCACCGTGAGCTGCGGGTGGTCTTGGTCCTGGCAGTGGGAGGTGGTCCACTTCTGCGCCTGGTCGCAGGTGTTCATGTAGAGGATGCGGTGCTTCCCGCCGCCGCTGAGGGTGATCAGCCCCTTTCCGTCGATGACGATCTTGGGGCCGGTGTCGTTGACGATCTTGGCCGTGGCCGAGAGCGTGATCGTCGTCGGATTCGGACCGCAGTTGAAGGTGATCACTCCTCCCTTGGCCACCGCCGCGACGAACGCCGCGCCGGTGCAGCTCGCCGGGGTGCCCGTGCCGACCACGGTCGTCGGCTTCGAGCTGTCCTCCAGCCCGGCGCCGGCCGGAACGGTGCAGGTGGCCTCGGGGTTGGGGTTCCCGACGGGGGGCAAGTTGTCCGGCGGCTTCGAGTCGCTGCCCACCGCGACGCCGTCGCCAGCGGCGTCGCCCACCGCGGCGTCGACGCCGGGGCCCGCGTCCGGTTGGGGGAGGGTGCCGTCGAGCCGGGCGCCGTCGATCTTGCCACCGGTCGCGTCGTCGGGCTTCCGCGTGGTCGATTCGCTGCAGCCCAGAAGCAGCGTGATGGCCACCAGAGGTGCCAGTACCCTAAAGCGCATTGGATCTCTCCTCTTGACCATTATAGGGCGGATGGGGACGCGGGACGGGGAAAAGGCGCCCCGAGAGGCCGCCCCCGGCCTACATCCCCTTGGGCAGCTTCTTGTACTTGCGCAGAGCCTTCAGCCGCAGGCGCGTGCGATGGAGGATCGTCGAGGCCACGCGCTTGATGCCGTTGGAGATCATCGAGTCGGGGGCGGCGGTCTGCGGCTCGGCGAGGAGCTTGTAGGTCAGCACCGACTGCCTGCCGTCCTTGGTGTAGGGCTCGATCAGCGCGGAGCCCTCGTACTTCTTCATCGTGCCGTTGAGCATCCACCACTTGATCGAGTAGACGCGGCCGGGCTTGTCCTTGCGGGTCAGCTTCAGGTAGACCCAGACATCCTTCACCGGCCAGGGCAGATCGGTGTGGATCACCGCGTAGGTGTCCCAGCCTCTGCGCTTGGTGATCCGGGACCCGGTGACCCGGGGCAGGAAGTACTTGTACTTGTCCACGGCCAACAGGACGTAGAGCACGGCCTCGGGGACGTCCTCCACGATGCCGACGGCCTTGCCCATCATCACGCCGGACCCCTTGACCTTCTGGGAGAACTCGAGCACCTCGCCCTTCTCGAGCGCCTTGATGTGCTCCTTGCTCAGGTTGGGCCGCGCCGGGGCAGGAGAGGCAGAGGTGAGTAGGAGTCCAGCGATCAGCGCGGCCGCTGGCATGCCGCTGGGGCGCGAGTCGTGATTCATGGTTCCTTTGACGAGATGGTGTCCCTGGAAATTCTTTCGGCTTTCGGCCGCTGGCGGTCGATGGGACGGGTGGAGACCGCCGACGGCCCGTTCTGTAGGTTGAACGCGGCCATGTCGAACTCGTAGAAGGCCATCATGTCGGTGGCGAGGACCTTCCTCCACAGCTCCCGCGCCCGGGCCCTGTCGCCGGCGGCGAGGAGCAGGTCGGCCTGGTAGTAGTGGAGCTCGGCGAGGTTGCTCGGCCCCTTGGCCTTGGCGAGGAGCGCCTCGTAGGTGGTCTTGCCCCGGATCAGCTGGGCCAGCTCGGTGTACCACGCGTCTCCGCGCAGGTTTGCCAGGTGGTTCATCGCCAGCGGATCGGGGGGGAGCTTGGCGCGGCGCGCGAGGCCGATGATCCAGAAGCTGCAGTAGCTCTTGAGGTACTCGGAGACCACGCGGCGCCCGAGCGCGCGGTGGTAGGCGTCGAGGGCCTCGGGCATGTGTCCATAGGTCACCAGCAGCGCGATGACGTCGGCGTATGTCTCCTTGCGGTCGGGCAGCACGTCGATGGCCCGGTCCAGGGCGTCCATCCCCCTGGCACGCTCGTCCATGGCGAACAGGCTGCGGGCCTCGTGAACGTAGGCCTCGGCCTTGCGCTCGCTGTCCAGGCCGAGAGCCTGCAGGCTCTGCCAGGCCGCGACCGCGCGCTGGTGTGCCCTGAGCGCCTGGTCCCGCTTGCCGGCAATGTGGAGCGCCTGGCCGCGCAGTCCCTCGATGCGCCCCTCGAGGTAGGCCCGGGCGTGGGCCGAGGGCATGGCGAGCTTCTCCGCGCGGTCGAGCAGCTTCAGCGCGTCGCGTGCCCGGCGCCGCTTGACGCGGATCGTCGCGAGCTGCAGCAACGCCTCGGGGGACGGCTTGAGCTTGATCGACTTCTCGAACAGCTCGGTGGCGTGATCGATGCGCCCCGCGTTGTAGAGTCCGTGCCCGATGGCGAAGTAGACGCGGGAGAGCGGAGGATCGATCGGGCGCTTGAAGTGCGTGGCTGCCCGCTTGTAAAAGCTCTCGATCCGCTCCATCTCCGCCGTGGCCTGGTCGAGCTTCTCGTCTCCGATCAGGCTGAACAGTCGCTCCTGGTACTGCTCGGCCAGCTTCTCGACGTAGGTTCGATTGTCGGGTGCGATCTTCACCGCCTGCTCGAGGTTGATCACGCTGAGCGTCGCGCGGCCGAGCTCCGCGGCGAGACGGCCGACGCACCAGTGGACGGGCGCGCTCTCCGGGAACCGGGCCTGCGCGTTGCGGCAGACCCGCAGGGCGACGGCCTGGTTCTGCCGCGCCTCCTTCTTGGTCCGCGCCGCGCGCTCGTCGAAGAAGCTCGCGAGCTGGAGGTGCGCCTGCGGGCCTGCCGTCTTCGCGTGCGCTCGCTCCAGCAACTGCTGCAGCTCCTCGTCGGGGCTCCGTTCGGTGGCGACCTCCTCCAGCCGCTGGAGCGCCGCGTCCATGCGGTCGACCAGCAGGTACATCCGCGCGACCTTGAACCCGGTCTGGAACAGCGCGGAGACGGCGCCGCGCAGGTGACTGTAGGGGCCGATGTGGAACGCGCGGGCGATGGCCACCCGCTGCTCGATGTAGGCCTTGCGCAGCTGCTCCACCGCGAGGCGGGAGGGCCAGACCCGGACCACCTCCTCCAGCACGCCGATGGTCCGCTGCCACTCCCGGCTCCGACCGCCGACCAGCTCGCCGGTCTCCCTCATCCAGCGCGAGATCTGCTGAAACTTCGCGCTCGCCGCCCTGTCCTCGGGCTCGAGGGTCATCCGAACGCACAGTGGGAGGACGACGCGTTTCTCGTCGCCACGCGGCGAGAAGCGATCGACGAGCCGCGCCGCGACGCGGGCGAGCTGTGGGGCGCGGACCTTCCCCTGGTGCACCTCGACGGGGTCAAACAGCGTGAGCGCGTCCTTGAAGGTCTTGAACGCCTCGGTCTCCTGCCCCCGGGAGAGCTCCTTGTCGAGGCGGTCGAGGAGGTAGCCCAGGAGCCGGGCGCGCAGCTCGCCCCGCTTGGGGGCGTCGATGGCCACGGCGTCGAACTGATCGCGGTAGAGCTCGTAGGTCCCATCGGTGATCGCAGGCGGCACATTGACCAGCAGGTCCGGCCGCTTGGGGTGGGCGAGCTGCCCGGCCGCGGGCGGTCCGCAGGCCGCCCCGGCGGCCGCCAGCACCAACAAGCCCGCGAGTATCATGGGAATTCGCATACTGCAGTCTAGCGATGCCGGCCCGGCGCGTCCAGTCGTTGGTGGTGCCCGGACCGACGCCGGGCCGTTGACAGCTTGAGTTTTCCATCTCAGCATCAGTGACCAATGGAAAACGCTGCATCGATCGTGGTCCAGAAGTACGGCGGGTCGTCCGTCGCAGACGCCGAACGGCTCCGTCAGGTGGCCCGCCGGGTGGTCGACACCGTGGAGCGGGGCCACCGGGTCGTGGTGGTCATCTCGGCGATGGGCAAGACCACGGACGAGCTGCTCCGGCTCGCCCACTCGGTGACGCCCGATCCGCCGCGCCGGGAGCTGGACATGCTCTTGACCACGGGCGAGCGCATCTCCAGCGCCCTGCTCTCGATGGCGATCATCTCCCTGGGCCATGACGCGATATCGTTCACCGGCTCGCAGTGCGGCATCCTCACGACTCACCGCCACACCAACGCGCGGATCCTCGAGGTCCGGCCCTACCGCGTGCAGGACGAGCTGGATCGCGGTCGGGTGGTGGTGATCGCCGGCTACCAGGGGGTGAGCTACAAGCGCGAGATCACCACCCTCGGGCGCGGCGGCTCCGACACCACCGCCGTGGCCATGGCAGCGGCGCTCGGCGCGGAGTACTGCGAGATCTGCTCCGACGTGGACGGGGTCTACACCGGGGACCCGCGCGTCGTGGAGCAGCCGCAGCACCTCGAGGAGATCTCCTACGCCGAGATGCAGGAGCTGGCCCTGCACGGCGCCAAGGTGCTCAACGCCCAGGCCGTGGAGTTCGCCCGGCGGGCGGGCATCGAGATCTTCGCGCGGGCGACCTCCGGCTCGGGCCGGGTGACACGCGTGGTGGGGCAGACCGCCCGCCGCGGGCAGGCCGTCGGGGTGAGCGGCCTGCGCGATCTGGTCTGCGTCCACGGCGACGGCGGCACGGCGCAGCTCTCGCGCCTGGTGCAGGTGCTCCAGGAGCACCAGACCATTCCAATCCGCGCCCGTCTCTACGACGGACAGCCCGCGCTCTGGATCTCGCGGGAGAACTGCCACGACTACGGCTCGCTGCGGCGGCGGCTGGAGAAGGCCGGCGGGATGGTCTGGTTCGAGGAGGATCTGGAGGCCGCGTCGGTGGTGGGGGAGGGGCTCGGCGACGACCCGAATCACCTGAGCGGCGCCCTCGGCCTGGTGGAGCGGATCAACGTTCCGCTGCACAGCATCGACACCGCCCCCATGCGGTTGACCCTGTTCCTCCACCCCGGACACCTCGACGAGACGGTCCGCGCGCTGCACCGGCAGTTCATCGAGGAGGATCCGCTCGCCGAGCCGTTCTAGTCAGAATGGAGTGACCGGATCCGGCGGCGCAGCGCGAGGAGCAGGAGCAGGGCGCAGAGCGCGGTTTCGGGGATGCGGCGCTTCCCGGTCACCGCGCAGCCGCCCTCGTCGCGCACGATCACCGCGGCCAGGGCCGGCTCGCCGACCCGGCCGTCCGCCGCCCGCGCGTGGAGCAGGAAGCGGTAGACACCGGGCTCGGCCGGGGTGAAGCGCAGCGTCTCGCCGCTGGCCTCGATCGCGACCGCCGGTCCGTCGAGCCGGCGCCACTCGAGGCTCAGCGGCTGGCCCCGGGGGTCGAAGCTCGCGGCCCCCGACAGCTCCACCTCCCGGTCCACCTCGGCCTCGACGAAGTCGCCGGCCACGGCCACGGGGGGGCCGTCGGCGAAGCCGGCGGCGAGCAGGACGTGGGCGGCCACTGCCCGGGCCACCGCGGCCACCATGGTGGCGTCCACCTGGTCGGGGAGATCCTGGCTCGTGTGGTAGTGCGGGTAGCGCCGCCACCAGGCCGAGGCCACGGTGATCGACGGGATCCCCAGGTCAGCGAACGGTCGGTGGTCCGAGTGGCCCTCGGAGAACAGGCCGGCGGAGCAGGGCAGGGCGGCGTAGATCTGCGCGGCCCAGGCCAGGCGCCCCTCGAGCGAGCGGCCGGTGGGGTAGCCGTCGAGCAGCGCCTCCGTGGGGCGGTCGCCTGGCCGGTAGCCCACCATGTCCATGTTGATCACCGACTGCGCGGCGCTCGCCAGGCCGGGCAGCGCGGCGAGGTGGCGGCTGCCCCAAAGACCGTGCTCCTCGCCGGCGAAGGCCACGAGCCAGACCTCGGTGGCCAGCTTTTCGCCGGCGAGCACCCGGGCGATCTCCAGCAGCGCGGCGGTGCCCGACGCGTTGTCCTCGGCGCCCGGCGCCGGCCCGGGGCCGGGGCGGCAGATCGAGTCGTAGTGCGCCGACACGATCAGGACCGGGCGGCTGCCCCCGACGCCTGGCGCCACCGCGACCACGTTGCTCACCTGGCCCTTGCCGCCGAGATCGAAGGGGTCGAGCCGCACGGTCAGCCCGGTCTGCTCGAGCCGCGCGCGCACGAGATCGGTCGCGCTCTGGAAGCCCGGCTCGGTGGCGTCGCGGCTCAGCGCGGCGAGGGCGCGCACCTCCTTGGCGATCCGGATCGGGCTGACGCGAGCGACGGCGGCGGCGATCTTCGCCGAGCGGGCGCCCGCCGGGGACGGCGCGAGGAGCGCAAGGCAGAGGAGGAGCGAGCACGCGCCGGCGGTACCGCCGCCGTAGCGGCGTGGGGAGATGAGGTAGCTACCAGGCACGGTCCCCCTCCGGGCCCAGGCCGATCTCGACGGTGAAGCCCAGCGAGAAGCGCTGCTCGTCGCGGGCCTCTTGCCGCAGGGGCAGGCGGATCCCCAGGTCGAGGGCGATCCTCGGCGTCGGGCGCACGCGCAGCGCCGGCGCCACGAAGAGCAGCTGGCGCAGGGCGTGCTGGCGGCCCAGGAGCTCGAGCTGGACGTCGAGGACCACCAGCGCGGTGAGCCAGGGGACCGGCTGCTGGGCCAGCAGCAGCGCGAGGGCGCCGAAGAGCTCGTCGTTTTCGTGGATCGTGTCTTGTCGGTCACGCAGCACGCGGCCGATGAGGTCGGCGTTGAGCTGCAGCGCGAAGCCCGCGCCCAGGCCTGCCGCGACCGCCGGGCCGGCGCTCACCGTCCAGCGCGCGGGACCGAGCTGGAAGCGGGGCGGGGCGAGGATCGGCGTGTCGGGCTGGAGCCAGCGCTCGCCGGCCGTGGGGGCCGAGACCTGCAGGCCGAGCCCCAGGTGGCAAAAATGCCCCCACAGGACCCAGCTGAGCAGGTGGGCGTCGGCCCCGAAGCGCAGGTCGCCCGCGCCGCGGGTGGAGGCCGCGCCCGCGCCATAGACGCCCTCGGTGCGGGCCGACTGGAAGACAACGGTCGCGTCGACAAACGCGCCCCATCTGCCCAGCCCCAGCTCAACCAGGACGCCGGTCGCCAGCTGCTCGGGCTCGACGCCCTGCCGCACGCCGCCCCAGACCTTCTCCAGCTGCAGCGCCACGGAGGTCCGCGGCTGCTCGGGCCGCAACGCGCGGCCGAAGTGCCGTGGGCTGGCCTGCAGCCGGGGTGGCCGCGGCACCAGTTGCTCCGCCCGGGCGTCGCCGCCGAGGGCGAGCAACAGGACCAGGCCCACCCGGATCATGGCACGTGGAGCGTCAGGCTCGTTCCGATGCGGTGGCCAAACAGGGTGTAGCGCCCGGCCATCGTCGGCAAGCCGCGCCCCTCCGCGGCGGCCTTGCAGTCGCGCAGATCGATGTCGTACTCGGCGTCGACGCAGCTCACCATCGTCGTGGCGGAGAAGCGCGAGTCGTCGACCTCCACGGGAGGCATCACGGTCAGGGTGTAGCCCGCACGCAGGGTGAGCAGGCGCCCGATGTCCCAGGAGACCCCGAAGAGCCAGTCCACCTTGGTCGAGTCAACGGTGACAGGCGTGACCGACTCGCCGGGGACCGCCGCCGTCTCCACCATCAGCGCGGACTGCAGCTCGAGGGTCTCTCGCAGGCGGAAGGCCCCGCCCGCCTGCACGGCCCACACGTCCTGGAAGCCGCGGTGGTGCTCGATGCGGTCCGGGACCTGCGGCTGCCGGCGGAACATGGAGCCGCTGAGGCGGATGTTGAGCCGGTCGTGGACGCTGTAGTTGATCCAGCGCAGCTGCAGGTTGGCGAGCCAGCGCCGCGTAAGGCGCCAGGTGGCGCCGAGGTTGATCGCATCGGGCAGGGCGTAGGTCACCGACCCGCGACCGGAGAGGTCCCGGTCCACGCGTTCGATGGACGGGTCGGCCAGGGCGTTGCGGTAGCTCGCCTGCGAACGCCGGACCCAGGCGTCCCCCTCGGCCACCATCTCCCGGCCGTCGAAGCCCAGCACGCGGCTGACGTAGGCCAGGCCGACGTCGACGGCCGGGTGGGGGCGGACCAACACGCCGACGGAGAAGCCGATACCCCAGGCTGTCCCCGCAACGCGCATCGCCTCGGCGGCGTCATCCGACTCGTAGTTGCACGGCTCTCCGGATCCGCAGTCGTCGAGGGCGACGCTCTCCCCGGTTTCCCGGGTCGTGCCGCCCTCGATGGCGGCGTCCCGGGCGAAGCCCATCTCCAGGCTGCCCCACACCAGGCTGGTGGAGGCGCCGACCACGAGGAAGTCAGCGATGCGCCAGGACGCGGCGACGGTGCCGAAAAGGTGGTACTGGGTCAGGTCGGTCCCCGCGTAACGGGTCGGGCCCTGCTCCCCTCCATCGAACCACCTCCCGTCGCCGTCACGGAGGAAGTCGAGCCGCCGGGTCATCGCCGTGTGGCCGGAGAGGGAGAGTGTCACGGAGTCCGACGCCAGACTGGAGGAGACGGCGAGGATCGGCTGGGGGAAGAGGTCGAGCAGCGCCTGTTCGTCGAAGGTCCGGACCCCCGGCGTGCTCGCCGTTGCCGGTCGCCCGGTGAGGGTGTCGATCGGGCTGCGCTGTATGGTGCCGTGGCCCAGACGGAGGGTGCCATCAACGTAGACCGCGAGGATGCTGCGGGGGTTGAGCTCGAGCGCCGCAGGGTTGTACAGGAAGGAGGCGGGGTGACTGCTGGCGGGTCCCGACAGCCCCAGCCCCCCGGTCCGCAGGTCGTACAGCGGCGCGGCGCCCGCAGCGGGCACAAGGCCGGCGGAGAGCGCAAACCATAGAGCTACCGCTAACTTGACTTGCCCCATGCGTCTCCATATCATACGAGCGAATCTGAGGGTAAGCCATGAAAACTAAGCTTTTTCTAGCCAGTGGCACCCTCGTTGCCCTGCTGGTGTTGGTCGCCTCGGGTTGCGAGGTTACATCGGAAAAGATCCAGACCTGGAAGCAGACCGTGAAGGGGGCGGCCAAGATCCGGGCTGCCGTCCGTGACACCGCTCAGACCCTGCCGATCCGCGTGGAAGCTGCCGAGGCGCTCTGTGAGATGGGGCTGTTCTCGCCCCTGAACGAGGATGTGAAGGCGCTCGCCGCGGATGATCGCAAGAAGATCCTCCAGGAGCTGACCAAGCGCCTGCTAACGAAGATGGAGGGCTCCAACCCGGGCTCGACCACCCGGGTCCAGATCCAGGCCAAGGACGCGCTGTTCGCCATCCGCGATCTGGCCCCCGACCCCATGCGTCGCACCATCGACGAGAAGCTGGGACGCTGGCTTCTCGCGGACTGGGTCAAGCGTGGGGCGGGCGAGCACAGCGCCGAGAAGATCATCACGACGCTTGGCGACGCGGCTGGACCGCCGCTGGCCGAGTCCATCGGTCAGGGCACGCCGGTCGTTGTCGCGGCCACGCTGTTGCGCAAGGTCGGCGGGCAATCCGATCGTGACCGCGCGGCCGCGAAGCTCGTCGAGCTCGCCAAGAAGCAGGATCCTCCGGACGAGCAGACCTTCCTCGCCCTGGGCAAGGTTGGCAGCCTCGGGGCGAATCAGTACCTGCTAGAGGTGGCGCAGAAAGGTGACTACAAGCGGCGTCTGTGGTCGCTCCGGGCGCTCACGCATTTTCCGCATCTCTCGTCGATCCCGGTGGCCCAGGCCATCGCGGCGAACGCCCAGCTCAAGGACGAGCAGGCCCTGCTGCGGGACGAGGCCTTCACCCTGTTGGAAAAGGTTGCCGATCCACGGAGCATGGAGGTACTGATCGGTTTCCTGTCGGACAAGGACAAGATGGTGCGGTACCGCGCCGCCGAGGCGGTGCTCTCGGGCTTCGGCGCGAAAGGTCTAACGAAGTTGCTAGACGGGTTTCCTTCGGGCTACACTTACAAAAAAGAAGACCTGGAAGATTTCATCGAGAAGGACATCCAGGAGCTGGGGAAAAGTGCGCTCCCAGCTCTCCGGGAGGCTCTTGGATCCAAGAACTGGGTTGCACGACTTGTCGCGGCTCGGCTGCTTGGTCGGATGGGGACCAAGCAAGACGTGACAGCTCTTGAAAAACTAGGTAGTGATAGTACCAGGATTCGTGGCTGGGACGGGGGTGCGACGGTAGGGTCGGAGGCTCTGGAGGCAGCGAAGAAGCTCAAGACCAGGTAGTCAGCGATCAAGACGGAACCGTGATGGACCAAAGCAAGAAGACAATGCGCCATTTCTACTGCCGCGATGTCCTGTGGGACATCTTCGAGCAGATGGCGAACGACTTCGATTGCTCCATCGACTACCTGATCAACGAGGCGATGCGCTACTACGCCCGGAGCAAGAACTACGCCCCGGCTCAGCACCCACCCCAGCAGCAGCAGATGCCTCCCAGGCAGCAGCAGCCGATGCCGCCCCAGGGGGGAATGCCGGCTGGAGGAATGGGTGGTGGGGGGGGGATGCAGATGCCCTCGCGCCGCCCGCCGCCCCCCCCCGGAGGCCCGCCCACCGGAGGGGCCTACTCGGTGCGACGCACGGTCCAGCAGCCGCGCAACATGCCGCCCGATCCCATGGCCGGTCGCCGCCCGCCGCCCGCCATGCGGCCCCCGATGGGGGGACCGCCCGTCGGCGGGCCGCCGCCCATGGAGGCAATGGGCGCGGGTCCCACGCTTTTCCTGATCTTCAACAACCAGCGTATCCCCATCGACAAGGACCAGTTCATCATCGGGCGAGGGTCCAAGACCAGCGACCTTGCGATCAAGGACGGCAACATCTCGCGCAAGCACGCCGCCATCATCCGCCGCAACGGGACCTACTACATCAAGGACCTGGGCAGCACCAACGGCATCGACTACAAGGGGATGCGCATCGACAACAAGCGCATCGACGAGGGCGACGTCTTCCACCTCTGCGACTACGAGCTGCGGTTCACCTACCGCGGCTAGCCGCGTGCCTGATCGACGCAAGGTCCAGGGCGCTCTCGAGGCGCTGCTGCGGCCCCTGCGCCTGGCGGCCCGCGACGGCTTCAAGGAGATCGAGGGCACGCCAAACCTGGGCGTGGCCCTGGCCCGCGCCGCCAGCCGCCTGGCGGCCGCGCTCGAGGCCGGCGAGGCGGAGATCTTGTCCGGCTACGTGGCCGCGCTGGAGGGCTTCGACGACAAGGCGAGGGACGAGCGCGTCCGCCTGGTGGCCCAGGGGCTGCGCCTGTGCGCGCAGGTCGGTCAGGACCGGCCGTCGGCTCCTCCTCCCGGCCCACCGCGCAGGCCCCGGGCCCCGGGCGAGGACGGGCGCGGCGCGCCGCTCACCGTGCTCCGCGGCGTCGGCGAGCGCGTCGCTCGTCGCCTGGCCGCCCGCGGGCTGGAGACCGTCGAGGATCTGCTCTACTTCCTGCCCCTCGAGTACGTCGACCAGCGGGAGGTGGTACCCCTGGATCGCCTGGTCCGGGGCGTGCGCGCCACGACCTGCGGGGTGATCGTGTCGACGAGCGCGAGGCGGGCCCGGGGGCGCCGGATGCTGGAGGTGACCCTTGGTCCGGTCGGTGGTGGGTCCGCGCGGCTGAGCTGCGTCTGGTTCCGGGCCTACCCGGGGCTGGAGGCGCGGCTCGAGGCCGGCCGCAGCCTCACCGTCAGCGGTACGGTGCAGCGCTACCGGGACCAGCTCCAGATGGCCCACCCTGACCTGCTGGGGGAAGGCGGGGGCGGCATTCGCCGGCGCTACCCCGAGGTCGAGGGCGTGGCGCCCCGCGTGCTCGAGCGGCTGTGCGCCGAGGCCTGCGAGCGCTTCGCCGACCGGCTCGAGGACGGCGTGCCCCCGTCGGTGGCGCGGGAGCTTGCGTTGCCGACCCAGGCCGACGCCGTCCGCGCCGTGCACCTGACAAACAGCGAGCCCGACGCCTCGGCGATGGAGCTGCTCCAGCGCGGCGAGCACCCGGCCCAGCGGCGGCTGGTCTTCGACGAGCTCTTCTCGCTCCAGCTCGCCGTGGCCCTGCGGCGAGCGACCTGGGGCGAGCGCACGGCCCACCCCTGCCGGCTCTCCGACGCCGTGGAGGCCCGGCTGCGCGGCCAGCTGCCCTTCCAGCTCACCGGGGCCCAGGAGCGCGTCGTCGCCGAGCTGCGCCGGGACATGGCCCTCGGGCGGCCGATGCACCGCCTGCTCCAGGGGGACGTGGGCAGCGGCAAGACGGTGGTGGCCTTCGTCGCCGCCGCCGCGGCGATGGACAGCGGGCTCCAGGCGGCGGTGATGGCGCCGACCGAGATCCTCGCTCGCCAGCACTTCGAGACCATGGAGCCCTGGGCCCGGGCGCTTGGCTGGCACGCCGCGATGATCACCGCGGCGACCCCGCGTGGCGTGAAGGAGTCGCTGCTCGCCCTGGCCGACGGTGGGCGGATCCAGCTCCTCGTCGGCACGCACGCCCTGCTCTCGCCCAGGGTCAGCCTGCCCAACCTTGGGCTCGCCGTGGTCGACGAGCAGCACCGCTTTGGCGTGCTCCAGCGCGTGAGGCTGCGCGAGCGTCCGCCTGATCAGCCCCTGCCGCACCTGATGCTGATGACCGCGACGCCCATTCCAAGGAGCCTGGCGCTGGCGGTCTACGGCGATCTGGATCTGTCGATACTCGACGAGAAGCCTCCCGGCCGCCGCCCGCCCCGGACGCTGCTCTTCGTCGGCGAGGAGCGTGGCCGGGCCTACCGGCTGGTGCGCGGGCAGCTCGAAACGGGCCACCAGGTCTTCGTGGTCTGCCCCCTGGTGGAGGAGTCGGAGAAGCTCGACGTCGCCGATGCGGTGAGCACCGCGGCGCGGCTCGAGCAGGAGCTCGAGGGGTGGCGCGTCGGCCTGGTCCACGGCCGGATGAGCGCCCAGCAGCGGGCGGAGGTGATGCATGCCTTCCGCGGCCGGCGCATCGATCTGCTCGTGGCGACGACCGTGATCGAGGTGGGGATCGACGTGCCCAACGCGTCGACCATGGTGGTGGAGCATGCAGAGCGCTTCGGCCTGGCCCAGCTGCATCAGCTGCGAGGCCGCGTGGGGCGAGGGGACGAGGAGTCGCTCTGTCTGTTGCTCTCCGACGCCGCGGCCCAGGACACCGTCGCCACCGAGCGCCTGGCCGCCATGGCGCGCACAAACGACGGCTTCGAGATCGCCGAGACCGACCTCCGGCTGCGTGGTCCGGGAGAGGTCTTCGGCACGCGTCAGTCCGGCGTGCCGCGCTTTCGTTTCGCCGACCTGCGTAGCCACATGACGCTGCTCGCCGAGGCCCAGCGGCTGGCCCGGGGTGTTGTGGAGCGCGATCCGACGCTCGAGCGTCCCGAACACCGTCCCGCCCGAGAGGTGATGCTCCGCCGCTGGGAGGGGGCGAGCCTGGTCGGAGAGGAGGCCGGCTAGGGCGGGGAGCGCCCCCCCCCTGTTACCGATTGGCCGGGGGGCACCTGATTGGCTACACTGCCAGCGCATGCAACTCGAGCGACGCAGAGTCCTCCGTCGAGCCCCCGCGGGGGGGGTCGCCCTTGGAGCGCTGAGCATGATCCCGCTCTGCGTGATCGAGGTCGCCTACGTGCTGCTGGTCCACCGCCCGATCTTCGGCACGATGGGCGAGGCCCTGCGATTCTCGCTCTACCTGGTGATGCTGCTGGTCTGCGGCGGCGCGGTGCTGGGCGCCGTGGAGGGGCTGGTGAGCCTCGGCGTCTCCACCCTGACGCAGCTCCTCGCCAAGCGCCGCGTGGCCGAGCCGCGCTGGATGGCCTGGCTCTACAGCCTGCTCGCGCTGCCGGTCATCGCCGTGGGCTCGGCCCTGGTCTTCAGCGGCCGCCGCGCACAGCAGATCCCGGGCAAGCACCTCATCGCGCTCGGACTGGGGCTGGTCGCGCTGCTCGGCACCTATGTCTTTCTGCGCCTGGTGATCGGCGCCCGGGATCGCTTCCGTATCCGGCGCTGGGAGGCCCGGCAGGCGTTGCTGCTCGCCCCCGCGCTGCTGCTCGTGGCCGTCGCGCTGTACGTGGCGGACCAGCGCGTGCTGGTCCGACTCTACACCTTCTTCCATGTCGGCCTCGCCCTGGGGACCGTCGCGTTCTGCCAGCTGGCGGCGGGGGCGGTCTACATGGGCTTCCGACCGCGGTCGCGCTGGATGGGGCGGCTCGCCGATCCCAGCGTCGCGCTGCTCCTGTTCGTCGCCGGGGTCGCGGGGGTCGCCTGGTCGTTGAACCGGATCGGCCGATGGGAGACCCTGCGGGCCGTCTACTACCGCGACACGGTGATCCAGGCCAAGGTCCTGTCACTGGCCTCGAAGCTCAAGATGGTCCAGGGGGCGGGCGACGCGCTCCAGCCGACCCGCCCCCCGGAGCCGATACCGGAGAGCTCGCTCCGTCCCGGCCCGCGCACCCCCGAGGCCAACCTGCTTCTGATCTCCGTCGACGCCATGCGCGCCGACCACATGGGGGTCTACGGTTATGGCCGCAACACCACGCCCAACCTGGACCGCTGGGCGCGAAGATCCGTGCTCTTCGAACGCGGCTACTGCCAGGTCCCTCACACCTCGTTCTCCGTCACCTCCCTGATGACCGGGACCTACGTCTACTCGGCGAGCCGGGCCAACCCGGGACGGCGGTTCCGCACGATGGCCGAGGCGGTGCGGCGGTACGGCTACAAGACGGCCGCGTTCTTCCCGCCTGCGGTCTTCTACATCGACCGGGACAACTTCACGGCGTTCGAGCGCTCCAAGTTCGGCTTCGAGTACGTCAAGTACGAGTACCTGCCCGCCGACAAGCGCGTCGACCAGGCGATCGCCTTCCTGCGCGAGCAGCGGGCCGAGGCGCGGCGCGGCGGAGATGGGCCGGGGCGGTTCTTCGCCTGGCTCCACCTGTTCGAGCCCCACGAGCCCTACGAGCTCCACGCGGGCCACGACTTCGGGCCGCGGGGGGTCGACCGCTACGACAGCGAGATCGCCTTCGTGGACCAACACCTCGGCCGCCTGTTCCGCTACGTGCAGGAGCACTTCCCTAACACGGTGATCGCCCTGACCGCGGACCACGGCGAGGAGTTCGGCGAGCACGGCGGTCACTACCACGGCAACGCGCTCTACGACCAGCAGGTGCGCGTCCCGCTGGTGATCGGCGCGCCGGGCGTCGAGCCGCGGCGGGTGGACGGGGCGGCCCAGATCATCGATCTCCCGGTGACGATGCTCTCGCTGGTGGACGTGCCGGTCTCGGCCGAGATGACCGGAAACGACCTCGGACCCTGGCTCGCCGGGGAGGACGCGGCGAGCCTCCCCCCGGCGTTCTGCGAGATGGACCAGCAGAAGTTTGTGGTCAAGTGGGACCACAAGCTGCTCTGCGACACGTCGCGCGGCTTCTGTGAGCTCTACGACTTGAAGCGCGACCCGCTGGAGCGACGCAACCTGATCTCGCGCGAGCCGCGGCTCGCCGACCGCCTGCGCCAGCGGTTGACGACGTGGATGGCCAGCCACTCGATCCAGCGCAGCGGCGAGGAGGACGAGGAGGCGGAGATCACGGGCCTCCTCGACCGGGCGCGCCAGCGCGATGTGGGCGCGATCCCCGAGCTGGTCAAGCTGGGGCGAACCTCCCTCGAGCTCAGGCGGAGAGTGGTCCGGCTGCTGACGCAGATGCGCGCGACCCCCGCCCGGGCCGCCCTCGTTCAAGCGACGTCGGACACGGACCCGGGTGTGCGGATGCAGGCGACGATCGGCGCGGCGATGCTGGGCCACGCGCCGAGCCTCGCTCGGCTCCCCCGGTTGCTCGCTCGACCCGACCTCCCTCCCGGGATGCGGCGCGACGCCCTGCTCGCGCTGGCCCGCGCCGGGGACCGCAGGGCGACCAGGCCGCTCGCCCGGGTCCTCGAGGAGAGCGGCGAGATCTACGAGCGCGTGGAGATCGTCGAGGCCCTGGGTAACCTCGGCGACCCGGCCGCGGCGCCCGCGCTGTTCGGTCAGCTCAAGACCCTGCGCACGCGGCTCGTGGCCATCGAGGCGCTGGGCAAGGTCGGCGCGCGGACCGCGGTCTCCGAGCTCCTGCGCGGGCTGGCGAACGACCGGTTCGTGAGCTGGCGACGGGCCGCGGCCCAGGCCCTGGGCCGGATCGGCGACCGCCGCGCCGTCGGGACGTTGCAGCACGCGGTGCGGCAGGACCTGGAGGGCGAGGTGGTGGCGGACGCGCTCCAGGCGCTGTCGCGGCTGGGCGGGCTGCCGGTGCCCGGCGTACCGGAGCTCCGCGCGCCGCGCGGCAGCTGCCCCTCGGGGGCGCCCACCTGCGAGATCGACCTCGGCGGGAGCTGCGCCATGTCCGCGCCCCGGGACCTCCTCGTCGCCTTCGGCGGGCGCGGGACCGGCAGGGTCACGCTGTTCTGCGGGAGCAGGGAGGTGGACGCTGTCGACGTCGGTCCCCGGCGGACGGCGGCGATCCACCTCTCGCACTCGCTGCCCGGTGCGCTGCGCCTGCGCGTCCCGTCCGGTGTCACGCTGAGCTACGCCGCCCTGCGCCCCATGCCCCGGTCCCCGCGCGCGGCGAGCGAGCAGCCCGGGGGGTGATCGGCGCTCAGGCGTTCTCGCCGATCTCCCGCACCACTCGGGCCAGCTCGGCCGCGAGGGGCGGTGGGCCGGTGCGCGTGAACACCTCGACAAGCGCCTGGTAGTACCAGAGCGTCCCGTCGCGGCCGCCGCGGAAACGCCCCCACAGCTCGTCACCGATGCGGCGAAGGTCGGCGAGGATCGTCCGGGCGTTGTAGAGCTTGTCGGCGCAGGAGACGAGGAGCACCGAGGGCGAGGCCCGGGGCAGGTGAGCGAGGTAGGCCTCCTTGCGCTGGCGCCAGGGGGGCTTGGGCTGGACGTCGGCGTCGGTGCACCCCTCGACGATGTCGACCACGGGCTCGCCAAAGCGCGCGCGGATCTCCCGGCGCGCCCGATCTCCCCCCTGATCCTCGATCGCGTCGTGGAGCAGGGCCGCGATGGCCTCGTCCTCGTCGCCGCCGTGCTCGAGCACGATCGACGACACGCCGAGGAGGTGGGCCACGTACGGCGTGCCGCTGCCCTTGCGCCGCTGGTCCCGGTGGAGATCGAAGGCGTGGTCCAGGGCCTCGCGGTAGCGTGCGGTGAGCACGGTGGCCCCACGCTCTACTTGCACGACTGCCCCACGGTCTTCGGCGGCGGGCGCTGGGCCTTGCCGGTCTGCAGGTTCACTCCGTCCTTCCATCGCTCCACCGTCTTCTTTCCGTCGTGGCCCCAGCGGGTCCAGGTGCCTTGCTTGAGCCCCTGCTTGTAGGTCCCGCGCAGCTTGGGCTTGCCGTTCGGGTGGCGCTCCTCTGCGGGCCCCTCGAGCTTGCCCGCGCGCCAGATGGCCTGTCTTCGCTTCTTGCCGTTCCGCCACCACTCCATCGAGGGCCCGTCGAGCTTGCCCTCTTTCCAGGTGCCGAGGGCGCGGTCGGTGCCGGTGTCGTACCAGGCCCGTGCCGCGCCGTCGGGCCTCCCGTTGACGTAGGTCAGCTCCTTCTTCTTCTTTCCGTTGTCATACCACTCGATCCAGTGGCCGTCGGGCACGCCGGCGCGGTAGGCGCCGCGGGACTTGAGCTTCCCGCCGTCGTACCACTCGGTCCAGAGCCCCTCGCGCCTGCCGTCGACCAGGGCCCCCTCCCGTCGCTTGGAGCCGCTGTCGTACCACTCGGTCAGCCGGTCCTCGCCCCCCTCGCGGCGCTGGACCAGCTTGCGCTTTCCGTTCTCGTACCACTCCTCGACCTTCTTCGCGGAGCCATCGTCAGCGTAGTTCGCGTCGAGCTTGCGCGTGCCCCCCGGGTGCCACTCGAGCCAGTGCCCGACCCGACGGCCGTTTTGGTAACGACCCTCGGCGCGCTTGCTGCCCCGGGCGTGCCAGGTTCGCTCCTCGCCCTCGAGCTTGCCGTCTTTCCAGCGTCTGCGGGCCTTGATCTTTCCGTCCTCGTACCACTGCTCCTCAAGGCCCTGCTTGGACCCGGCGCGGTAGCGCTCCACGGAGCGTCTCTTGCCGCTCTCGTACCACTCGGTCCACGGCCCGTGTCGCTTGCCGTCCCGGTACTCCCCGCTCTGGTCCAGCTTGCCGCTGCCGTGCCAGGCGCGGAAGGGCCCGTGGCGTGTCCCGCCCGGACGCTCGCACCATGCCTCCCTGCCCGCGGGAGGCGCCGCGCCGCGGGAAACGGTGCCTGCCGGGCAGCCCGATGTCCCCCCCGATCTGCCGCCGCCGGCCGCGGTCTCCCGCCGCTCCGTGCAGCCCGCCAGCAGCAGCGCCGCGAGGATCCAGACCGGTTGCTTTGGTCTCATCACCGGGAGTATAGCCCGCCCGGGCCGCGTTGACAGGCCTCGGGGTGCTCCCTATGCTGACCTCCATGTCCGAGGAAACCGCAAAGAACGTCGCCGTGCTCGTCACCTGCCCCGGGGACCGCGCGCCGGAGCTGGCCCGCGCGGTGGTCGCGGCCCGCCTCGCCGCCTGCGTCAACATCGTGGGCGAGGTGCGCTCGATCTACACCTGGAAGGGAGAGGTCTGCGACGACGCGGAGTCGTTGCTGGTGATCAAGACGCGTGCGTCGCTCTTCGAGGCGCTTCGGGAGAAGGTGGTCGATCTCCACCCCTACGACGTGCCCGAGGTGATCGCCCTGCCCATCGACAAGGGCCACCCGGAGTACCTGGCGTGGATCGAGGAGAGCACGGGCTAAAGACCGGGCTGGAAGACTCTGCTGCGGATGGTCAAGAGCTGGCTCGCCACGACGCTCCTGCTCCTGGTCGCGCCTCTGGGCGCGCGGGCGCAGCAGCCGGCCCCGGAGCCGCCGCTGGTGATCACGCCGGCGCCGCCGGTGCAGGACCAGGTGGCGACGCCCCCCACGGAGGCGCAGCGCAGGAGCCTGCTCAAGCGGATCGAGGACGCCCGCAGGGCTCTGGGCGCGCTGACCGGCACGCCCAGCGTGACACGCCAGGCGCTGAGCGCCGAGATCGAGCGGCTGGGGGAGCTGCTCGGCGGGCGGGCGGCCTGCAACCCGACGCGGGAGGTCAAGCGACTCGAGGGGGACCTCGCCCTCGCGGCCGCCGGCGAGACCCCGCACCTCAGGCCGGGGCTCCACCGGCTGGCCTATCGATCGCCCATCGACCGCCGGCTGCACCAGTTCGTGGTCTATGTCCCCGAGGTGCAAGACGGTCGCCAACGGCTGCCGCTCGTCGTCATGCTGCACGGCATGAACAGCACGCCAATGCGGGCGGTGGGGCGGCTCTTCGGCGTGGACGACGAGAAGCTGGGTGATCATCAGCTGACCTGCGACCGACCGTCGCTGCCGAAGCAGGACGCGCTGGTGGTGGCGCCGGAGGCCTTCGGCGACAGCCTGTACCGCCTCGCCGGGGAGCGCGACGTGACCACCGTGGTCCAGATGACGATGCGGCTCTATCGCGTCGACCGCCGGCGGGTCACGATCACCGGGCTGAGCATGGGCGGGACGGGCGCGGCCGAGATCGCTTTTCAGTACCCCCAGGTCTACGCCGGAGTCCTCGCCCTGTGCGGCTACTACGACCGCCGGCTGGACAACCGGATCCGGGGGCAGCAGCTGCAGCCGTGGGAGCGGCAGCTCAACCGGGTGCACTCGCCTGTTGACTGGGCCGAGAACGGGCGGGGGATCCCGCTCGCGCTGATCCACGGCACGCTCGACGGACCGGAGCGCGCCCGGGCGATGGAGCGGCGGTACAAGGAGCTGGGGTACCCGGTGACCCTGAAGCTCTTCGATCGCGGCCACGACGTCTGGACGCCGGGGTACGCCGGCGGCAAAGCCTTTGACATCCTGGGCAAGCTGCGCAAGCCCCTCGCGCCGAGCCGGGTCACCTTCGCCAGCGGGCGGCCGCGGATCCGCCGGGGCTACTGGGTGGTGATCGACGCCTGGCAGGACTATCGCCGCTGGGCGCGGGTCGACGCCGAGATCGTCGACCGCGGCAACGTCCGCGTGACCACCGAGAACGTGGCCGAGTTGCGGCTCGATCTGCCTGCCGCTCGCCTCGCGCGCAAGGCCCCTGTGAAGCTCGTGTTGGACGGGGCGGCGCTGGAGATCCCGGCCCAGCGCAACCGCTGGGTCCGGCGCGTCCGGCTCGCCCGGGGCCCCGGGGGCTGGGGCGCCCTGGAGCACAAGCCGCCGCTGACAGCGGGCAAGCGGCCGGGGCTCTCGGGCCCCATCGAGGACATCTACTTCGACCCGATCGTCGTGGTCTACGGCACGGGGGGAGGGCAGGCGGCGATCCTGCGGCGGCTGGCCCAGCAGATCGGAGGGGTGAACGGGCGTCCGCGGAAGTCGAGCGGTCGTGGCCACGAAGCCGAGCCGCGGTACCAGATCGTCCCGGACCGGAGCTACCGCGCGAGCTGGGCCCGGCGGCGCTCGGTGATCCTCGTCGGCAACGAGAAGACCAACCGCGTGCTCACCCGGCTCGGTCCGAGCCTGCCTATCCGCGTGCTCGCAGACGAGGTCCGCCTCGGCGGACGCAGCCTCAAGCGGCCAAACATCGGAGCGACCTTCATCGTGCCCAACCCCGACTCGCCGAGGTGGTACCTGCTGGTCGTGGGGGGGACCACTCCCGAGTCGTACCGACGCTGGCGACAGCTGCCCGGGCTGCTGCCCGACTACGTCGTCTTCGACGACGGCGTGGCCACCCGGCGCTGGCGCATCGTGCTGGGCAGCGACCGGACCTTCGTGGAGGCGGGCTACTTCGACAACGAGTGGAAGCTGCCGGGGGCCGCGGCCCGGTAGGCGCCGGCGCTGACCAGCTCGCCCAGCCGCTCCACGGTCCGCGGTCCGATGCCCCGCACGCGCTGCAGCGACGCCAGGTCGGGAAACGGGCCGTGGCGGCGACGGTGCTCGACGATCCGCCGGGCGAGCACAGGGCCGATGCCGGGTAGCGCGCGCAGCTCGTCCACGCTGGCCCGGTTGACGTCGATGGGCAGACCAAGTGTCAGCCGCATCATCGCGGGCATCGGCACCGCGGTGACGTGGCAGCCCTGTCCAAGGTGGACGATCTCTCCGGCGGGGATCGCCCGGTCTTCGCAGCGGCCCGCGCCGAGGCGGGCGGTGAGGTCCGAGAGGCGTGTCTGCGGCGCGCTGTTGCACAGGACCTGGGTCCGGCCCCGCCACGAGACCGCGACGGGATGGCGGCAGGGCAACGCCGCGCCGGCGACGGGCTGACGCAGGCGCAGCGCGGCGACCAGGTTGATGGCGACGAGGGTCCCCAGCGCGAGGGCGCGATGGATCTGCATCTCGTGGGGGTTATCGGCAGGACGGGCCCCGGGTTGCGTTTTTTTTGCCGCGCGCAGCACGGGCCTGCGCGGCTCGCGAGGGTTACTGGCGCCGACGGCGGTCGCGGCGGCGCGTGATGCCGTGCACAAGACCGAGCACGAGGAAGGGGAGCAGCATCCCCAGCGCCCGGTCCGCGCGGCCGTGGCGCCGGCGCCCCCGGGCGCTGGCCGCGGCGTAGGCGTCCCCCTCGCAGGAGGCGGCGTCACTCGAGGTGTCGCCCTCGCATCCCCCGCTGTCCGAGCTGTAGTCGGAGCTGTCCCCCTCGCAGCCGGAGCCGTCGCTGTAGTAGCCGTCGCCCGAGGAGTCGCCCTCGCACCCGCCGCTGTCATAGTCGTCGTAGGTGTCTTCCCCCTCGTCGTACCCGCAGCCCCCGTCGTCGTAGTAGCCATCGTCGTCCTCGACGTAGCAGCCGCCGGCCTCCCCCTCGTAGTAGCCGCTGCCGCCTCCCGACGGCGACGATGACGACGATGACGACGGAGACGAGGGGCAGTCGAAGAGGCCGACGACCTGGATCTCGCCGGGCTGCCCGGGCACGGGCAAGAGTCGGGCCGCGCGGCAGAACGCCCCCTCGCCGCGGCTGTAGCGGCCCCGGCTCAGTCGGCGCACGCGATCGTCGGCGGTGTCCAGGGCGCCATCGGGCCCGGGGTCGGTGAAGACCAGCTCGAACCTGCCGTCCTGGCAGTCGCAGCCGCTGTCCTGCGCCGCGGCCTCGATGCGTCCCGCGGCGCGGGTGGAGCGGAATATGAGCTGGTCGCCGGCGTACTCGCGATACGAGAGGAATGGGCCGCCGGAGGGCCCGCCGACGCCGGCGCCGGTGGGGAAGTCCAGCTCCACCAGCGCGATCGCCCCCCCGGGGCGCTGGAGCTCGAAGTAGAGGAACAGGCCGGCCGGGGCGTAGCGGCTCGCCTGATCGCCAAGGAACGCGCGGCCACCGCTCGGGAGCGCGCTCGCGGGGTCTCCGTCCGGGGAGACACATGTGTCGCGATCCGGGTCACAGTCCACCGGCAGGTCATAGACGTCGACGGCGACCCTTCCGACGCTGCCGTTGTCGCAGCCGGCGAAGAGCGCACAGAGCGGGAGGGCCAGCAGCAGAGTGCGGCTCAGAAGTGCCATGTCAGCCCCGCGGTCGCCGAGGTCCGGGTCGGTGTCTCGACGCTCAGCACCTCGCGCAGCCCGTCGAGGGCGTCCCCGCCAGCGAGCACAACCTTGGCCCGTAGCCCAATGGCGAGGTGGTGGAACAGGCGGAGCTGGAGCCCCGCGGCGAGGAGGCCCATGCCGGTCCAGTTGCGCGAGCTCAGCGCGGTGAGGCCGTCGCGCTCGACGAGAGCGGCGACGTGGCTGCCCCCGCCCATCGCGTCGACGAACAGTCGAAGCGGGCCGTAGACCGGGGCGTAGACACGAAGGCCAAGCGCGAGATCACGGTAGCTGCGCTCCTCGTGAAAGTCGAGAGCGCCACTGGACAGCGTGCCGTTTTGCGCGACGGAGGAGTAGGCGAGCTCGGCGATGAGGTAGAAGCGCAGGGGGAAGCCTCGCAGCTTGCCGCCCACGCCCACGACGCCGCCGACCGTCGGGCCAGCGCTGCCGGCGAAGCTACCGCCACCGTTGAGCTCGGCGATGAAGTGCGTGCCCGGCTGGGGGGGCTTGACGCATGGACCGGCCGAGCACGGGATCTCCTGCGCGTTTGCTGCGTGTGCTCCCAGCAGCCCGGCGAGCACGACAATCACCAAAGACTCCCGATGCATGGTGCAACTCCCGTCCTTTCGCCTTTCCCCGAGCAAGCCGCGTACCACCGTTTTAACCTTGCGGATCAGGGGGATGGCGGACGGGGCGTGTTGCCGGGGCGCCACAGTGTGAAAACAGCAGCGCCATGACGCATCGCCTGGAACAACGTGGACTGAGGGCTTTCGCTAGCGTAAACTTCCACTTAGCCGAGCCCGCAGCGTGGGTGCGGCCCAGCCGAAACCCATGGACAAGAGCGACCTGCGGCAAGAGATCGCCCGGTTGGAGGGCCTCCTCAGCAAGGACCCCGCCTCCTCTGCGTTCCACAGGCTCGCCGATGTCTACACCCGATCCGGCCGTTTCGTGGACGCCATACGGGTTTGCGACGAGGGGCTGAAGCACCATCCGCACCTTGCCGAGGGCTACGTCTCGCAGGGCCGCGCCCTGTTCGGCACCGGGAAGCTGAACAAGGCGATCAAGGTCCTGCGAAAGGCGGTCATGCTGCCGGGGAGCGGATCAGAGCCCTATCGACTGCTCGGCGAGATCCTGCTCCGCAAGGATGTGCCCACCGAGGCCGTGACCTTGCTGGAGGAGGCGGTGGAGCGCGGCATCGACGAGCGCTCGATCCTCAGCCTGCTCGAGCGCGCCCGACGCGCGGTGGAGACCGAGCAGACCAGCGTCGTCGAGATGCCCGGCCAGCGGGGCATCGGAAACGTGGCCATCGCCGGGACCATCGGCGCGACCACGGAGATCGAGCTGACCCCGGAGACGCGCCGTGAGCTGGGACGCCGGGTGCGGGGTGGCAAGACGCCGCCGGTGGAGAAGAAGCCGCGCGGGCCCGTCAGCTCCCCCGACTGGTCATCCATCGACGACGAGTGGGAGCAGGAGCTGGACGCGCGCAACACGGGGACCTTCGCCGACCTCGAGTCCGACGTGGGAGGCCCGTTCGACAGGCCACAGCTGGAGATCCAGCTACCACCTCTGAGCGATCCTCTCACCGAAGGGATGCCGCCGTTGCCCCAGGATCCCGAGGACAGCGGGGCGTCCACCTTACCCGAGGCCGCCGAGGCCCTGCGAGAGACGCTGCCGCTTACGGATGGCAGCGCAGAGGAGGAGCAGGCCAAGACCCCGGAGCTGCACAAGGCGTCTCCGGCTTCTCCGATGGAGCTCGCCGACACGCTGCTCGCCATCGTGGCGGAGCCGCCCCCCGGGCCGGAGCAGACGCCCCCGCCCCCGCCGGAACAGGATCGGCCGGGGCCTCCGCCCGCCGAGGTGCAGTTCGAGGATCTCATCGGCGCCGCGGAGCCGGAGTCGGTCGAGACCGAGGAGCCGTTCGAAGACGACGCTGTCCCGGTGGACATCGACTCGTTGTTCGACGACGCGCCCGCACCGCGAAGGAGGGGTCGTTCCGTCTGGATGGTGATCGTCTTCTTGCTGTGCTCCGCTGCGGGCGGGGGCGGAGTGTACCTCTGGCGCCGGCACAAGGGAGCCAAGGCGACGGCCGCGGCCCTGGAGCAGGGACAGAAGGCGCGGCTCCTCGGATCCGCGTTCTCCATCGAACGAGCGGAGCGCGCCATCGCCACGGCTCGATCCGGGCCGGCGCCGGGCGCCGAGCTGGCGGGTGAGGCGGAGCTGATGGCGGCGCTGAGGTGGTTCCATTTCGGGATGGGAAAGCCAGTCGTGGCCACGCCCTCGCACTCCCCGTGGAGCCACGTCCTCGCCCGCGCGCTGACCAGGCTCGCCAGCGCCGAGACCGGTCGGGCGCGGTCGCTGCTCGAGCCCGAGCCCAGCGCCAGGTCTGACCGCGCGCAGCAGAAGCTGTATCTGGCCTGGACGGAGTGGACGCTGGGCGATCGGGGCCCGGCCGAGCAGCACCTGGGCCAGGCGCTGGAGCTGGAGCCCGCCCTGGTCAACGCGCTGCTGCTCCGCGGGCTGATGGCGCTCGAGATCGAGGAGGTCGCCGGCGCGGCGGAGGCGTGCCGCGAGGGGTTGCAGCGGAGCCCGAGACACCAGCTGCTCGCCGCGTGCGTCGGGGCAGCCTTGCTGACGCAGGGGAAGGGCTCCGGCGACACCGAGGAGAGGCAGCGGGAGCTGGACCGCTTGCTGGCCATGGACGCCGAGGGGCCGGTGGGCAAGGCGTGGCAGGAGGTGCTCCGTGGCGAGCGCAAGCTGAGGGACGGTGACCTGGCGGAGGGGTCGCGGCAGATCCAGGGCGCCCTCGCCGCCGCGCCCCCACGACCGGCGTTGCTGGCCCACGGCACGCGTGCGCTGATCCTCGCCGGTCAGCTCGACGCGGCGCAGGAGGCCTGGGAGCGGCTGGAGAAGGTTCGATCGAGCAAGAGCCTCGCCCTGCAGCTGCTCGAGGCGCGGCTGCTTCTGCAGCAGGGACTCGACGAACAGGCGCTGGCGAGGCTCGACGGGGAGCTGCCCGCCGCCGGGCGGCTGCTCAGGGCGGAGGCCTTGTTGCGGCGCGGGGACCTCGCTCAGGTCGGCCCCGCCCTGGCCGGCCTCAAGGGGCCAGAGGCGGGGATCCTGCGTGCCGCCGCCCTGGCGCTCGGCGGACTGACCACGCCCCTCGACACGCTGCGGGAGCTCGCCAAGACGTCGATCCAGGCCCGCCTGTTCCTCGCCCGGGCGCTGCTGGCGCGCAACAGCCCGAAGGAGGCCGCCGGGCTGGTGCGGCCGCTGACCGGCACGCCGCCGGTGCACCTCGAGGCGATGACCCTCCTCGCCCAGGCGCAGGTCAAGGCCAGGGACCTCGGCGGGGCCCTCGCCACGCTGGACGGCGCGGTGCGGGCCAGCGGATCCCGATATCTGCCGGCCGTCGAGCACCAGGGGCTGGTTTACGTCGCGCTCGGGCGGTTCCGCGAGGCCGACACGACGCTGACTCAGCTGTCCCAGACCGGACGTCGTTCCCTGAACGTCGCCGTCGCGCTGGTCAAGGCGCGGGCCCTGTCGGGGCAGGCCACGGAGGCCGCCGTGGCCCTGGATGAGGCGAAGAAGCTGGGCGCCTCCGCGGAGCAGCTGGCGGCCCTGGGAGGGTTCGTCCTCCTCGCCCAGGGCAAGGCCACCGAGGCCTCCACGGCGCTGGAGGCGAGCAGCAAGAGCGGAGAGCCGGACCTGATCGATCTCGTCGCCCTGGGAGCGGCGTACCTCAAGGCCGGCAAGCGCAAGGGAGCGGAGAACACGTTCTCCAGGGCCTCGGCCCTCGACCCGGAGCATCCGCTGCCGCACCTCTGGCTCGGCCGGCTCTACCTGGACAGCGGCGATCGGAGGGCCACGCACGAGTTCGAGACGGCGATCACCCGCGTGCGGAAGCGCCCCCGCTTCCCCCAGTCCATTGTCACGGACGCCACCGTGGGTCTGGTCAGCGCGCGCCTCGACGTGGGTCGTCCAAGCCCCGCGCTGGTCAAGCAGCTCGAGGCTGCGGTCAAGGCGGCGCCGGCCCACTCCGAGGCCTGCCGCCTGCTCGGTAAGGTCTACATCGAGCTCAAGCGCTACCGCGCGGCCCAGAACGAGCTGAAGCGCTGCGTCGAGGTCAACCCGGTGGACGCCACGGCGCATTACCTCCTCGGGATGGAGGCCCACAGCCGGCTGCCCCAGGCGCGGCGCGCGCTGAGCCGCTTCCTGGAGCTGGAGCCCAACGGCAAGCGGGCGACCCGGGTGAGGCGCCGGCTGGCCCGGATGAGGTGAGCGTGGCCCGGATCCTGGTCTGCGAGGACGACGCGCGCTTCCGACGGCTGCTGGTCAGGGTGCTGGCGGAGGTCGACGAGCTCGACCTGCTCGGCGAGGTGGACAGCGGCGAGGAGGCGTGCCGGCGACTTGAGACCACGCGCCCGGATCTGCTGCTGCTCGATCTCGAGCTGCCCGGCATCAGCGGCCTGGAGGTTATCGAGCGCGTCGCATCGCTGCCGCGTCGCCCCGAGATCCTGGTGCTCACGACCTTCACCGACGAGGCGAAGCTGTTCGAGGCGATGCGGCTCGGAGCCGCCGGTTACCTGGTCAAGGGGGTCGCGCCGTCGCGGCTGGAGTCGGCGATCCGCGAGGTGCTCGCGGGCGGCACGGTGATCGAGCCCAGCCTGGCCCGCAGGTTCTGGAGCTACTTCGCCAGTGCCCGGGGACGCAGCGAGGCGGACTACGGCCTGACAGAGGACGAGCTGCAGGTGCTCACGCTGGTCGGCCGCGGCCTGTCGAACCCGGAGGCGGCGCGGGTGCTGGGCTCCTCGCGACGCACGGTCAAGGCGCACCTCGAGGCGATCTACCGCAAGCTCGGCGTGACCAGCCGCGTGGAGGCGACTGTGAAGGCGCTGCAGGCGGGGCTGATCGAGCTGTAGGGCGCGGACGCGACCCTACCCGAGCAGGATGTCCACCGGGCCCTTGCCCTCGCGCAGCACCTCGATCTCGTCGTCGATCAGGCTGACCACGGTGGAGGGCTCGTTGGTCAACAGGCCGCCGTCGAGCACCAGGTCGAGCTCCTTGCCGATGCGGTCGCGGACCACCTCGGGGTCGATCAGGATCTCCCGGGTCTCGGGGTCGGTGGCGCTGGTCGAGATGATCGGGCGGCCGAGGGCCCGGGCTAGCTCGAGGCAGGTCTCGCTGTCGGGGACGCGGATGCCGACCTCCCGGCGCTTCTCGAGCAGGATCTTCGGCACGTTGCGGCTCGCCGTGAGGACCACCGTGTACGGACCGGGGAGCAGGCGGCGCAGCCAGCGGTAGGCGAAGTCGGTGACGAAGGCGTACTCGGAGATGTTGGACAGATCCTGGCAGATGAAGCTCAGGCGGTGGCCGCGGTCCAGACGCTTGATGCGGTAGATGCGATCGATGGCCTTGCGGTTGTGCAGGTCGCAGCCGATACCGTAGACGGTGTCGGTGGGGTAGGCGATCACCCCGCCCGCATCCAGCAGCTCGGCGGCCTTGTGGATCTTGTGCGGGTTGGGGCGTCGTTCGTCGAGAACGAGCAGCTGTGCGACCTTCGCCATGGCTGGCCGAGGTTATTATCCGCTTCGCCGACGGAAGTCAACGGACGTGCGGCGGATCACGTCGCCACGGTGCGGTCCGTGGCGACCACGTAGACCTCGGACGACGACTTGCGGGTGGCCTCCGGCTTGACCGTCTTGGTCCGGCGGTAGTGGCGGCGCACCTCGGCGAGAGCGGTCTGGAACCCCTGGCCCATGAAGATCTTGCCGACGAACCCGCTGCCCTCGCAGCCAAGGAGCACGGCGAGCTCCAGCGCACGCTCGAACAGCTCCGCGCTACGCACCTGGTCGGTGAACGGGATGCCGGTGGTGTCCGGCGCCATGTCCGAGAGCACGAGGTGGAAGCAGCCTCCGCCGGGCAGCGCGGCCCGCAGCCGCTCCGGTTCGATCTCGAGGACGTCGCCGACGACGACGGTGGCGTTCCCCGGTGTCGGCCCGTCGAGTTGCGAGCGATCGAGGCCCACGACGTGTCCGGCCGCCCCGACGCGGGTGCAGGCGTACTGCAGCCACGATCCGGGCCTGCAGCCCAGATCCAGCACGCGTCGGCCCGGGGCGAGCAGGCGAAAGCGCTGGTCCAGCTGCTCGAGCTTGAACACGGAACGGGCCGCGTAGCCCTCTCGCTTGGCGCGGCGGTAGAAGCTGTCCTGCCGCTTGCGCCGGTCGCGCAGGGAGGACACGGCGGGGATCAGGCCTCGGCGGGCGGTTCGGCGGCCTCGGGCTCCGGCGCCGGAGGCGCCCCGAGGCGCAGGGGCCGAGGGGCGCGCTTCGCGGCCTGCTTGAGCACGAGGTAGGCGCTGGGGGCGCCGGGGACGCCGCCGGCCAGCAGGAGCAGGTTGCGGTCCTCGAGCACGTCGATCACGGTGAGGTTCTGGACCGTGATGCGCTTGTTCCCCATCTGTCCCGCCATCTTCTTGCCCTTGACCACGCGGCCCGGCGTGAGGCGGCAGCCGATGGAGCCGCCGTGGCGGAAATACTCGTGGGCGCCGTGGGTCGCTTTGAAGCCGCCGAAGTGGTGGCGCTTCATCACGCCCTGGAACCCCTTGCCCTTGGAGACGCCGACGACGTCGACCTTGTCCCCCTTCTGAAACACCTGGCCCACGGTGAGCTTCTGCCCGACCTGGAACGCGGCGGCGTCCTCGGGTTTGAGGCGGATCTCGCGCACGAAGCGCTTGGGCGAGGTCTTCGCCCGGGCGAACTGGCCCCGCACCGGCTTGCGGGTCCGTCGCTCCTTGGCTTCGTCAAAGCCGAGCTGGATCGCGGTGTACCCGTCCCGCTGCTCGTTCTTGATGTCGACGACGACGCAGGGGCCCGTCTCCACGACACAGAGCGGCGCCCAGGCGCCCTTCGCGTCGAAGGTCTGGGTCATCCCCACCTTCTTGCCTAGCAGGCCCATTCTCAAGGCCATGACACTACTCCTCGCTTGTTTGCTCTCGTGTCTCGAAAGCGGCCGTATATATAGGGAAAGAGCGGGGCGGTGTCAAGCGGTTTGCAACGGGTCGCCCAGCGCCTCGAGGATCTCGTCTCGCAAGCCCTCCCAGCGCGGATCCACGGGGGGCGCGAGTAGGCTTTTCAGGGTGTTACGGCTCCAGGGCTGGTCGATCTCACCGAGGACCTGGATCGTCAGACCACGCACCGTCTCGGCCTTGCTCTGCAACAGGTCGACCAGCGCGCGGCGAGCGGCTTCCTCTCCAAGCCGGGCCAGGGCCCCCAGGGCCCAGACCTTGAGCAGCGGCGGGGCCAGCCAGCGCGTGCTGACCTTCCGCAGCGCCTCGGCCGCCGACGGGTCGGGGCAGCGGAACAGGTGCTCGGCTGCCAGCAGGCCGTAGTCCCGGTCATCCAGCAGGGGAACCAGGACCGCGGTCCCCCGACGGTCTCCGAGCCGGGCCAGCGCCGCCGCTGCCTCCAGCCGAACCGTCAGCTCGGGGTCGGTGGCCGACAGCTTGGCCAGCCGCTCCCGTGACGGCTCCTGCTTCAGGTCGCCCAGCGCCGCCGCGGCCGCCGCCCGCACCTCGGCGTCCTCGTCGTCGAGCGCGCGCTGGAGAGGCTCCAGCGTCCCGGCCGGATCGACCAGGGGCAGCGCGATGGCCGCCTGCAAGCGCAGCTCCGGGCGGCCGCCCCGCAGCGCCCGGGCCAGCGGCTCCGCCGCCGACGCGTCGCCGATGGAGCCGAGCGCGACGGCCGCGGCCTGCGACGGCATCGGCTCCGGGTCGTCGAGCAGCTGCACCAGCGGGCCCACGGCGTTGTGGTCCCCGAGCTCACCCAGGGCCAGGGCGACGGCGTAGCGAACGTCCGGGCTCGAGTCATACAGGCGGGGCCGCAGGGCCGCGCTCGCCCGGGCTTGGTCGTCCGCCGGGCAGCGGCCGAGCGCCTCGGCGGCGAGCACGCGCGCGCGGACCGAGCGGCTCTCGAGGTCTCGGATCGCGGCGTCGATCCGCGTGCCGGTGGGGCCCAGGTAGCGCACGGCGAGCGCCCGGTCAGCGCACCTTGGTGCCCGGCGCGACGTCCGGGTTGTCCAGCGCGCTGAGGGCGACGACCTTCTTCTCGCCGGCCGCGAGGATCATGCCCTCGCTGCGGACGCCCCGGATCTTGGCCGGCTTGAGGTTGGCGACGAAGATCACCTTGCGCCCGACGAGCTGCTCGGGCTTGTAGGCCTCGGCGATGCCCGCGACGACCTGCCGCACCTCGTCCCCCAGGTTGACCCTGAGCTGGAGCAGGCGGTCCGCCCCCTCCACCGCAGCGGCGCCCACGACCTCGGCGACGCGCAGGTCGAGACGGGAGAACTCCTCGAAGCTGATCAGCTTGTCTTCGTCGACTTTTGGCTCTTCCACTTTCGTGCTCTCCTGCTCGTCGGCCTTGCCAGACCACTTGGCGAGCAGCTCGGCCTTGCGGTCGTCGTCGATACGTGGAAACAGCGGCTCGCCGCGCTGGAGCTGCAGGCCGGCCGCGAGGTCGCCCCAGCGGTCGGGCCACTGCCTGAGCTGCCCTTCAGCGTCGGCTGTGCCCAGTCCGATCTGAACCCGGAGCTCCATCGCCTTGTCGGGCATCACCGGGGCCACCATCAGCGAGATCCAGCGCAGCGCCTCGAGGAAGTTGGCGACCACCTCCTGGACGCGGCGCTGCTTCGCCGGGTCCTTGATCAGCTTGTACGGCGCCGTGGAGTCGATGTACTTGTTCGCGGCCCGTACGAGCTCCCAGATCGTCTCCAGCGCCCGGCTGGGCGCCACCGCCTGGTAGTGCTCCGCCGCCTCGTCCCGCACGCGCCGGGCCAGGGTGATGAGCTCGCGGTCCACCTCCTCCGCCTCGATCTCCCCGGCGAAGGGGGGGACCTGCCCCTCGCAGTACTTGACCGCCATGGCGACGCTGCGGTTGAGCAGGTTGCCGAGGTCGTTGGCCAGCTCGGAGTTGATACGGTGGATCAGCCCCTCGTGGGCGAAGTCTCCGTCACTGCCGAGCGGGGTCTCGCGGGCCACGAAGTAGCGCAGGGCGTCCCGGCCAACGTCGGCGGCGACCATGTTGGGCTCGACGACGTTGCGCAGGCTCTTGGACATCTTCTGGCCGTTGATGGTCCACCATCCGTGGGCGAAGATCGTCCTCGGCAGCGGCAGCCCGGCCGACATCAGCATGGTCGGCCAGTAGACCGCGTGGTGCCGCAGGATGTCCTTGCCGATCAGGTGGACGTCGGCGGGCCAGTACGTCCCGTAGCGACCGTGCGGCGCGTCGAAGCCGCCCAGGGCCGAGATGTAGTTGGTCAGCGCGTCGACCCAGACGTAGATCACGTGGTCCGGATCGTCCGGCACGGGGATGCCCCACTTGAAGGTCGTGCGCGAGATGCTGAGGTCGCGAAGCCCGCTCTCGACGAAGCGTCGGATCTCGTTGCGGCGGATCTCCGGGCGGATGAAGTCGGGGTTGTCCGCGATGTGCTGGAGCAGGCGATCCTGGTAGCGCGACATGCGGAAGAAGTAGCTCGGCTGCTTCAGGTGCTCGACCGGGGCGTTGTGGATCGGGCAGAGCCCGCCCTCCGCGAGCTGACTCTCGGTGAAGTACTCCTCGCAGCTCACGCAGTAGAGCCCGTCGTACTCGCCGAGGTAGATGTCGCCCGCCTCGTTCATCCGGCGCCAGAGGGCATGGACCACGTCGCGGTGCCGCGCCTCGGTCGTGCGGATGAAGTCGTCGTTGCGGATGCCGAGGTTCGTCCAGCTCTCCCTGAATCGCGACACGACGCGGTTTGCGAGCTCGATGGGGCGCTCCTTCCGAGCCTGGGCCGCCCGCTCGATCTTCTGGCCGTGCTCGTCAGTCCCGGTGAGGAAGAAGACCTCGTCCCCCCGTGCCCGGTGGTACCGCGCCAGCAGGTCGGCGATGATCGTGGTGTAGGCGTGGCCGAGGTGGGGTACGTCGTTGACGTAGTAGATCGGCGTGGTGATGTAGAAGGAAGACATCGTGGTCACACTTTCGTCGGGGGCGCCGCCGCCTCGACCTGCTCGGCCTGGAAGATCTCGACCTTGCCCTCTCCGAGGGCGACCTTGACCAGCCCGCGCAGGACGTCGAGCTCGATCACCTTCCCCTGGCCCTGAGGCGTCCGTACCTGTTTGCCCAGCTTGGGAAGCCGGCGCCGCGCCTCCTGGTAGACGGATTGCTCGTAGGTCAGGCAGCACTTCAGCCGACCGCACTGCCCCGAGACCTTCTGCGGGTTGAGGACCAGGTTCTGGTCCTTGGCCATGCGGATGCTCACCGGATCGAACTTGGGCAGCCAGCCCGCGCAGCACAGCGGCATGCCACAGCTGCCGATGCCGCCGGTCATCTTCGCCTCGTCACGTACGCCGACCTGACGCATCACGATGCGCGTGTGCAGCCGCTGGGCCAGATCCTTGACCAGCTCGCGGAAGTCGACCCGATGCTCCGCGGCGAAGAAGAACATCGCCTTGTTGCCGCCGTGGAGGTACTCGACGCGGATCAGCTTCATCGGGAGCTTTCGCTGCTGGATTCGCTCGCGGCAGAGCTCGAAGGCCTCGCGTTCCCGGACGGTGTTTCGCGCCTCCTGACGCATGTCGTTGGCGTCGACCCGCCGCAGGACGCGGGGCAGCGACCCCCGGATCACCTCGCGGCGGGAGCAGCCCGCGACCGCGCCGATGGCGAGCCCCTGGTCGGTCTCGGCGACAACCCGCTCTCCGGGGCCGAAGTGGACCTCTCCGGCCTCGAATCGCTGGACGCTCGCCGGGTCGCGAAACCGGACCATGACCACGTTGCGGAGCCGGCCCTCGGGCTCCGGCGCGTCCGGATCGAGATCGAGGTCCAGCACCAGATCGTCGCCGTCGGCCACGGGGCTGACCACTTCCTCCCTGGCGCGGATCGGGGGAGCCTGCGGCTCGTCGAGGTCCCAGTCGTCCTCGTCGGGGAAGGTCAGGTCCTGGGGTTCCTCGGCCTCGGACGGTGGCCGCTCGAGCGCGGGCGCCTCGGCGGCGCCGTCGCGGGGGCGCCGACGTCGACGGCCACGCTTGCGGGGCGCGCCCTTGCCCGGCTCGCCGGCGGGGCCAGCCGGGGCGCGCTGCGGCGCGGCCTGCTGGGGGTCGCCGCCGTCCGGCTTCGGGCGGCGACGTCTCCTGCGGGAGCCACGGCTCTTTCGTCCCTCGTCTCCGGGGCGGTCCGTGGGCCCCTGGCCCTGTTTCTTGCCCGGTGCGTCCGGCTGGCCGCCGCTCGCGGTCCCCTGGGTCGCCTCCTGTCCGGCCTGTCCGCCGCCCGGGCGGGGCTCGCCCGGCTTGCCGGCCGGTCGCCGCCGTCGTCGTCGCCTACGGGAGGGTTTGCCGCCGGACGGGGGCTTGGGATCGTCGCTCATGGGGCTGCCTGCCGCATCTCGAGCACCAGGTGCTCGAGCGCAAGAGTCGGGTTGACGTTGCCGCGCAGGGCGGCCTGGGCCGCGTTGACCGCGCGGAGCTGGGCCAACACCGCGACCCGGGGCAGGCGCGCGGCGCCCTCGCGCAGGCCCTCGAGCTGGTCAACGTTGACCGCGCGGCCCTCGGCGAGGCCCTCGCGCCAGAGCAACAGGTCCCGTAGCCAGACACGCAGCACGTCCAGCACCTCGGCCAGCAGCTGTCGGTCCTTGCCGGCTGCCGCGGCGGTCTCAAACATCTCCAGCGGCTCCCGGCTCGCCGCGGCCCGCAGCAGGGCCCCGACGGTCTGCTGGATGAACGTCATCTGCTCGCCCTGGAGCAGCCGCATCGCCCGCTTCGGGCTGCCCTCCGCCAGGGCCGCCGCCGCCCTGCGGTCGGGCTCGGGAGCGTCGCTCAGACGGCCGATGACCTCGAGCACCAGCTCGGGCGCCAGGGGCACGAAGCGGAGCCGCTGGCAGCGCGAGACCAGCGTCGGCGCCACGCGGTGCCCCGCGGCGGCGACCAGGACGAAGAGGGTCCGCGGCCTGGGCTCCTCCACCGACTTGAGCAGCGCGTTGGCGGCGTTGATGTTGAGCAGGTCGGCGCCGTCGATGAGCACCAGCCGGTACCGCCCCTCGTGGGGCGCGAAGGCCAGCTGCTCCTCGATGGCGCGCACCTGGCCAATCTTGATGTACGCCCCGTCGGGCTCGATGTGCAGCAGGTCCGGGTGGAGGCCGGCCGATACCTTGTGGCAAGAGACACAGCGCGCCCCGTCGCACCCTTCCCCTGGCGTGGTCTCGCAGTTCAGCGCAGCGGCCAGGTGGCGGGCGCAGGTCGCCTTGCCCACGCCCTCGGGACCGGTGAACAGGTAGGCGTGGGCGAGCTTGCCCGCACGCACCGCTCGGTGCAGCACATCTGTGGCCTGGGCCTGACCCAGGATCTCGGAGAGGCGGGGCATTCGATGGAGTTGTTCGGCCCCGCGCGGCCTGAGCCCGCGCGGTGGCCCCAGATGGTTTAGCACCCTCCCGTCGGGGCTGTCAAAGCGGGGCGTATCCCGGTATGCTCGGGGTCCGCAAGGCGGGAACAACACGGCAAGGGAGCTGGCCATGGGCATTCTCAGTCGCATCAACTCGGTGATCAAATCCAACATGAACGACCTGCTGGACAAGATGACCGACCCGGCCAAGGAGATCGACCTTCTCGTCATAGACATGGAGAAGAGCGTCAAGCAGGCCAGGGAAGAGGTGATCTCGGTGGCCGCCACCGCCAAGCGCGTGGGTCTGCAGTCCGATCGCCTGCGGGAGGAGGTGGCCACATGGCAGCGCCGGGCCGAGCAGGCGGTCCGCGCGGGAGATGACGCCCTGGCTCGGGAGGCGCTGCGCGAGCGGCAGTCCAAGCAGGCAGAGCTGACACAGGCCGAGCAGAACCTCGCGCAGCAGCAGGCCTATGTCGAGCAGCTCAAGCAGTCCCTCAAGGCGCTGGAGGCCAGGGTCCGCGAGGTCAAGGCCAGCAAGGAGACCCTCAAGGAGCGGGCCCGGGCGGCCAAGGAGGGGCGCAGCAGTCTGAGCGGAGGCAAGGCTTTCGCCGAGTTCGACCGGCTGGAGGACCGGATCGAGGCGCTGGAGACAGAGGCCTCGCTCTCGGAGTCCCTGGACGCCAAGGACGCCGCCACCTCGGCGAAGTTCGCCCGGCTGGAGGGGTCTCAGGCGGACCCCAAGATCGAGGACGAGCTGGCCGCGCTGAAGCGCAAGCTGGACGAGTAAGGCGCTCAATCCCCGCCGCCCGAACCTTTTATTACTTTGCCCCGAGCGGCCTGAGTCCGCTCGGGGACCCCAAGGATCCGGGGAAAGCGATTGTCCTACAGCGGGCCCCGACATTATAGTACCGGGGCCATGGGCGACGATGTACGGCCGATTCTCGAGCGGGCGCAGGCAGGTGATCGGGAGGCCTTCGGCCAGCTCGTGCGGAGCTACCACAGGCGGGTCTACATGACCGCGTATCGCGTCATGGGCAACCACGATGACGCCAACGATGTTGTCCAGGACTCATTCGTGCGTGCGATGCGTGGCCTGTCGGCCTTCGACATGCGCAGCGACTTTTTTACTTGGCTTTATCGGATCGTGATCAACGTCGCCCTGAACCACCTGCGCCAGAGGCGGCGCCGGCGGACCGTTTCCCTGGACCAGGTCCCGCTACCGCCGAACCTGGCCCGGGAGGCCGAGCAGAGCCCGGGGAGGGCCCTGGAGCTCAAGCGCATGGTGGCCGAGATCGGTGAGGCGCTCGACGAGCTCCCGGACACGCTGCGGGCGACGCTTGTGCTGGTGGTGCTGGAGGGGGTGCCGTACCGGGATGCCGCCGAGATCCTTGATTGTTCCGAGGGGACGGTGGCCTGGAGGGTCCACGAGGCCCGCCAGCGGCTGACCGGACGGCTTGGCAAGTACCTGAGACCGAAGAACGAGCATGAGCTGCGAGGAGACACGACAGAAGCTGTCGATGGCAGCAGATAACGAGCTGCCTGACGGAGAGCTTCAAGAGGTGAGCCGCCATCTGGCGGGCTGCGCCGCGTGCCGCCGCGAGCTCGAAGACCACGGAGCACTGAACATGCTGCTGAAAAACCACTTTTCCCACGAGCCGCCAGAGGGCTACTTCGATTCCCTCTGGCTCACGGTGTCCGAGCGCGCGGAGGAGAGCGCGGCCGGAGGTGACGGTGTGCGCCCGGGGGGAGGGCCTCCCCGCGACGATGAGCTGGTGTTCAAGAGCACGCCGGCCATGGACTTCCTCAACATCCCCGAGCGGCGACCACCGCCTGTGGAGAGCAGGCCGGTGAGCGAGGCCACCGAGCCGCCGGCACCGGTATCGCCCTGGCGCTGGCCGGTGGCGCTGATGGTCACCGCGGCCATCGTGGTCGTCGGCTACCTGGCTTACAAGAAGATGACGCCTCCGCCCACGACGGTTGCGGCCGTGGCGCCGGCCGAGCCTGCCGAAACCGAGCCCGCGATGGAGACCCCGACCAGCCCGGCGACCGCGGACGCCGGGATGCAGGTCGCGGCGTTGACTCCCTCCGGCGACGGCGGCCCTGCCGCGCTGGGGGAGGGCAACGACACAGCGGCCGAGCCGTCGGAGCCGAGGCACGCCCGCGCCCGGCGCCACAAGCGCGGACACCGGCACCACGGCGCCAAGAAGGGGCCCGAGGAGGCGAAGCCCGCCGCACCGGCTCCGGCACCGGCCAAACCGGCGGCGAAGGAGCCACCCAAGCCGGCGTCGGGCAAGAAGAACGCGCTGGACAACCTGCTCGACGACGCCATCGGCGCCGACGGTGCGCCGAAGGTGGCCAAGAAGGCCGAGGCGCCGAAGCCGGCGGCCTCCGACCTGCCCGAGCAGCTCAACATGAACCAGATCCGCAACGCGATGAACAGGGTGAAGGCTCGGGTCCAGGCCTGCTACGACCAGTTCCAGGTCGAGGGGATGGCCAACGTGGGCTTCAGCATCCTCGGGTCGGGCAAGATCTCGGACGTGTCGATCCGCGGCAAGTTCCGGGGCACCGACACCGGCGACTGTGTGGTCAAGGCCGTCAAGCAGGCGAGCTTCCCCAAGTTCAGCGGGAAGCCGATGACGATCAAGAACTACCCCTTCCTCCTCCAGTAGCCCGCGAGCGCGAGCGCGAGGCCAGCGAGCGCTCGATCAACCCGAGGCTCCCCTCCAGGCGCGATGCCGTCTCGCCGCTCTCCGCCACACGGCGGGCCCGCGCGGCGAGGACGCGGCCGCGGCGGACGAGCACGATCACGCCGGCGCCAAGCAGGGCGACTAGCACGAGCCCGGCGACCAGCGTCGCCACCAGCGCCGTCCGGTCGCCCGCCGCCACGGTGAACGGCCCGACGCTGCGAAGGGGTGTGGCGGCCGCTCCGGGGGCGTTCGCCTTGGCGTGGACGATCACCACCGAGACCCGCTCCGGCGCGAGATCCTTGACCGAGCCGGCGACGAGGCGCTGGACGTCCTCTCGCTTCAACGGAGCCTTGCCGCCCAGTCGCAGCAGCACGGAGGCCTTGGCCGGGGAGACGGGCATGTCCGGCGGCGAGAGGGGATCACGGCTGGGGAGCACGAGGTGCACCCGCGCCTCGAGCACCCCATCCACGCTCTGCAGGGTCCGCGCGAGCTCGCCGGAGAGCGCGTGGTGCATCAAGGCCCGCTCCTGGGTCGCCGTGGGCACCAGCCCGGTCTTGCCGAATACCTCGCCCAGCCCGGCCTGCTCCGGCCGGGGCAGGTTCTCGCTGCGCAGGATCTTCCAGGCCGCTGCCGCCTCGCCGCGCGGAACGGACACCGTGTAGGTCGACGTGCTGCCCTGGACCGCGCGGATCTTGTCCCCGTCGATGCCGCGGCGCTCGAGGGTCGCGAGGACCTCGTTGGCGGTGGCCTCGTCCACGTCGTGTAGGATCTCCACGCTGCAGCCAACGAGGAGCGCACAGATCAAGGTCGGCCACCCGCGTCTCGCCAAGCTCGTCATCGGTCTCACCTGTCCCCAGGCGTGAGTAAACGATGGCCGGATGGGACGGTCAAGCCGCTGGTTGCTGGTTGTGGACGCCCGCCAGAATAGGCGCCGAAAAAACCACGCAACCCGCGCCAGCGCCTCGCCGATAACCAAACAAAAGGAGGTGACTCCGATGATCAATCGTGTGTCGGGGCCTGTTGGGCCCACGCGGCAACCGGTCAACAGGCCCGGCGCTCCAAAGGGGCGCTTCTCCCTCGACCCGCCGGATCCCGCGGCGTCGGCGCCCCGGGCGTCCGTGGCGAAGACGGTCGGGCGTCTGGTCTCGGATCTCGAGCAGCAACGTCTGGAGATCGATCGTGTCATCCGGCAGGCGTCGCGGGGCCACGCGTTCAGCCCGGCGGAGCTCCTGGTGCTGCAGGCGAAGGTCTACACCTTCAACCAGCAGATGGAGGCGGTCAGCCGGATGGTGGACAAGGCGGTGTCGACGGTGAAGACGACGCTGAACACGCAGGTCTGACCCCCTACACGACGCCGGCGAGGCGCTTGGAGAGCAGCTTGATCGCCCGGGCGTGGAGGCGGGAGGACCAGCTCTTGCTCAGGCCGAGGGTCTGGCCCGCCTCGAGCAAGCTGCATCCCTCGAAGTAGAACATCTCCACCATGCGCCGCTCCTTGTCGGGCAGGCCGGCCACGGCGGCGCGTACGGCTGCTCCGGTCTCCTTCGCCTCCAGCGCGGCGTGCCCGTCCTGGCCCTCCGCGTCGACGGTCTCGTCCTCGCCGAGGGAGGTGAGGAAGACGGTGGCCAGGTCGTCCAGGGCCCCGGCGACGTCTTCGACCGCCTCCTCGACGCCCACCGAGGTCGCCGGCTCCCGATCGACCCGGTTCTCCATGTACGCGTTGGCGCCGGCCGCGAAACGACCGTACTGGGACCTGCCGAGCCACCCCGTCTGTCGCAGGCCGTCGAAGATCGCACCCCGGATCCGGTAGTGGGCGAAGGTGGTGAACGCGACGCCGCGGGTCGGGTCGAAACGCCGGGCCGCCTCGACCAGCCCGCGTGAGCCGTAGCCGACGAGCTCGTCGAAGTCCAGGGCGGTGGAGAGCTCCTTCTGGACCCGCCGCGCGAGGGCCCGGACATACCCGACGTGATCCTCTACCAGCTTGTCGCGCTCGGCGTCTTGCAGCGGGGGCGGCTCGTTCATGGTCGAGCTTCGGTTGTGTCAGATTGTCACTGGCGAGGGACCCTGTCCTGCCGAGTTGACAAAAAAACGGCCCCGGTCACCGGTCCCGGATGGACTGGAGGTGCTTTCGGAGCGTTTCCTTCTTGTCCTCGTCCAGGTCGAGGTAGCGGATCCCCATGTCCATGGGGGGCTCCCGGTTGGCCCACACGACCTCGCCCTGCACCGCGATGCTCGCGTCGAGGTCGGGGAAGTTGATCAGCAGGTCCACGATGGTGCCCACGTCCTCGATGCTCGCCGTCTGGATACAGATGCCACCCAGGCTGATGTTCTCGATCCGGTGGTAGAGCAGAACCTCGGTGCCGGCGTAGTCGACGTAGGCGGTCACCTCGAAACGGGGGTACTGCCGCTTGTCTCTTGACTGATCCGGCCTCTCGTCGGACATCCCGGCCTCCGTTGTGATGCAGAGCGGACCTATCATACGCTGGCGGCCTGTCCAGTCAACAATGTGGATACCAGAGTGCTGGTGGCGAGGGGAGGTGGAGCGAGCTACTATGCCCACGATGTCTCGCTGGATCGTCACAGCTTTGCTGCTCCTCGCCGGCTCGGCCACGCCGGCCGTCGCCGAGGGCCCGGTCCTCTGGGACCCGGGCTACGCCCACCGCCCGACCCGCCAGCGGGACTGGGTGCGTCGCCGGGTGGACCAGATCCTCGCCCCCACCATCACCTTCCCCGCGCTGGTCGGCGTGGGGGGGCGGTTTCAGGTGACGGTGCGGATCCGTCGAGGCGGTTTGCAGATCGAGCGCCTGAAGGCTGACCGGCCCGAGGTCTGGGCCGTGGACCTGCTCCCAACGCGGCGCCGTGACCGGCGAGGCTGGCCCTGCCGGGTGCTGAGCTCCAAGCCCCATCCAGGCCGGGTGGTGCTGACGGTGGAGGTCCCCCTACAACTGGCACGGGATGTGTATGACCTGAGCGTCGTGGGACCAGGCGTGGACGACAGTCAGCTCAGCGCGGTGCGGATCCATGGTTCGACGGAGCCGGATCGCTTCCGCTTCGCCGTGATAACCGACCATCAGCTCTGGGATCCGAGCGCCAGGATCCAGGGGAAGAAGCTCGGGCCAGGGGGCTATCCCCGCGTCAAGGGAGAGCAGGAGAACCTGTCCATCACCCGCCAGGCGCTTGACGAACTGTCACTCTGGGATCCCGACTTCACCCTGCACCTCGGCGACCTGG
>Ga0316576_10000018_pt1 | contig 46638 bp, 41 predicted proteins | sample S0NA_FD_203075 | JGI IMG/M metagenome (GOLD analysis project Ga0316576, IMG submission 203075) | Rhizosphere microbial communities from salt marsh grasses in Alabama, United States - S0-2_050615r3r5 | ecosystem: Host-associated > Plants > Roots > Rhizosphere | place: USA: Alabama | collected...
CCAGGCGGCACGCGGGATCAGCGTGGAGCTCGATGTGGTCTCCAATCCCGAGTTTCTGAAGGAGGGCGCCGCGATCGAAGACTTCATGCGGCCGGACCGTATCATCGTCGGCACGGACAATCCTCGCACGGGTGAGCTGTTGCGCGCCCTCTACGCGCCCTTCAATCGCAATCACGACCGCGTGATGCTGATGGACATCCGTTCGGCCGAGCTCACGAAGTACGCCGCCAACGCCATGTTGGCGACCAAGATCAGCTTCATGAACGAGCTGTCCAACATCGCGGAGGCGGTCGGCGCAGACATCGAGAAGGTCCGTGTCGGCATCGGCTCGGACCCGCGCATCGGCTATCAATTCATCTACCCGGGTTGCGGCTACGGCGGCTCCTGTTTCCCGAAGGACGTGCGGGCCTTGGAGCGGACGGCGAGGAGCCTGGGCTACGACCCGCAGCTGCTGCACGCCGTGGAAGCCGTCAATTTCCGGCAGAAGGATCTGCTCTTCAAAAAGATCAGCGACTATTTCGGTGGAGATCTCGCGGGTCGCACGATCGCCCTGTGGGGTCTGTCGTTCAAACCCAACACCGACGACATGCGCGAGGCATCGAGCCGGGTCTTGATGGAATCGCTTTGGAAGGCCGGCGCGAAGGTGCGGGCATTCGATCCGGTCGCCATTCCCGAGACCCGGCGGATCTATGGCGAGCGCGCCGACCTGTTCCTGGCTGACGATGCGGAGTCCGCACTCGACGGCGCCGATGCGCTCGCCGTCATGACCGAGTGGTCGCAGTTTCGCAGTCCCAGCTTCGCCGCGCTGAAGAGCAAGCTGAGGACGCCGGTCCTGTTCGACGGCCGAAACATCCTCGACGGCCGTCTCGCCAGTGCGGCGGGGCTCACCTATGTCTCCATCGGACGTCTGCCGCTAACGCCGACTTGATCTCGGATGGTTCGGGAGGGTGCGCTTAGGGAAGCGCTGAAATCGTCAGCGCTTCCCGCGCGGGACAGGAAGGCTCGCCATTCACAGCGGCCCAAGCCGCTGTAAACGAAGGAGAGCGGAGACGCCGTTGTCGCTTTCCGTGCTGATTCTTGGCAGGATGGCCAATCAATCTGCGTCTCCTTGGCGCACCCGTTGGTCAACTCGGGGCGGACGGGGGCTGCCCCTGTCCCGGCCCGCACACCATCATCAGAACCGGTGACTCCAGCTCACCCCGATCTCATACTGCTCCATGAAGAGACTGCCGGTCTGGGTCTGCGTCAGAGACGGACTTGTGCCGTCGTATGTCTCCTTGGGCATATACGCAAAGGAGATGGCGAACTCGTCCGTCTGAGTCGCCTGGTAGGCGGCACCCAGCGTCAGATGCCAGCGCACCGTCGCCGGCGCGAGGACGTTGAACAGACTCTGGCGATCCGTCTTGAGGAAGTCGGTGTTATAGCTGACACCGCCCAGCAGACTCAGCCGCTCCATCGGAGCGTATCGCAGCCCCAGCTTGACGACATCCATGCTCTCCCACCCGAAACCCAAGCCGCTCTCCGCACCGAGACAAAACGCGGGTTTGGGTCCGGCGGCCTGACATTGCGAGACGTCGGCGTCGTTCGAGTTCGAGATCGAATGGCTTTCATCGTAGAAGATGTGCTGGTAGTCCAACGCCACTGTCAGGTTGGGCTGCGGCTTGTAGGCCACGCCCAGATTGAACATGGCCGGGATATCGAATGACCCCCCATCGGCGAAGAGTCCGGCATAGTCATCGAACTTGGACATCCAGACCGTGGTGCGATAGGAGGCACCCAACGCGAGCTGATCGTTGAGCTCGCCGTACCATCCGAAGTGCAGGCCTGCGCCATAGCTCCAATCCGTGCCGTTATTGGAGACCGACTCCGGCTCGACCGACAGTTGTCTGAAGGGCTCCAGCCCCTCGGCCTCGAAACGCTGAATAGCAAACACGGGGGCGATACCAACCGATTGCTTGCCGTCGCCGAGCTTGTAGGTGTAGGGAATCTCGATGAAGAGCTGCTCGAGATTGATGCCGGTGGGCGTGGTGGCGGTGAAGATCCCGTTCGGATTGCCATTCACGGTTCCGGGGACGTCAGCCGTCACCGGAACGGGCTGCCCGGAGGAGAAATCGAAATAAGGGCCGACACTGCCATCGGGGTACGGGCCGACACGCTGATTCGGGAAAACCGCAAAGTTCTCAAAGGGCGGTCGGTCCTTGTACTTCGTGTTCATCCCCCCGTTGCCGAAGAGACTCACACCGATCGTGCTCCGCTCATCGAGCTCGTAGTTGAAACCAAAGCTCGGGATCAGGAACCAATCGAGATCGCTCTCATATTCGCCCGGGGTCACGAAGGTCCCAGCCGGCAGGGTGATGCTCCCGCTCGGTAGCTGGACCTGCTGTGTCGCAAAGTCGTTGTTGGCTCGGTAGCCACGGGGCGAGGGACTGAAAAACGCGACGCCGACATCGAAGCTGTTGCCGATAAACGCCATGCCGGCCGGGTTGGTGGCAGAGACCAGGGTATCCTGCGGAAGCGCGGTCGCCACACCGGCCATCGCCTTGGACTTGGTGCCCCACCCATGTGAGAAGTATCCGTTGGTCGCGATTGCCAGTGTTGGCAGGGACGCACAGGTCACCAGCGCGGCCGTCAGCTGCCACTTCATTGTCACGTTCATGAGCGAGCGATCCTCCTACGTGTTGCGCCGATCAAACGGCTCGTTGTCACTTTGACTGCGGTGAAGGCGCCGCTCGTCACACGAAGGGGTAAGGATGCTCAGCCAAGGCCCCGTCGCTGACGGCTTTAGCAACAATAGTCGACCAGGAATTGCGTTTTGTCAAACGTTGCTTGATGGCAACAGAAGGCGGGCAAGAGGCAGGGTGCCGGGGCCGCGAAGCCGCCTGTCCGGTGGAGCGGTCAAGGGGAGGACGACTCGACACCTCGACGGCCAATCGGTAGCAGCGTGCCCGTTCGCTGCAGATGCGCCGGCTCGATCGACAGCCCGCAAACCCTGGAAACCGACCGGCACTCCCAGAACGGCCGCCGAGCCAATTGGCAACGAGCTTGGGAGGCGATCACGTATCCGGCCACCCCGGCGAAAGATCCGCACCTCCTCGTGATGCGGAAGACGCCGAATGACCGCGCAACAGCCCGTCCTTTGTCAGCATTGATCCCGCCGCGCCGAGTGGAGGCGGTTCATGGCCAGCTGGAACCGGCCGCCGACGAGCTCGTCCAGAACGCCCTCGGCGTCCACGAGTGCCCTGCCGATCTGCTCGGCGTCCGCACGAGACGGGCGGCTCAGGACATAGCCGGTGACCAGGGTCCGATCGCCGGGGTGAGCGATCCCGATCCGCAAGCGCCAGAAGTCCCGACTGGCGAGGGCACCGATCGTATCGCGCAGACCGTTGTGTCCCGCATGCCCCCCTCCCTGCTTCAGGCGGACCTGACCCACCGCAAGATCCAGCTCATCATGCGCAATGAGGATCTGCTCAGGCGGAATCGCGAAGTAACGGGCAACTGCCGCGATCGATTGACCGCTGCGGTTCATATAGGTGCTCGGCTTGAGCATACGCAGATCCGAGCCGAGGAGGCGGATGCGGCAGAGGTGGCCGTGAAACTTGGGTTCCGCCCGGAAAGGCTCGCGGTAGGAGGTGGCGATGCGATCGACGAACCAGAACCCGACGTTGTGCCGGGTCGCCTCGTACTGCTCGCCAGGGTTGCCGAGACCGACGAGCAAACGGATGCCTTGACCTGTCATGACGATGCCATTCTCGAGCCGTGACCGGCAGGCGACGGCCGCACAGGCTGTCGGGTCGGGAGCCCCACCGAATGCGGTCTCCAGGACAGCTGCCCGCGTCCCCTGACCTCGGCAGGCTGGCCTGGAAACGACGAAGCGGTCGGCGAGCCCGACCGCGCCATCATCGGCGCAGACGGCTCGCCGGGTGTGTCAGGTCTCCGTATCGTCTGCCGGGGTCTCCTCCTCGGCTCCACGGGGTCCGTAGATGATCACGACCGGCTCGTCCGGATCCGGTGTGTGGGCGAGCGTCACGCCTTCCGGCATCTGGATCTCGGACAGGTGGAGGATCTGGCCGACCTCCAACTCGCTCATATCGATACCGATGAACTCGGGCAGATCCTTGGGCAGGCAGGTGATCTCCACCTCCGTGATGGCGTGCGAGACCTGCCCGCCCATCTTGAGGCCCCTGCACCGCTCTTCGTTGATGAAATGCAACGGCACGGTCAGGCGGAGCTTCTCGTCTTGGGTGATCCTCAGGAAGTCCACATGCTGGATGAACGGCTTTGCGGGATGGCGCTGGAGGTCTTTCAACACCACCTTGACCGAGCTGTCTCCGATCTTGAGATCGAGCACATGCGAGTAGAATGACTCGTGCTCCAAGTGCTTGAGCAGGTCGTTGTGGGCGACCGAGACCTTCTCGGGCTCCCGATGTCCGCCATAAACGATGGCGGGCACACGCCCCTCGCGACGCAAGCGGCGGCTCGCACCCGTTCCTGCGACTGCGCGGGGCTGCGCAAAGACCTCGAAACTTCCGCTCATTGGCGTTCTCCGGTTGGCAAACATTGGTACCCGCCGGGGACCCGCGACCAGGACCCCGGCAAGACGACGGCGCAGGTCAGTCGACGAACAACGAGCTCACCGACTCCTCGTTCGACACCCGCCGCATGGTCTCGGCGAGCAGCTCACCGATGCTCAATTGCCTGATCTTGGCGCAGGCCCGGGCCTCCGGACGGAGCGGGATCGTGTTGGTCACCACCAACTCGTCCAGCATCGAGCCCGCGATGTTCTCGACGGCGGGACCCGACAGCACCGGATGAGTGCAATAAGCCACCACTCTGGACGCACCGGCCTCTTTCAAGGCTCCCGCGGCGCGAGACAGGGTTCCTGCGGTATCGACAAGATCGTCGATGATGACGCAAGAACGGCCGCGCACGTCGCCGATGATGTTCATCACCTTGGCCTCGTTGGCGCGCGGACGCCGCTTGTCGATGATCGCCAGATCAGCATCATCGAGTCGCTTGGCCAGCGCTCGGGCACGGACCACCCCGCCCACGTCCGGTGAGACCACCATCAGGGCATCATATTTGTTACGCCAGACGTCACCGAGCAAGATCGGCGAGGCGTACACATTGTCGACGGGTATATCGAAAAAACCCTGGATCTGATCAGCATGTAGATCCACCGTCAGTACCCGGTCGGCCCCGGACTGGCCGATCATCTTGGCAACGAGCCGTGCGGTAATCGGGACACGCGCCGACCGTGGGCGACGGTCCTGCCTGGCATACCCGAAGTAGGGAATGACGGCGGTGATGCGCTTTGCCGACGCCCAGCGCAAGGCGTCGATCATCACCAGGAGCTCCATCAGGTTATCGTTGGTGGGCGCGCAGGTCGGCTGGACAACGAACACGTCGCGCCCTCGCACATTCTCCTGGATCTCGGCCATCACCTCGCCGTCGCTGAATTGGCCGACGACGGCCTTACCGAGCGGGATGCTGAGATAACCGGCAATCTCGACCGACAGGTCCGGGTTGGCATTCCCGGAAAAGACCATCAAGTGGCTGGCGGGCACTGGTGCATTCCTGGCTTCAGGCTGGCGAATCATCGGGCTTTGGCTGGGGCGCCAGGATTCGAACCTGGGGATGCCGGGATCAAAACCCGGTGCCTTACCGCTTGGCTACGCCCCAAATAACAGTGATGCCCCACCAGTTTCGGGTCGCTCCGCCGTCACCGGGGCTCGATCCAGCTGCTCGAGGAGCGGCGACCGATTCAACCCTTGGGCGACGAAGGCGTGCATCTCAGTCGGACATTGCTCCAGCGCAACGAGCGCCTCGGCGCGATCGTCGAACACTGCAAACACGCAAGCACCGGTGCCGGAGAGGCGACCCCCACCCCAACCGGAAAGCCAGTCCAAAGCGGCTGCGACCGGGGCGTACTGTCGTCGCACGACCGGGAGGCAGTCGTTTGCCACAACACCTTCGACAAAGTCCGCAAGTGTGACCGGGAGCGAGTCTCGTGTCAACTCAGGGTCTGCGAACACGTCTCTGGTGGACACCGAGCAGGGAGGGGTCAACACGAGATACCACTGCAGCGGCAATACGACCGGGGTGAGGCGCTCTCCCACACCTTCGGCCCAGGCGGCGTGCCCGCGGACGAAGACGGGGACATCTGCCCCGAGGGGCAGCGCCAAACCGGCGAGGGCATCCTCGTCCAGACCCGTCCCCCAAAGTCGATTCAACGCGACCAGTGTCGTGGCCGCATCGGAGCTCCCTCCCCCCAGCCCGCCGCCGATGGGAAGGATCTTCTCGCAACGGATGTCCGCCCCGAGGCGGCAGCCTGTGGCCTCCTGCAGGGCCCGCGCGGCGCGGACCGTGAGGTCCTCGCCTGCCACCACCCCGGGGACGTCGTTGAGGCGGTTGATCAGTCCGTCGGCGCGCACGTCAAACCAGAGACGGTCGCAACGATCGATGAATTGGAAGACCGTTTGCAGCTCATGATAGCCATCCGGGCGGCGCCCCACGATCCGCAGCATCAGGTTGAGCTTAGCAGGAGCGGGCCAGCCGTCGCCCTCCTCGATCGGCGCAACCGATCGATCGGCAGAGCAGGACGGCGTCATGGCGTCAGTCCGCTCTCAGAGGCCCGGTGACGGCCGATCACCTCGTTCAGATAGTCATGCTCACGATGCTCCTGCAAAGCCGCTTCCCACACCTGCCACGCCTCTGCGCGGCGCCCCATCGCCCACAGGACCTCGCCGAGATGGGCCGCGATCTCTCCGTCATTCAGAAGCTCCAGCGCGCGTCTGAGGTAGCCGAGCGCCACCTCATGATTGCCGAGCCGGTAGTTGATCCAACCCATGCTATCGAGGATCGCCGGCTCGCCGGGTTTGAGAGAATAGGCCTTCTCGATATGAGCCTTCGCCTCCTCGTATCGATCGGTGCGATCCGCCAGCGTATACCCGAGCGCGTTCAAGGCATCGGCGTGCTCCGGATCGATCTCGATGATGCGGCGGAAGTCCGCTTCCGCCATGTGGATCTGATCAAGCTTGACGGCCGAGAGCGCCCGGGCATACAGGAGATTTTCGTCATCGGGATAGGCGCTCAAGGCTGCGCCGAAGACCGCCATCGCTTCGCCTGCGCGCCCAACCTCCTCGAGGATTTCGGCCTCGACCAAGTAGAGAACGACGGCGTTCTCGGGGGCTTGATCACGCAGCCGCTGGAGCATGTCGCGGGCACGCTTGACCTCGCCGGCCCTCGCTCGGAGGAGCGCCACCCGGATCTGCGCATCCATGGCGTTAGAGCCTTCCACCTTCGTATACCACTCGAGGGCGGCCTGCGTGTTCCCGGCGCGCTCCTCCGCCTGGCCGAGATAGAAGGACGCTTCATCTCGGCGCTCGCCGGTCTCGTACAGACGGGTGAAGTAGATCCGCGCCCCATCCAGATCCTCGAGCTGCAGGGAGAGGACACCGACCGCAAACAAGACGTCCGGTTCTTTCGGGCGGTTCCGGAGAAGGCGCTCGAACACCTCGCGGGCGCCGGAAAATTCCTGCTCTTCGACGAGGAATTGCCCATACAGCATCCGCAGCGCCTGGTCGTCCGGGGTCTGATCCAAATATTCCTCAAGCAGGGACCTCGCCTCGCCTCTTTTCTCCTCGGTCAGCAGAAGCCTGACCAAGAACAGTCGCGGCTTGTTCCAGTCCGGGCGCAGCTCGATGGCACGGCGCGCGGCCGAATCCGCAATGGCGAGCTGAGATACACTCGCCGCCACCATCGCGAGCGATTGCAGGGCATGGGCATTGTCGGGGAACTGGTCGACCAGCGCCTGCATCAGCTCGAGACGGGTTTCCGCGGTCGGCGCCCGCGAGACGATGGCAGCCGCATGCGCGAACGCCGAATCCGGATCGTCGGACGAGAGCTCGACAAGCCGCATCAAATGCAGGAGCGCCCCTTCCTGATCCGACGCCTGGATCCGCGCAAAGGCGCCAACCTGGTGCGCGGCGGCCGACTCGGGGTCGAGCTCCAGCCAGAGACGCACGCCCTGCTCCGTCGCCGCGGTGTTGTCGCCATTGATCGCGGCTCGGACGGCCAGCTCCGCCATCCGCGCGTCCTGGGTCAGCTCGGCCGCCTTCAGGTAATGGTCGAACGCGGCGTCCATATCCCCGCGGCGGGCGGCGATCTCTGCCACCAGCACTGCATAGACCTGATCGGCATCCAGACCACCCGGCTCGACGGCGTGGGCCGAGACCGATGGCGCGCGCGGCGGCGCGGTCTGGGCGAGGACACCGAGATCGAAGAGCGATAGCGGGAGCATCAACGCGCCGGCGAGTAAGCGAGAGAATGAGCGTGGCATTGGTGTGATTCGGCGAGCGACCATCGACTGACAATCCTGATCCTGAGAACCCAGTATAACGAAGCGGTTCCGTCATTCGGTAACGGCTGCTGCGCCGACGCGGAACGCGCGTGAAGCCTGCGCTAAATCAACCTCCGAGCGGGTCACGCCGATCGGCCGATCCGCCTGTCAGCCCAAAGCTGCTAGCATTGGCGGTCCGCCACTCTCTCGCCGATCGCGAGGTCACCGGCCCTGAGCGAGCGCTGACGCGCTCGGCGACCGGCAAGCTCGCAAGCGGCGGGTTTTCACCGACTGGCGAAAGTCGGACAATCCGGGCGATCATCATGAGACAGGTCCAACTATGAAGCTGCTTGTCCTCGGACTCAATCACAAGACGGCGCCGGTCGATGTCCGCGAGCGATTGGCCTTCGGCCCCGACATCATGGCTGGAGCGCTGCGCGATCTGACCAACTGCAATGGCGTCGCCGAGGGGGTCGTGCTCTCCACCTGCAACCGCACCGAGATCTATAGTGCGCTCCAGGACTGCTCCGAAGACGTCGTGCGGCACTGGCTCAGCCGCTTTCATGGTGTGGAGCACGAGAGGGTCGGTCCCTTCCTCTATGCCCATGCCGGTCGCGACGCCGTCACACATCTGCTCCGAGTCTGCAGCGGACTGGACTCCATGGTCCTGGGCGAGCCGCAGATCCTCGGTCAGGTCAAGACCGCCTATCAGACCGCCAGCAGCTGCACTGCTACCGGAAAGCTGCTCGGGCGCCTCTTCCAGCACGCCTTCTCGGTGGCCAAGACGGTCCGCACCGAGACGGCGATCGGCAGCAGCCCGGTCTCGGTGGCCTTCGCTGCGGTCAACCTCGCTCGCCAGATCTTCAGCGATCTGTCCCAACAGACGGCGCTTCTCATCGGGGCGGGAGAGACGGTCGAGTTGGCCGCCCGGCATCTCCACCGGGCCGGAATCGCCCGCATCATCGTCGCCAACCGGACGGTGGAACGGGCCCACGAGCTCGCGGCTCAGTTCGATGGATTCGCGATCGCGCTCACCGAGATCGGCAATCACCTCGCCGAGGGCGACATCGTCATCGCCTCCACCGCGAGTCCCTTACCGGTCCTCGGCAAAGGGACGGTCGAGCGCGCACTGAAGAAACGCAAGCACCGCCCCATGTTCATGGTGGACATCGCCGTGCCGCGCGACATCGAACCCGAGGTCGGCGAGCTCAACGACGTCTATCTCTACACGATCGACGACCTGCAGGGCGTCATCGACGAGGGGCTCCGCTCACGACAGGCCGCAGCCGCTCAGGCGGAGGACATCATCGCCTTCCACGCCGACGAGTTCATGGCCTGGCTTAGGTCGCTGGATGCCGCCGGTCTCATCCAGGACTATCGCCAACGTGCCGAGGAGCTTCGCGACGATGTCCTCGCGCGCGCACACCGCCAGCTCGATGCCGGCAAGCCCGCCGCCGAGGTCATCAATTACCTCGCGCACACCCTCACCAACAAACTGCTGCACGCACCCAGCTCGCGCTTGCGGCAAGCGGCCCGGGAAGGTGAGGCCGACATCCTGGTGGCAGCCAACGAGCTCTTCCAACTCGCTCAGAGCCGCCCCGACTCGGCCCCATGAACCCGTCGATCCGCCGGAAGCTGGAGCGCATCTCCGAGCGCTTCAGCGAGGTCACGGCCCTGTTGGCGGAATCCGAGACCCAGGCCGACCAGAATCGGTTTCGCGACCTCGGTCGCGAGTATGCCCAGCTCGAGCCACTTATGGCTTGCTATGACCGGTACCGCGACGCCGAGCGCGATCTCGCCGCGGCCGAGGAGATGCTCACCGATCCGGAGATGGAGGCACTCGCGCGCGAAGAGATGGCTCGGGCAAGCGACCGGCGCAGCGAGCTGGAGCCGGAGGTCTACCGGTTGCTCGTCCCTCCCGACCCGGACGACCAGCGCAATGTCTTTCTCGAGGTGCGGGCCGGTACCGGCGGCGCCGAGGCGGCGCTGTTCGCCGGCGACCTCTTGCGGATGTATCTGCGCTACGCCGAGATCATGAAGTGGCAGGTGGAGCAGATCGCCGAGAGTCCCGGCGAGCTCGGCGGCTACAAAGAGGTCGTCGTGCGCATCATCGGCCAAGGTGTCTTCTCGCGGCTCAAGTTCGAGCCCGGCGCACACCGCGTCCAGCGCGTGCCCGAGACCGAGTCTCAAGGGCGTGTGCACACGTCTGCCTGCACGGTCGCCGTGCTGCCGGAGGCCGACACCATCGATTCCGTCGCGATCAATCCGAGCGAGCTGCGGATCGATACCTATCGCTCATCGGGCGCAGGCGGCCAGCACGTCAATAAGACCGATTCGGCGATCCGCATCACCCACCTACCTTCCGGAATCGTCGTCGAGTGCCAGGAGGAACGTTCCCAACACAAGAATCGCGCACGCGCCATGGCACTGCTCCAGGCGAGACTCTTGTCCCAGGCCCGCGAGACCCAGGCGTCCGAGCAGTCTCGATCGCGTCGGCTCCAGGTGGGCAGCGGCGATCGATCCGAGCGCATCCGAACCTATAACTTCCCGCAGAACCGCCTCACGGACCATCGCATCAATCTGACCCTGTACAAGCTCGACGAGATCATGACCGGCCAGCTCGACCAGGTCATCGACCCGCTCTTGCAGGAGTATGAGGCGGAGCAGCTCACCGCGATGCTGAATGGATGACCCGCCCCCCCCGGATTCTCGGACGCCAAGTCGATCATCGGCCGCGGGTCCGCATGAGTCCGGCCCGCGCATCGATCAAATCCTGCGCGAAGCCGCTGCCGCCCTCGCCCTGATCCCCGACGGCTCACCCCGCTTGGAGGCGGAGCTGCTGCTCAGCCAGGCGACCGGCTGGCCGCGGACGCACCTGGTCGCCTGGCCCGAGCATCGCCTCGGGCCGGAGGCGCTCGGGGTCTTTCGCGAGCTCATGGCCCGCCGCCTGATCGGCGAGCCGATTGCGTACATTCGCGGTCGACAGGCATTCTGGAGTCTGGACCTCAAGGTCACACCCGACACCCTGATCCCGCGCCCCGAGACCGAGTTGCTGGTGGAAACCGCGCTCGAGCTGCTGGCAGCGCAAAGACGACTGCTGGTCGCCGATCTCGGCACCGGCTGCGGCGCAATCGCCGCCGCCCTGGCGACCGAGCGGCCCGACTGGACCCTCTTCGCGACCGACCGATCGGAGGGGGCGTTGCGGATCGCCCGCGAAAATCTCGCGCGGCTCCAGCTGAGCCGAGTGGTGGTGGTTCAGGCGCACTGGCTGAGGGCCTTTGCGGCCGGGAGCCTGGATGCCGTATTGAGCAATCCCCCCTACATCGCCGCAAGCGACCCGCATCTCACCCGCGGCGACCTCCGATTCGAGCCGCGCGGCGCCCTGAGCCCCGACGGCGATGGTCTCGGCGCCTGTCGTGCCATCGCATCGGAGGCATTCCGTTGCCTGCGGCCGGGCGGCTGGCTGCTCCTCGAGCACGGGCACGCGCAAGGCGCTGATGTACGTCGACTCCTCACCGCTGCAGGGCTCCGGAGCCCTCGTACCCGCGCTGACTTTGCCGGTCATGACCGCGTGACCTGGGCGCATGCTTGAGCGCGACCAGATCGTCGACATGGCGATCCCCGTGTGCATGCTCTCCCAAGGAAGATGCTGATTTGCTGGCCGTCCTGGCCGAAAATCAGGCGGGGCTTCCTGCCCCTGCCGGGAAGCGCTGAATACTGCAGCGCTTCCCTAAGCACGAGCGGTTCAGACAAGGCGGCCGTCGAGGGCCAAGCCCGCGTTCGCCAGTGAGCCTCGAACCCCCGGTCGATTCGATCAGGCGGCCCCGCGCGGGGATGGGATCCCGATGGTCGGGGGCTGGGGCAACCTGCCTCACCCGGACGACGATCGCAGCTCGGATACCCTGGTCCGAATCCAGTGTTCGACGTCCTCCGTGAGACCCTTGGCGGTGTTCCCTTCACACGAAAGGGGGTCGCCCACGACCAGCCGGATGGTTCCCGGATAGCGCCAAATCGAGCGCGCCGGCCAACATTCGCCTGCATTGTGCGCAATCGGCAGGACCCGCCTCCCGGAACGGCATGCCAACATCGCGCCCCCCGCGTTGAACCGCCCGACCTGCCCAGGCGGTTGACGGGTTCCCTCCGGATAGATCACCACGCTGACCCCCTGATCGAGACGCTCCTGACCCACCCGTAAGATCGTCTTCAATGCCTGACCCGGTTGCCCTCGGTTGATCGCAATCGGCCGAAGCAGGGCAAGTGCCCAACCGAAAAAAGGCACCCACAGGAGCTCGCGCTTGAGCACGGTCGCCTGAGGGGTGACGAGCAATTGAAGATAGAAGGTCTCCCACTGGCTCTGGTGGTTGGACAGGACCACGAACGCCTCGCCGCGTGGGATCTTCTCCAGGCCGCTGACCTGAATCTCGACGCCGTTGAGTCGTCTCAGCAGCCAGATGGCCGCTCGGGTCCACAGATTGACGAACCGATAACGCTGCTCGAATGTCTGAAAGGGGGCCAACGCAAGACTGAGCAGGCTATGCAGAATCCCCATCAGGTGATAGAGCACGAAGAAGGCCACGCTGCGCAGACGAACACCTGTGCCGGCCGAACGCTCAGCGCCATCCCGGCCGAACGAACCGGGCCACGGGGATCTGGCTTCACGCTCGGACGCGATGCCCTTATCGGAAAGCTGTTCCTCGTTCATGCTGTTGGCGATCGTCGCTATTGATTCGCTCTGCCATCGAGCTGGGCCACCGGGCGCGGATCGGGCGGGCGGGACCGCGAGGCTCGCTTCTGATCAACCGCCTGCCAGGAACCCCGCCTCTCGGCCGCGGCATGCAACCCGGATGGCAAGATCAATGCCAGCAGGTAGGCGGGATTCCGCTTTGAGAATTCCCATGCCGCGATTAGCATAAGGATACCATGGACATCTCAGACGCCGACCGCATCAAGCATCGCGAGATCGCCTTCCAGGAGATCCATCCTGACGCGAATCAAGCCCAGACCGCGGCCCGGTTCCTGAGAGATGTCGACGGCATTCTCAAGACCGAGGCGGCTGCCCCAACCCTTCTCAGGGTCAGCTACGACGTGCTTGGAACCACGCTTCAAGAGATCGAGGAGGCCCTCACCGAATTGGGCCTGCATCTCGACAACCGCCTGATGTACCGCGTCAGACGCGCCCTCTACTACTACACGGAGGAGACACTGCGCGCGAACTGCGGCTGTCCGCACGGCGACAGCAACTGCACCAGGAAGGTATTCGCAAAACGCTATGAGCTCATCGAGCACGGCTGCCGCGACCGGCGGCCGGAGCATTGGCGGCGCTATCTCTAGCTCTGAATGATCGAGCAGCAAAGCCTGCGCTACAGTCGCCACATCCTTCTTCCCGAGCTCGGCGCTCAGGGCCAGGCGCGGCTCGGAGCCTCCAGTGTCCTCGTGGTCGGACTCGGCGGACTCGGCTCACCCGCCGCAATGTATCTGGCGGCGGCCGGTCTCGGTCGGCTGGTGCTCGCGGATTTTGACGCCGTGGATCTCTCTAACCTGCAGCGCCAGATCATGCATACGTCTGCGCACATCGGCAGACCGAAGGTGGACTCGGCCAGGGTCGCACTTGAGGCGCTCAACCCTGAGGTCGAGCTGATCGGCATCAAACGCAGCCTGACTGCGGAGACGCTGCCCGATGTGGTCGCCAAGGTCGACCTGGTCCTCGACTGCAGTGACAACTTCGCCACCCGCTTTGCCGTCAACGCGGCCTGTGTCGATGCGGGTGTCCCGCTGGTCAGCGGGGCGGCCATTCGCCTGGAGGGGCAGGTGGCAGCCTTTTCGGGCCAGCCCGGTGGACCCTGCTACCAGTGTCTGTACCCTGCTGACGGAGGCGTGGATGAGGCCTGCTCAACCAGCGGGATTCTCGCGCCAGTCGCCGGCATTATCGGCAGTATCCAGGCGACCGAGGCAATCAAGATCCTGGCCGGACTCGGTCAGCCCTTGTTTGGCCGACTCTTGCTCCTTGACGCATCTCTGATGCAGTGGCGCGCCCTGCGGTTGCCCGCCGATCCAAACTGCCCGATCTGCGCCGTCCAGGATCGCCGGACAGACAACGTAGGCCAGCGGGCCAGCCCCCCCCCGTCGCGCTAACAAGACAGGACACCCCGCCTCATGCGTTTCGACATCAGTCCGGACCAGATCAAGAAGGCCAAGGTTCCACACGAGCTCTTTCTGACCAATCTGATCGCCAACCACATCCTGCTGGCTGTCGCGTTGGGCGGCCTTGCCGGCAGCTTCCCCTGGGTCATGGTGTTCATCCCGGCCATCTCTTTCGGCATTCTCGGGTTCACGCTGTGGCGCGCCAGACGCGCCGTTGCAATCGATCCCTGGTACGTCATGTGTCACTGGCAGGTCTGCGCGAGGCGCAGCCGTGTCTTCCTAGGGATGCTCAGCCTGCTCCTGTCCGCATTGCTGCTCGCCTGGGTCGGATACACCTACGGTGGGATGATGAAAGAGGCGGTGTGGGCGCTCGCTATCGGCGCCGGGATCCTGCCGGTGATGGTCACGATCTTGGTGCTGGTCATCATCGAATCCGATGCCCTCTATCACGCGAATCAGGCGAAGCTCCCGAGCTGGGTCGTCGAGCGCTTCCCGAACCCGGCGGCCAAGGTCATCGAGGAGGAAGCGCAGGCAGGCCATCCAACGGGCTGAGATCGGTGACAAGGATCCTCGGGCGGCGGCGTTTCCCGCATCGGACGCGGAAATACCCGTCCCCGATCAGCCGAGTGGACGCATCCGATCGGGGTCAGACGACATCGGCGAGGGCATAGTCCAGCACCAGCCCGACGAAGATCGCCATCCCAAAGTAGTTGTTGTTCAGGAACGCCTTGAAGCAGGATGCGGGCTCCCGCCGATGAATCAGCGACTGCTGGTAGAGCGCAAGGACAGCGGCAATCACCAAGCCCGCGAAGAACCACAGGCCGCGACCGGCCAGGAGGCCGAGCCAGACAAGGAGTCCCAGCATCAGCACCTGCAACAGCCCGATCACCATCCGATCCAGGTCGCCGAAGAGGATGGCGGTCGATTTGATCCCGATCTTGAGGTCATCCTCTCGATCAACCATCGCGTACTGGGTGTCGTAGATCAGCGCCCAGATCAGCGTTGAGACGAACAGCAGCCAGGCATAGGCGGGGATTTTGCCGGTCACCGCGGTGAAGGCCATGGGAATCGCCCAACCGAAGGCGGCCCCCAGGAACAACTGGGGTACATGGGTGAACCGCTTCATGAACGGATAGATGATGGTCAGCAGCGCTGCAACCACGGAAAGGGCGACCGTCTGCCAGTTCAGAAACAGCACGAGGCCGAAGGCAAGGAGGCTGAGGACCACGAAGATCGCAACCGCCTCTTCGGGCGAAACGGCTCCCGTCGCCAACGGCCGCTGGCGGGTCCGGGCCACATGGCCATCGAAATCACGATCCGCGAAGTCGTTGATTGCACATCCGGCCGAGCGCATCAGCACCACGCCGAGGACAAACACCAGCACAATGTACCAGGGCGGTTGACCCTCTCCGGCCAACCAGAGCGCCCAGAGCGCGGGCCACATCAAGAGGAAGATCCCGATCGGTCGGTGAAGGCGCACCAGCAGCAGGTACCCGAGCAGGCGCTCACGCCAGGAAGGCAGACGCCGGCTGCCGCTCTTGACCTCGGGGAAGCTCATCTCGCCAATCGTGACCCGGTCCAATGTGAAAGATGGACAATGCCAGGCGATTATCGCACAGACTTCGATCCAATCAGACGCAGGCATATTCCTCGCGCGGACTTGACCAGCGCGCGGTCAAGGGCGAGGCCAGCTCGGGATACCGAGCCAGAATCAGGTCCGCCGCCCGCTGGGCGGCCACAACCAGATGCCGGTCACGGAGCGGGTCCGCGATCCGAAATTGCACGGCACCGGTTTGCCGGGTGCCCAGCAACTCTCCGGCGCCCCGCATTGCGAGATCACGCTCGGCGATCTCGAAGCCACTCTCTGCTTCGCGGATGATACCAAGGCGCTCTCGCGCGGCCGCAGACAAGGGGGGTCGGAAGAGCAGAACACAATGACTCTGCACAACCCCGCGCCCGACCCGACCGCGCAGCTGATGCAGCTGAGCCAAACCGAGGCGCTCCGGGTTCTCGATGATCATCAGGCTCGCGTTTGGGACGTCCACGCCAACCTCGACGACGGTGGTCGCGACTAAGAGATCCAGCTCAGCGCTCGCAAACGCGGCCATGACGGACTCACGATCAGCCCCCTTGATGCGACCGTGCACCAGCCCGAGACGAACGCCCGGCAGGGTGTCTCTCAGCTCATGTGCCGTCGCCTCCGCCGCCTGACACTCCAACGCCTCGGACTCCTCGATCAGGGTGCAGACCCAATAGGCTTGACGCCCCTGCTCGCAGGCCCGCCGAACCCGCTCGATGACCTCATCGCGCCGGTTATCCGGGACCGCCACCGTGATGATGGGTGCGCGTCCAGGCGGCAGCTCATCGATCACGGACAGATCGAGATCGGCATACAGGGTCATGGCGAGCGACCGCGGTATGGGCGTCGCTGTCATGATCAACTGATGCGGGGCGCCGCCTGCACGGCTGCCCTTGGCGCGCAACCGCATGCGTTGATGGACACCGAAACGGTGCTGCTCATCGATGATCACCAGGCCGAGATCCCGAAAGACCACGTCGTCCTGAAAGAGCGCATGCGTCCCCATCACCAGCTTCGCATGACCGCTCGCGATGGTCTCAAGCAAACCGGCACGCTCGCGTCCCTTGTGCCGTCCGACCAACCAGGTCGGGTCGATGCCAAGCGGCGCGAGCCACGCGGCAAACCCCCGCCGGTGTTGCTCGGACAGGAGCTCGGTCGGCGCCATTAGCGCAACTTGACGGCCGGATTCGATCGCCTGGAGGGCCGCCAGTGCCGCGACCAGGGTCTTGCCCGCCCCCACGTCGCCCTGTAACAGCCGCTGCATCGGTCGGTCGCTCCGCAGGTCGGCCGCGATCTCGGCCACGACGCGCTCCTGCGCCCTCGTCAGTCGAAAAGACAGGGCCTCGAGAAGTCGCCGACGCAACCTGCCGTCCCCTTCCAGCTTCGGTGCCGCGGTCGCCCGCCGGGCGCCGCGCAGGCGGCGCAGACTGACTTGATGCGCAACCAGCTCCTCGAATGACAGGCGCAGGAAGGCCGGATGGCTGCGCCCGACCAGGTGGCTGGGGTCGGCCTCGGCCGGCGGGCGGTGCACGTAGCGCAGCGCCTCGGTGAGCGTCGGCAGAGCCAGGGGTCGCAACACCTCCTCGGGTAGGCATTCGGTCGGCGCATGCTGGTCGAGGAGTGCCAGGGCCTGGTCCGTCAAACCTCGCCAGGAGGCCTGTTGCAAGCCCTCGGTCGAGGGATACAGTGGCGTCAGCCGCTGCTCGATCGGATCAACATCCTGGGTCTGAAGCCGGTACTCGGGATGCACCATCTCGAGCGAAGCCGGCCCCCGTCTCACCTCACCATAGCAGCGCAGCCGCGTCCCCGGCCGGAGGGTCTGAAGCTGCTGCCGGGAGTAATGGAAAAAGCGCAACAACAGACCGCCACCGGACCGGTCCGCGAGCCAGACCTTGTATGAGCGACGCGGTCCGTTGGCCAGCTCGACAGCGCTGATCTCGCCCTGCACCAGGGTCTCGTCACCCGGCCGAAGCTCAGCGATCGGTACCAGATGCGTGCGGTCCTGATAGCGGTGCGGCAGATGAAAGAGGAGGTCCTGAACGCTCGCGATCCCCAGTCTCCGCAGCCGCTCGGCCACCCGCGGACCGACCCGGTCGAGCCGCTCAACCGGGAGGTCGGCGAGCGATGGGGTTGGGAATGCAGCAGCGCTGTAGGGATCCATCGGAGCCACCGAGGTCGTCTGCGTCAACACGGAATGGTCGATTGCCCGGGCGCGGGTGGTTCCCATGCCCGCGGTGTTGATCCAGTATCGAGAGAGGGACTTCGACTGCGCGAGTCAGGCAAGAAGCGACGAGATCGCCCGCGCGAGATGGTGAGCGTCTCCCGCAAACGAGACCGAATGGTTCGTGCATCGAGCAGGCCAATCGCGAATAATCCCCGGAAGACACAGTCTTGGACCATTTGGATCCTCCGGGGTGACATGATCGCTCAAGAGTCCCTCTCATTCACAACCCGAGGCCGGGGCACCTACGACATGACCCGCGCTGTTCAGCAGGCGGTCCGCGAATCCGGGATCCGAATCGGGCTCTGTCACCTCTTCGTCCAGCACACCAGCGCCTCGCTGATCCTCTGCGAGAACGCCGACCCCAGGGTTCGGCGCGATCTGGAGGCCTTCATGAGCCGCCTGATCCCGGACGGGGATCGTCTCTTCGAGCATGCCGACGAAGGACCGGACGACATGCCCGCCCACATCCGGGCGATCCTGACCCAGGTCGAGCTGACGCTGCCGATCCGTGGAGGCACCTGCGCGCTCGGCACCTGGCAAGGACTCTATCTCTACGAGCACCGCACCCGGGGACTCGAGCGCCGGATCACGTTGACCATGCATGGCGAGTGACATCCGCCGCAGGTCAGCTCGCCGCTGGGGAAGGCCCACCGTCAGACCGCGAACGATGATCGTCAACAGCCCATAACAATGCGCCGAACCGGGAAACGCTCCCCTCGGGTCGCAAGCTGCCCGCTTGCCAGGATGGCATATGCACAGGCGCCTAGAGGCGTTCCTCCGGCAAGGCGTCTGGCCGATACGACAGACGCATCGCACCTGAGCCCCCTTTGCGCCCCTTGATCGCCCGCGCGAGCTGATGAACCGCCATCGCATAGTAGGTACTATGGTTGTAGCGGGTGATCGTGTAGAAGTTGGGTAGACCCAACCAATACTCGTAACCGCTGCCCACATCCAACTCGAGCAGGCTGGCGTTGGAGACCCTGCCCAGCGAGCCGGCCGGGGTAATGCCCCGACCCGCCAGCTCGTTCAAGCCATAGCGGGTATCGAAGCCCGTCTTCATCATCCCGGCACTGAAGCCGGCCTGAACCTGTGATGGGACTGCGACCGGCTCGCCGGGTCGCCAGCCGTGCGCTCTGAAATAGTTGGCGACGCTTCCGATGGCGTCCGCGGGGTTCCAGAGGTCCCGGTGTCCATCGTCGTCGAAGTCCACCGCGTAGTCTCGGAAGCTCGAGGGCATGAACTGCCCAAGCCCCATGGCACCGGCATAGGAACCCAGAGGCCGAAAGGGATCGATTCCCTCGTCGCGGGTCATGACCAGAAAGGACTCCAGCTCGCCGGTAAAATACTCCGCGCGACGCGGATAGCTGAAGGCCAGGGTCGCCAAGGCGTCGATGATCCGGGTCTTGCCCACATAGCCGCCATAGCGGGTCTCGACACCGATGATGGCGACGATGTACTCGGGCGGAACACCATAGCGTGCCGCCGCGCGATTGAGCACCGCCTCATGGCGGTCCCAGAACCGGGCTCCATTGGCGATGTTGTCTTCGGTCAGAAACTTGCCTCGATAGCGGATCCAGGCCCCGTTCGGCCCGGTACTGGTGCGCGGGGCCTGACGATCCATCAAGTCGATGATCCACTGCTCGCGTTTGGCACCCGACAGCACCGCCGCGACCGCGTAAGGACTGAAGCCATGCTTCTGTTGCATCCGACGGATAAAGGGATCGACGTGGGGATAGGCCGCGAAATCGCCGCTCGGCCTCGCCGTGCGGGATGCGGCCGCCGGAATCGCCGCGTAACGCGAGCCTTCCGCGAGATGGTCGGGCCTGGGCGCCTTGGACCCGCAGCCCGTGATCAGGACCAGGGAAAGCAGTGCACTCATCGAGGCAGCGATACGCATAGGGCAACCGGTGAGAGAAATCGACTCCCTCGTATAGTAAAGCAGTTTTTCAATATAGCAATTCAAGCGACGAATTTAACTGACGATTACAGCCTCAGTCATCCACCACCATCACAGCATCCATCTCGACTGCTGCCCCCTTAGGCAGCGCCGCGACGCCAATTGCCGCACGCGCCGGATAAGGCGCGTCGAAATACTCCGCCATGACCTGATTCACCAGCGGGTAATGGGTCAGATCGACCAGAAAGACGTTGAGCTTGACGACATCGGCCAGGCTACCGTTCGCCGCGTGGGCGACCGCGCGCAGATTCTCGAAGACCCGTCGGACCTGCGCCTCGACGTTACCCGAGATCAATTCCAGGGTTTCCGGGACCAAAGGGATCTGTCCAGACAGGTAGACGGTCTCGCCAACCTTCACCGCTTGAGAATAGGTGCCGATCGCTGCCGGCGCCTGGTCGGTCTTGATGATGCTCTTGGCCATGATCTGGTCACTCCGATCTGCTTGGGCGATCCCGCACCGCCGCTTACCAGTGCGATGATCCTATACCCGAGTGCACCTGCACGAAACCCGTGGCTTCAGCTTCCAGCGCGCGGGGGCCAGGTCGCTGAAGGCAGGTTTTGGGGCGACGATCCGGCTACGGACGCGACCCGCTATACTCTTCCCCCGGCAACCCGGATGACAGACATGAGCGCACTCTATCAGTCTAAGCTCGCCAGCTTGCAGCTGGTCGGACGCGGCAAGGTCCGCGACATCTACCGGATCGACTCGGCGCACCTGTTGATCGTCGCCAGCGACCGACTGTCCGCGTTCGATGTCGTCCTGCCCCAGCCGATTCCAGGCAAGGGCGAGGTCTTGACGCGGGTCTCCCGATTCTGGTTTGCGCGCACCGCGCACCTCATCCCTAATCACCTTGCCGACATCCCGCTCGCCGATGTCGTCAAGGATCCCGATGAGCTCGCCCATCTCGGCGATCGTGCGATGGTCGTCCGCCGTCTCGAGCCCTTGCCGGTCGAGGCGATCGTCCGAGGCTACCTGATCGGATCAGGCTGGAAGGACTACCAGCGTGGCGGAGCGGTCTGCGGGATCCTGCTCCCGCCCGGGCTGCGTCAAGCGGACCGGCTCCCGGAGGCCATCTATACGCCGTCGACCAAGGCCGGGCTCGGCGGGCATGATCAGAATGTTGACTTTGCCTACACCGCGACCCTGCTCGGTCGCGACCTCGCGTCACAGGTGCGTGAGATCAGCCTGAGCATCTATCGTGAGTGCGCTGCCTATGCCCACGGGCGGGGGATCATCATCGCCGACACCAAGCTCGAGTTCGGCCTCGACGGCAAAGGCCGGCTACATCTGATCGATGAGGTCCTCACGCCCGACTCCTCGCGCTTCTGGCCGGCCGATGAATATCGGCCGGGCACCAGCCCGCCGAGCTTCGACAAACAGTTCGTCCGCGACTACCTGGAGACGCTCGATTGGGACAAGACCCCGCCCGGCCCCCGCCTGCCCCAGGACGTCATCGAGCGGACCGCCGAGAAGTACCGTGAGGCCGAGCGACGCCTGACGCGCGCCGGATGACCCGGCGCGAGGGCACAGGCGTCCGTGCCATCGCCAGGCCGCCCAAAGTCGAGTAGGATCGGGCCCCAACCCGCCGCGAAGGACCCGAGAGGGAGACCCCAAACGTGAAACTCGTTCGAAATCTGCTGGCCGTCATCGGCTTATTGACCCTGATTGCCGCCGGAATCCTGTATCTGCGAGTCGGAGCGAGCCTTGCGGACTTCGACCCGAAATTCCCGAGCGTCTATGCCGATTTCGCGTCGCGCCTCTTGGAGACGGGCGATCCCGGCGTCGCCATGATGTGGTCGATCCCGGTCGAGGAAGGACTCACCGCAGATGACGTCATCGCTTCCATGAAGAGCATTGCCGTCTCGCGCAACCTGCTGTTCGTGGGGGAATCTCCCTTCTACAAGCAAATCGAGGCGATCACCGGCGAACGCTATCGATACGTCAACTTTCTCTCCTTCTGCGATGCGCGGGTCGGTCAGCAGATGCTGGAGTACCGTAACGAGTACAGCGGATTCATGCCATGCCGCATCGCTCTGGTCGAGGACGCTCAGGGGCACCTGACGCTCTACAGCATGAACCTCGACATGATGATCCACGGTGGTCGGAAGCTGCCGGAGGACCTCAAGCAAGCCTCGCTCAGGGTCCGCGACAACATCCGGGCGATTATGACGGGTGGCGCGAGCGGAGAGTTCTAGCAGCCTGGCTACCGCGGCGATGAGTGTCGCCCTGGAGTAGGGAGATGATCCGTCCATCCACCCCATCCATCTGGCTCATGCTGGCTGCGGGATGCGCGGCCGCGGCAACGGGGAGCCTGTTGTCGACCGCCTGGCTCGGTCTGGAGCCCTGCCATCTCTGTGTCTTTCAGCGCCTTCTCTTCATGGTGCTCACGGTTGTCGCTCTCGGAGCCGCCTTTGCGAGCCGCCGATCGCCCTCGGGCCGCGCCGGCTGGCTGCTCGGCGGCCTGACCCTTCCCATCTCGGTGACCGGAATCGGCGTCGCCGCCTACCAGAGTTGGCTGCAGCATCAACCACTTGACCAGGCGTCCTGCACCGGGGGGCCGCCCGGACTGATCGAGCGCCTGGTCGAGTGGCTCGGCCAACAGATGCCCGCCTGGTTCATGGCAACCGGATTCTGCGAGGACGAGGCGCTGGTGATTCTGGGCCTTTCGCTCGCGAACTGGGCGCTCCTCTCCTTCATCCTGTGTCTCGGCATCGGGGTTTGGGCACTGGTGCAGGGCGAACTGGCGGATTGACCGAGGCTGACACAGGCCACGCCGGGAACGGCCTCGCAACTGAGCTGACGGGGGATCAGGATCTCGCAGAGCGAAGCGGAATCGACGCCCGTGCAAGGCGTTCGACCTCGCCTCGCTGCATGTTCCGGCTTTCGACGAGCTCAAAGGGCTTGGATTCCGTGTCTGTTTCTGCCTTGCTCCGGCTGCTAACCTCGCGTGCTGGTCGCCGCCATCCAATGGATCACCCAATGACAGAGCCGGGTCTTATCGACCCTTTCGGCCGCCACATCGCCTATCTGCGCTTGTCCGTCACGGACCGCTGCGATCTGCGCTGCGGGTATTGTCTGCCGAAGGGCTTCAAGGGCTTCGCGGAGCCCGACCACTGGCTCACGTTCGAAGAGTTGAGCCGCGTGGTCAGCGCCTTCACGAGTCTGGGGGTGCGGCATGTCCGCATCACGGGGGGCGAGCCGCTGGTGCGGCGGAACCTGCCGGACCTGGCGGCTCGACTGTCCGCCCTGCCGAACCTCGATGATCTCTCCATCTCGAGCAACTGCACCCGCATGGCCTCGCTTGCGGTGCCGCTCCGCCGGGCCGGCGTGAGCCGACTCAATGTCAGCCTCGACAGCCTGCGCGCGGAGGTCTTCAAACAGATCACCGGCGGTGATCTCAGGAAGGTGCTGCGCGGAATCGCAGCGGCGCACGCGGCCGGTTTCGCGCCGATTCGAGTCAACACGGTCGTCATGCGCGGCGTGAACGAAGACGAGATCGAGACAATCCTTGGCTACTGCGCGGACAACGGATTCACGCTGCGCCTGATCGAGACCATGCCCATGGGCGCCACCGGGCAAGCCGCACAGCGCCGCTATATCGATCTGCAGACCGTCCGGCGCCGTCTGCAGCGGCGCTTCAAGCTCATCCCGGACATCCTGCCCGGCGGGGGCCCTGCCCGCTACGATCGGGTCGGCGCCACCGAGACCCGGATCGGCTTCATCACGCCCCTGTCGCGGCACTTCTGTGAAACCTGTAACCGCGTCCGACTCGCGGCCGACGGTACCCTCTATCTGTGCCTGGGCCAGGACGACCGCTATGAGCTGCGTCCGCTCCTGCGCGATGGGATCGATGACGCTGGCCTGGTCTCTCACATCCGCCGAGCCATCGCCCTGAAGCCCCAGCGCCACGAGCTCAAGGAGCGACCGGAGAAGATCGTCCGGTTCATGTCGACGACCGGCGGATGAGTCTGCGCCGTCCCCGTGGATCGCGAGCGCCCGCCACGCCCGCGCTCACGCGCGACCGGACAGGCGGGGACGGCCCCTTGGCCGCACCGCCGAGTGCGTCCGCAATGCCTTACCGCGATGCCATCTGCGCCACTGCGAGCTTCAGTGCGGCCTCGCGGTCCTGGATCCACTGCTCGTTGGGCATGACCTCGCGAAGTCCCAAGTGCTCCAGGCGCTCGCGCGGCTGGCCGTGGACACCCGCCATGTAGACCTTCGTTCCCTGCGCGAGCGCGTCACGGACCACCGCCTCGACCGCGACCGCAGTGGTCACACCCATGTGCGGGACCCGGCTCAGGTCGACGAGGACGGCCTGCGCGCCTTCGAGCTTCGGCGCCTGCCGGCTGATTGCGGCCGCGGCCCCGAAGACCAGGGGACCACTGAGATGCAGGACCTTCAGTCGACCCCGCCCTTGCGCGAGCACCGACCGCTCGTCGCACGAAAGGTCTGCACACTGGCCTTCGTCGCGTGTGCGCCGCGCCGGAAGGACACAGACGGACGCTTCCTGGACGTCGGCGAGGCGCCGGATCGTCAGCACATTCGCCACGAAGAGACCGATCGCCACGGCCGTGATCAAGTCGACGAAGACCGTCATCAGGATCACCCCGTACATGATGAAGGCACCTTTGATCGACACCCGATGTGCACGGCTCAGAAACCGCCAGTCGATGATGTCGATGCCGACCTTTACAGCGATCCCGGCCAGAACCGCCAGCGGGATGCGTGCAGTCAGGGCGCCGGCCCAGATGACGACCACCGCGAGGATGGCCGCGCGGGTCAAACCCGAGAGCGCGGTCCGCCCGCCGGCCTGAATATTGACCACCGTGCCCATGGTCGCACCCGCACCCGGCAGGCCGCCAAAGAGACCGGACGCCAGGTTGCCGATGCCCTGTCCGAGCAACTCCTTGTCCGAGTCGACCGGCTTGCGGGTCAGACTGCCTGCGATCACCGAGGTCAGGAGGGCATCGACGGAGCCAAGCATGGCGAGCACGACCGCATCGATCAGGATGGTCTGCCACTGTTCGACACTGAACACCGGAAGCTGCAGAGTCGGCAGGCCGGCCGGGATCTCGCCGATCCGCCGAATGTCCTGATCGCCCAGCCAATAGATCGCCAGCAGGGTCCCAATCACCAGCGCAACCAGCTGCGGCGGCAGGATGCGTTTGATCCGAGTTGGCATCAGGAAGAGGATCGCCAAGGTCAGGCCGGCCAGGACGGCCTCTTGCGGGTTGATGGCCCGGATCAGCGACGGCAGGGCCTGCAGCGTCCCCATGACACCACCGCCCGGTGCCGCCTGTCCGAGGATCCCGGGCATCTGGAGGATGATCAGGATGAAGCCGATTCCCGACATGAAGCCCGAGATGACCGTGAAGGGCATCATGGTCACATAACGCCCCAGCTTCATGGCTCCGAACGCCAGCTGAAACAGCCCCGCGAGCATGACCACCGTGAAAGCCATCGACATCCCCTGCTCGGGGCTCGCGGCGATCAGCGAGGCTACGACCGCCGTAAAGACCACGGTCATGGGGCCGGTGGGCTCGGAGATGAGGGTCGGGGTCCCGCCGAACAGGGCGGCAAACAGACCTACCAACACGGCCCCGTAGAGGCCAGCTTCGGCCCCTGCCCCGGAGGCGACGCCGAACGCGAGCGCCATGGGCAGCGCGATGACGGCCGCGGTGACCCCTCCGAAGAGGTCGCCGCGAAGATTATCGAGCCGGATCTCATTGAGAATTCGCATACCTGACTCCGTTGTCCCGCGGCTTTAATAAGTATTGAGGACGACGTTATGAAGCAGTCATCGAAGGTTTTTAGGCTTCGCATCCACCAATGTCCAGACGCCAAGCAGCGACGAATCGATTACCCCAATGGTCCGGATCGGCCTCCGTGGCCCCGAACCCCAACACCCCGTCCCGCAGCGCAGGGTCCATACCGACCTGCTGGGCAATCTGGAGATCTGTCGGCCAGGTCAGATATGGTAAACTGATTTGCCCCGGCGCCCACCTGGCCAAAGGTTTTGCCGAGCGCACCGCCGTGATGGACTGGCAAGCCGCTCGGGGCTGTCATGGGAGGGCTCGGCGGCCCTGGAGGAAGGGTTCCCCGTCAGGGCCGGCTCGCTCCATGAGCGCTCGCGTGACAATCAGCATGCACGGCGAGCGCCGAGTGACGAACAACAACAGGGTCGAGCGGCGGCGCTTGGTGCGGTAAGCAGGAGATCGACCTCGAGGACAACAGGAGCATCGCGACCAGCGCTTTTGCGGGACCACACCGGCCCCAGGCCTCCCACGACGAGGGCGCACTCGCGGGCGCGGCCCGAGCGACGCGGCGCCACGACAACAGGTTTGCAGCCGTATCTTCCGAATGGAATCTGTCTTGACCGAGTTGGGCCGACGCAGGAAGCAGCCGGAAGCCGCCACGGCCTGAACACCCATCGATATCCATCGATGCCACAGATAGAGAGAATTTATTTTTTTCTATGCTTCGATTCACAGTAAGTTGACCGCAGAGTTCGAAACGGCCTCCGCACGCGAGGCGGACCAGGCACAGACCACAGGAGCTGACCATGAGCGTGAAGACCTACGATGCCGGTGTTAAAGAGTATCGGGACATGTACTGGACCCCGGACTATGTTCCACTCGACACCGACCTCTTGGCCTGTTTCAAAGTGACCGGCCAGCCCGGTGTCCCGCGCGAAGAGGTCGCCGCCGCCGTCGCCGCGGAATCCTCGACGGGGACCTGGAGTACCGTCTGGTCTGAGCTCCTCACCGACCTGGAGTACTACAAGGGGCGCGCGTATCGGATTGAAGACGTACCGGGCGACAAGGAATCCTTCTATGCCTTCGTCGCCTACCCGATCGACCTCTTCGAGGAAGGCTCGGTCGTCAACGTCCTGACCTCCCTGGTCGGCAACGTGTTCGGTTTCAAGGCGCTGCGTCACCTCCGATTGGAGGACATCCGCTTCCCCATCGCCTACGTGAAGACCTGCCTGGGCCCGCCCAGCGGCATCCAGGTCGAGCGCGACAAGATGAGCAAGTATGGGCGTCCCCTCCTCGGGTGCACCATCAAGCCAAAGCTGGGGCTCTCCGCCAAGAACTACGGCCGCGCCGTTTACGAGTGCCTGCGGGGCGGGCTCGACTTCACCAAGGACGACGAGAACGTCAACTCCCAACCCTTCATGCGCTGGCAGAACCGCTTCGAGTTTGTCGCCGAGGCGGTTGCCGCTTCCCAGGCCGAGACGGGCGAGCGCAAGGGTCACTACCTCAACGTGACCGCCCCCGATCCGGAGCAGATGTACGAGCGCGCCGAGTTTGCCAAGGAGCTGGGGCAGCCGATTATCATGCACGACTTCCTGACCGGCGGCTTCACGGCCAATACGGGGCTGGCGAAGTGGTGCCGGAAGAACGGGATCCTCCTACATATCCACCGCGCCATGCACGCGGTCATCGACCGCCATCCAAAGCACGGTATCCACTTCCGGGTGCTCGCAAAGTGCCTGCGACTCTCCGGAGGCGACCATCTCCACACCGGAACCGTGGTGGGCAAGCTCGAAGGCGACCGGGGGTCCACCCTCGGCTTCGTCGACCTGCTGCGCGAATCCTTCATCCCGGAGGACCGGGCCCGCGGCATCTTCTTCGATCAGGACTGGGGCTCCATGCCCGGCGTCTTCGCGGTGGCGTCCGGTGGCATCCACGTCTGGCATATGCCGGCGCTCGTGACCATCTTCGGCGACGACTCGGTCCTTCAGTTCGGCGGCGGCACCCAGGGGCACCCCTGGGGCAACGCGGCGGGGGCCGCGGCCAACCGGGTCGCGCTCGAGGCCTGCGTCAAGGCCCGTAACGAGGGGCGGGAGATCGAGAAGGAGGCCCGCGAGGTCCTCTCCTCGGCCGCCAAGCACAGCCCCGAGCTTGCGATCGCGATGGAGACCTGGAAAGAGATCAAGTTCGAGTTCGAAACCGTCGACAAGCTCGACGTGGGTTGACGACGGCTGCCAGCCGCGAGCCGCCGGCGGGGGCAACCCACGGAGGCCGCGGAAGGCCGGACTGCCGGGCATTGAGGGCTCGAAGCCCCAACACATTCCGAACGAGAGGAACCTGAACCATGCCATTCCAAAGCACCTTGGGCGACTACCAAACCCGTCCGACCCTCGAGACCTTTGGTTTCTTGCCGGCGATGAGCCAGGAAGAAATCTTCGATCAGATCGCTTACGTGATCGCCCAGGGCTGGACGCCCGGCATTGAGCATGTCCATCCAACGAATGCGATGAACCACTATTGGACGATGTGGAAGCTGCCCTTTTTCGGTGCGGCGGACCTTGGCCAAATCGTGAGTGAGCTGGAGGCGTGCCATCGCGCCTACCCGGATCACCATGTGCGTCTGACCGGCTATGACAACTATACCCAGAGCCAGGGCGCCTGCTTCGTGGTCTTTGCGGGGCGCGGTTGATCAGAAAACGTCGGCGGCAGATGCCCGGCACTGCCCCCCAGACCGGTCGCGCCACGCTGGCGCCCGGCTACCGACGACCAGTGTTTCAACACCGAGCGGACGGCGCGATCGCGGAGTCGGGGATTCAAGCGGCTCCGGCATCGTCGCCCGAACGGGCGATCTGCGGCGTCTTCGGCGCCTGAAGGGAAAGACCATGGCTAGCAAAGCGAATCTGAGATCGAGTGGCCGTGAGGCGGCCCTGGCACGCCGCCGCGCCCTGTCCACCCTCGGCAAGCGGTCCTCGGCCGGTGCAAGCACTGAGCGCAGCCGCAAGCCGGAGGATGCGCCGTCCGGGCGCGCTGCGGGTGCTCCACCGCGGACCACTGCCCCGACCTCGGTGTCCAGCCCCGCACCGCCGTCCTTTTCCGCCCCCGGCTCCGCATCGCCGGTCCGGCGCTCTCGGGCCGCGTTGCCTTCGGACTCCAGTCGTGCCCGTGCTCGTGCGCGAAGGGAGGCACTCTCGCAGGCGGGCAAGCGAGCCGATCGGACGCAGGATCGCACCCGATCCTCGACCACCAACCCGAAGAACCCGGCCACCGCGGGGGAAAAGACCGGCCGCGGATGCGGCTGCCGCGAGCAGGACGAAGGAGTTGCCGAACGTGTTGCGGCGCCGCCAGAGGCTCGGCTCTCCCATAGCGGCGCGAAGGTCTCGGCGAACAGCTCAAAGCGCAACGGCAAGCGAATCACGGCGATGAAGCCCGCCGGCCGAATGCTCGCGCTGGCCCGAAGGGCGGCGCAATCGGGTCGGGGCAAAGCGGCGGCCAAGACCCCGACCACGACGGCGAGTCTCGCGCGTCAGGCCAACCCCAAGCTCTCCGGGCGCGAGCTGGCACAGACGGTGCGCGCCCATCGCAGTGCGGCGGGCTCCGCCGGGACGCGTAAGGCCCAACCGACGGGCCGCGTGAGGCCCGGACGCGGGAGTGCCCAGGACCAGCCCTGGAAGGTCGGAGTGAGCGAGACCGTGCACGGTCAGCTTGTGACCGGCACCAGGGTCGGGCGCAGCCGCTCTGTCACCGGTGACGAGCCGAGTAGCTGCCGCGAGATCACCGGTACGGAGTACCTGGGGGCGGAGATCTTTCGCGAATTCTGCCAGGCGGAACCCGCCAAGTCGGCCTCGAAGGTCCACGTGACCAGCACCAGTCTCGGCAGTCGGGTCACGGGCACCGAGGTCGGTCGCGCGGCCAAGGTCACGGGCGACGAGCCCGGGACCTGCAAGACGGTGACGGGCACGGAGTATCTGTCGGCCGAGCAGTCGACCGCCTTTTGCGGGACCGAGCCGACGCCGAGCGCTCGACGGACCGGACATACCCAAACCGTCGGCGGTCGTCCCGTCTCTGGCGTTCAGGTCGGGCTGTCGGCGAAGGTCACGGGCAACGAGGCTGGTGCCGGGGTCCGGCCGACCGGGAGCCAATACGTGTCGGCGGAGAACGGCGAGGCCCTGAAGTCCCGGCGGGCCCCGACCAAGGTCGACCTGACCCAGACGCTCAGCGGCGGCGCCATCACCGGCACGCGGGTCGGCCGGAGCGCGAGGATGACCGGGGACGAGTCAGGCAGCTGCCGTCTGATCACCGGGGACGAGTATGTCGGCGGCGAGCAGTACAAGGAGTTTTGCAAAGTAAAGCCGGCGCCGATGGAGCCACCGAAGGTCGGTCTGTCGACGACCCAAAAAGGGCTGGTCGTCTCCGGGACTCAGACGGGGCGTTCGGGCCGGGTGACGGGCGACGAGCCTGGCACCTGCAAAGTGGTCACGGGCACGCCCTACGCCGGACTCGAGCAGGCGGCGACCTACTGCGCCCCCGACCAGCAGCAGGCCATCGTCGCACGCACCCAAACCTTGCCCTCGACACCCGGACATCAAATGACGGGCATCCAGCCGGGGATAGGGGGTGTGATGACGGGCGCCGCCCAAGGTGCATGCGAGGATGTGACGGGTACTCCTTATGTCGGGGTCGATCAGTTCAACGCGAGCTGCGGCAGTGGAGCATTACCGGGTCAAGGCGATTTCCCGCGAGCCATTGACCATGCCCCGTGGCAGAGCTTCAGCGTCAACTCCCCGGCCCGACAGGCGTTCCAGGCCCGCCAGTCGGGCGGCGTGACCGGAACCCTCTACGAGCAGGAAGGGCGGATCACCGGCCCATTCGGCATGGGGACGGGCAAGATCACCGGCACGGAGCAGTTCCGTTTCGACCGCGGCCACGCCATGCAGGGCAACCTGCTGGAGATGGAGCCTGCGGAGCTCGGCGAGGAAATCGCGCCACCGCCGGAACGCCCCCGGGTGACCGGTGAAGGACAGGCTGCCGGTCTCAAGATCACCGGCGACGATTGGGATCGGGGTGAGCATGTCACAGGCACGGAAGGGTCCTCGGCACGACGCCGCAATCCCACTCGGCCGGGCGCCATGGGCGCCATGCCGCCCGTTAAGACCAAACGCAACGAGGAAGTCCCGCAGCCGGTGAGCCGCGTGACGGGGAGCAGCGGCAACACGGAACGCGGTTCGCTCATCACCTACTCGGGTGGAGCGCGAGGCTGAGCGCGCCACCAGTAGGGCCATCTACAAACTGCTGAGCCAAGCGCGCATCCCGATCCAAACCTGAAGCCATCGAGGTCATGTCGAGCCATCGCCGTTCAACCCGCACGAGCCTGATCTGGGCATCGACCCCAAGGCCCGTCACGCCGCGCCAGTCGCCGCAACCTCAAGGGCAGCCCTTACCGGGCGTGCCCTCGGGGCTGCCCGGCCTGCAGGCGCGCGCGACCCGCCCGCGCCCTCCCGCGGCATCGGAGGACGCGCCAGGCTCCAGGGGCGTCGTTCGGGCGGGACACCCGCGTATCGCCATGGGTCGTGCGGCAGAGCTTCACCCGCTGACCGATCTCAATGGGAATGCGCTTCTTCGCAGCTACGAGGAGCGGGTCAAGTCGGCGTTCGACCGGATCGTCCCCGTGCTCAAGCGTCTCTCCGCGCTCGGATGGACGCCCGACTTCGAGGCCCAGGCGCAACGGATCGCCGAGACTGAGCTGGGGTTCTTGCTGCCGAGTCGCATCCTCGAGGATGCCTGGGTCGGCGGGCTCGACCTCAAGACCCTGTTCGCCTGGTCCGTGTTCGAGACCTACCGACGGATGGCTGATGACTTCTTTGAAAACGACCCGTTGGGCGGCCGGGATGTCAAAGACTTCGAACGCTTCATCCAGGAATGCGGCTTTCACCTGATGGATGTCACGCCGTGTGCGGACGGACGCCTCGCGCACGCGATCAGCTACGTCCTTCGGCTGCCTTTCGGTGCAGTGCGACGCAAGTCCTACGCAGGCGGATTGTTCGACGTCGAGAATACGGTCGCCAAGTGGGTCGAGGTCGAGCTCGAGCGGTATCGCGAGGGCAAGCCGAACACCGCGGACGTGCCAACCCGTTATCTGAAGGTGGTGGTCTATCACTACAGCTCGGTCGATCCGGGCCACCAGGGCTGCGCGGCACACGGGTCGAACGATGCAGCGGCCGCACGGGCCTCGCTGGAACGCCTACAGGCGTTCCGACAGGCGGTCGAGAACAGTTTCTGTTGCGGCGCGTCGGTCGCCCTGTTGCTGATCGGGCTGGATACGGACACGGACGCGATTCGTGTGCACGTACCAGACGCCGAGGGCACCCTGGACCCGAGCCAGGCGGTCGATGCCCTCAAGGTCCATGCGATCACCCGGGATCTAGAAGCGGCCGCGGCGCGCGAGCGCATCGTCGAGCTGGTCAGGGCGCACGCGCCCGGCAGTGCGGAAGAAGGCATGGTACGACTGGCTGCGCGCCTCATCGAGAACAACCTGTCGCAAGTGGACTATGTCCGTCAGTTCCATGGTGGACGCTACAGTGACGTGGGTCACGCCGAGCGCTTTATGGGCGTTGGCATCGGCTTCGAGGAGATTCAGCTCCGAAACCTGACCTACTTCGCCTATCTGGACACTGTCGAGGAGGGTGCGGCCGATCTCGACGTCGGACGCAAGATCTTCGGTGGCCTCACCGTCTCACACGGGCTGCCGATTCCGGTCATTATCCGATTCGATTACCACGGCCAGGTGCCTGGGGCACGGGAGCGCGCGGTCACGCGTTGCCACCGGCTCGACAGTGCACTGGCGGCGCGCTTCGCGGAGCTCGCCGATCAGGGATTGCTCCACCGCCTGCTCGCCGTCCGCGACTGCGACGCGGGCAGGGGTATCGAGGTGATGGGGACCTCCCTCCATCTGGAAGTGGCGGGAGGACACTGATGAAGATCTGTCAGGTTGAGCGTCCCCTCGTTTCGACCAACCGCATTCCGGGCTTCGAGCACAAACACCTTTTGGTGGTGCGTGACGGCAGCGCACTGCAAGTGGCAGTGGATGCGGTCGGGTGCGTGCCGGGCGACTGGGTCATCTGCGTCGGCAGCTCTGCGGCCCGCGAAGCGGCCGGGAGCAAAGAGTATCCGAGCGATCTGACCATCGTCGGCATCATCGATCGTTGGCCGCCCGAACCCGATGCGACAGACGTAGGTTCACGGGACTCGGGCTGATGGAGATCCGTCAGGTGGTCGGCTCATTGGTCTGCACGCAGCGAAACCCGGGGCTTGGGCACTGGGATCTCAGGGTCCTGCAAGACCTGAAGGGCAGGCAGTATGTGGCCACCGATCCGGTCGATGCCCGCCCCGGCGACTGGGTCTTCGTGGTCAGTGGCTCGGCGGCCCGTTACGCCATGGGCGACGCGAGCATCCTGACCGATTTGACGATCGGAGGCGTCATCGACCACTGGGAATGGGAGCAGGCTGCGGCAGTCCAGCCGGACGCGACCCTCTCCGCGAAGGCCGCATGAGGGTCGGATCGGCTGGCAACGTCCGAACCGGCGGATGACATTAAACCTGGGTTGAAGGTGATTGGGCGGCACCGGCCGCGGCGACTTGGTACACAGAGGAGACACGAACGATGGCTAGCGACAAATTCGGAATCGCGCTCGGGATGATCGAGACGCGCGGGTTGGTTCCCGCGATCGAGGCGGCGGATGCCATGACCAAGGCCGCCGAGGTGCGCCTGATCGGGCGCGAGTTCGTCGGCGGAGGGTACGTGACCGTGCTGGTGCGCGGGGAGACGGGGGCGGTCAATGCCGCGGTGCGCGCCGGCGCCGACGCCTGCGAGCGGGTCGGCGACGGCCTGGTCGCCGCGCACATCATCGCCCGCCCACACCGCGAGGTCGAGCCGATCCTGCCGGTGGGCAGCGCCGCGGCCGAGTAAGCCCGGACGGGCCGTCGAGCGGCGGCCCCAACTGATTCATTTTATTCACGCAAAGTAAGAAATCGGAGAAGACAGATGGCCAGTGAAAGCTACGGTATCGCTCTTGGAATGATCGAGACGCGCGGGTTGGTTCCCGCGATCGAGGCGGCGGATGCCATGACCAAGGCCGCCGAGGTGCGCCTGATCGGGCGCGAGTTCGTCGGCGGGGGGTACGTGACCGTGCTGGTGCGCGGGGAGACGGGGGCGGTCAATGCCGCGGTGCGCGCCGGCGCCGACGCCTGCGAGCGGGTCGGCGACGGCCTGGTCGCCGCGCACATCATCGCCCGCCCGCACCGCGAGGTCGAGCCGATCCTGAGCAAGGACACCCCGACTGCTTGATGCAACGCCGTCCGCGCCTGATACCGGCGGTGAGGGTCACGCCGTATGCGACACGCACTCATCCATCCTCGTACCCTTGGGTACCTCGGTCGTGCCTTGAGCCTGGAGCTGTCCGCGGTCCAGCAGTACATGACCCAGGCCTCGCTCGCCGAGGCCTGGGGTCTCCGGGAGGCGGCAACCCGGCTGCGTGAGGAGACGGTCGAGGAGATGAAGCATGCCGAGCGCATCATCCAACGCATGTTGGTACTGGGCGTCGCACCAAACGCGTCCCAACTCCGCCCCGCTGGTGTTGCCCGCAACCTGGCCGACCTGCTGCGTCAGGACGCGGTCTTCGAGAGCGAGATCGTCGCCCTCTACCAGGAAGCGGCGACCTTCTGTCGTCGCGTCGGAGACCAGGCAAACGGCGATTTTTTCCAGGCGTTGCTGGAGGAGGAGGCCGAGCACGCCCGCGAGATTGAAGACTGGCTGGCATCACTTGGTGTACCGCGCCATCGCGACCCCGCGGAGCGGGTCTACTTCTAAGGTGTGCCCGTCATGAAACACACCTGGACGAGCCGGCAGCGCCCACTTCGGCTCGAGCGCCGGCTCGAATTTGACGACTATGAGGCCACCCGGGCCTTCCTGGAACGAGCGGCGCGCCTTTCAGAGCGCACTGGCATCTACCCCGACATCAGCTTCGGAAAAACTTATGTGAACATCACCTTGCACGCCGAGGAGGAGGCGGGCGAGTTGGGCGAGCATCTCCACCGGTTTGCCAGCGAGCTGGATGCATTGACCGCCACAGAGGACGAGGCGACGGCGCCGCCGAATGCCGCGCCCAATCCCGACCCTCGCCGCTAGCGCGCCATAGGTCGCCTCTGCGCCTTACACATTTCGATAGAACATCGTCAAACTCAGGGGAACGATGCCGATGAGCGATCCAGAGAGCACCAAGCCAAGCCCCGATGCTGTCCGCTCACCGAAGGAGCCAACGGCACAGCAGCCCTCGACCATGCGTCGGACGTCCGCGGCGGCGAGCGCGACGCAACAACCGCGGACTCGCACGAAGAAGACGCCGCCCCCGGCCGGGCTCGACAGGGCGACGGTACAGACTGGCATCCGCGGGACCGAGACAGCGTCCCGTCCCAGAGTCGTCGCCGAGGCCGAGCCCTCCCGGGGTCGGGCCGCGAACACACCGTCCAGCGCCGCGGACAGCTTGCCCCGGCGGCCCCGCGTCTGGCCGGACTGAGGGGGGCGTGGGATCCAAAGGGCGACCAACGACTGCCGTTTCCAGGCGGACGGTCTGACATGACTGCTTCACCGTGAGATCTTGGCTCCAACAAATCAGGATCTCGCCGAGAGACGACCGATCGGCCATCAACTGAAGCCGGGCACTCGGCCATTCACAAGACAACGGGAGCCAATACAACGGAGACGACCAACCGCTTCATTCGACATGCCACGCTGCGCCAGCTCCAGCTCCTCGAGGCGATCGTGCGCTTGGGCAGTTTCACCCGTGCGGCCGACGAGATGTTCCTGACCCAGCCCACGGTATCGATGCAGATCAAGAAGCTGTCGGATACAGTCGGCATGCCCTTGTTCCTGCACGTCGGGCGTAGCGTGGAGCCCACCGATGCCGGTCGCGAGGTCTATGTGGCCTGCCGGACCATCCTGCGCACGCTCGCGGACCTCGAGATCAAGCTCGCCGACCTCAAGGGACTCAAGAGCGGGCGCTTTCGACTTGGCGTCATCACGACCGCCAAGTATTTCGCGCCTGAGATCCTGGGGGCCTTTTGCGATCGATTCCCGGGCATCGATGTCTCGCTGAAGGTGACCAACCGCACGCGGATCATTGAGCGCATGGCCGCCAATGATGACGATCTCTACATTTTCGGCGAGCCAACAGGCGCCGGAATGGACGTAGAAGCGACCTATCTAGCCCCCAACCCACTGATCATCGTTGCCCGCACCGATCACCCCTTGATTGGCGAGTCCGGAATCTCCATGGAGCGGCTGGCAACAGAACGTTTCATCCTCCGGGAGCCAGGCTCGGGTATCCGTGATTCGATCGTCAAGCGATTCACGGAGCGGGGTCTGAGGCCGAACGTGCGTATGGAGCTTGGAAGCAACGAGGCGATCAAGCATGCCATCATAGCCGGGTTGGGCATCTCCGCGCTCTCGCTCCACACGCTTACCCTCGATGGAGGCGCCGGGCGTCTGGCGATGCTGGACGTCGAGGGGTTCCCAATCCAGCGAACCTGGTATCTGGTCCATCCGAAAGGCCGTGACCTGTCGACCATTGCCAAGACCTTCCTCTCCTTCGCCGCCGACTGCGAGCGCGAGATCCGGTCCAGCCTCGATCAGACCTACGATGCGTTGCGCCTAACCTCCTCTGCCACACCCTTTGATCACGTGGGAAAGCGCCCGCGCTGATCGTCGGCCGCCATCGACGCGGTGAGCTCTGAACCCCTCATTTGGGTGTGTATGGGCTACACTCATCGGGCATTAGCTCACGCGCCACTCCGGCGCCACCTCATCTGTCGGCGAAATCGGCACACCGAGGCGGCAGCCGCACCGCAGTGGGCTAGCAGCGATGGTGCGCCGTATCGCCGCTCCGTCACCGTTTCAGGCATCGGAGGCCGTCATATCGATCCAGGCAGGGAGCACCGCAGAGTCGAAACTGGGAATCTGCGCACCAGAGACGCGCACGGGCGTCATTTGGTATCCGTTTGGGGGGCGCATACCGCATGGCCCAGACAGCCAATCTCCTTGCCACCGAACCGATGCAGACGTTGCAGAGCGCGCAGGTGGAGCAGTCGTTCCGTCAGCTGCCGGTCGCTCTGCTGGCCAACCTGGCCAACGGACTGCTGCTGACCTTCCTTCTGTGGGACGTCACCGATCGTCTGACGCTCTTGCTCTGGCTGGTTGCCCTGGTCGTGGTCACAGCGGCTCGTTCCGTTCTGTTGCGGAGCTATCGACGCACACCGGACCGCGCAACAAACACGCGCCGATGGGAGCTCCATCTACAGCTCGGTGCTTGCTCAGCAGGGGTCGTCTGGGGCTCGGCTGGGCTTTTCCTGTTTGTTCCTGCGTCGCTGCCGCATCAGGTTTTTCTGGCCTTTGTCCTGGGCGGCATGGTCGCCGGGGCCATCCCTTTGCTGTCTGTTCTGGGGCACGCGTATGCGTGCTTTGCGATCCCCGTGGTGACCCCGATTGCGGTCCAGATGCTGGCCGTCGGCGATCGCGTGCACATCGTCATGGGGCTGATGATCTTGGTTTTCGGCCTTGCGATGCTGGCCGCATCCGCCCAGCTGAGGCGCTACTTTCGGGAGTCCGTCAGCTTTCGCTTACAGCTTTCATCAGCGATCGAGGAGGGAAAGACACTCCAGCATCTGCTCGGCGTGGATGCCCTGACGGGGATCGCAAACCGGCGTTTTTTCCAGAGCATCCTGGAAAAGGAATGGCGCCGGTCGAAACGCGATGGAACCATACTGTCGTTGATCACGGCAGATATAGACCACTTCAAGGCGTATAATGATTGCTACGGCCATCCCGCAGGCGACACCTGTCTGACAGACATCGCCAAGGCCATGGAGGAGGTTGTCAAGCGTCCCGGCGACATCACAGCGAGAATCGGCGGGGAGGAGTTTGCTTTCCTGCTGCCCGACACCCCCCTGAAGGACGCCGTGCAACTCGGCGAGCTGATACGTCAGCGGGTCCTTTCACTTGATCTGCAGCATGCCGTCCCGGCCGGACAGGTGACCGTCAGTCTGGGCGTCGCTTCGTCAAATGAAGATGGGATCGACTCGCCCCGAGACCTCCTAAGCGCAGCCGACCGGGCACTCTATCAGGCGAAACGACATGGGAGGAACCGGCTGGCGACAACCGAATCGCCAGACTGATGACGGGTGCGGCTCGCGCGCCAAAAGCTTAATCATCTTCATGGTCTAACGGACGACATCGATACGATGGGCGAAGCAGTAGCCGTTGTGTTTCATGTCGTCCCTGAAAAAGACCTGGACCTGCTTTCCGGTTGCGAGCGCAAGCTCGGAAACGTCCAGCATGCGGTAGGAACGGACACGGTCAGTGAAGTCGCCGGAGCAGCTGAAGCTGACCCACCACGGCTGGCAGCTTGGGAGGACGTTCTGAGGATTCACGGACAACGCCGCCATACAACCTCCGAATGTCTCATCCCCCGTCACCAGCACCCGGTTCACCAGGGCGACAACGTACCCGGAGGCCGCCAGGGCCGGCCCGGTCGCACCGAGCATCAGGGTGAGCGAAATTGCCTTCAGGCCAAAGACAGCAGGATGCGAGGACATTGTCTTGACTCCGTGCGGGGATCGAGGAGAAACGCATTGCCACTCATTCTAGCGTCGAGCGCCAACCCCCCCAGCCTGGCAGACACGCCCAGCAGAAGCAGGCCGTTCCTTCGAACGGTAACCTGGCGGGGATCACGCGAACGTCAGTGGTGAATGTCTGGTCGCTTTCCAGGGTCGTGGGGATCGCGGTTGAGCCGGGAAAGGTCAGCTCCACGGTGAAAGCGGTCCATCCCCGGGCTGGCGGAGGCACGTAACCCACGTAGACCCCATTGCCGCTCTGCTGGAGATCGGTGCTGGTCCATGCCGCCCCCACCGATTCCAGCCGCAAATGCCTGTATGGTATCCATCGCCCGGACCACGGCCTTGGTCATCGGAAGATGAACCAACCACTCAGGGTCAGCAGTCAGCAGGAACTTATCCATTCCATAGGCGAGGAGTGCATCCTCGATCCTCGGCTCCTGCTCATCCGAAAACGATAACGGTTGGTTCGGGATCTGACAGACCATGGCGGCCACAGAGCCTGTGGCGACAGAGAGCAAACCAAGCAGCGCATCGTTGTTGGTCGTCGCTCCAGCGTCATTACCGCCGCCATTCACAACCAGGACTGCGGTATGTTGATTGCCCGAGTGTGCGACCCAGGGAACAGCGATCAGCACCTCGTGCTGCCACAGTACTCGGTCGACTTCCTCGGGCGCACGCCATGCGCGCCACAGTCGTGAGGTACGCGCAACATCCACTGCCGCCCTTGCATCCCGGCGCGGGGCTAATCCGCGCTCCCGGTGTCCGGCAGCGACAACTCTATTCTCGAGCGCGTGCGGAAGCGCTGCGAACCCGGCCACTCCGGCGGCACAAAAAGATCCCGCCCTGATCAGTCGCCTCAACGCAACGCTGAAGCGCTCGGCGTTTCCCGCCCGGGGCAGGTGATTGCGCCTTTGCCATCCAGCCTTGAGCGTGCCGGAAATCGCAACTCATCAGTGCCGTCCTCCTTGAATGAGGCGGACCGGACCGGTTAACGAGCAGCGAAAAAAGCCCAGCAATCAGGGAACACTGACACTCGGCCGAAGAATCGCTATGCTTTGTGCGCCTTGAACAGCAACTTGAGGATCTTAAAATTAATGATGATGAAGCGAAAGAATTGCCAAACCAGTGATGTCCGCATATATCGCGTGAAGCGCGTCGGGACTGGCGGATAATAGGCCTGCTTGTAAGGCTCTCTATTCTTTGTGGTCATACATGTGTCTCGCTGATCAACGATCAAAAATCAGTCGGGCAGTATCGCCCAGCCCGGTCGCATCTTGGCCTGGTAGATGAATACATGATGCAGAATGTATTTCATCCAATGGCCGGCCAGACCGATCTCGCCGAAAGTCAGATCCATGTCCCGACCGTATTCGGGATACCTGTCATAGTCCGGGACCACCGGGAAGACGGTCATGGTCGCAGCCGTCCCCTTGAAGATGTGTGACCCCGTCGATGCCACACAGGCGGCGCCGATATTGGCCATGGATGCGGTATGGGTCGGCTGGGAAGCGCCATGGACCATGTCCCGAATGCTCATCGCGACCGCCTTGCCGATGGCGGCAGACGGCATGCCGGTGCGGGGCGGGGTCGGGTTGATCGGGGTCCCATTGGCGCTCTTCATGGGCTTGCTGATGAGATGCGGCGGCGCGAAGGCAATGCCTACTGCAAAGATATTCTTGTACTTGGGCGTTTGATAGGTCTTCGGCCAGTCCTCTGGACCCCAGTCCTCATAGGGCTTCGGCTCGTAATCGGCGTCCACCTTCATGAAGCCGTTCGGAGCGAATATCTGATCCGTGATCTCCGCGCCCGACTGGTCGAAGGCCTTCAAGGGGACGCCGGCAAAGGGCGGGATCAGCATGGAAAAATCGAATTCGAGCTCATTGAAGCTGCCATCCAGGAGCTCGTAGTGGATCTTGCCCGGCTCGATCTTGTTTACATGGGCTCGCGTGATCCACTCCATTCCGCGCTCCACCATCATGGACTCGGCGAAGACCTTTCCATTCGTGATATAGCCGCCGCGATGGATATGGACGCCTCCCATCCCAAAGTCGCCGAGCTCATATTCGTTGCTGATCCAAACAAGCCTCGCTTTGTCACGGACGCCGGCCTCACGCAAGGTATGATCGACGTTGTACATGTACTCGAAAGCCGCGCCTTGACAGGTGCACATTCCATGACCCGTGCCGATGACGAACGTCTTGGTCTCGCCCGCCTTCATCGCTTTAATCATCTCCTGCAGCCGGGCATTCGCCTCGCTCGCGTGGACGGGCGTGCAGACCGAGAAGGTGTAGCCGCCCTCGGGACCCAGGCCCGGGGTCGCGCCGTAGTTGAGCTTCGGTCCGGTCGCATTGACCAGGTAATCGTATTCGACGACATCGTTCTCGCCAGCTCGAGAGGGTTCGGTGTACTCAATGGTGACGTAAGGTGCCGCATGCTCGGGGCCACCCTCGGGATGGATGGAGACGGCGCTGGCCTGACGGAAGTCGATACCGATCTTGTTGTAGATCGGCGCAAGTGGAAAGGTCACCTGTTTCTCGGCCATCTCACCGACACCGACCCAGATGTTCGACGGAATCCAGTTCCAGTTCGGCTTCGGCGACACCACGGTGATCGGATGTGCCTTGCCGAGCCACTTGTTGAGATACCGCGCAACCGTGTGCCCGGAGATGCCCGCGCCGAGGATGAGAATTCGTGCCATATGTTGAGTCTCACGGTTGGGTTAAGGGGTCGGAGGTTAGCAGATTGCTTGCCGGCCGACATAGACCTAGATCAATAGATCATCCACAAGGGAAACGCCGAGGTATTCAGCGTTTTCCGGCCGGGGCAGGAGGCCCCGGCTGACGATGGCCAGGATGGCGATGAACCAGCAAGCTTGGCGCTCCCGTCTTCCGAGCTACCGCGCCCCGCACTCGGTGAAGATCGGCCGCAGACAGTTGGCGCAGACCGACTTGTCCAGCTTCTGGTAGATCCCGTGGATGGCGGCGTGCTTGGCCTGAAAGACATTGCGCGCGCCGGTAGCGTCGATGCAGCCACAGCGCTCGAGGGCGTCCCAGAGCCCCTGCTTGACGTTGATCAGGTAGAGACCCCCGCCGTCGGCCTTACGCCGCTCGGCTTCGCGCATCAGGGTCTCTCCGCCCTGCAGGTCGACGAAGTTGATGCCGTCGGCGAGGATCGCGAGATGTTTCTGCAGCGGGTGCGTGGCGCGCAGCCTGTCGAAGGCGTTCTCAACGTGCGCGACCGAGCCGAAGAACAGCGAGCCGTCGATCCGCACAAAACGCAGCTGCGGGCATTGTGCGACGTCCGGCTCACTCGACAGGGCCCGATTCGGCGAACGCGGGTCAGGGCTCAAGGTCACGATGCGCGGCTTCGAGGTTCGCTCCAGGTAAAGCACCAGCGACAGGAGGACCCCGGCGAAGATCGCGAACTCGAGCTCCAGGAAGAGCGCGGAGAAGAAGGTGACGGCCAATACCGCGGTCTCGCGCTTGGACGCCTTGAGGATGTGGCTGATCTCCTTGAAGTCGACCAGCCCCCAAGCGACCAGGAAGAGCAGCCCGGCCATCGCAGCCGTCGGCAGATAGCTGGCGAACGGCGCGACCACGGGCACGATGCCGATCAGCAGCACGCCTGCAAAGATCGCTGCGAGCGGCGTGCGCGCCCCGGCGGCGAAGTTGACGCCGCTGCGATTGAAGGAGCCGGTCGCCACATAGGCGGAGAAGAAGGAGCCGGCGAGATTCGACAAGCCTTGACCGATGAACTCCTGGTTGCCGTCGATACGATAGCCGCCGCGGGCCGCCAGGGAGCGACCGATCGACACCGCCTCGGTCAGTGCGAACAAGGTGACCGCCAAGGCGGTCGGTGCCAATTGCCTGATGTGATCGAGGGTGAGATCCGGAGCCGACAGGGGCGGCAGCCCCCCTGGCAGCGCACCCACAGTGGCGATCCCCGTCGCCGCACTCCCCAGCCAGTGATTGAGCCCGAGCGCGACCAGACTGCCCCCCACCATGGCGGCGATCATATAGGGGACCCGCGGCAGCCAACGCTTGAAGGCAATTCCGATCGCAAGGGTTGAGACGGCGACGAGGGTCGTGGCCGGGTTGACGTCCATCACATGATGACCGAATTGGATCAGGATGTCGTGGAGATGCCCGCCGCTCTCCATGTCCACACCGAAGAAGTGCTTGAGCTGCTTGGCGGCAATCAGGAGCGCCGCACCGGCCGTGAACCCCACCACCACCGAATGTGAGATGAAGTTGACCAGAGCCCCCATGCGCGCCAGCCCGAGGGCGAGCTCCATGAGTCCCACCATGAAGGTCAAGGTCAAGGCCAGCGTCACGTAGTCGGGGGACCCCGGGGTCGCCATGATCGACAAGGCGGAGAACAGTACGACGGAGGCCGCGGTCGTCGGCCCGGAGACCAGATGACGCGACGACCCGAATAGCGCTGCAATGATGGCCGGCACCATCCCCGCATAGAGACCGTACTCAGGCGGCATGCCGGCGATGGTTGCAAAGGCCACCGCCTGCGGGAGCACCACCAGGGCCCCGATGACTGCGGCGAGCGCGTCTGCCTTGAGCTCCGCACTCCCGACTCCTGGAAGCCAGGACATGAAAGGGGCCAGCGACGACCAGCGATGCGAGACGGGGGACAGCATATTGGATCGATCTCCGAGGGCATCCGTCGCGATCCGACGGGCGACCCGTTGAGCATCTTGAGCTCGGCGTCGCCGCGGGGAGTGCCGAGTCTTTCAGCGCTCCCGTTACCAGTCGGCGGTCGCCCGCAGCGCGGCCTTCGCCTCCTCGGTCGGAAACAGGACCTCCCCTGCGGCGTCGATCAAAGAGATCGCCAAGGTCGGACAACCTTCGGCCGCCGCCCGCATCACATGCTGGTCGCCGAGCCCCCCCGTCGGGAGCGCCTTGAGGTCATCCCCGATGTCATGTTCCTTAAAGGCTTGGGGGCAGGCGACCCAGCAGGTCCCGCAGCCTATGCATGCGGCTTCTTCAACCTCGATCTTGCTTATCATGGATGCGAGCGATCCCTATCGTTTTCGTAATGCGGCATCGGCCGCGGAACAAACGCGCGGGGACCTGCGCGGCAGGCACTGCTGACTCGTCGGGGCCCGAACGGTCTAAAGTCTGAGACGTGCCAGGCCTCCGATCGCGGACCCGGCAATCCACCGCAAACCGGACGGCACGGCCACCCGGCGCGGGGGGCGTCGAGTCCGAGACGGCGCGCGTTCGACAAAACGATACGCCGCGCACAGCCGTGGCGCAACGACGGGACCCAGACGGACCTCACCCGGGAATGGGCGTTTCGGGTCGCCTTGGCTGCCCCCAAAGGCCGCTCGGAGAGGTGAGGCCGCCTCTCCCTGATCTCGCATCCACACGATCGGATGACCTTCCTGTATCATGGGCGAGAGCGACCCCATGCGCTCGACGCTCGGGCCGCCGAGGCCACACAGAACAAGCATTCAGGTGAAACGTAGGAGACGCTTCATGTCCGATGCCCCGTTCGAGCTCGTCGATGCCAGAGACGGCTTCTTCGACAGCAACTGGTTTCAACACTGCCGCGAGACGCAGACGCCATTTGTCGTCGTGCGCAACGGCGAGACCTCCGCCGACGTCCTCTGGGACTTCGTCACCCTTCCACCCCAACTCGACGCCGAGTTGAAACGCGATCTTGCATCCCTGGAACGCGATGCGCGGGCGATCTTCGATCGGTACGCGGTCGCGGAGTCGTTTCTCCGTGTCAAGGCGACGCTGATCGGATTCGATCGCCTGCCTGTCGATGCAGCGAAGAGCGCCGCGGCGGATCTTTACCGCCTGATCACCGATTACCTGCCGGTCGCTGAGACCGTCACCAGGACGCCAAACCAGACCGACCCGGATCTGAGCACAGGCCCTGGGTCCACAGGCGGCGCTGAGCTGCCGAAGTCGCATCGACTCTGGGTCGAAACGATCAGCACCTCGACGGCGGCGTAACGGTCCTTTCCAGGCTCCGACACAAGATAGGGATCATCGGAGGTCGTTGCGCACAAGATGTTGTGTTTTTTACTGGACATCCCAGTCAAATCCCCTAAACTTCCCCGCATGTCGGAGTATCCTAGTCGGGTACTTCGCACGCGCCTATGCAGGAACCAGATTCGGTCGCGCGCTCCAGCGCCAATGCGGTTGAACACGCCTTATTCAGGAGAGACAAGATGCTGAACTGGGACGATCCACTTGCCACGACCGGAACCGCCGGACCCACCTCGAAAGGGCGCCTGGCTGTCGATTCGACAGACCAATCCGACGACTGGACGGCGGCCCCGGAAACCGAAGCGAGCGTCCCGTTCCGGACTCGCAGTGACCCAGAGCGTCCCGCACAGGTGCGTCCGGGCGAAGGCCTGGTCAGCAATACCGACCTGATGGCCACGGCCGGCGCGGCCCCCGTCGTCGATCCGAACCCTTTCCCGGCGTCCGAGTTGCACCAGGCGGAGCTGGCGATCGCCGACACACTCCTTCCGCCCGAGACCTCCGAGACCTGGCAGGCCGCCAGGCATCCCGACGACGATCCCACCGGGGGTGCCACCGGTCTCGAGACGTTGGAGATGGGCGCCGGACGGGTGCGCGTGGACGACAAGAAGATCATCAACTGTCGCGCCGATCTGAATCAGCTCGTGCCCTTCAAGTACGAGTGGGCCTGGCAGAAGTATCTGGACGCCTGCGCCAACCATTGGATGCCGCAAGAGATCAACATGAACGCGGACATCGCGCTCTGGAAGGATCCCAAGGGCCTGACCGAGGACGAGCGCACGATCATCAAGCGCAACCTGGGCTTCTTCTCCACGGCCGACTCGCTGGTGGCCAACAACCTGGTGCTGGCGGTCTATCGCCACATCTCCAACCCGGAGTGCCGGCAGTATCTGCTGCGCCAGGCCTTTGAGGAGGCCCTGCACACGCACGCGTATCAGTACGTCGTCGAGAGCCTGGGGCTGGACGAGGGCGAGATCTTCAACATGTACCGCGAGGTTCCCTCGGTCGCCCGCAAAGCCGAATGGGCCCTGCCCTACACCCGGTACCTGGCCGACCCCCACTTCAAGACGGGCACGGCCGAGAACGACCGCAGGCTGCTGCGAGAGCTGGTCGCCTTCTATGTCATCTTCGAAGGCATCTTCTTCTATGTCGGGTTCGTGCAGGTCTTGAGCATGGGCCGGCGCAACAAGATGACCGGGACTGCCGAGCAATTCCAATACATCCTGCGCGACGAGTCCATGCACATGAACTTCGGGATCGACGTGATCAACCAGATCAAGATCGAGAACCCGCATCTTTGGAGCCCGGAATTCAAGCAGGAGCTGGTCACCATGATCCGCGAGGCGGTGTCCATGGAATCCCAGTACGCCCACGACACCATGCCGCGCGGCGTCCTTGGGCTCAACGCACCCATGTTTGAGGAATACCTTCAGTTCATCGCCAACCGCCGCTGTGCGCAGATCGGCCTCCCGGAGCAGTACCCGGGCGCCACCAACCCTTTTCCCTGGATGTCCGAGGTGCTGGATCTCAAGAAGGAGAAGAACTTCTTCGAGACCCGCGTCACCGAGTATCAGACCGGCGGCGCACTGAATTGGGATTGAGTCGCGTGCTGGAGGCGCGCAGAGATAGCGTCCCGCTCAGATTCCGGGCGGTCAAGACCAGACTGCCATCGGCTATTTCCAGATCTGCCGCTGTTTGAAAGGCTGTGCTTGGATTCGCTGAAGGCTTGAGGAAGAAGCCGTAGAAGGCGACTTCTGGATTTTTTTCTCGAACCTTCAGCTGACTGGACGCCAGATCTCAGTAGCTGGGCAGGTCTGACTAGACACCGCTCGACAAGGGCGTCCGATCACTGAACACCCAAATGCCGCGCCGCCGCGGGTATGTCGCCGGCCGAGAAGTCGTCATGGTCGGATAGCCGAACCCAGGAACCCAGTGCTCGTTTTCGCTCCGTGTCTGTCGCATTGCTGCCGC
>Ga0316576_10000019_pt1 | contig 45821 bp, 38 predicted proteins | sample S0NA_FD_203075 | JGI IMG/M metagenome (GOLD analysis project Ga0316576, IMG submission 203075) | Rhizosphere microbial communities from salt marsh grasses in Alabama, United States - S0-2_050615r3r5 | ecosystem: Host-associated > Plants > Roots > Rhizosphere | place: USA: Alabama | collected...
GCCCGGACATCGGCCCGTTCGAGGACTTCTGAACCCGATGGAGAAGCTGCTCCCCGTCAAGCCGTTCCGCCAGAGGCCGGGCTACTGCGGCCCCGCCTGCCTGAAGATGGTCCTGGGCTACTTCGGAGAGCACACCACCGAGGGGAGGCTGGTCCGGCTCTCGGGCTGCACGCGCTCCTCGGGCGTGGGCGCGAGGGGGCTGCTCAAGGCCGCGGCGAAGCTCGGCTTCAAGGGCAAGGTGCGCGACAACTGCGAGCTCGCCGACATCCGGCGCTACATCAAGCGCAGGGTCCCGCCCATCGTCGACTGGTTCGACGCCGACGGCGGCCACTACTGCGTGGTCATCGGCATCGACCGCGAGAACATCTACTTCATGGATCCGAGCCTCGGCCACCGCCGGGCGATGAAGCTCAGGACCTTCAAGCGGCTCTGGTTCGACTTCCCGGGGAGCTTCATCAAGTCGAGGAGCGACCTGATCATCCGGCGGATGATCGTCGTCCACCCGTGAGGTCACCGACCACCGCGGAGGCCTACTGTGACGCGCTCGGAGGCGTCGCCGGCGAGCTGCCCCTCGAGCGGCACGCGGTCACGCACGGCGAGAAGACCTACCCCCTGCCCCGCCTCGCCTCGCCGGAGCAGGGCGGGCCCCTGCTGCTGATCTCCGCCGGGTTCCACGGCGACGAGCGCGCCGGACCGCTCTCGATCCTCGAGCACCTGGAAGAGATCGTGAGCTACGCCCGGGAGCGGGGCGTCGGCCTGATCCTCTACCCGCTGTGCAACCCCTCGGGCTTCGAGGCCGGCACGCGCTACAACATCGAGGGCGACCGGGGCGAGCTCGGCAACAACGACTTTCTGCGCTACGAGCTCGCCGACGGCCGGATCGTCGGCGACGTCGGCCGAGGCCGCCCCTTCACGCGCTGGCGCTGGTCCTCGGACCCGGCCCTCGGCGCGCGCCTGCCCGCGGAGACCGCGCGGCTCCACGCCCTGCTGCGCCGTGAGCCCCTCGAGCACGTCGCCGCGGCGGTCGACCTGCACCAGGACCACTTCACAACCGTCGATCGGCCGCTCTCCTACGGCTACGCCTTCGGCGACCTCTCGCGCTACGCACCGATCCTCGCGGTGGTCGGCCGCGAGATCGCGCTCGCCCGGCACCTGTCGGTGTGCGCCGGGCAGCCCGACGCGACGACCACCGACGGTGCCGGCCTCATCGTGCGCCACGACGGTACGCTGCCCGATCTCTTCCACCGGCTCGGCGCGCGGCACGGCGTCACGGTGGAGACCACGGGCAACACGCCGCTCGGGCTCGCCTGCCGGGTGAATCTGATCTGGATCAGGGGGGTGATCGAGCTGCTCTCGCGCTGATGGCGGCCCTGGCCGATTTGTGGCCTTGGTCTTGACTTAGTCAAGTTCTAGTGTCAAAATATCATTATGAAAAAGGTGACGACGCACGAGGCCAAGACTCACCTCTCCCGCCTCATCGCGCAGGTGCGAGCCGGCGAGGAGGTGGTGATCTACCGGGGAGACCAGCCGTCGGCGCGCCTCGTCCCTGCTGACACAGAAGAGCCACGACAGCGCCGGCCCGCCGTTGGCACCGTCACCTCCGCCCCCGTGACCCTGACCGACGATGCCTTCGCGCCCCTGACCAACGAGGAGCTCGCGCAGTGGGGGCTGTGACGCGGCTGCTGCTCGACACCTGCACCTTCATCTGGCTCGTCGCCGACCCCGAGCGGATCAGCGAGACGGTGGCCGCCGCCATCGACGCGGAGGGCGGCGAGCTCTACCTCAGTGACGCGAGCGCGTGGGAGATCTGCCTCAAGTGGGAAGCGGGAAAGATCAAGCTGCCCCGGCCGCCCCGGAGCTGGATCGAGGAACAGGCGGCCCAGTGGCTGCTGATTGAGCTGCCGATCCGACGCTCGCACCTGTATCGGGTCACCGAGCTCCCCGTACACCACCGCGATCCCTTCGACAGGCTGCTCGTCGCCCAGGCCCTCGAAGCGGGGCTGACCATCGCCACGCCCGACCCGCAGATCCGGCGCTACCCCGTCCCTGTGCTGTGGTAACCCTCGACGCGGGCGGGGGGTCCAATCCTCAGCGACGATCCGACCGCTAAGCGAACCAGGCGGCCACGGCGATCATGATCGTCTTGGCCAGCATGTCGTCGCCGTTGAGGTAGGCCTTCCCCGTGGTCAGGTTCCAGGCGATGAGGTAGATCACCGCGGCGATGCCGATCATCGCGAAGAACTGGGAGGTGCGGCGCGCGCCGCCCATGCCGATCAGCGCGGCGAGCAGGAACGGCGCGGCCGAGGCGGCGTTGAGCACCAGCATGGTCGTCGTCGCCGCGTGGTCCTGCTGCAGGGCCGCGACCTCGCCCTCCGACGCGCTCTCGGCCTGGCGGTGCAGCCGGCCCAGGTTGTCGTAGCACATGGCCGCGACCCAGCAGAGGTAGCCGGTGAGGGCGAGGAAGGCGAGGATCCCCAGCGGCGAGCGCCCGGGCCCCGCCTTCGGCTTCGCCGCGGTGCTGGCCTGGGTCTGGGCGTGCGCCTGGGGCTCGGGCGCCGGCGCGGCGAAGGCGCTCCTCGGCGTGGCCGCGGGCGGTGGCAAGGCGGGCACCGGCGGCCGCTCCTCCTCCTCGACGAAGGCGTCCGCCGCGACCTCGACGGACGGCGGCGGGGGCGGCGGCGCGGCCTCGACGGCCGGCCCGCCGTCCCAGGCGTTGATCTCGGTGTCCGGCGAGGACGACCAGTCCACCACCGGCGCGTCACGATTCCTGTCGTCCATGCTCCCTCCTACTTGCGCGACTTGCCCTTGAAGAAGCTCATCGCGGCGAGGAACTGCTGCGTCGATCCGTGGGTCGTGGCGCCCGGTCCGCTGTAGGGCGCGTCCGCGGGCAGCCGGTAGCCGGCGGCCTTCATCCCCGAGACGATGGCCGTCGCCAGGGCGGTCTGTCCGCCCGGTCCGACGTTACCCCAGGGGGCGAAGCCGAGCTGGGCCGCTGTCTTTTTCGGGGTGGCGCTGGCGTTGACGTCGTTGGCCCAGTACGCCGCGAAGTAGGACTGGCGCAGGTCCAGGCCGAGCTTCAACCCCGCCGACGTCCCGGCCGACTCGGACAAGAGGTAGGTGCGGTCGTTGTCGACGTTGTACAGGCTCCGGACGTGGTCGAGGACCCCGGCGCCGGCCTGCCCGTCGCCGAAGTAGGTCGTCCCGTCGAGCACGGCGAAGATCACATCCCCCAGGCCGTAGGGGGCGGCGACGCTCAGCAGATTCTGGGTCATCACCGCGCCGCCCTCCGTGCCGGAGTAGACGATCATCGTCGGGCTGGGCACCGCCGCCGTGTAGCTCCCTGGCACGATCACCCGGTAGCTCACACCCCCCGGCGTGGTGAGGGTGACGCCGCTCGCCGGGGCGGTCCCGCCGCTCCCCTTCGACGAGCCGCCCAGCGGCGGGTTGACCCCGGGAGAGACGGACGTGTCCGGCGTCGGGACCGCGGCGTCGGGCGCCGTCGGGGAGCCGTCCCCCTTCGCCGCGTCGGCCCCCGGCGGCCCGTCGTTGAGGAGCACCCCGCGGTCCGTCGCCGCGTCCCGCCCCGAAGAATCTCCGGGGCACGCCGGGAGCAGCGCGCTGGTCAGGACGATCGCCGTCAGTCGGAGCGCGCTCATGGCCGGTAGAGCCCCGCGGGGTTCGTGCCGACCATCGCCGACTCGTAGGTCCGCCTGTCCACGGGCCGCAGCGAGCGCACCATCGCCGGGGTGATCACCGGCGTGTGGCGGACGTCGGTCAGGTAGCGTCCGATGGGGTCGTCCAGGTCGGCCTCGGTGGTCATCCAGTCCAGGTGGTCGAAGCGCGACAGATCCACCGGCCGCGAGTAGCCGCGCAGGGTCTTCTCCGAGTCGACGTTGAAGTAGCCGTCGAAGAAGGACATCACCAGCTCGCGCAGGGTGCGGTAGACCGGCTCCCGGAAGCGCAGCGGGGCGACGTTGGACTTGGAGACCACGCCCCAGCAGCCGTGCTCCTGGAACAGGGCGAGGACGTGGTCGTCGTCGCGCACGGCGTAGAGGTCGAGCAACCGGCAGCCCCGGCCGTGGAGCCGGAGCGCGGCCGCGGCGAACATCGCGCCGTCCATGCAGTGGGCCCGCCTGTCGCGCATCACGCGCCGCGGCGAGCGACAGTCCTCGTCCGTGCTGTACGGCGTCTCGTCGAGGAAGGCCTGGATCTTCTCCGGACGATCGAGGGAGCGCAGCAGGCGGAGCTCCGCCTTGCTCCACACCTCGGCGCCCCGCGCGGAGTATCGTTTGCGCTTCATGGTCAACGTCCCTTCAGCTTCCCGATGACCTTGCCCACGAGCTCGCGGGCCTCGCGGTCCACCGCGACCAGCAGGCCGGCGTAGACCGCCGCCCCCGCCACGAGGTGCAGGACCAGGCGCAGCACGCCCGGCCGCATCGGGATGAAGTGGATCGCCGCTGCCATCGCCGCGGCGCACAGCGCGTGGCGGAGCAGGGCGAGGAAGTCGACGCGCACCGGCACGTGGCGCGACCCGACCAGCCAGAAGAGCTGGCTGATGATCAGCTGGCTCACCAGGGAGGCGACCGCCGCGCCCATCAGCCCGAGCCAGGGGATCGCGAGGAAGTTGAGCGCCACGTTGAGCGCCACGCCGGCGAGGTTGAGCCCGGCCATGGTCCAGGGCTGCTTCTTGATGAACAGCCCGGCCCCCATCAGCGTGCGCACCCCGTAGAGCAGGAACGCGGAGAGGAGCAGCGGCACGAGGGTGGCGCCGGGCTTGAACTTCTCCGAGGCGAGCAGCACGAGCAGGTCCTCCCGGATCACGGCCAGCCCGGCGACGGCCGGCAGCGCGAACAGGAAGAAGTAGCGCGTGGCCTTGGTCAGAAACTCGCTGGTCGCCTCGAGCCCCTCCTCCTCGTAGAGGTTGGAGTAGCGCGGCACTGCGGCGCGGTCCACCGACTCGGTGAACAGCATGTTGACGTACCAGCCCAGGTTGTAGGCCACCGTGTAGTAGCCCAGGGCCTTCTCGTCCAGCAGCCCGAGGATCACGAAGCGATCGGCCATGTAGAACAGGATGCCGATCATCTCGAACAGCCCCATGGGCAGGCCGAAGGCGACGACCTGGCGCACCAGCGGCCCCGAGAGGTTGTCCCGCCTGAAGCGGGTCGCCCGCAGCACGAAGCTGGTGACGATCAGCATGAGCAGCGCCTCGCCGGTGGCCAGGCCGAGGTAGTAGCCGGTGAGCCCCCCGATCACCGTTGTCGCACCGACCAGGGCGAGGATCATGGCGAGGTAGGTGTTGAGGACCTCGAAGCCGGCGACCGCCTTGGAGCGCTCCTGGGCCCGGAGCACGTTGAGCCCGAAGGAGGTCATCGTGCGCAGCACGATCAGCGGGCTGGAGATGGAGATGAAGAAGACCCAGGTCCAGCCGATGAACGGGCGCAGCAAGAACGTGCCGCCGAGGTAGATCCCGGTGACGGTCAGGGTGATCGAGGCCATGGCGATGAACAGGGTGAGGATGAAGATCTCGGCCCCGCGCTCGCGGCGGGTCCACTCGGGCCAGAAGCGCACGATGCTGTACTGCAGGCCCATCTTGGACACGCCGCCGCAGATGTTGAGCAGCGTGATCACCGCCCCCATGACGCCGTACTCCTCGACGGCGAGCACGCGGGTGAGGATCGGGTAGGAGATCAGCCCGGCGACCATCACCGCCAGGCTGCTCAGGGAGTAGTGGCCGATCTGCTTGACGAAGCTGCCAAGGCTGGCCATGCGCTATCCGTTCCTCCCGAGGAGCCGCCGCGCCCGGTCCACTCTTTCCAGCCAGCGCTCGGGCACGTGGACGCGGACCCAGGGGGCAGCCCGGGAGGCGAGCCAGTCCCGCCCCCGCTGCCCGGCCCGAAAAGCCCGCGCCCGCGCCGTGGTGTTCCAGGCGGCGTAGTCGTCCATCACCCGCGCGCCGTCGCCCCAGCGCCTCTTGTAGTCCGCCTCGCCGCCGAGGAAGTCGTACTCCTTGCAGCCCTGCTCGATCCCGTGCTCGATGAGCATGCCGAGCAGCACGTTGCCGATCTCGTGCTTCTCGTACTCGCGGAGCCAGCCTCCCTGGTTGCCCCACACCTTGCCGCCGTAGACGTAGTCGTACTTCGCCGCCCCGACCCGCTCCCCCACCTTGAGCAGGACCATCAGCAGCCACCCCCGCCGGAGCAGGCGCTCGCACGCCCGGCGGTGAAACGCGACGTAGCGCTCGCTCTGGAAGCTCTCACCCGCCTCGCCCCAGCGCTCGCGGTTCAGCCGGACGAGCTCCTCGTAGGCCTCGTCCAGCGAGACGTCCGTCTCGACGTGGAGCAGGGCCAGGGGCCCCTCGCGCTCCAGCCGGCGGAGGTTGTAGCCCACGCGCTTGCGGAAGTGCTTGCTCCGGCCGGCGAGGTAGCGCTCCCAGCTCCCGGGCAGCGTGGCGTAGGGGCAGTCGATGGCGGCGGTGCGCTCGAGGGGTACCCCGTGGTGCTGGAGCACGGCGCAGATCGTCCCCAGGTTGGGCGAGCTTCGCAGGACGCGCTCCAGGCGGACGAGGTCCCAGGCCCCCCGCTGCTCGCCGACCAGAGCGAGGCACAGCGCCTCGGCCACCTCCTCCTCGCGCCCGCGCTCGATGAAGAAGTCGAGGTACTCCGGGGTCACGTCCTCGTTCTGGCCGATGAACATCAGGTACCGCAGGCTGCGGGTCAGCCTGCCGCTGCCGCGCCCGACCATCAACGGAGCGATCCCGACCACGCGCCCCGCCTCGCTGGCGACCAGCACCAGCGGTCGGTAGCGGGCGCCGTAGACCTCCCAGAAGGTCCAGACCCACTCCCAGGTCATGAAGACCGAGTCGCTGTCGCTGCGCCCGAGCAGCGCGTTCCACTGCGGCTCGAGGGCCCGGAGCCCCTGCGTGTCCTCGACGCAGCGCACCTCAACCATCGCGAGGCTCCCCGCGTCGCTTGGGCAGCACCCGGGCCGGGACCCCGACGGCCACGCTGCCCGCCGGCACGTCCTTGACGACCACCGCGTTCGCCCCGACCGAGACGTTGTCCCCGACCACGATCCCGCCGAGCACCTTGCTGCCCACGCCGAGGTACACGTCGTCTCCGATCACCGGCACCCCGCCGCCGCCCTGCCCCTTGGTGCCGATGGTCACCCCCTGCCCGATGCTGAACCGCTCGCCGATCTTCGCGTCGGAGTGAATGATGATCTCGCCGAAGTGACCGATGTAGAGCCCGGGGCCGATCCTCACGCTGGCGGGGATCGAGATCCCGGTGGTCACCTCGATCGCCTTGCTGGCGAGCTTGTAGGCCAGCTTGGCCGGCAGGAAGTGAGCCGGACGCGGCCGCTCGTAGATGTACTCCCCGACGCGGTAGACCACCGTGGCCCAGGTCCCCTGGCAGAACAGCAGCTCCTTGGGCCCGCCCTCGATCTCGCTCTGCCGGCTCAGGTCGGCGCGCAGCCTCTCGATCAGCGTCTTGATCGTGCTCACGTGGTCCTCCTCAGGCGTGGGGGCGGTGCATCCGCCAGGCCAGGTAGGGGAGGTTGACGGCCACCGGGATCCGGGGCAGGCGGTATGGGTCCGCGCCAGGCTTGACCAGCCCGACATCCGTCACCGCCGAGTCGTAGCGCCCGGCGACGAGCCTCACCGCGGACTCGTCGTGGAAGGCGTCGGGGTAGCAGAAGTGGCGCACCGGGCGGCCGAGGCGCCGCTCGATCCAGGCCTGGCTCTCGGCGATCTCCCGGGCCTGGTCGACGGAGCTGCAGCGCGTGAGCATCGGGTGGCTCACGGTGTGCGACCCCACCGTGACCACCGCGGGGTCGAGCTGGCCGAGCTCGTCCCAGCTCATCACGTCGTGGTCGGCGCGGTCCCGCGCGGTGGGCCGGTAGGCCCGGGTGGCCTCGACGAGCTCCGCGAACACCCGGCGCCGCTCCCCGTCGGGAAGCGTCTTCATCCAGTGCTGCACTTGCTCGACCTCGCTGGTCTCCAGGCCAAAATGCCGGGCCAGCTCGGCCCGCGCCCCGGTCTCCATCCAGGCCAGGCGCACGCGGGCCTCCACGGTCCAGATCCAGCCGCCCTCCTCGATCACGCCCGGGCAGACGTAGAAGGTCGCCGGCAGCCCCAGTGAACGGAGGACCGGGTAGGCCAGGGTCAGGTTGTTGCGCAGTCCGTCGTCGAAGGTCAACGCGAGCTGGTGCGTCGGCCGCGCGCCGGGGTCGGTCGCCAGGGCGACAAGCCGGTCCAGGGGCACGACGCGGTAGCAGCGGGCGAGGAAGCGCATCTGGGCGCGGAAGACGGGGAGCGGGTAGCTCTCGTCCCCCACGCCGTGAAGCATGATGATCCGCAGGGCACGCTGCCCGCGGGCGGCGAGCGCCGACCCGCCGGAGAAGAACGCCGCCAGGTGAAGCAGCGGCGCGGCGCGCGTCTTGAGCCAGCGGAGCTTTGCCAGGGGCCGTTGCAGCATCTTCCGTGTATCAAGCCTGTTTTCGTGCGGTTGTCCGGCCCCACCGGGGGACGGCGAGCCCGCATTATAGTCAGGAGACGGGGGCCCAACAACGGACAAAGCCCAAACGTCCAACTCCAGCCGGGCCGGACAGGTGTGGCGGGTGGCAGATCAATTGACCCCGGGGAGGATCCGGCTAAAGTAGAGATTCCAAGGGGTCCCGGCAGGAGCGCGCATGGCCGAAGACAGCATCGAGCAACTGGCGTCCCAGATCCGTCGGTACATGGAGTTCGCACGTCGGGTGCTCCGGCGCTGGTGGATCGTGGTCCTTTTCACGATGATCGGCGCCGCCGCGTCCGTGGCCACCGCACTGTTGATGACCCGTTACTACGAGTCGCGGACGCTCATCGCCTACAAGGAATCGGTGAACAAGGAGCGAGTCTTCTCCGGCGAGGAGCACCGACGGGCGCAGAACTGGCTGCGCACGCAGCTCGACGAGACCTTCTCCAGCCACACCCTCCGCATGAAGATCATCAAGGATCTCGACCTCTTCCCCGGCGAGCGCGACTCCATGCCGCCGGAGGTGCTGCTCGAGGAGTTCTCTCGCAAGGTCCAGTACGACCTCGTCGGCTCCGACACCTTCTGGATCTCGTTCGAGTACAAGGACCCGCGCAAGGCACAGCTGGGCGCGGCGCGGCTGGCCGAGGAGTTCGTCAACAAGCAGATCGGAGACAAGCTCTACGTCGCCCAGGCCACCCTCACCTTCATGGAGAAGGAGGTCAAGAAGGCCAAGTCCGAGATGGACAAGATCGAGGGCGACATGGCGGAGTTCGTCTCCGAGCACCCGGAGTACCAGATCGACCCCACGACCGGCCTGCCCCGGGGCATGATGAGCAGCACCAGCCCGGCGGGCCAGAGCTACGCCAGCGTCAGCAACCCGGAGCTTCGCCGCGCGCTCTCGCGCAAGGGCCAGCTCGAGGCCCGGCTGCAGCTCATGCTCAACCCCCAGGGCAACGCCAAGGTGATGGAGGCGCGCCAGCAGTTCGAGCGGGCCAAGACGCGCCTGCTCGCCCTGCGCCGCCAGTACACCGACCGTCACCCCGACGTCCAGCGTGCCCGGGGCTACGCCCGCCAGATGCAGGAGCAGCTCAACATGGTGATGCAGTCCCAGAAGGGCAACTCCGGTCAGGTCGCCGGACTGCGCGAGGAGATCGAGTCGCTGGACCGCACCATCGCCCGGCTCTCCCGCCGCAAGCGCGCCCCCGAGGAGCCCGCGCGCCCCAAGCGCCAGCTCAGCCGCAAGGCCGAGCTGGAGAAGCACTTCTACCAGCTCTCCCGCGACCGGGAGGTGGTCAAGGCCAAGTACGACCAGCTCCAGACCCAGCTGCTGCGCTCCAAGGTCTCGTCCAACCTCGAGCGCAAGCAGGCCGAGACCCAGTTCATCATCGTGGACAAGGCCAACCTGCCCCGCAAGCCGTCCCGGCCCAGCCGCACGAAGCTCGCCCTGGCCGGCACGGCCCTGGGCATGATGCTCGGCCTGGGGCTCGCCGTCCTGCTGGTGATCTTCGACCCGCGCATCTACAGCGAGGACGACCTGCGCAAGGCCTGCGACCTGCCGGTCCTGGCCCAGATCCCCAGGGACGCGTGAGCAACGGAGCGACAGTGAGAGGCCCCGACCCCGGCTGCCGGCAGGGTTCGGCCGCAGCGGCGTACCGAGTGCCGACCGCCGTCTGTTCCTCCACTGCGGTTGGCACGAGGTCCGAGCGAGGCTTGCGGCCGACCCCCAGCCGCCCTCAAGAGGTCGGCCACTGCAAGCCGAGCGTCCGCAAGGCCGAAGCCCTGCCGGCGCCCCGTCGGGGCCTGCCCGGCGGAGCCGGCCTGCTCGTCGTGCTCCTCGCCCTGTGGGCGAGCACGGCCCGGGCCGAGGTGCGCTTCATGGGCGTGGCCGACGTGCGCGGGGTCTACAACAGCAACGTCGTCGAGCTCGAGGCGACCTCCATCGACCCGAGCCAGCGCAGCGGGGACATCATCACCGAGGTGGAGCCCGGCCTCCGCCTCTACTGGGGCCTCGCGCGTGGCCTGTTCACCCTGCGCTACAGCTTCGAGGGGCAGTACTTCGCCCAGACCAAGGACCCGGAGACCGGCGGGCCGCTCCTCGGCTACGGGAACAACCTCCACCTGGGCTACGCCTACCTGATCTCGCCCCGCGTCGAGCTGGCCTTCTCCAACCTGTTCCGGCAGGGGACCGAGAACATCACCCAGCAGAGCACGCTGGGCGCCAGCGGCGCGGTCAACCCCCTCGCGCCGCGACTCGCCGTCGGCTCGCGCTACTTCACGAACGTCACCGGGGCGGGAGTGAGCTACCTCATCAACCAGGCCTGGAGCGTCCGGCCCCAGGCCCACTTCGACACCTACTACCCCTACAGCATCCCCACGACGGAGCCGACGACGCCGGGCGAGGTGTCGCAGCCCGGCCCGAACCCGGTCTACTCCGTCACGCTGGGCAACCTGCTCACGCGCTCCTTCGCGACCTCGGTGCTGCTCTTCAACCTCGAGGGCAGCTTCCACGCCGACCAGCTCGACAGAGAGCACAGGAAGGCCCTCGGCGTCCAGGACCGCTACCTCGACACGTTTCCCGAGTTCTGGACCACGCTGATCGTCGGCGCCTCCGCGGCCTGGCGCTGGCAGATCACCGACTTCCTCGACACGCACCTGGGCGGCGGCTTCTCCCTCGCCAGCATCGACCGCGTCGACACCACGAACCAGGTGCTGCTCCAGGAGCTGACCCCCGCGCCGCTTGCCGAGGCGGTGATCCGCTACCGCCGCGGACGCAACCTCCTGGCCAGCTTCGGCTACTCGCACGGCTGGACCCGCCAGCCCGAGCTCGGGCAGTCCTCGGTGGCGCAGACCGACGCCCTCACGCTCTACGGCTTCTACGGGCTGCAGGACTGGACGTTCGAGGCGATCGGCAGCTACCTCTACCTGAGCATGACAACCCACGCCGGGAGCCAGGGGGACTCGAACATGGTCGCGACCGGCGAGCTCGTGGCCTCCTACCTGCTCATGCCGGGCTTCTCCATCGAGGCGAGCTACCGCTACGACACGCTGTTCAACCGCATCCTCGGCGAGGGTGTGGCCAGCACGGTGAGGGTCCCCCCCACGGTGGAGCGCCACGTGGCCACGCTGGGGATCTCCGTCGCCTGGCCCGCGCCGCCGGTGCAGGAGGTGCGGCTGACCCGGCGCGAGAGCCAGTACGAGCCGCTCTTCTCCATCGGCCAGGGGACCACCGCCGTGGCGGCGCGGGAGCGAGAGCGCAACCAGATGCTCCGCCCGCAGGAGCAGATCCGGCGCACCCCGGCCCCCTGGGAGCGAGGGACCACGCCCACCGGCCCCCCCAGCCTGCTCCCTCCCCCGGAGGAGGAACCGCCGATGCCCGACCGCTCCGAGGAGGACGACTCCGGCTACTACAGCTGGCCGCGCTGATGCGCCGCTGGCTCCTGGTGGCCGGCGGCCTGCTGGCGCTGGGGGGCGCTGCGGTGGCCGCGGTCCCCTCGCTGCGGCGGCTGGCCAAGGTCTGCTGGCTCCGCGCCGGCGACGCCCTGGCCTCGCGTCCAGAGGCGCGTCCAGCGCCGGGGGGGCTGCTGATCTTCGACGGGGCCAGCGCCGAGGACCGGCGCGCGCTGGCACCGACCTACGGGGCGCTCGAGGTGCGCGCGGCCGAGGGCGCAACGCTCCTCTCCGCGCCGACTCCCGGACGACACGAGGCCTGCACCCGCCGGCTGCCCGCCGACTGGTCGGCGCACCAGGTACTGCGCCTGGAGCTCGCTCGGCCGGTGGGCGGCTACTGCCGCGCCGACCCCCGACCGGTCCCCCTGCGCCTCGCGCTTCGCGTGCGGGCGAGGCCCGGCTGGCGGGAGACCGCCTGGTACCGCCACGAGAGCTACGTCTCCACGGAGACCAGGCGCCACGAGGTCTCCCTCGATCCGGCGCGGGCCTTCATCGACATCCGGGGCGTGCGCCAGCTCTGCCTCGCCCTGGTCTCCGAGGCCGAGAGCGGCTCGCCGTCGCTGCTCCTGCGTCGGATGGTCCTCGGACCAAGGCTCCCTGTCCGCGCGCCCCCCGCCGGCCCCGCGCTCTCCCTGCGGCTGATCGGCGACTCGCGCAAGCTCCGGCGTGACGATCCCATGCCTCGAGAGGCCGCCCAGACCCAGCTCGTTGCCGCGCGCAACGAGGTCGTCGCCTTCCAGGCCGTGATCGCGCGGGGCCGCGGCGGCCCCCCCTCGGTCGTGGTCCGGATGGCACCCCTCGTCGGCCCCGGCGGCGTGACCCTCGAGCCCCGACTCCACGTGGCGCGCTGGCTCGCCGTGAAGGAGCCGTCGAGCGCGATGTACGGCCCGGGGAGCCCGGGTCCAGGCGAGTACCCCGATCCCCTGCCGCCGCTCGGACCGGGCGGGACCGCGCCGCTCGAGGCGGGCAACAACCTGGTCTGGGTCGACATCCTGGTGCCCGGAGAGACCCCGGTGGGCGAGTACAGCTCCGAGCTTCACGCCGGGCCCCTCTCGCAACCGGTCCGGCTCCGGGTCCTCGCGCCGCGGCTTCCCGAGACGGATCGCCAGCTCGTGATGGTCTACTACTCCCCGCACCTGATCCGCGAGGCGCTGGGGGTCACGGGCGAGGCGTTCACGGCCCTGGACCGCGCCTACCACCGTCTGGTCCACGCTCACGGCGCCTACCTCGCCAGCGACCCGCCGCTCGAGAACATGCCGCGCTACCGCCCGATGCTCGACGGGACGCTGTTCGAAAGCGGCCCCGGCCGGGGGCAGCCGCCGCCCTACTGGCCCGTGGATCTGCAGCCCCGGGACAGGCGGGCGCCGCTCCAGGCGGCCGCCGCGCGGACGATACGCTGGTTCGAGAAGAACGCACCGCGGACGCGCCCCTTCGCCTACCTCGCCGACGAGCCCGGGAGCCTCGAGGACTACCAGCGCATCCGCCGCCTGGCCTCCTGGATCCACGAGGCGCCCGCTCCCGGGAACCGGCTGCCCGTGATGGTCACCGAGCAGGTCTCCCCCCAGGAGCCGGGCTGGCCCAGCCTGGTCGGCTCGGTGGACTACTGGGTCTCGGCCGAGAGCTTCCCCGAGCCCGCGCGGAGCCGGCGACGGCAGACCCGCGAGCGTTTTTTCACCTACAACGGGCGACAGCCCGGCGCCGGCCGCCACACCATCGACGCCGACGGGGTCAGCCTGCGCAGCTGGGGCTGGATCGCCTGGCTGTTCGAGATCGACATGTGGTTCTACTGGCAGGGGACCTACTACCGCGACGAGCACAACGGCGGGCCGCGCCTTGCCCCGGAGCACCTGTTCACCGATCCGCTCACCTTTGACCAGCGCCGGGGCGGCAGGGACATCGCCTTCGGCAACGGCGATGGCGTGCTGGTCTACCCCGGAGCCTCTCCGATCGCCTCGATCCGGCTCAAGCAGATCCGCCGCGGGGTCCAGGACCGGTTGTACCTGCTCCTCGCCCAGCGCTGCGGCAAGGGCCGCGAGGCCCGGGCCATCGCCCGCAAGCTGATCCCGAGGGCGATGAACGAGGCCAAGGGGTGCGCGAGGGCCTGGCCCCCCGACGAGGCGGCGTGGGAGCGGGCCCGGCTCGGGCTGCTGCGGCTCTTGGAAGGCTGCGCGCGCTGATCAGGGCTTCTCGGCCTCGTCAGCCGGCTTCTCGTCCGCGCCTGCCCCCTCGTCACCGGGCTTCTCGCTGGCGTCGAGGGGTCTCTCGTCAGCCGCGTTGTCGGCGGGCTTCGCTCCGGCAGGTTTCTCGTCGGCCTGCTTCGCCCGAACCGGTTCCTCGTCCTCGGCCGGTTCGGTCGGTTTCTCGTCGGCCTGCTTCGCCTGAACCGGTTCCTCGCCGGTCGACGTCTCCGCGGCCGGCGTCTCCCCGGCCGGCTCCTCCGCGCGGAGGTCCTTGAACGCGTGGCGGCGGCGCTCCACCTGGGCCCCGACGTTGGCGGCGAGCCGGGCCTCGTGCAGCCGCTCGAGGAGCGCCATGAACGGCGCGCTGACAAACATCGCCATCGCCAACAGCTTGACCGAGCCCTCCATGATCACCACCGACTGCCGCGTGATACCGATGCTGTCGAACAGCATGTCGAAGACGAGCATCAGCAGCAGGAACCAGAACCCGGCGACGAACGTGAGCACCATCCGGACGTTGGCGAGCACGATGGCGCGGAAGTAGAGCACCAGCGCCACGGCGACCACCACCGCGACGACCTTGAGCAGGGCGTAGGGACCGGCGGGGACGACCCCGTGGGGCTCGGTGCCGGCCAGGGCCAGGGTGAGCTGCTCCCGCACCCGGAAGACCTGGTCCACCGCGAGCAGGAAGAACCCGCCGGCGAACACGAGCCAGCCCAGCGTGTCCCGGCGGCGCACGTTCTCCATCGGGATGATGTTGTGGGCGAAGTAACAGGCCACGAAGAGCAGAGACGCCGCGAACATCTGGGCCGCGTAGAACCAGGTGTAGAACGTGCCCTCGCGGAAGTAGTAGTCCCGCTGCCCTGGCTCGCCCGAGTAGAGCGCGTAGCCGATGGCCAGCAGGTTCGTCAGCACCAGCGCGACGATGATCACCTTGTGGTACGACCGGGGAGCAGGGGCGTCGTCCATTGAACGGACTCTACCGGTCTCCGGTCGGCGAATCAATGACTGAGGGAGGGAGGGAGGGGGGTCCCACGCGCGGCAAGGACCCGCGTGGGTGGAGACCCGGCTAACCGCCGGCGGACTTCAGCACGAACGGGTAGGAGACGATGACGATACCGCCGCCCTTGGGCTTCGGGAACAGCCAGCGACGCACGGCCTGGGCGATGCAGCTCTCCACCTTGCCGTTGTTCAGCGTCGAGGACTGGACCTTCGAGACCACGACCTGCCCGGTGGCGGCGATGGTGAACTGGACCACCACGCGGCCGTACAGGTTCGGGTTGGCCTGCAGCTCGACCGAGTAGCAGTACTTCACCTCGTTGATGTGTCGGCGAATGATGCGGCGGATGATCTCCTTGTCGAGAGAGCCGCGCACCTCGGCCCGGCCGGCCACGACCCGCGGAGCCCGGGCCCGGCGGCCACTCAGGCGGCCGACGCCGCGGCCGTAACCCGCGCCGTTGCCGCCGCCGCCGCCCTTGCCGATGGTGCCCAGGGTGCCGAGGCCGATGGTGCCCTCGCCGGTACCACCGCCACCGCGCCCGGTGCCCACCAGTCCGAGGCCGCCGACGCCGTACGCCTCGCCGATCTGGTTACCGATCAGGCCGCCCAGGGCGTCCTCGGCGTCGGTACCGAGAGCGGTGTCACGTCCGAAGATCGAGGCGATGTGGCTGCCCGAGGCGGACTTGAGCAGGCCGAGCACACCGGCGTTCTTGGCCGCGTCCTCGGCGAGCCGCTTGGCCAGGTGCGGATCGGGGTTGTCCTTGGGGCCCTTGAGACCGTACAGACCGGTCTTCTTCTTCGACTTCTTGGACCCCATCTTGCCTTCCTCGCCCTTGTGCTTCTGCCCCTTGCCGCCCTGCTCGTCCGGCCCCTTCTTCTTCAGCCACTCGGGGATCTCGTCCTGCTTCTGCTCCGGCGGCTTGATCAGGATCTTGACGAACTTGTTGTCCGTGTTGAACAGGTCCAGGGACAGGGACTTGGCGTCCGGCGGAACGGAGAAGACGAGGAACAGGAGCAGCGCGTGAATGGCGAAGGACGCCCCGGTGAACACCTGCGAGGACCAGTCGATCCGGGCGAGGAGCGGGCTGACCACCCGCCGCGCGGGCGCGACGGAGTTGATCAGGAAGGTGCTCTCGCCCACGTCGAGCTTGAGCCGCGCGTTCTGCGGCAGCCCGTAGCTGTAGGTCCCGGGGAACTCCCCGGCGGGACGGGCACGCCCGGAGCTGGCCAGCTCCTTGAGCGGGGTCCGGTCCGCCTCGATGGTCACGTCACCGTCCATCGCGTCGGTGTAGTTGACGACGTAGTCTGCGCCGGTGGACTGCACCAGCGGGAAGAACGGCGCGGGGATCGCCGGGCTGACCATGTGGAGGTCCGCCGCCTCGTCCTCGCCGATGGAGAAGTGAGGCGAGTGCTTCTCCTCCTTGAAGCGGATCGTGCCATAGACGCCGGTGGCCAGCCCGAAGAGCATCAACAGCGCGCCGAGGCCGGGCTGACCGATGATCGCGGTCACCAGCCCGGCCGCGCAGACCAGGTAGCCAACCCCCATCAACGCGTAGGAGAGCGGCGAGACCTTCCCGGCCTGTGGGTTGTCGAGGTGGTGCACCTCGAGGACGGTATCGCCCAGCATCGCCGTTACCTCGATGGCACGCGAGCCGTCCTGGCGGTCAAGCGTCGGGTCCACCGGCGGTGGAATGTACGACGGCTGTGGAGCTGCCTGGGGCTGCTGCTGGTACATCGGCATCCCCGGCGGCATCGGCACGCCCGGCACCGGCGGCGCGAAGGTGGGGGGCGCGATGGGAACCCCGGGCACCGGTGGCGCTGCCATCGGCACCGCCGGCTGCGGCGGGGGCGCCGCTGCCGCGGGGGGTGGCGCCGCTGCCGCGGGGGGGGGCGGCGCGGCGACCGCAGCCTCCGGCGCGGCCGCGGCAGCCTGCGGCTGTCCCACGCCCACCATGACCCGGGTACCGCCCAGCTGCAGCTCGTCACCATCCTGAACGGCGCACTTGTTCACCTTCTGGCCGTTGACGATGGTCCCGCTGGAGCTTCCCAGGTCGATGATGTGGATCTCCCCCGGCCCGGTGATCTCGATCACGGCGTGCATCCGGGAGACGTTCTCGTCGTCGATCCGCAGGTGGGACGACTCCAGCTTGCCGATCTTGATTATGTCCTGGGTCAGGGTCTCCTCGCGGACCAGCTCGTCGCCCTTGTAGATCCGAAAGGTGAGGGGGATCTTGACGTCCATTGTCTCCTCCAGGCGGTATCTCCCGCGTGGCTAGAAGCTCCAGCTCCTCCGCTGTTGGATACCGCCCAAGCTCGAAACGCGCCCGTTTGAGGGTGGGTCAGATATCCTCTGCCGACTTCAGCATCTCCGGGATAAAGTTCTCCCGGATCTTGATCAAGCTCGAATGTTTCGCCTTCCTGCGGCTATCGATGAACTCGCCGTCGGGTCGCATCAGCTCTCCCTCGACCAGGTCATCATCAAAGTCGTACACGGTCTTCTTCTTGTACGTCACGTCAGGCCCGCCGCCGGGGCCACCCGGCCCACCAGCTTGCTGGGCCAGCGCCAGACCGGTGCCCAGCACAAAGCCACAGACCACAAGGACAGCGATGATTCTCCGAAGCATTCCCTCACTCCGTTTTGCTCTGTCCGGTCAGTGCCCACCTCACGTGATGTACCGCGTGCCGAAGGGTTGGACACCGGACCGGGATTCAGGTTCCCATGATTCTAACAAAAGGTCCGTGATGTGTAAATGTGAGCCAATACTGTCTGATTCCAGTACGATGCTCACCGAAAGTGTAATCTATCTTACGGCTAGCTCTTACCTCCCTTTTGCATCTCTCTCATCATCTTCTGTTGTTCCCGCAGCATCGGGATCAGGTCGTTGATGTTCTTGAGCCGCCTCTGGGCGTCCTTGATCTTCTTCTGGTCCCGGCCCCCGTTGATGTACTGCTGCAGGAAGTTGGCCGCGGTCTGCAGGTCTTGCATCGCCTTGGCCGGATTGGATGCGTCGAACATGTAGTCCTGAACCAGGATCCCCTGGTTGTAGGCGATGGCCTTGTTGGTTGGATCCAGGGCCAGCGCCTCCTTGTACTTCGACATCGCCTCGGCGAACTTGCGCTGCCCGCGCAGGGCCACCCCGAGCCCGACCAGGGCGTCGATCTTGGTCTTCTTGTTCGGGTTCAGGGCGAGCACCCTGCGGAACGAGTCCTCGGCCGTCTTGTAGTCCCGAAAGCTCAGGGTGATCGCGCCGATGTTCATGTGGGCCTCGAGGAAGTCGTTGTTCAGCGCGACGGCCTGCTTGAACTCGGCCAGGGCCGGGGTCACCTTGCCCTGCTGGAGCAGGATCAGGCCGAGGATGTTGTAGATCGGGTAGTACTTCTCATCGACCTTGGTCGCCTGCACGCAGATCAGGCGGGCCATCTCGAGCTGCGAGTCGGTCTTCGCGTGATCGTAGAGCACCAGCGCCAGCGTGGCGTAGGCCTCGATGTTGAACGAGTCCACCGCCAGGGCGCGGTGCACGTTGTTGACCGCCTCCTTGATCGCGTTCACATCGCCGGCGATGGCCTGGTTGCGCTGGATCACCGCCAGGTTGGCGTAGGCCTCGGAGTTCTTGTGCTCGGCCGCTCGACGGAAGTAGGTCTGGGCCTGGCCGATGTCGCCGCGGGCGAAGTAGATCTGCCCGAGGTTGTTCAGCGCCGGGCCGAAGTTCGGGTGACGCTGGAGCAGCGCCCGATAGGCCTGCTCGGCCTTGGCCGTCTCGCCGCACTCCTCCCAGACCACACCCTCGTTGAACTTGGCCTCGGCCACCTTGGGGTACTGCTGGTAGACGTCGGCGAAGGCCTGGGCCAGCGATGCGCAGTTGCTCTTGTTGATGCCCGTCTTGTGCGCCTGCTCGTAGGTCTTGGCCGCGTCCTTGAAGTCCGACTTGGCCGCCTTGGAGACGACGCGCTTGGGCTGGGGCGGCACGTAGGGCCCTGCCGCGCCTCCCTTGCCCGGGCCGGTCTGGGGCGTGGGCTTGGGACCGCCGCAGGCGACGAGGAGAGCGACGAGGCCGATGGACGAGATCTTGATCGCGGTTCTCATGGTCGCCTCCTCTACTTCAAAACGGTGATCGCGTTGGCGCGATCGGCCGTGTAGGTGACGTAGCCCGGCTCGGCGCGGATCTCCGAGGCGATGGGGTACTCCGCGGGCTTGATCTGGTTCAGCTCACGCTCGCACAGCTTTGACCACTCGTTGTACCAGGAAAGCTCCGTCGACTTGCTCAGGCAGGTGGCCAGGCCCTGGACCGCCTTGTCCTCCAGCGGCGAGGCCTTGTCCTCCAGTGTGTCGCAGTAGGTGTCGACGAAGTTCATCACGAACTCCTCCTGGATGTCCCGCGGCACCTGCGACTTGGAGACGCCCTTCTTCTTCAGCTGGGCGAAGAACTCGTCCAGCGGCGGCTTGGGGATCGGCGCGGTGTAGAGCGCGTCGGCGAAGTTCTGGAACAGCTGGCCGATGCGCGCCGAGGCGGCGATGGCCCAGTGCGCCTGCTTGAGCAGGATGACGTCCTGGTAGTCCTTGCGGGTCGCCTCGAGGCGCTTGCCCTTGGTCTCGAGGTACTTGCCGAACTCCTTCTTGGACTTCTCCGCCTTCTTCTTGTTCTTCGACGAGAAGTCGAGGGACTTGGGGAAGTTCACGTCGAGGAACGCCTCGAACTTGTCCTCGGCCTGGAAGAACAGCGCCTCGGCCGCGGCGTACTTCATCTCGTTGATCCTCTTCTCCCGCTCCTCCTTGTCGCCTCCCTTCACGCCCTTGCCGCCCGCGGCGCGCTTGAAGATGGTCAGCGCCTTGGCGAAGTGCTGCTGGGCCTTGCGCGACTTGGCCGGGTTGCGCTTGACCACGGTGACCTTCATCTTGGTCTCCGGCCCGCACTGCTGCTTGACCTCGATCCCGCGCTTCTTCTTGCCGCGCCTCTTCTTCTTGGCCAGCTTGCGCTGGGCGCGCACACGCTTGACCTTGATGCAGGCGCCGTTGACCCCCTCCACCGGGCAGGACTGCTTCCAGAGCACGGCGCCGATCTTCACGTTGGCCCGCACCTCGCGGTCCTGGCCGCCGTGGCGCCCCCACTTGCGCAGGTAGTCGTTGTAGTGCTTGACCACCCTGTCCCACTCCCCGCGGCCCTCGTAGACCGCGCCGAGGGAGAACATGACCGCGGCGGTCTGGTTGCGGTACTTTGGCCGCGTGCCGTAGTTCTTGGCGAACAGCCGCGCGTCATCGATGGCCTGGTCGTACTCGGCGCGCCCCATGCGGAAGACGATGGCGTTCTGCAGCGCCTTGGGCGCCTCCGCCTCGCCGGGGAACTTCTTGGCGAACTGCTCGTAGTAGTCGGCGGCCCGGCTGTACCAGGCGAGGGCGTGGTAGTTCTCGCCGATCATGTACATCGCCTTCTGGGAGAGCGGATCTTTGGGCTTGATCTTGATCAGCGTGTTGCGGATCGAGATCGCCTGACCGATGAGCTTCGCCGCCTCGAAGCAGAGGGCGGCGTTGTAGAGCACCTCGGCCCAGCGCTCGTCCTCCTGGTACTCGTTGGCGATCTTCGCGTACTTCTCGCCGCACTCCTTGTAGTGGCCGGTCTTCTGCAGGTGCTCGGCCTCCTTGCGCTGGGAGCCGCGCTTCAGCGTGCGCAGCTGCTCGAGGAACTCGCCCTGGGCGAGCTTCGAATCCTTCATCAGCCGATCGACCCACTGGTTGAGCTCGCCGAACCTCTTCAGCGCGTTGAGCGAGTCGAGGAGCAGGTTGGCGGCGTAGACCGCGAGCTCGTGCCCCGAGTGCTTGGTCACGATCGCCGCGAACATGTCGACCGCCTTGTCGAAGTGGTTGTGCTCGTAGTAGATGCGCGCCTTGCGGTACATGATGGGCACGAGCTCGGGGGCGTCGGGCACGTAGCGGATGTAGGTGTCGAAGGCGGCGATCATCTTCTGCTGGTTCTCGGGGATCGGCTGCGGCTTGAGGACGGGCTCCTCCTCGACCTTCTTGCCCTTCTTGCCCTTCCTCTTCCTCGGCGACTCCTTCACGGCGACGCTCTTCGTCTCATCCTCGACGTTGAGCGCGTTCTTCCACGAGACCACCGCCGCGTAGGCCGCCTCCTTGAGGTACTTGCCGCGGGGCTTCATCTTCACGACCTTCGTGTACGCCTCGGCCGCCGGCATCCACTTCTCCAGCTTGTAGAGAAGCTCGGCGTAGTAGAAGCTCATCGTGTAGGCGTCTTTCTCGTTGGGGAAGTTGTCCAGGTACTCCTTGTAGAGGTACTGGGCGAGGGCGTAGGTATCCATGTTCATCGTCTTCTGCGCCTCGCGGTGCCACGTGGTGGCCAGCTCGCGCAGAACGCCGGAGGCGTTGCTCCGGCACTCGGCCCGGGCGGTCTTCTTGATGTCGCCCCGCCCCTTGATCGCCGAGTAGACGGCGGCGAGGCGCTTGGACTCCACCACCTGCTGCCGCTTGTCCTTGCCCGAGAGCGTCGCCTTCATGATCGAGTACTGCCAGTTGCAGAGCTCCTTGCTCTTCGGGTTGAGGGCGATCAGCTTGCGGTAGGTCTGAACCGACTCGAGGAACTTGCCCTGGTCGTAGTAGATGTTGGCCAGGCCCTCGAGCATCTTCATGGCGTAATTGCCACCAATGCGCTGGAAGAACGGCCAGGCCTTCTCCGGCGTGCCAACGTGGCTGTAGGCCCGGACCGAGTCCTTCTTCGCCTCGCGGACCAGCACGATCTTGCTCTTCTTGGCGCCGCCCCAGCGGCCGGCGTTCTTGATCACCTTGACGAACATCTCGAGAGCGCGGTGCGGGTCCTTGAGGTTGAGCCAGCACCAGCCCTGCTTGTAGACCGCGTAGCCGTAGATCGGGGAGTTCGGGTACTTGCCCACCTGCTCGTAGAGCTTCAGCGCCTTCACCACCTCGCCCTCGTTGAAGTAGAACTCGGCGAAGGACAGGTAGGCGTCGGGGATGTACTTGCTCTGGGGGTAGTTGCGGATCAGCTTGGCGAAGAAGATGCGGGCCTTGTCGCGGCGGTTGGCCTGGTTGAGCATGTCCGCCACGTTGAACAGCACCTCGTCCATCCGCTTGAACTTCTCCCACTCCGGCTTGGTGGCGATGTGCAGGTACATCTTGATCGCCTGGATCATCCACTGTTGCTCGGCCTTCTCGTAGGCCTTCTGCTGGGACTTGAGCTGGCCCCGGCGCGCGTCGCTGGTCGCCTGATAGATCGACTCGTCGAGCTCGCGCGCACGGAACATGAACTGGTTCTTCTTCTCGCGGTAGTGCTCCGCGAGCCGGAAGAAGAAGTCGGGCTTCTCCGGGTCCTTGTCCTCGGTGACCTTGATCAGCCGCTTCAGGGTGGCGATGGCCTGGTCGGTGAGCTTGGCAACCTTGGCCGCCGTCGCCTGACGGAACTGCTCTGCCAACAGCTTGGGCCGGGTGGGTGCCGCCTCCTTCTTCGCCTCGACCTTGGTCGCGCGTTTGGCGACGGCCTGGACCTGTACGTCGGAGCCCTTCTTGTAGCGCCCCGCGGCGTCAGCCGTGCCGCCAACGAGCAGGGCCGCCAGCGGCAGCCCCCACGCCCAGGTCCATCGGACAATCGATCTCGTTTGCATGGTTACCCCTTGATGTTTGCCCCTGCTATGAGTGCGCTGAGATGACGGTTCTTCGCAACTTTGTCGGTTCCCCCCAACCTAATTTCTACCGGATCTGGCCCCTCGGCGTGTCACGCCCCTGCAAAAGATGATCATCCCCCTGTCACTGGAGTTTCACGATTTTGTCACGCCGCGTGGGCAGAGACAGGGAGGCGGGATGAAGCAGAGTGACGCAAGACGGCTGTGAAGCCAGGGCGCTCAATCTCTACATGTGAGGGCTAGCGGCCGCAGACCGACCGGATCTTGAACCGATAGGAGCCGAGCTCGTCCTTCCAGTACTGGCCATCGAAGGGCCAGAACAGGTGCTCGTCGTCGGGCACGATGTTGGTCTGGTTGGCCACGTTGGCCGGAACGACCTGCTCGTTGCGGAGCGAGGCCTCCAGCTGGTTCTTCTGGCCGTTGATCGTCTCGTACTCGACCTTGATCGCCTGCTTGATCAGCTCCTGGATCTCCTTGGAGACGCGCTGGAGGCGCTGCTGGGCGAGCTGGCCCGCCTCGTTCTGGGCCAGCGACTTCTGCAGCGTCAGGTCCTGGAGCACGACGCCGGCGATGGCCGTCGCCTTCCAGGCCGGGTCCGCGCCCTGGACCTGCTTCAGCTCGCGGTCCAGCTCGTCGACATATTCGAAGGTCTTGTTGAGGGTCTTGTCCGAGAGCGCGGCGCGCGCCAGCCGGCCGATCTCTTCGCTCAGCCCCGCCGTGTTGTTCTTGATCTTGAGCGCGTACTCGTAGAACTCGGTCGGGTCCTTGTACTGGCCGACCACCGTGTCGATCTGGCTCTTCAGCGGCGGGTACTTCGCGTTGAACTCCTTGATCGCCTCGGAGCTGCGGTCGTAGAGGCAGTTCTGGAAGTAGATCACAGCGCGCAGGATCAACGACTCGGGGAAGAACTGATCCTCAAAGTAGGGCGCGTTGAGGGTGTGGATGTTGCCCAGCGCCTTGGAGAAGTTGTTGCGCAGAAAGTGCGACCAGCTCGACTCGAACAGCGAGGCGAGCCAGTGTGGCGACTCCTGGGGGATCAAGTCGTAGTACTTGATGCTCAGGTCGAACTGCTGCGTCGAGTAGAACACCCGCGCGAGGGAGAGGACCGCCAGCTCCTCGAACTGTTTGATCTCCTTGGTCGCCGGCGCCTCCCGGGCCTGGCGCAGCAGGCTCTTGAAGGCCTCGGCCGCCGGGCGGCCCTTGTACATCCGGACGTGGGTGATGCCCTCCATGAACTTGGCGCGGGCGAAGAAGTCGCTGGTCGTCGGCACCGAGGCGAACAGGGCGATCGCCTCCTTGAAGTTGCCCTGGGAGTAGTTCCAGCGCCCAAGAAGATAGTAGAGCTCGTCGCGGACCTTCTCCAGCGCCGGCTGCTCGAGCTGTGCGCGCTGGTACTTTCCGATCTTCTTCAGGATGCCCGCGGACTCCGGCAGCTGGCGGCTGAGGGAGGCGAGCCACTTCAGCGTCGCGGCATAGTAGCGGTGGGCATCGCCCTTCTGCACGATCCGGTCGAAGTAGGACAGCGACGCCGAGTAGAAACCGAGGTGGTAGAGCGTCTTGCCCATCCAGAACTCGGCTCGCTGCTGGTTCGCCTCGCTGTCGCCGGTCTCGCCCTCGATCACCTTGTGCAGCTCGATGCTCGCGCTGTAGTAGTCGCGCGTCTCGTACAGCTTGAGCGCCTTCTGCAGCGTCTTCGACGGCGGCCCGCTCTTCTCAACCGTCTCGGGCTGGAAGGTGAAGTCCGCGCCGCCCTTCTGCTGGGCCAGCACAGCAGACGGCGCGAGAAGGAGGGCAAGGGAGCAGGAAAGGATGCACCGATACATTCGTTCCCTCGTGCTTGATGGTGGGGTCGGTACCTACCGACACGTATACGCGCAGAAAGCTACCACCGGCTGACCGGGCCAGGCAAGGAAAAACCCGGAGTTGATCTGCCCGTCCCGGCCCCCGGATCAAGGTGGATCCTCTCTCCAGTGTCCGGGGCCGGCCGTCGCGGCTCACCTACGAAGACACTTTTGCGAGCCGCGCCACGACGCGGCGGGCACTACATCCAGGAGAAGCGACGGCATGCTTGACTTGCCCGTTCCTCGCGGTAAGATGCTGCGAATTCACAAGACCACCTGGATCTGGATGAGCCAATGAAGAAACTGCTCCCCCCGTTTTTCGCTGCCCTCATCATCATCCTGAGCTTGGTAACCCTGGTCGCCTGTGAGGACGAGGACGTCGGAATCCCGTGTCAGATGACCACCGCCCTGGACGGGGGAACAGGTAGCGCCCAGATCAACTCTCAGGCCATGGACTGCCGCAGCCGGCTCTGCCTCCTCTACGGCGGCCTCGCCGAGTCGAAGCCCCTTTGCACGCGGGTCTGCGACGACGACGGCGACTGCCCCGACGAGACGGAGAGCTGCACGGAAGGGTTCACCTGCATCCCCGCGACGGAGACTACCCGCCTCGCCTGCTGCAAGATGTGCGTGTGCAAGCGGTTCGTCACCGAGGGGGCCTCGGTCAGCGCCTACTGCCAGCAACACCCCGCCGAGAACTGCCCGGACATCTAGATCTGATCCTGCGCATTGTCGCAGCGCCGGGGCGTGAGCAGGCCCGGGTCGCCGCGTGTGGAAGCGTGGGAGAGCATTCCAACAGAGGAGCCCCCGCGGTTGCGAAGGTGATCGGCCGATAACATTGGGCGCCCGGTCCAATGCGGTGGCCGCTCCGCCGCGCTCCCCTCCTCGGGTCTCCACGCGGCGACCCGGGCCTCCTCCCTCCCCAGCCCCTCTCACCACATGGCGTGGTCCTCGAACGCCCCGCGCACGAGCTGGATCTCGAGCGCGGGCTGGTGCACGACGCCGACCACGTCGAAGCGAATCGCCCGGTCACGGATCCGCTTGGCCGTGATGTAGTGCCGCGCGGCGAGGAGGATGCGGCGCTGCTTGGCGGGCTTGATCGTCTCCAGCGGGTCGCCGAAGGTGCGGCTCGCCACGCTGCGCACCTCGACGAAGCAGAGCACGCCCCTCTCCTCGGCGATGATGTCGATCTCGCCCCGGCGGCAGCGGTAGTTGCGCTCGACGATGTGGTAGCCCTGGGCGACGAGGTGCTGAGCGGCGAGCTGCTCGCCCCGGTCGCCCTTGGTCTTCGTGGTGTCTGGCGTGATCTGCGGCGGGGAGCCTCGGCCAGGCAAGGCGCGGCTCAGCGGGCCTTGTCGGTGCGGACGCGCTCGCGGATGCGGGCGGCCTTGCCGGTGCGCTGACGCAAGTAGTAGAGCCGGTTGCGGCGCACCCGGCCGCGGGATAGCACCTCGACCTTCTCCACGCGCGGTGAGAAGAAGGGGAAGGTCCGTTCGACCCCGACGCCATAGGAGACCTTGCGCACCGTGAAGGTGCCGCGGTTGCCGCCGCGGCGGCGGCGGATCACCACCCCCTCGAAGGCCTGGACGCGCTCCTTGTCACCCTCGACGATGCGGACGTGCACGCGGACCGTGTCGCCGACGCGGAAATCAGGGAAATCCGGGGCTGGCGTCTGCTCCTCCAGCTCGCGGATGATCGTTGTTGCTTTGCTCATGGGCCCCACTCCTGCGAGGGGTTCTAATCGCGCAAACCGAACAGTCTGTCAAGCAGGATCGCCGCAGCGCTGCGAACCGAAAGGTGATTGTAGTCGCTGGCCCCGCGAAGGGGGGCGAGGACCACGTCGGCCCGCGAGAGGACCTTGGGGGCCAGCCCCCAGCCGGTCCCCAGCAGGAGCAGCAGGGGGGCATCGCCAACCCGCTCGAACAGCTCCTCCCGGCTGACCTGGCCGGGTCGCCAGGCCGCGGTGGTCGCAACAAGCCGGGGGGGCCGACCCTCGATCTGCTCCACCCGGGCCACCGCCTGCGCCACGTCCGGGACCACCTCCAGGAGCGAGAGCGCCTTTTTTCTTAATGGGTTATGCTTGGCGCCAAACCCCGTTTTCCAGTGGTCGGCGATCCGGTTGGCAAGCTCCTGCTGGCTCGAGAGCGGGGTGACCACGAAGTAGCCCCCGAGCCCGTACGTCCGGCAAGACCTAGCAATATCATGAAGATCGAGGTTCGTGATGGCTGTCGTGATGATCTGCCCCTCCCGGTCGTGAACCGGGTGGTGCACCAGGGCGACGTAGGCCCGGCGGGGGAGAGGGGAAAGGTCCACCCCTGCCTCACGCAGCAGCTCCAGATCCTCGTCGGAGGGGACGAAGCGACGCCACAGGTCCGGGCGCCGCCCCCGGGTACGCTGGAGCATCTGCTGCCGCCGCCAGCGCCGGATCCGCTCGTGATCCCCGCCGAGCAGGATCCCGGGCACCTCGAGCCCGCGGAACTCGCGTGGCCGCGTGTACTGGGGGTACTCCAGCAGCCCCTCTCCGTGCGACTCGGTCTCCACCGAGGTCATGTTGCCCAGCACCCCGGGCACCAGCCGGCTCACGCCGTCGATCACCGCCATCGCCGCCACCTCGCCGCCGTTGAGCACGAAGTCGCCGAGGGAGATCTCCTCGTCGACAAAGGCCCTGATCCGCTCGTCGAAGCCCTCGTAGCGCCCGCAGACCAGGGTCACCTCCCCGAGGTCGAGCAAGCGACCGAGCACGGCCTGCGTCAACGGCGCGCCCTGGGGCGTGAGCAGCACCCGGTGAGCGGGGCGCTCGCTGATCAGGGCATCGATGGCCTCGAGGGCCTCCACGACGGGCTCCGGCTTCATCACCATGCCGCCGCCGCCGCCGAACGGGGTGTCGTCGGTGCTGCGGTGTCGGTCGTGGGTGAAGTCTCTTGGGTCGACGAAGCTGACCTCGACCTGCCCCGCCTCCACCGCCTTGCCAACCAGGGACGTGGAGAGGAGCGAGCCGAAGATCTCCGGGAAGATGGTGACGACGTGGAAGCGCATCAGACCGGCCAGCTCTCCCACTGCTCGATCCCACGCACCGTGATCCTGCGGGCCTCCAGGTCCACCGAAACCACCCACTGCTCCACCAGCGGAACGTAGCGCTCTTGGCTCCCGTCACGGACTACGAGAACGTCAGAGGCTCCGGCCTCGAACACGTCGTGGACCAGGCCCACCTCGCCCTCGAGCTCGTCGACAACCTGACAGCCGATAAGATCGACGTAGTAGTACTCGTCCTCGCCTGGAGGCTCGAGGCTGGCGCGCCCCACGAGCACCCGCGCGCCGCGCAGGGCCTCCGCCGCGTCCCGGTCCTCGACGCCCTGAAGTCGAACGATCAGCTGCTCGCCGGTGGCTGCGGTCACCTCGAGGTCGCGCTCGTGCACGCCCTCGTCGGTGACCAGGGTGACCCGACAAGCAGCGCCCTCGAGGGCGGCCGAGGCCGGGTTGTGCAGGTGGAGCTTGATCTGGCCCCTGACGCCGTGGGCACGGCCGAGGACACCGACTTCCAATAGAGAGCCTTGCCAGCTGCGGTCTGACACGTCAGGTGCGCACCTTGTTGTCGCCCCCGCCTACCCCACCGTCCACATTCGCACGTGCGATGGTCTGTGGTGCGCTATTCGATGATCTCGAGCACCGAGCGCTTGCGAACCTTGGTCGACGCCGCGCTGAGGATGGTCCGCATGGCCCGCGCGGTGCGGCCTTGTTTGCCAATCACCTTGCCCAGGTCATCCTTGGCCACCTTCAGCTCGATGACCGACGTCTGCTCTCCCTCGACCTCGGAGACCTCCACCTCGTCGGGCTTGTCCACCAGCGCCTTGGCTATGAACGTAATCAGTTCCTTCATGGTCGATCCGCCGCTGCTCATGCTCAACCTCCGGTTGCGGTCTCAGCGCTGTCACATGCGTTCGATCAACTAAGCGAGCCCGAACGATGGGGCCGGGACCGGCGGCGGCCGCCCTCATCGGGCGGCGAGCTGCATGGCGGGGCGGTGGGCGGAGATGACTACTGGGCTGCCTGTGCTTGCTGCTTGCGGTGCTTCAGGATCAGCCGCCTCACCGGCTCCGTGGCCTCGGCTCCCTTGCTCAACCAATGATCCAGCCGGTCCGGCGTTAGCCGAAACTCGGCAGGATTCTTCATCGGATCATAGATGCCAATCTGCTCGATGAAACTCCCGTCCCGGGGTGAGCGCGCGTCGGCGACCACCACGCGATAGAAGGGCTGTTTCTTCGCCCCTGCTCGAGCCAGTCGCAGCTTGACCATCAACGACTCCTATACTTCATTTGCCGGTGCTGGCACCGTGTTGTTTCGGTTCGCTGCGGGGCCTGGCATTTAACAACCTGAAATTAGTATAGCAAAGAGACAGCCCCGCGGCAGCCCCTGTGAACAGACGGAGCTAGATACCCGAATAGAGTTGGGTTGTCAAGGACGGTCGCCCCCCGGCGCCCCCCGGGGCGCCGAGTGACGATATCCTTCCAAGGTGGTAGAGTAACCAAGAGCAAAGGGCCCAAATGTCGAAAACAAGCCTCGGTGAACATCTGATTCAAGCGGGGGTCCTCAACGAAGCGGAGCTACGTGTCGCCGAGAGCGAGAAGAAGCGCTGGGGCGAAAACCTCGCCCGCACCCTGATCGAGCTGAATCTGGTCGCAGAGGCGGAGCTGATCCCGCTGGTCGGTGAGTTCATCAACGTCCCCATCGTCGTGCTTGCCAACACCCAGGTCGACGAGAAGCTCGTGCGGCTGCTGGACGAGGAGTTCTGTCGGCACAACGAGTGCATCGCCTATGGGACGGACGAGGGCGGGCGCTTCCTCCACGTGGCCATGGCGGATCCCAACAACCTGGAGATCTTCGACCAGATCCGGGTCAAGACCCAGCGCAACATCCGCACCTTCCTCGCCGGCCCCTCGGACATCCAGTCCGCCCTGACCCGGATCCTGCGCGGCGCCACCGAGCTGAGCCCCGATCTGCAGTTCTCGCTGATGAACGAGACCCTGCTCGAGCTCGGGGAGGGGGAGGGGGAGGACGAGGACGAGGACGTTGAGGCCACCGCCGGCACGTCGCTGAGCGCCCAGATCGATCTGGGAGCGGAGCTGGAAGAAGAAGAAGAAGAAGACGACGACGACGAGGAGCCAACTCCAGCGCCCCCGCGGCCGACCGGGGGGGCCGCGCCCTCGCCGGTGGTCGCTGCGGAGATCGCTCAGCTGCGCCGCGAGGTCAAGGAGCTCGGCGACCGGGTCGACCAGTTCCTCTACGCCCTGGCCTGGCACCTGACCAGCCGCGGGCTGTTGCCGCAGGAGCTGGTCACCGGGCAGATGGTTCCCTACCCCGGCGCGGCCCAGGCGACGGCACAGACGCATCCCGCAGAGCCCTCGCCCCCGGCGCGCCAGGCGGCGCCCCCTCAACAGATGCCCCGTCCGGCATCGCCGAAACCGCGGGCCAGACCGCCCCTCAAACCGGCTGAGCCTGCCCCTCGGCCCCCGCGGCCGCCTCAGCCCGTCAAGCAGGTCTCGCGTCCGCGCGCGGCGCCGCCGCCCCAGCCAGCGGTGGCCCCGCCACGCCGAGAACGGATCTCCGAGGAGATCACCGCGGTCACCGTCGAGGTGGACGCCGAGCCCCCGCCGCCGCCCCCGGGTGGCGCCATCGTTGACCGCCCGCCCCCCCGGGACGATGGGGACCCGCCGCCGCCCCGCCCCTCCGGAAGGGTGATCACCTCCTCCGGTGCAAACAAGGCCGTGGCCAGCGGCGAGATCAAGACCCCTCCGCCGGCCGACCCGAGCGCGAGCTCGGCGGTGCTGCTCGAGACGCCCGAGGCCATCGAGGAGCCCATCGTCGCCATAGACTTCGGCACCACGCGCTCGAGCGTGGCAATGCTCGTCGAGAACCGCATCGAGGTGATCAAGCTGCCCAAGGTCGCCGTGCTCCGCCTGCCGGGCGGGGAGTGGGACATGCCCTCGGCGGTGGGCTTCCGCAAGGACGGCACGGTGATGCTGGGACAGAGCGCGCGAAAGATGCTCGCCACCGACCCGTCCAACGCCGTCATGTCGCCCAAGCGGCTCCTCGGCCGGCAGCACGACGACCCGGCGATCCAGCCCGTGCTGGCCAACATGGCGGTCCCCACCATCCCCGGGCCCACCGGGGAGGTGATGCTCCGGGTGCGCGGGCGCAACATCTCGGTCACCGAGGTCTGCGCCCACATCCTCAACCTGCTCAAGCTGGTGGCCCAGAGGAACCTCGAGCGCGACGTGAAGGACGTCGTGCTGAGCACGCCGGTCTCGTTCGGTGAGCCCCAGTACGCCGCGCTCAAGCGCGCGGCCAAGGCCGCCGGCCTCAACGTGCTCGGCTTCGTGGACGAGCCGGTGGCGGCCGCGGCGAGCAACCGCTATGACGAGCACTTCCGCGGACTCGTCGCGGTCTACGACTTCGGCGGCGGGACCTTCGACTTCACGGTGGTGGAGGTGGAGGAGGTCGGGCTGAAGGTGATCGCCAAGGGCGGCGATGCCTGGCTCGGCGGCGACGACATCGACTCGGTGCTGGCGAACGCCGCGGCGAACGCGTTCTGGCGCCAGACCGGCGTCGAGCTGCGCAACCAGGTCACCCAGTGGCAACGGCTGCTGCTCGCCTCGGAGTACGCCAAGCGCGAGCTCTCGCTCAAGACCAAGGCCGCCCTCCGCCTGCCCCAGGCGGCCCTCACCGCCAAGGGCCCGCTGGATCTGAACTTCACGCTCTCGCGCTCGCTGTTCGCCAAGCTGTGCCAGGAGATCATCACGCGCACGCTGCAGACCTGCCAGGAGACCCTCGAGCGCGCCGGCCTCTCGCCCGGCGACGTGAACGCGGTCTACGTCTCGGGGGGGACGAGCTACATCCCCGCCGTGCAGCAGGCGCTGGTCCAGTACTTCGGCAAGGTCCCGCGCTCCGCCGTGCCGCCCGAGCGCGCGGTGCTCGTCGGCGCCGCGTTGCACCGCGCCTTCGTCGAACCCTGATCACCGGCCAAGTGTGAACCTGTGTTCTCGAGTGGGGCCTTCACCCCCACCCCCCTCCTTCGCCCGAAAACGTCGCCACTGTGCCTTGTTGTGAGTTTGTCGCGCATTTGTGGAACTGACTGCGACCGACCTTCGTAATGCCTCCGACTACGAACCGAGCAAGGAGGAAGCCCATGTGTCGCAGCAAGCATTCTTTGAAGCTGGCCCTGGTGGCCGCCACCACGTTGACCATCGCCGGTTGTGCCGGGTTACTCGACGGCGCCGAAGGGGTGGCCCAGGAGAACTACGGGGTGGCTTGCATCGAGCAGATGGACTGTGCCTCGGCCACGCTGGACTGCAACTACGGCACGTGTGAGTCGGCGGTCTGCCAGGACAGCGCCGACTGCGGCAAGGGCAAGATCTGCGACAGCGGGAAGTGCGTCGACCAGCAGTGCTCCATCGACCTCGAGTGCGACGCTGACTGCGGCTGCAGCCAGGGCAAGTGCATGCCCAAGACCTGCTCCTGCGACGCCAACTGCGGCAAGGGCCGCGCGTGCAAGGGCGGCAAGTGCCAGGCCAAGGAGTGCACCTCGGCCGACGGCTGCGGCAACGGTTTCATGTGCGGTCACGCCAACGGCATGCTCGGCAACTGCGTGCGGCAGAAGTGCTCCTGCGACGCTGACTGCGACAAGGACCACCAGTGCGGCTTCGGCTCCTGCGTGGCCAAGGAGTGCAACTCCTCTGACGGCTGCGGCAAGGGCTACATGTGCGGCCACACCAACGGCCTGCTCGGCAAGTGCGTGCGCAAGCAGTGCCAGGGCGACGGCGACTGCGACAGCGGCTTCTTCTGCGGCTTCCACGGCAAGTGCACCCCCAAGGAGTGTGACAGCTCCATCGGCTGCGGCCTGGGCTACATGTGCGGCCACACCAACGGCCTGCTCGGCAAGTGCGTGCGCAAGCAGTGCCAGGGCGACAGCGAGTGCGGCGCCGGCGGCAAGTGCGGCTCCGACGGCCAGTGCGACGTGAAGAGCTGCTCCTGCGACGACGACTGCGGCGCCGGCGGCAAGTGCGGCAGCGGCGACAAGTGCGAGGCGAAGACCTGCTCCACCGACGCGGCCTGCGGCGCGGGCGCCAAGTGCGGCAGCGGCGGGATCTGCGAGACCAAGACCTGCTCCTGCGACGCTGACTGCGGCTCGGGCGCCAAGTGCGGCAGCGGCGGACAGTGCGTGACCCAGACCTGCACCAGCGACAGCGCCTGCGGCACCGGGGCGATGTGCTACGGCGGCAAGTGCGTGACCAAGCCGACCTCCGGCTCCGGCGGCTCGGGCGGACAGGCCGGCCCCGGCGGCAGCTGCGATAACGGCTGCTGACCGACGCCGACGCTGACCGCTCCCCTCCCCGCCTAGGCCCCCTCGCAGACCTTGCTCAGCTCCTTCCCCGCACCGTCGCGACACACCAGGTAGCGCCTCCCGTCGACAGTCACCTCCTGACAGATCTTCGACGGAGGCCGCTTACTCCCGCACCGGCCAGTGCCGCTCCATCGCCCGGCGGAGCAGGTCGGGCTCGATGAGCTCGCCGGGCCGCCGGGCGTCCATGGACTGCTCGATCTGGATGAAGCGGTTGAGCGATCGCCTGGGCCCGCGGCGGCAAGGGTTGGAGGAGGCGTTGGCCTGCCGCCCCTGAACGTTGTGCGTGCCGCAGAGGTAGCGCTGCCGGCTGGTCTCGTTGCAGCTCCGCACCAGCGCCCGGCGTCCCCGGGGCAGCAGGCGCCGCATCGCCCGGGCCAGGCCGTTGGAGTGGCTACGCCGCCCGCCCGGCAGGCGGGTCCCGTCCGAGAGCACGACGTGGCGGAGGCGGCCGGGCCGCCGGCGAAAGCCGTGGAGCTGCACGGCCACGAGCCGGGGATCCCCGGCGAGGAGCTCGCTGTGGGCGGCGTGGAACAGGGTGTTCACAGCGTGGGCCCGGTCCGAGCGGCGGTAGCGTCCCTTGCCCCAGACCTGCCGGCAGGCCCCGGTCCTGCCCTGGCACTCGGTGGGGTACTTCGACGCGCAGCGATGCGTCGTGGCCACGATGAGGGCCCGTGCGCCCAGCCGCCCCATGAGCTCGGCGGCCTGGATCCCGGTGTTCCAGTCGTGCACCGGGTGAGGCGCCTCGAGCACCAGCGGGCGCCGCGGAGCGAGGTTGATGACATAGAAGCCCCAGCCCCGCACGAGCGGGCCCGGCGTCTCCTGGACCACGTGGTAGCGCCGGTCGCCGTCGCTGACATCGAGGACGTCGAAGCCGAGCAGGGCCAGGGTCTGCCGCGCCCGCTCGATCCGCCCCGCGACCAGCTGGCGGATCGCCTGCTGGAACAGTGCCCGCTCGCTGTCGCTGGGGAAGTGCACCGGGCGGCACTCCTCGCGGATGCTGGGCAGGTAGCGGACCATCCGGACCAGGCTCGCGGAGACCGGCCGGCCGGGCGGCGGCGGCGGCGTGGGCCAGCTGAGCCCCACCGGCGTCTGGGCCGCCTCGTCCACCTCGACGGCGCACCCCGCGATGAGCAGGGACAGCGAGAGCAGTCGCACGATCACCGGGGCTATTCCGATGATTCCTCGTCCGGGACGACCGTGGTGGCGTAGGGGTCGAACCCGAGATCCTCCTCGTCGCAGAGCTCGATGCGCTGGGTCTCCTGCTCGATCACCGGCTTGGGGGGCGGCACCCGCTTGTCGTTGGCGACGTAGACCACGACCACGGTCACGTTGTCCTCGCCGCCGCGGGCGTTGGCCGCGTCCACCAGCCGGCGGGGCACCCTGCTGTAGTACCCGTCGCTGAGGTGCTGGCGGATCTCCTCGGCGTCGATGTGGTTGGAAAGGCCGTCGGAGCAGAGCAGAAAGCAGTCCCCCATCAGGAACGGCAGGGTCAGCAGATCGACCTCCACGTCCGACTCGAAGCCCACGGAGCGGGTGATGATGTGCTTGAGCGCGCTCTCCTGCGCCTCTGCCATGGTCATGAAGCCGCCGCGGACCTGCTCCTCGATCCACGAGTGGTCATCGGTGAGCTGCTCGATACGCTCGTCGCGGAAGAGGTAGGCCCGGCTGTCGCCCACGTGGGCCAGGTAGGCCCGGCCGCCGTGGAAGAACAGCGAGGTCAGCGTGGTCCCCATGCCGGAGAGGCGGGGATCCTTCTGCGCCAGGTTGAAGATCGTGCGCCCCGCCGTGCGTGCCGCCGCCCTCAGCTCCCGGGCCGGAGGCGACTCCACGCTGGGCACCACGGGCTGGGTCCCGTTGAGGTCTGCCCGCCGGACCTCCCGCTCGAGGATCTCCACGGCCAGGCGGCTGGCCCGGTCGCCGCCCTGGTGGCCGCCCATCCCGTCGGCCACCGCGAACAGAGAGAGATCCTGACAGAGGAGGAAGTTGTCCTCGTTGTGGTCTCGCTTCTGTCCGACGTCGGTGATACCCCAGGCGAGGATCCGCATGCTCAGTCCACGGTGGCGTCCCGCTCGCCGTGCTCCTTTCCGTCGAAGGAGAGGAGCTTACCCTGCCCCTCAACCTTGGTCATGATGTTCGTCGGCCGCCGCCAGACCTTGTACAGGTTGACCAGGGTGTCACGCGCCCAGTCCTGCCGCAGGTCCACCCCCTCGTGCCGGTGCTTGAGGAGCAACTCTCCCCGGTTCTCGAAGTTGCCGTCCTCGACGTAGATGTGCGGGTTGCCGAAGTTGGTCAGCATCCCGAGCAGCTGGTCCTTGATCTGCTTGTACTGCCGACTCTGGATCTCCCACTGGGAGTTGCGCTCGTTCCAGCCGTAGGTGAAGAACAGCTGCTCCCGGCAGAAGTCCTCGGTGAAGAACTCGTCGATGAACATCACGTCGTTGTAGATCGCCCGGACCTGGAAGATCTTCTCGCGGCCGAGGTCGAGCTGCCGGTCCCAGTTGCGCTTGTCCGCCAGGTTCTCGCACTCCTCCCACTCCTTGCCGAAGCGCCCCTTGTTCCACCGCTCCTCGATGTGGCGGAAGAGCTCGACGCCGATCTTGTACGGGTTGAGGAAGCGGCCGCCCAGAACCCCGGCGGCGTGATCGGCGTAGTCGATCACCTCGTCGTCGGAGAGCACCCGCTGGGTCATGATCGTGGAGTGCCAGTAGGTGGCCCAGCCCTCGTTCATGATCTTGGTCATCCCCTGGGGCGCGAAGTAGTAGGCCTCCTCCCGCACGATCTCCATCACGTCGCGCTGCCAGGGATCGAGGGGCCCGTGCTCGACGAGGAACTGCATCACGTCCCGCACGGGCTGGAGCGGGAACTTCGGCATCCTGTCCAGCACGGGGCGCTCCTCGACCTCGGGGTCGAGCTTCGGGCCCTGCTCCTCGGGCTCTGGAGGGTTGATGTACTTGTCCATGTAGGACTTGGCCTTGAGCTTGAAGCGCTGCGGCCCGCGCTCCGCCTCGTCGTCCTCCGGCTTCGCCCGGCGAGACTTCTTGCTTGGCGCGCGCTGGATGAACATCGACATCGGGTCGATCAGGTTGTCCAGCGAAAGGCAGACGTCGATGAACCCCTCGACCCGGCTGACGCCGAAGCGCTCCATGTAGCGTCGGATCCGAGTGGCGTGGTTCGCCATCTCGTCGATCATCTTCCGGTTGGTCTTGGAGAAGTAGTAGTTGTTCTTGAAGAAGTCGTTGTGGGCGCAGACGTGGGCGATGACCAGCTTCTGATCGACGAGGCTGTTCCCCTCGAGCAGGTAGGCGTAGCAGGGGTCGTTGTTGATCACCATCTCGTAGATCTTCGACAGCCCGTAGGAGTAGCTCTTGGTCAGCTGCTCGTACTCCATGCCGAAGCGCCAGTGGGGGTAGCGCGTCGGGAAGCCGCCGTAGGCCGCGACCTCGTTCATCGTCTTGTAGTCGAGGATCTCGAACACCTGCTCGAAGAAGTCGAGTCCGAAGTTCTTGGCGTGGGCCTCGATGCTCTTCTGGATGTCGTAGAGGTAGGGTGGCAGTATCATCGCTACCTGCCCTTGCCGAGGAAGGTGCGGATCGAGTCGACGATCGCCTCCCGGCCCTTGATCTCGCTGGTGATCAACCGATCGTCCTCCTCGCCGATCTTCTCTTTGAGGTCCTTGAGGAACTGCCCGCTGCCGTAGGGGCTCTCCACCTGCCCGTAGCAGAAGATGTTGCCCCAGGGCATCAGCTGCTCCTTCAACACGCGGATGCAGAGGTTGGTGTCGTCCACCGACCAGTTGTCCCCGTCGGAGAAATGGAAGGGGTAGATGTTCCACTCCTGGGGGTCGTACTCCTCCTCGATCATCTTGGCGCAGAGCTTGTAGGCGCTGGAGATCATCGTCCCGCCGCTCTCCCTCGTCTTGAAGAAGGTCTCGCGGTCCACCTCCTTGGCCGTCGCGTCGTGGATGATATAGCGCGACTCGAGCCCGTCGTACTGCGACCGCAGCCAGGTGTCGATCCAGAACGACTCGATGCGCACGATCTCCTTCTGCTCGTCCCCCATCGAGCCGGAGACGTCCATCATGTAGATGATCACCGCGTTCGTCTCGGGGAGCGCCTCCTCCTTCCAGCTGCGGTAGCGCTTGTCCTCGCGGATCGGGATGATCACCGGCTTGTCCGGGTTGTAGGTCCCCATGGCGATCTGACGGCGCAGCGCGTGCTTGAAGGTCCGCTTGAAGTGGCGCAGGGACTCGGGGCCGGTGCGGCGGATCGACTTGTAGCGATCCTTGACCGCGACCACCGTCTTCTTGCCCTTGGGCTGGATCAGGGGCAGCTCCAGCTCCTCGCCCATGATCTCGGCGAGCTCCTCGAAGGTCACCTCCACCTCGAGGACGTGCTCGCCCGGCTGATCGCCGGCGTCTCCGCCCTGTCCCGGCTTCTTCTCGCCGCCCAGGGACTCGCCCTCCTCCCCCTCTCCCTGGCCCACCCCGCCCTGGTCCTTGTTGCCGTAGCGGAAGCGCGGGATCTCGATCTGGGGCAACGGAATGGAGATCTTGTCCTTGCCCTTGCGACCGATCAGCTCCCCCTGCGTCATGTACTTGCGCAGGTTCTGCTTGATCTTGCCCCGGACGATCTTCCGGAACCGGCTGTGGTCCTGATCGATCTTCTGGCTCAACGGCGCCTCCCTAGTGCTTCACGTCGCCGCGGGCGAAGATCGAGGCGACGAAGCTGAGCACGTCGGTGGCGCAGATCTCGCAGTAGCCGTAGTTGCGGATCATGCGGTTCTTCACCACGTCGATCTTCTCCTGGGTGTCCTTGTCGACCACGGCCGAGACCAGGGACGTGAGCTTGATCGAGTCCTTCTGGTCCTCGAACAGCTTGAGCTCCAGCGCCTTGTGCAGCCGCTCGTTGGTGCGGTAGTCGAAGGACTTGCCCTCGATGGCCAGCGCGCCGATGTAGTTCATGATCTCGCGGCGGAAGTCGTCCTTGCGGCTGTCGGGGATGTCGATCTTCTCCTCGATGGACCGCATCAGCCTCTCGTCAGGCTCCTCGTCCTGGCCGGTGTACTTGTTCTTGACCCGCTCCTTCTGGGTGTAGGCCTTGACGTTGTCGATGTAGTTGGCGCAGAGCTTGGAGATCGCCTCCTCGTCGGCCGAGATGGCGCGCTGCACCTCGTTCTTCACCACGTCCTCGTACTCCTGCTTGACCACGCCGAGGAGCTCGGTGAAGCGCTTCCGCTGCTCCTCGCTGTTGATCAGGCTGTGGGACTTGAGCCCGCTCTCCAGCTCGTTGAGGACGAGGAAGGGGTTGATGCAGCCCTCCCCCTTCTCGCTCACCAGGGCGTTGGAGATCTTGTCCTGGACATAGCGCGGCGAGACGCCGTCCATCCCCTCACGCACCGCCTCCTTGCGCAGCTCCTTGATGTTGTCCTGCGTGAAGCCGGGCAGGGTCTTGCCGTCGTAGAGCTTGAGCTTCTGCAACAGCGTGAGGTTGTGCTTCTTCGGATCCTCGAGGCGCGTGAGCACGGCCCACATCGCCGCCATCTCGATCGTGTGCGGCGCGATGTGCTTCCCCTTGATCTTGTCCGGGTTGTAGTCCTTTCTGTAGATCTTCACCTCCTCGCTGACCCGGGTGATGTAGGGGATGTCGACCTTGATCGTGCGGTCGCGGAAGGCCTCCATGTACTCGTTGTTCATCAGCTTCTTGAACTCGGCCTCGTTCGTGTGGCCCAGGATCACCTCGTCGATGTCGGTCTGCGCGAACTTCTTCGGCTTGATCTTGTGCTCCTGGGTCGCGCCGAGCAGATCGTAGAGGAAGGCGACGTCGAGCTTCAGGATCTCGATGAACTCGATGATCCCCCGGTTGGCGATGTTGAACTCGCCGTCGAAGTTGAACGCCCGCGGGTCCGACTCGGAGCCGTACTCGGCGATCTTGCGGTAGTTGATGTCGCCGGTGAGCTCGGTGGAGTCCTGGTTCTTCTCGTCCTTGGGCTGGAACGTGCCGATGCCGATGCGGTCCTGCTCGCTCAGCACCAGGCGGCGGACACGAACGTGCTGGATCACCTTCGAGAAGTCGCCCTTGTAGCGGCTCATCAGCTTGCGCGAGACGTAGCGGCAGGCGGGGCACAGATCGCCGCTGACGTGGATCGGGTAGGTGTCCCCGACGATCCCCATCTCCTGGACCGCCTTGTCCCGCCAGGCCTCGGGGATCACCACCAGGGGCTCCTCGTTCATCGGGCAGGGGAAGAGCTCCTCGTCCTTGTTGGGGTCGGTCACCGCGTCACCGGTGAGGTGCCAGCTGAAGGTGTACAGCGCCCCCTCGGGGGAGCGGCTGTAGTCCTCGAGCCCTTTCTTGAGCAAGCGCGCGATGGTGGACTTGCTGCTCCCCACGGGTCCGTGCAGCAGGATCACGCGCCGTTCGGTGCCGTAGCCCTGGGCCGCGCTGCGCAGCACGTTGACCAGCTTCATCAGCGGGATGTCCAGGCCGAAGATCGCGTCGCGCCCGCTGTGGTGCTCGTCCTTGAAGAACAGGTAGCGGACGAGCTTCTTCTTGGCGTCGATGTACTCCTCGCGGCCATAGCTGAGGATCATGTCGTAGACCCGCTGGAAGGCGGTGCGCACCACCTTGGGGTTCTTCTTCACGATGTTGAGGTAATCCTCGAAGCTCCCCTCCCAGTGGAGGTCGACGTACTGGTCGTAGTCCTGGAGCGAGGCGATCTTCGATACCAGCGATCCGTTCTTTGACATCAATCGGCTCCTTGGCCCTGCCGTTCCGACGAAGGACGGGTAGTGCGTGTCGTTTTCCGAACGAATGACGCTAGCATAGCACCCCTCACCACGGCAAGGCATACCCACCGGCAAACACTCGGCTATTTGGACCGCGCTTGATCCCGGAGGTGTGACAGTGTACGCGTTGTCGGGACATGGTACTCTTTGGTGGCGACGCGTAACGCCGGGCACGGGAGGGTCCGGCCCATAAAAGAAACAGGTCTAGACGATGAGACGCACCGTAATCCACGCAACCCTTCTTTCCATGGTCATGGTCCTCGGCTGCTCCGACGACAGCAGCAAGGAAAAGGACAGCGGGACGACCACCGTCGACGCCGCGCCGTTGCCCGATGGGTACCAGAAGTGGCCCTGCGAGGAGGAGGGGAAGAGCTGCAACGCCCACGACACCTGCGCCATCGACGCGATCTGCAAGCGGGACTCGAACGGGGACCTGTTCTGCATCCCCACCGCCCTGCAGGACTGCAAGGATGAGCTGGAGTGCACCGACGACATCTGCAAGGGCATGGGGCTGTGCGACAACCTGCCAAAAGCAGGCTTCTGCGCCCTGCCGGTGCAGGTCGGCGGCTCCGACGCGGGGCCGGGCACGACCGAGATCCGCTGCTTCAAGAAGGACGAGGCCAACCCCACCGATCCCTGCCAGGTCTGTGACCCGGACACCGACCCCAAGAAGTGGTCCCCGGCCAACGGGGGCGCCTGCGACGACGGCAACGCCTGCACCAAGGAGGACTACTGTCAGAACGGCGTCTGCAAGGGCGTCAACTACGCCAGCCAGTGCGCCGACAACTTCGGCTGCACCGACGACCTGTGCGACGGCAAGGGCGGCTGCCTCGGCAACCAGCTCAGGAGCGACTACTGCCTGATCAACGGCGCCTGCTACAAGGACCAGGAGAACCACCCCAACGGCAGCTGCAACATCTGCGACGTCAAAAAGAGCCAGAGCGCCTGGACCGCCATCACCAACACCTGCATGATCAACAACCAGTGCTACAACGACCAGGCCAAGCACCCGAGCGGGGACTGCGCGATCTGCGACCCCGCCAAGAGCACCACCGCCTGGTCCACCACCGGCAACGGCTGCCTGATCAGCGACACCTGCTACAAGACCGGGGACAAGGACTCGATCCAGTGCAGCGAGTGCGACCCGACCAAGTCGATGACGGCGTGGACGGCGCTCGCCGGGCTGTGCAAGATCGACGGTCAGTGCTACGCGCAGGGCGACAAGCACACCGGCGGCTGCGCCGAGTGCGACACCGCGGCGAGCTCGACCAGCTGGACCGTCAAGGGCTCCTACTGTCTGATCCAGGACGTCTGCAAGAACCCGCAGGACCAGGACTCGATCCAGTGTGCCGAGTGCGACCCGACCAAGGACAAGTACGACTGGACCCCGCTCAGCGGCAAGTGCAAGATCGCGGGCCAGTGCTACGCGGACCAGGCCAAGGACACCACCGGCTGCCTGCAGTGCGTCTACTCCACGAACCCCACGAGCTGGACGCCGGTGACCGGCGCCTCGTCCCAGGCCTACGACTTCGAGTCGGGGGCGGCCACGGGCTGGACCCTGACCGGGACCGACGCCGCCGTGAAGTGGCAGGTCTCGACCCTCAAGCCCGGGGCGGGGACCTACTCGCTGTACTACGGCGACCCCAGCGCGAAGAACTTCGAGGGCAGCGGGGCGAACAGCGGGACCGCCACCATGCCCGCCATCACCCTCACCGCGGGCAAGAAGGCCGGCATCAGCTTCTCGCTCTACATGGACACCGAGTCGAGCACGAGCTACGACACGCTGAAGATCTACGTCGGCTCCACGGTGGTCTGGGAGAAGGACAAGACCGTGACGGTGACCAAGAAGGCCTGGCAGGAGGTGACCATCGACCTGTCCAGCTACGCCGGCCAGAGCGTGACCATCAAGTTCGAGTTCGACACCCAGGACAGCGTCGCCAACACCGGCGAGGGCGTGTTCGTCGACGACATCACGATCTACCACAACTGCTAGCTTGGCCCCTCCCCCCCCAGCCAGGGGTCCGGGGGTGAGGCTCCTGCTAACCCTCCCCTTCCTGCTGCCGCTCATCGCCCTGGGCTGGGTCGCGCTCGACGAGCATCGAGAGGGCAGCGGCGTCGGCCTGCCCGAGGACGCCGTGGGCCGCATCCTCACCGCCGGCGGCGCGCCCCGGGTCGTGGTGCTCGCCGAGCGCTCTCCCGCGGCCTGGGTCTTCGACCCCGAGGGACGTCCCGTCGGCAAGCTCGATCCGCCCGAGGGAAACCTCGGCTCCAACTCGCCAGCCACGCTGCCGTTCATCGACGGGGATCGGCTCCTCTACCTCGCCGGACGGAGCGACGAGCCGCCCCAGGTGGTCTACCTCGGCCAGCTCCCCCTGGCGGGCGGGGCGCGGCGCGCCGTGGCCACGCGGCTCCCGGCGCCCGTCCCGTTCGAGGCGCGGCGAGGCGACCCGTTGCCCGCGGGCTCCGCACCCCTGGTGCTGGGCTGCGCGCCCGGCTACCTCGTGAAGACCACCCGGGGCTGGGCGCCGCTGGGGCGAGAGGACGCGCGGCCGGAGGGCTGCAGGCCGCTTTCCCAGGTCCCGCCGCCCCCCGATCTGCCGCTGCGCACGCGCCTGTTCGCCGAGGTAGCGGCCGGCGACGGCCCCCTCGCCCTGGGCGCGGCCTTCGCGCCGCCCCCCGAGCTCGAGGTGATCGATCAGGACCGGCAGCGTGTGTGGGTGATCCGGCCGCCCAAGGCGGCCCCCGTCTGGGGGCAAGTCCTGGTCGCCGGCCCCTGGGTGCTCTTCTCCGGACGCTCCTGTCGCCTGGGAACCCTGCGCTTGACCCTCGCCGACCTGCGCGAGCGTGGCCGGCGGGAGAGCCGCTGGACCGTGGAGCAACCCCTGGATCCGAGGCCGGCGTGCGACCGCAGCCCCGTGGAGGCATGGGTCTGCGATTGCGGGCTGAGGCTGCGCCTCTCGGGAGCCGAGCTGGCGTTCCGTGCGCAGGACGGGGCTGCCCAGGAGCCCGGCGCGCTCCGCGAGTGCCGGCAGCTACACCCGCTGCGCGAGAACGTCGCCCCCTGGGAAGGCGCGCGCGCGCTCCGCGCGGACGGGGTGCGCTACCTCGTGGAGTCGCCCCGGACCATCCGGGCGATCTCCGGCGGCCGACAGCTCTGGCGCCGGACGATCCCCGGCCCGGCCTGGATCCTCGGCGCCACGGACTCGACGCTCCTCGTCGTCGCCGTCCCTGACCGGCTGCTGGTCATCGACCGCCAGAGCGGCGCGAGTCGGGGCGCGCAACAGCTCGACGCGCTCTGGGACCCGCTGGAGGGGCGGCCGAGCCTGACCCGCTGGATCGGGCAGGTGGGCGAGCGGGGCTACTTTCTGCTCGTGCGCAGCAAGCGCTGGCTCATGCGGATCCGCGAGACGGCCCTGGTGGTCTTCGACGGCGAGCGGGCGAGGGTTGTCGACTGAGCCCGGCCAGCCTACTTGTGGTCACACTCGTGCTTGTTGTTGCAGAAGATGTCCTTGCCCTGCTCGCACTCGTTGTCGGTGTTGCAGTATGTGAAGCACAGGTGGGTCGTGTCGTTGCACGCCCAGTAGTCCTGGCAGTCGCCGTCGCCGGTGCACTGGGACTTGCACGTGTTGTTCGAGTCGCACTCCATGTTGCCCGCGCAGTGCTTGTCCTCGTTGTTCGTCGTGCAGCCCGTGAAGCAGTCGTGGACCGTGGCGTCGCACTGGTAGGGGAAGCAGTCGTTGACCATCGGCACGCAGGCGCCGATCCCGTCGCACTGTAGGACCTTCACCTTCCCGTCCGGCATGCACTGGGACGCGCCGCACTCGGTCCCCGCGGCGTAGATCCGGCAGGTACCGAGCCCGTCGCAGGTGCCGTCGGTCTGGCAAAGCGCGGGCCCCAGGTCGGCGCAGTCGTCGTTCGGGTCCTGGCCGGCCTCGATGAGCGTGCAGCTCCCCACGCTCCCGGCGACGTTGCAGGCCTCGCAGACCCGGTTGCAGGCCGTGTCGCAGCAGACCCCGCTGACACAGAACGCGCTGGCGCAGTCTGTGGGGGACGTGCAGGGCTCGCCGGCCGGTAGCAAACACCAGCCCGCGGTGCAGACAAAGGCGCCCGAGACGCAATCGGCGTCGCTCGTGCACGTGGTCATGCAACTGCCCGTGGCCATGTTGCACTTGAAGGGCTCGCAGCTCCTCTCCTGCTCGCCGCCGCACGCCCCGGCCATGGTGCACGTCCGCTCGAGGACGGTGGTCGGGTCCTTGCAGCGCGTGCCGCAGACGGTCCCCTCGGGCGCGGTGCCGCAGGTCGCGAGATCGGACCCGACATCCAGCGCCCGGTCCGCCGTCTGCTGGTCGCGGGGCGGCCCGGCGTCGCCCTGCAGCAGACGCTCCGGGAAGTCACCACACGCGACGAGCGCGAGGGCAACTCCGACAAGGGACCGTCTCACCTAAAAGCTGCCTCCAATCATCATGGTAGCACCTCCCGGCACCGGAGAAAACGCGACCCCCGGGTGGTCGCGGCGGCCACCACCAAAGTCGGTGTAGAAGTACAGCACGACGGTGGCGACGGCGACGGCACCCCCGGCGGCGAGGGTCGCCACGGAGACAGCGCCGAGGGGCTCGCCAGCGTCCTTCAGCTCACGCCGGCGGGGGATGGTGGTGTTGGGGTCCTTGTACTCGGCGCTCATGGACAGGTTCAGCGCGCCGGTGACCGCGCCGGTGGCCAGCAAGGCCCCGCCAAGGACCGCCCCGCTCCAGAACCAGCCGCGGTGCACCCGGCGACGGCCCGTGCCGCCGGACCCGGGCTCCTTGTAGACGTAGAATGGGACCTTGCGGCCCGCGCCGGCCCGCTTCGCCGCCTCGCACTCCGCGATCAGGCGCTCCACATCCGCGCGGTTGGGCGCGTCGGGGAGCTGGTGCAGGTAGGTCCGGTACTGGAACAGCGCCCTGTCGTACTCGCCAAGCTGCTGGTGGCACCTGCCCACGTCGACGATCAGGCCGATGAGCGGCTGGCGCCTGTAGGCCGCCCGGTAAAGCTCCAGCGCCCGCCGGAACTCACCGACGTTGAAGTACACCTCAGCGCGTTCGTAGAGCTGCTGGGCGCGCTGAGCCGCGACCGGGTCCGCCCACGCCGTCGTTGGAAGGGCAAGGGCTATCGCGATGACCGGCACCAACCGCATGGGATCTTATATACGGGGACAGGCTCCGCCATGCAAGGCGCTGAAATCGCAGCGCGCCTGGCAGCAACCGCGCGATCTGCTTGAGACCGACAAACCGGACCAGATCGCGGTTGTCACGAGGCGCCCTTCGATTTCGCGACGTTACCGGCGGGAGCCTGTCCCCCTTTGGTAGCGGTCGACGGCCTGCTCGTGCTCCGCCTCGGTGCGCGAGAAGTGGTGGGTCCCATCGTTCTTGGAGACGAAGTATAGGTATCGGGTGCGCTCGGGGGCGAGCACCGCCTCCAGCGCCGCCCTCCCGGGGTTGGCGATGGGGCCGGGCGGCAGGCCGGCGTGCTGGTAGGTGTTGTAGGGGTTGTCCGGGTCGTCGAGCTGGATCCGGCGGATGCGCCCCTTGAGCTTCTTGCACGCCGCGCTGCGCTCCAGCGGGACGGTGCAGCCGTAGATGATCGTCGGGTCTGTCTGCAGCCTGCGCGAGTGGAAGCCGGGCAGGGTCAGTCGGTTGAGGAACACGCCCGCGATCCGCGGGCGCTCCTGGGGCTGGCCGGTCTCCTTCTCGACGATGGAGGCCAGGGTGACGATCTCGGGCTGGCCCCAGCGCAGCTTCTTGCGCAGCCAGGCCAGCCCGCCTTTGTGCTTGGCGTGGAGCGCGTGATAGACGGCGTGGTGTCGCCGGACGAGCTTCTCCAGCACCTCGGCGGCGGGGGTGAAGGTCTTGAGCTTGTAGGTGTCGGGGAACAGGTAGCCCTCGATCGTGTCGCCGCTGATGCCGACGCGGTGCAGGAAGCGCCGGTCGCGCATCTTCTCGACGAGCTTCTCCCTGGGCGCGATGCGCGCCTCGGCGAGGATCT
>Ga0316576_10000020_pt1 | contig 45561 bp, 35 predicted proteins | sample S0NA_FD_203075 | JGI IMG/M metagenome (GOLD analysis project Ga0316576, IMG submission 203075) | Rhizosphere microbial communities from salt marsh grasses in Alabama, United States - S0-2_050615r3r5 | ecosystem: Host-associated > Plants > Roots > Rhizosphere | place: USA: Alabama | collected...
GCGACCTGTCGTCGCCCAATCCAACTCGATGTTTTCATTGCCGACCCCCCACAACCCGTTTGTACCCCCGTTTTCTCCTGCACCAGAGATGCCCGCAGCCACCGCCTCCCTCCTCAGGGGTCACAGAGCTCGAGCCAGGTGGGGCGGTCAAGCTCGACCTTTTAGCCCGCGCTCCGCCTGGGGCGTCCCTGTCTACCAGGTGGACCGCAAGCTCCGGGAGCTTCGACAGACCGGATCAGCCAACCACCACGTGGGAAACGAGGGAAAGAACAAGGGTAGGCGGGATTAACTCAGTTGGTAGAGCATCTGAGAAGTTCCCACGCTAGAAATCCTGCCTGATTTCAATTGACTCTTTCGCTGTTTTGACCAGGCTTGCCGCTTGGCATCCAATCGGTTTGATTTCATATGAGTTTTTTGGCAGGGCCGATGATGCCCGCCTGCTACGCTGGCTCGCCTGTCGGCGCCCTTGCGTGACGCCAGCGTAGCAGGCGGGCATCAAAAGTCAACCTGTCGTCATTCTACGATTTTCTCGGTTTTGGGTGTCTGTTGTCATCTTATCGAACTTGTCATTTAGTAAATGACAGTGCTATAAATATGACATGCGTGACCTTGAGCAAATCTATTTGGACCATCTCCAACAAATCGCTGGAATCATTTCATATAAGCTAGAAACCACACCTGATCCGCCCAAACCAGCATATGACGCCACAATCACACTACAGACCAAAACCGGGGAACAACGTCTGTTTGCCCTTGAGTATCGAAGCCACCTGACCCACAAAACTGCTGACCACATCATCACTCAAGCCCGCCAACAATCGCCCCAACCCCTGCTCCTTCTTGCTCCCAGCATCGGAGTTCCTTTGGGTGCGAAGCTGGCCAATGCAGGTATCAACTACCTCGACCGCTCCGGCAACTGTCACATAGCGATCGGGGCCTTGTACGTCCATGTCGAAGGGCGTACGGCTCCCCCCCAACCCAGTACCGACAAGGGGCTCCGGAGCGCTGGCTACCAAGTACTTTTTTGTTTCCTGGGCGACCCGGCGCTCATCAACGCAACGGTGCGTGTGGTTGCGACTGCGGCCGGCGTCAGTCGACAACCCGTGTCCGACACCAAACGTCGCCTCCTCGACGATGAATACATCGTAAAGACCGGACACGGATTCCGTTGGATCCCACGACGTCAACAGGACGCACTAAGTCTATGGCTGCACGGATACGAGACGACCGTTCGCCCATCCCTCGTCTGGGGGGCATATCGAACGTCCGACGCATCCCCAGAAGACCTTGAGAACAGAATCGTCTCGACCTTTAACGACGTGGGCATCTCAGAGTTCCGCTGGGGGGGCAGTGCAGCGGGATTTCGGCTCACAGAGTACTACCGAGGAGAGCGGACGATCGTGCATGTTCATGCCACTCCAGGCGATCTCCGCCAGAGACTCCGCATGCTATCAGATCCCCGTGGTAACCTCGTATTGATGAACGCTTTCGGAGAAATCAACTGGCAAGTAGATCAACAAACCGTTCATCCTCTTCTCGTCTACTCAGAAATGCTCCGAGAGAAGAGCGAACGAGCGCACGAGGCAGCACAAGAGGTCTTTGACAAACACGTCCAACCTCTCTGGAGCAACGCAGCGTAAGCCTCACGCCAGGTCAGGTCTCGGCTCTTCGTGAGTTAGAAGAAGTCTGGCCCAACCGGACCACTGTCATCATTGGCGCAACAGCTCTGGGCTTCTACTGCGACATGACCTGGCGCAAAACGGCCGACGTGGACCTGGTTGTGGCCGTCGAAATCGACGAGTTCCCCGGCGAACTCGTCGAACGACCAGGATGGACACAGCACCCCCACTTGGAGCACCGGTTCGAATCGCCTCAGGAGGTCGAGCTTGACATTCTCCCGGCCGGCGACGAGTTGCTGAAAAAAGGCACAATTGACTGGGCCAGCGGACATACCATGAACCTCGTCGGTATCGACTTGGCGTTTGACCACGCTGAAGCACACGAAGTCGAGTCCTTCATGGCGAAGGTTGCGCCGCCCGAAGTGGTCACTGTGCTGAAGATGATAGCGTACCTCGATCGACCACAACAGCGACTACGCGACCTTGAAGACATTGCCCACTTGCTTGATTTCTATATTGACGACGAGTCGACACGATTCTGGGATGAAGCCATGGAATACGGCGAATACGATTTAGCGCCAGCATACCTCCTTGGCCTCGACATCAGCCGCATTGTGGCCGGGTCACACCTCGAACTGGTAGAGGAGTTCATCTCACGTGTTGACGATACTGATAGCATTGACCACGCGCAAATGCTCCGAAGGGGGCCACGTCGGTGGTCAACAGAAGATCAACCGCTTCATCGTCGGCTCCATGCACTACGTGCTGGTCTGACCCAAAGCACCAAACAATCAGGGGAATCCGACACGTAGCTCTGCTGCCGGGTATCCAGCGTCTGATAATAGGTAGATCTGTCAACTTGTGGGCGCGCCCCTCTTCCGGGGCTTTGGCGGTTTGGCCGCCGCCTCCACCAACCCCACCCTCTCCGCCAACTCCCCGTTTGCCGCCGTCCACCGCCTCACCCACCGTTCCAGCCCGAGCATCTCTACATAGCGCCGCAGCACCTCGGGATCCATCCTCGTCGCCGCGCCAGCCTCGATGTCCTTGATGCGGTACTGCGCGACCTTGAGCTGCTCAGCCGCCTCCTTAAACGCTCAGGCCGAGCTTTTCCCTCGCCTCGGTCATCTTGGCCGCGAGCGACATCATCCGGGCCATGGTCTCCAGCTCGAAGCTCGTCCGGTCCACGACTCCCGCATCAGGTGGGTCATGGCCTTGATCTGATCGTCGTCGAGGATGGTGGTCTGCTTGGGCTTCATGGCCAAGCTACCTCCGGCGCTTTTTCTTTCGCTTGCGCCTGTTGCGCTGGTGGTCGCCACTCCGGACTCCGTCATCGCCACCGCCGCTGGCCTGGACCCCGACATCGCCACCGCCACCCCCATCGCCACCGTTGCCGCCCTGGGGGTGATTGGCCGGCTCACGAGCCGGCGCCGTGCTGAGCGGCAGCGCCTGCTGCTCCGACACCTCCACCGCCTCGGACAGATCCTCGCTCAGCACCTGCGAGACCACGCGGTCGGTGACCTCCGAAAGGTAAATCCGCAGCGTCTCGCTCAGCTGCTGGAACTGCGGCCACAACGTCTCGTCCACGAACCGCTTGGAGACCTTGACCATCACCGTGGTGTAGCGCTGGCCCCGGTAGCGGTAGGGCTTCAGGTCGTAGCGCCGGAGCAGGGCGACCAAGACCCGACGTGCCCAGAGGTCACTGAGAGTGAACTTGTACTCCACAGGCGGGTCGGCGACCTCGAAAGTCCTCAGCCGCTCCAGGATGCGCAGCCTCGCGGCATCGGCGGCCACGCGCTCACCGGGAGTGGTGGCCCCGGCGAAGAGGGCCTCGATGAGCTTGAGCTTCTCGATGAGTCGGGCTTCGTCCATCATGGCTCGGTCAGTCCCAGCACACGCCAGCGTCAGAGAACCGCATCTTGACCGCGCCGCACTTCGGGCACCGGTACTCCGTGTCGGGCAGCTTGAGGGCCTTGTTCTTCACCCTCCACGAGAAGACCAGCGCGGACTCGTTGTCCGGACCACCTTGGCCGCGGAGCTTCGGGGCGTCGTAGAAGGTGACCGGCCCCCCGCACGTCGGGCACGTGGGCCGCTTGTCGAGGTAGTTCGCCACCTCGACGGTGTGGCAGGTCTCGCACAACGCCGGAGCGCCACAGTAGGTCTGGAAGTCGGCTCTGCCGCCGCCGACCACAAGCTCATCGGCCGAGAAGCCGCAAGGGCACGATGCTGTCAGGACAGAGCCCATGGCTGGTGTCCACTCTCGCGCCTCTTCGCCGGCATGGTCAAGCGGTCGAACCCGTCCTTGTCCAGCGTCCAGCCGGGGCTTCCCCAACAGTGGACAGCTTGGGCAACAGCTACGTCATGGGCACTTTCAATCCAACCGCGGCGTTTGGTGGCGCAATATTGAATACCGTCGGCGCAAAGTTGTTCGTGGCCAGGTTAGATCCGGACGGCAATTCTGAGTCCCCTGTCAGGTGGGTTGGAAACTGGTGGGCGAGAGGACGGACCCGAGGGGGCGAAGGTCGCTGTTACTCGAACCGGCAACGGTGGTCTTGGCAACGGCACGGAGGCGGCGTGGGCACAGTGCAGCCCGCCAAACAGAACAAGATGTTCTCTTCTCGCCGGCTGAAACAGTACAGCCCCTTGCCGCAACACTCGCTTTCCTGTCGGCACTCGGAGTCGCCGTCGCATGGCTCGCAGACGTCGTCAGGCCCGCAGTAGTTCACCTCTTTCCAGCCCGTCGTCGGACTCACGCGCGTCTCAGTTTCGCCGAGGTCGAGGTCATCGCTACCACAGCCGCCAAGCATGCCCAACGCCAGCACGGTGAAGGCTAGCTGCCGGAGAACAGACACCGCACATTTTGTCGGGTGTTTCCTCACGACCGTCCCCTCCTTTGCCCAGTCGATTTGGGTAGATTTTACCCCGCCGCCTGGCACAGCGGCGTCCCCCAAATGAGTGACAAGGAGGCCTTCCACGAATCCCGCATCAACGAGCTGGTTCAGCAGGTAACGGCGTCGCCGCCCGGGCTATGTCGCCCGATACGCAGCCCGTCCCCTCTTCCCCTTCTGCACCACCGCCCCTTCCGCCTTTAGCTCCCGCATAACCCTGTTGTACACCGCCACCGATGGCACGTTCACAGCTCTCTCGATCTGCTTCCGTGTCGAGCCCGGGTTCGTTTGGAGGAAATCGACCACCCTCCGCTTGAGCTGACCGGTCCCGCCTCAAGCAGATGTTCCAGACCATCGCTGACGACCCGGCTGTCCGCGAGGGCACACTGATGATCGTCTTCGCCCTGGGTGCTCTCCTCATCCGGGCCATGAGCCCCAAGCGCCCCGCTCCGCTGCATCGAGCGCCAGACCACAAGTAGCCCACCCGAGGGGCCGGGGTCGTTTCGGCCCCTCGAGTTCTCCAACAGATGCAACCCGCCGACGCCGTCGGCGAAGGAGGTCGTATGCCCCGATCAAGACGACGGCGCCCACGCCGCAAGCCCCGGCCCCTGCGAGTCAGCCTGGCTGATCGCCTGGGCCTCCAGAGCCTCGAGATCCATACCCGCAGCCCGCCCAATCCCACTCGCCCCTGATGCCCGAGCCTCCCCGCTCCGCGCGCGACGTGCTCGCGCTGCTCATGGCCACCACCGGACTGGCCCTGGCCGCCCGCAAGGACGCCAGGGTCGAGCTGCTACCGGGCCGCCCCATCACCGTGGTGCTCTCCGCTGGCGAGCAGCCGGCGGCGGCGTTCGTGCTGCCGATCGCCGAGGACGAGGCCCGGCGCATGTTCGGCCCGAGCCGGTCGACGACCGCCCTCGTCCCACGCTACTCGCCGGACTGCTGACCCACCATGACCCCGGCGACATTCTCCTGCTCCGGCCGCTGACCAGGTCGGAGGCTCGGCTGCTCCGCGAGTACCAGTGGGAGCTCGATACTGAGGCGTGGACTCAGACGGTGGTCAAGGACCAAGACCGGCTCCGGGGTCGTGCCGGTAACAAAAACAGGCGGTAGGTCAGCCCTTGCGCTTCGTCCCACCCACGTTCTACCAAGAACTCGGCACCCGCATCGCGCGGTTCCGCCAGGAGTGCGGCTTGACGCAGGTGCAGTTGGCCGAGAGCTTGGGTGTGTCGCAGCAGACCATCACCTCCGTCGAGAAGGGGCGGCGCCGAGTGTCAGTCTCGCAGCTCCTGCCACTGAGTAAGGCCCTGGGCTTGTCCGTCGAGGCTCTGCTGGGTCAGCAGAAGGCCGCCAAGAAGCGGGGACCCACCCCCAAGCTGATCCGCCAGATGGAGCTCATCAGCCAGCTTCCCAAGGCCAAGCAGCGCTTCGTCATGGAGATGCTCGACGCCGTACTGAAACGAGCCTCCTGACGCCGGTCCCTGACCCCGTGCATTCTCTTCTCGAGCAGGCCCCGGCGGGGCGCCCTTCGGGCGCGGCGAGGGCAAGTCGCTCCGCTCGGCACGTCGGATAAGGCGCTCTTATCCGCCGTGCCCTCCGGCTTCCCTCGCGTCGCTAAACATAACGCGGGCGTTATGTTTCCTTGCCCTGCCGCCGGCTGCGCCGGCCCCGCCGGGGCCTCTCTGATTGGGGGTTCTTCGCTTCGTCGGCGGTGGCACGGCGCTTGCTGATCCTCGGCGGGTGCGTCCCGGCGACAAGGGCCGGCTTGGGGATGTTCGCCGGCGACGAGGCGGCTGCTCTCGACGGAGACCGCGCTCGGTTCCTCAACGACGCTCGGCTCCCTCTGGACGGCAAGCGCCGCGCCACCGCGGTCTCCTGCACTGGGCGCCGATCGCGGTCGGGCTTGTCGGACTGGTCGAGCCCGGCCAGCCCACCGGGCATGCGCCCGCCGGAGGTTCTTCGCTTCGTCGGCGGTGGCTCCCTCCTCGGCGGTGTCAGGGCGCTTCCTGCCACTCGTCGGGTCCGCTCCGGCGCCCAAGTGGCATCCTTTGTACATAAGGCAGATCAGAACTGGAAGGGATACTCCTTGAGGATATCCATCGTTTCCTGCTCTACTTGCGCATCCCACAGTTGAGGTTTGACACCAAGAGTCCAATAGCGAAGACAGGCTTGACTGGGCTTCGGCGCCTCAAGCATCCATGCAAGGTCCCAGCCCGGCTGCTCACGATACACAGCAAGGACTTGCCGGCCGACTGCTCGGCAGAACTCGTAACAGAGTTCATCAAGCGGAAATGAACCCAAGTACTCCCAAGCACTTTGCAACAAAGGCTCAGGCGGCCCCCCGATGCTCGCAGCCACGACATCCAATGCGGTCTCCACCATGTGGCTTGACCACGCAAGCTTCCCGCTGTCGTCTGTGAAACGCCGAATCATCCTGTCACAGATCGGTTTCGCCTCAATGCTCGAAAGATGCTGGTTCGGTGTTGCGCCAACACCGGGACCTACGTCGAGCCAGTGTAGTGCTGGCCGAGCCGCCACCCACGGATGACAGGACCAATCCACCGACGGAACCTCATCATTGTCCAAACGTGCCAGAAATGCCTCAATGTCAGTCATGGAGAAGAATCCACACCTTTGTATCAGGTGGAAGTGTCCCGGCATTCACCCGTTGTTGAATCTCAGCAAGGCGATGATGCCCACCTGTCACATCCAAGCGGCCCTCCCTAGGTGAACAACGTCCCTCACGATCTACAGCTGCTGCGGGGGCTTCAGCGCGCCTATGGCTCGCCGGACCTCGCGCAGCAGCCGGTCCTCCTTTTCAACTGCCCAGGCCAGCAGTTCTGCGATCTGCAAATCAGCCGACCAAACGCGGAACAAAGGGACCGTCATGACGCCTCAGGGTGCCCGCTTCAGCGGGGTGTCGACAGAGGGTCATCGCGGAGTTCAGTCCGGGAGCGTTACAGGCGCAGCAATCGGCTTAACGTTCCAGTGGAAGTTATCGATGAGCACTGCCGAATCGAGGATGTTGTCTCCTTTATCGAACACCATGAAGCGCAGCTTGATCACCTCTCCCGGCGTGACCGGTGCGACAGTGTGCAGCCAGTCGGTGGAACCTCCGTTCGGGACCGTGAAGTTGCCGCTCGGGAAGCCAGGCACCGTCTCCTTCTTGCACTCCCCCTTGTAGTAGCCCGTGCCGTCGAGGGCCACCGCCGGCTTGGTGCACATGCTCGTGGTCGCCGGCATGCCCGGGAACGGATCGCAGACGCTGAAGAACGCGTTGTTGATCCGGATCGGCGTGCCGTTCTTGTCGAAGCTGATCTTACCCGAGGGCAGGTTCAGCGACTCCAGGTTGACCCAGAAGGTGTCGTTGAAGGAGGAGCCGACGAACTCGGGGTACTCGGCCGAGAAGAATGCGAAGTCGAACTCGAGGCTCTGGACGTTGGAGGGCACGGCGATCTCGAGCGCCAGCACTTGCCGCTCTTGCAGAGCTCGCCCGAGAACTTGCAGTCGGTGTCATTGGTGCAGTTCGAGTTGCTCGAGCAGTCCGAGGTCTCGGTGCAGCGGCAGAAGCCGCCGGAGCACTTCTTGTTCGGGCAGTCGTCGTTGGTCCGGCACTCCATGCCGGGAACCTCAACGGCCGCCGGGTTGATATACTTGTCGTTGTCATTGCAGTCGCCGTCGTCAGTGGTGTAGCCGTCGCCATCAGAATCCACGTTGCCTTCCGTGTCATCCATCGAGATGTCGACAACCTCAGTATCATTGGCCGGACCATGGTCGATACTAACGTCAACGGTTAGACCGCTGTCGGTCTCTCTGCAGACCCCTCCGATGCAGATCTTGGTTCCAGCACACGCTGGCTCGCAGCGCCACGGATCGTACTTGCCGTCCAACGACCATCCCCAGTCGCATCCAGCAACCAGAATGGACAAGAAGGCAATCGCGCTTGGTTTCATCAGCAGCAGTTGCACTGTCGCCTCCTTCAGAACGATCCGGAAAGAAAAAGCGTGCCACCCACATCGGATACCGAAAATGCAAGCTCTGCTTGCAGGTTGCTTCTTGATGGTCCTTCAAGAAGGTCAGGTCGTGTAATGAACGCGTAAACTGAATACCCAATCCCGGCGACGCCGAGAGCGAGAAGAACGGTGCCGACGGTCATCTTGTTCACCACGCGCTCGACCACGCGGATCTGGGAAGGCTCTGACCACAAAGCGTGAACCAGGACTTCGGCGTGATCGGAGGAGGTCTGCGTTTCGCCCTCCAGCCACGCCTTCGCCCTGACCAGCCCCGCACACGCTTTCCACCGCCGGTCGGACGCGGCGATGCCCTCCTTCTCCAGCCCGTGCTTGATGGCGATGATGGCCGCGCGCGTCGTCGGTGAGGGGGAGCTGCGCCACTTCGTCCTGCGCGGCATGAAGGTCGGTCAACGTGATGTTCGCAGTCGGCGCCTGGGGCTGGAGGTCGAAGAGCTGCCGGAGGCTGGCGTCGTCGGCCAGGGGTGGGACCACGGCGCGCAGGAGAAACCTGTCATACAGGGCGTTGAGGGAGTCGTCCTCGGGCGACTCGTTCGAGGCCCCGAACAACGACAGCAGAGGGACCGGCAGCGCCTGTCCTGCCTCGTGGTAAACCCGCTCGTTGATGATCCCGAGCAGGCTGTTCAGGATCGCGCCGTTCGCCTTGAAGATCTCGTCGAGGAAGGCGATGTGGGCCTCGGGCAGCATGCCAGTGGTGACCCGCTGGTACCGGTCCTGCTCCAGCGCGGAAAGGGACAGCGGGCCGAAGGCTTCCTCGGGAGTTGTGAATCGGGTTGTCATGAGTTCGTAGAAGCGGGCGCCGTCCACGCGCTGGCAGATCGACCGCACCAGTAAGCTCTTGGCTGTGCCCGGCGGGCCGAGGAGCAGCAGGTGCTCACCGGTGAGAAGGGCCAGCAAGGCAGCCTCGATGGCGGTCTCGCGCTCCAGCAGGTTGGCGGCCAGGTCGTCGCGGACGGTGGCGACCTTGGCCAGAACGTTAGCGTTCATAGTCATGCGGTTTCCTTTCACGTTGTTACCGGCTGTGCCGGGTTGCATCCGGGCAGAACCTGCGAGATGTTCGGTTGATGCTGCGCGCTTGTGCTCTGATCGCCGCCGCCGGACTATCCGTGGTCTTGGCCCACGCGACTCCACCCAAGCCCCGCCAGCAGAAGTCCTCGATAACGTGCAAGCCGGGTGACAGCGCGCACAGGTGCAAGGCGGCCTGTGCGTCTGGGGCACAGGAGAGCTGTGCCGTCCTCGGCATCATGCACCTCCGAGGTGAGGCAGGTGGGAAACCAGACCTATCGACCGCGCGGCGGCTGCTGAAAGCCGCGTGTCGCGCTAGAGTCGCGCTGGGATGCGGAGGCTTGGGCTCTCTCTACATGCTACGGAAGCTCCCTCGCAAAGCCCGCCCAATGTTCGAGAAGGGATGCAAGATGGGGGACGCCCTTGCATGCGAGAGCCTTGGTGGCATGACGGTGGGGGCCGGGATGGGACCAGGTGGTCGTGACACCGCGCCAACGGGGGCTTCCGATCTGAACGCGCGGACCCGCAGGGCCGCCCCGTACTACCGACGGGCCTGCCAGCTCGGTTCTGGCACAGGCTGCGCGTTTGTTGCTGCGTTCATCGCCGACGGCATCGTCAGGGGGACCGCCCGGGAAGCCCTGGACCTCTATGTGAAAGCGTGCGGCCGAGGGGTGGGGATGGCGTGTCGTCATGCTGTCGATCTGCTGAAGAAGCCGAAGGCGAAGAAGCTCGCTGCAACGCTGGATGTGCCACGGCTGTCGGCGGACCTGTTGAAGCGGGGCTGCAAGCTCGGCGATGCCAAGTCCTGCGCTCGAACGAAAGCCACACGGTAAGACTACAGCAGCTCGATGCCGAGCCCAGCCAGTGCCTTCGATGCCGAGTCGATGGCCTGCCCCTCGGGCACCTTGATGCGGATGCTCACCGCAGCACCCGCTGGCCCGGAATTCTGGATGTTGACCTGGCAGGCACCGGCCTGCTGCCACTTGCCGGCGATGCCCATGCCCTCCAGGACCTGGGCAGTGGCCACGGCTGGCTCGGCGTCTGACACGAAGAGGGCCACGGCGGGGTCATCGCTCGGGGCGGCGGTGAAGATGGCACCAGCAAAGCGGAGGGAGGTGATATCGGTGGAAGGTGGGGGCTCACTCGGGTCCACCGCGGGACCCGCCGGCCGGTCCACGGTCCCGTTCCGGTGCACCACGGTCTTCAGCCGGATGTCCAGCATCGTCTGGACCTTACGCTCCAGCTCCCCGAGGACCTTCTCAGCCTTCTCGACGCCGACGCCGAGGGCGGCCTTGTAGAGGCCAGCGCGCTGCCGGAGGCGCTGGTACTCGTCGAGGCGGCGGGTGTAGGTGCTGGGCTTCTGGGTGCCGTCGAAGGCGGCGACTTCCTGCTCAAGGTGAGCGAGCTGTTCGTCGAGGGACTCGGCCGCGACCTGCTCGACCACCGTCCGCGACTCGGACTCGATCTCGCAGAGCACCAGGTCGATGCCCACCTCGGCAAGGAAGGCTCCCAGAGTACGCACGGCCTGGAGCGGTTCGCCGGGGGGTACCCAGTGCACTCTCCCGTCGCCCCGGACTCTCGCCGCGTGATGCTGCTCCAGGTAGTTGGAGATCGCTGCGCTCCAGTCGTCGGCAACGATCTTGTTGCGCAGCTCTTGGTAGGCGTTGGCGACGCGACGGGCGATGGGGTGATCGCCGGTCACCTTCGAGGGGTCGGGCTCACTGGACCAGGACACGGTGGACTCGAAGTCGTGATCGAGCTTCTGCGCAGCCTCGTCACGATCCTCCTTTACGATGCCGTAGGTCACATGGGTCGAGCTGCGGGTGATGGGCCTCAGGAGGAAGCCCTCCCGGTGCAAGCCGGCGCTCGCCTGGGAGATGGCGCGGCCGATGGCGACGCGGTCGCCTGCGTAGGTGGGGATGAAGTCGGAAGGGATGCCGTGTTGCGCGGCGAGGGGTTCGAGATCAGTTGGATCTCGTGGCTGCAGGCCACGGGCGCGGGTGAAGACAAATGCGCCCGAGGCGAACTTGGTGTTCGTCATACGGTTTCTCCTGGTTGTCGTTGATGGGGTTCGGGGCTACGGTGGCAGGCTGCTACTATCTTCTACCACCAAGTTGGCTGTGCCTTGTGAGGAGCCACCATGGCCAAGAAGATCTGGGTCCGCGATCCCGACGCTGGCGGCGTCAAGATCCCCGACGACGTGAAGGTGCGCACCACGGCCCGCATCGAGCGGTACGCGGAGAAGCACTTCAAGGGGAAGTACAGCCGGATCGATGTCCGATTCCGGGGCGTGTTCTGCTACGTCGACGCGTATCGGGAGCCCGGCCCGCAGGTCTACGTGCCCAAGGGCATGACGCGAGCTGAGGTGATCGAGCGCCAGCGGTCCACGCCGACCCACCTCTGCCGGCTGCGCTACTTCGGCAAGGAGGACGCGTGGTCGATGGGGTTCTTCAAGTACAGCGACGAGAAATACGAGCTGTGCATGTTCGAGTCGGGAGATTTCTGGGGGACGCCCGAGGAGGCGTTCGAGATCTCGGCGGGGGTGTACCTGCAGGATTGAGCCCGTTCAGCTCACCGACACATCCACGATCCGCAGCACCTTCACAGCCTCCGCCCACTGCTCCATCGCCGCCCTGATCCGCCCCGCAAATGCCGCCAGCTCCGCCTCAGGGTCCTCGTCCGGCTCGCGCTCGGGATCGTCCCACTTCCGGGGCAGCAGGATCGGCTGGTAGGCCAACAGCTCGACCCCGATGAGCTTGACCTGGCCGTCGTCCATGCACTGGACCGTGGCCTCCGGCTGACCGCACCAGCCCAGGGCGGCCGTGCCATCTTTGAACTCGATCTCGTGTACCGGGAACAGCGGGGCGACCTTCTTGGCGACGGCTGCGCCGAACCGCTTCCAGGTGGCCTTGCCCGGCATCTTCTGCGACTCGCCCCACTGCAGGGACGCGTGCAACTTGATGTCGACCCGCAGCCACGGGCGCTCGGTGTCCATCTCAGCGGCTTCGTCCCGGCCATGGAGCTGCGTCAGCATGTCCTCCTCGGTGGTGGAGGTCCGGGCGGATTGGAGCGCGTGCCAGCGCCAGCTCAGCTTGCAAGAGACATGGAACGGCTCGGGAGACAGGCCCCAGGGGTCACGGACGAATGCAGTGTAACTCCGATCCATGCTGCCGAAGTCGATGGTCTCGTCGGGCTGGCCTATGGCGGAGAGAAGGCCGGCATTGGAGAGGGCGGTGGTCCAGAGGGACTTGAAGGTGTCGTAGTCCATGACCTCACCGCCGCGCGGCCTTCAGCGCCGCCGCCCAGCTCCCGAAGCGTCTGCGTCCCGCGGCATACAGGTTCTCGTTGCGGCGCCTCATCTGGTTGGAGGTCACCGGAAGCCCCGCGTCGATGTCTCGTCGGATCGCGGCCAGGACGTTGGCCTTGGTCCACCGTGTGGCGGCAGGGTTCTTCTGGCCCACGGCGGTGAGAGCCTTTCGCCAGGAGCCGAAGTGTCGCACGGCTGCACGCCGCAGCTCGGGGTGGTCCTTGGCCAGCACGGGCTCGCCGGCTATGACCAGCTCGCGGAGCTGGCGCCGCACCTCCGTCTTGGTCAACGGGCGGGTCTTGATGTCGCGGTACTTGAACCCCGCAGCCTTGACGGCCTTGCCCCAGGAGCCGAAGTTTTTGGCGGCGGCGGCGTAGAGCCAGTCCCCTCGATTGTCGCCGGACTTGAGGGAGCGCCCGGCCGCAGCTCGTCGCTGGATCTCCTCGACAACTCGCGCCTTTCTGTTGGACATGGGCAAGACTACCAACGGACGAATCCTGCCGTCGAGCCCACCTGGACAACCGGACAACCGGACAGCGCGCCGTTCACCAGCAACTTCTTCTTCTATATTAGTTAGATACGACCACTTGTCCGGTTGTCCGCTTGTCCACGGGCGATTAGTCCCCATCGTCGTCGCACGGGTCGTCCGGGAGGAGATACCTTCCCTTCCCGACTCGCTTGGCCCCCATCTGGAGCAGACGGCGGCGTGCCGTTCGCTCGCTGATCACCTCGCCGCCGGTCCGCTCCGTGTGAGTCCTGGCGAAGTCAACAGGCCGCACGGCCCGACCCTCGTAGCTGGCTTCCTGGACGATGGTGGGGACTTCGAGGCGAAGGAACTCCAGCTTCAACCGCAAGAACCGCGTGGTCTCCTCCACATCCTCCGACATTGCGGTCGACCTATCGTGAGCCCGCGCCGACGCTGTCACGAACCGGGCGAAGCTGATGCCGAGTCGGACCGGGATGTCCCCGGCCTCCGGCAGCACGGACAGCGTGGCCGCGTTCTCCTCTGCAATCGCCTCGTGGAAGTCCCGCATTTGATCCCGGACTTCGTCCAGGTCTACCTCGCGGTGGCGATCTCGTAGCGCCGCGACCAACAGGCGAAGCTGGCGAACCCATGGCTGCTCATCGAAGGTGCGCGTGCCCGACCTGATGTACCGGTAGATCTCGGCGCCAACGCGCCACGACCGAAGAGCATCGGCCGGGATCTCCGCGAGAAGATCGACGCGGCTGAGCAGGGGCCGGATTCCAGATCCTAAACATATCAACTCGTTGAAAGGGCCTGGTTGCGGATCGGGTCTTGCAAGCCACAGTGGGTGATGCGCCGGGTCCCACGTGCTCTCTCCCTGTTGCTCCTGGTCCTGCTGGTCGGGCAGGCCCGGGCCGAGCGGCGATGGCTCAGGGCGCCAGTCAACCTGTTCCGTTCCCGGCCCGTCCCGTCCACCAACACCGCCTCACCCCCAAAGGGCCTGTCGGGTCGCCGCCCGGGCTGGCTGAAACGGACGATGCGGGTGGTCACGCCCGCCAGCGTCGGGCTCTCGCGCATTCTCGGCTCGGAGACCGCGCAGTGGGGCGTCTCGTCGGCCACGCTGGGCGCGGCCGAGTCGACCTACCTCGCCACGCGAACGACGCCGCTGCTCCGCGGCATCCAGCAGCTCGGCTTCGTGGGCGGCGCCGGGTTGACCTACACCGCCCTGCGCGACCTCCGCGGGGCCCGGACCTGGAACGAGCGGCTGGACGCGGCCGGCGATCTGGCCTGGGGCGTGGAGGGCATGCTCGAGTTCTCGCCGGTCCTCGGCTCGAAGCTCGGACGCTTCGCCCCCATGGTCGGCACCATCGGCGGCATCTGTCAGACCGGCGCGGGCCTGCGGCGGATCTGGACCGGCGTGCGGGAGCGAGACTGGTGCAAGGTCAAGCTGGGCGCGCTGGACACCGTCTCGGGCGGACTGTGGCTGGCCTGGGATCTCTTCGGCGTCGAGAACCCGCTGGTGGTGGGCGGATTCGTCGGGCTGATGGTCGGGCGCGAGGCCTACGCCAACCGCGACGCCATCAAGGCAAGAAGATGGGGCGCAAGGCCAAGGACGGCTTCTGCCGCGCCGGCTCCTGCATCAAGCAGCTCGGTCAGCGGGCGGTGAGCCGATTCCGCGGCTCCCGGGACGGCTTCCAGGGCGGCGGGCTGCGCAGCCTCGGCCTCGGCCTCGAGACCGCCGGGCAGCGCCGCGACCCCTACAGGCGGTAGATCTGGCAGCGCCGCAGTAGCAGCGCCGCAGTAGATGTCAAACCGCCAGCGTTTGGTCGTGGATGGCCGGTTGCCCGTCTGTTAACCTACCGATGATGAAGATTGTCTCACGGCGCGGTCTCGTGGTTCTCGGAGCCATGGTGATCTGGCTGAGCTCGTCCACCACGAGAGCCGACGTTACAGTCAGCACGCTCACCTTCGTGGGTGAGATCCCCGAAGGAGCGGGCGCGGCAACCGTCACCGTGGACGGCAAGAGCGTCTCCGTGGGCGCGGATCGGACGTTCGAGGCCGAGGTCAGCGTTCCCGCAGGTTCGACCAGCGTGAGCTTCGACGTCGTGGCGAGCTACGGGGGCAAGGATCACACCCGGCACGTGACGATGAAAGTGGAGGATCGGGGACCACCGATCACCGGGCTCGACGTCTCCGCCGCGGAGCTGCGCTCGTTTCTGGGCGGGCCCGGGATACTGGTCTGGGTCGACGCCGGAGGTCAGATCCGGGTGCTGGACCTCCGGGCCGCGACGCCACAGGTCAGTCTCCTGTCCGGCGATGTCTCTCTGATCAACCCGCGCATCTCGCCGGACGGCACCCGGGTCGTGTACAGCCAGGGAAGCCCGGAAGGGACCAAACAGATCCTGGTGCGCAGCCTGGCCGGCGGCGACGCACAGACCGTCTCGAGCGGCGACATCGGCTACTGGTACTTTGGGAACGGCGGCGAATACGTCATCTACAGCGACTGGTCGCCGAAGGCGGAGAACGGCGCCGGGCGCAACACCTACCGTCAACAGCTGGTCACCGGCGGCATCGCTCTCAGCGGATCGCGGACCACGATACACAACCGCGCCATGGATGCCGGCAGCAACGCCACCCTGACGTGGCTGGGCCAGGTCTACGAGTCTCCGTACGCCTACAACATGGAGACGGCCACCGAGTACCCGCCCAGCAAGTTCTTCCTGATGGACGGGGACGTGGCCGCACAGCAGACGTGCAATGGATCGATGGCCCCGGATGGCAGCTCGCGCATCATGCTGCTGGTCATCCCCCACGACTGGGTGCGGATCTTCTCCTACAAGGCAGCGGGCGACAGATTCGAGGAGACGAGCCGTTTCTCGCTCCCGTCCCGGCTCAGCGAGTGGGAGTTCCCCGAGTGGTCGACCCACCCGGGATACTTCACCGCCGTGTTTCGGTCCGGGGGCCTCAACCTGAGACTGTATGTCGCGAAGATCGTCGAGGGACAGCGCGTCCCCGAGATGCTGGCCGTCACGAGCTGGGACACCAGCGTCTCGTTCAGCCACCTCTACGTGGGGCCGTAGAACATGAAGCCCATCGAGTCGTATCGTCATCCGAGGCACCCGTGGCGGTGGGTCCTGTGCGCCGCGGCTCTCGGCGCTCTTGCCGCCTGTCACTCCGACCCTTCGAACCCGGCGGGAGCCAGCGCACCATTCCTGATCAAGTCAATCAGTCTGAAGGGCACGACCGCGGAGGCCAGCGCGGTGACCGTCGACCAGCAGTCCGACAGCGACGGAAGCGCCGATCGAAGCTGGCAGGCGAGCTTTCAGCTGGACGGCAAGATCGCGCCGCGCTCGCTTCCCGAGGACAGCGGCAAGAAGCAGACGTTCGTCCTCGATGCCAAGGCCCGGCGCGTCTCGGACAACGTGGTATCTCGGACCCGGGTGACCATTGTCCTGGACGAGTAGGGTCAAGGCTCGACCAGGAACACATTCACGATGCCAGGCCCCGCGTGCTTGATCACGGCGAATGGGTACTGAACGGTGCCAAGCTCACTGTGTGAATAGGGTATGCCGGCGGCGCTGACCAGCTCCGGGTTGGATGTGCTGTAGAGGGCGTTCAGGTTCTCGCGGAGCAGGTCCCGGAGCTGCAGGGTCGAGAGCTGGGGCTCGATATAGCGCTCCTTCAGCTCTTTGTGGAGCGCAGCAGAAAAATGCGCCGCCGCCACCCGGGCGTACACCTCGCGCTTCCCATCCCCGTCCGAGTCGGTGACATCCTGCCCGAGCGTGACGAAGCTCTGGAACACGACCTGCACCCAGACCTCGCCGTTGTGCAGAAACCCGCGCTCGATCTCTTGCGGCGCCAGCGTGCTGGCCGCGCCCCATTTCTGCTGGCGGACGGCCAGCCCGACCGCGTACAGCGGGCTGGCCTGGTCGAAGTCCCAGGTCAGCAGGAAGTCCACCCCTGGCTGCCACAGGAAGGCGTGCTCCACCTCCCCGGCGGTCAATGGCGTCTCGGCGATCGTGTCGACCACGGTCGCCGAGTCGAAGGCCTGTTGCTGCGACGATCCGGTCTGGACCGCGAAGTCAAAGGTGGACGGGCTGGCGAGCGTCGGCAACGGCGACGGCGTGACCACCGGCTCCTGTGACGGGTCGACGTAGAGGGCGGGGTTGTGGTGATACAGCGCGCGCTCGAACTCGGCTGGCGACGGCCGCGGCACGTGAGAAATCGAGACTGTGGCCTTGGTCCAGTCGAAGGTGGCGTTGTAGGCGCGGGCCAGGTCCGCATCCGGCGCGAGAACCCGGAGTGGCCGCGGCTGGAGCGTGAACTCGACTTCCGCGGTGTCGCCGGCCGCTATCGTGGTGGACTTCTCCTCGCCCAGGAACCAGTCGGCCGTCACCGCGACCGTGGCGTCTCCGGCAGGGACCGAAGCAAAGGAAAACGCGCCGGACGCGTCGGTTGTCGTCGACAGGTCGCCCAGACTGACCCGAGCCGCGGAGACGGGTGCTCCTTGGGCGTCTGACACCACTCCGGTGACGGCCCCGCTGTCGTCGCAGCCGATCGCAGCAGCCGCTGCGGTCATGACCAGGAAAGAGGCGACTCGCATGCACGTGAGTCCGGTTGTTTGGTCTGCCACCTCAAGCTCCGGCTTTGCCATTTGCGCGTGGACCCTTTGCGATTTCAGGCTCCGCGCCGTCGAGACTCCGGGGAGCGCCGCCGCCTGCGCCGGAGAATCACCACGAGGCAGAGCAGCAGCGCCGCCGCTCCACGCTGACCCGGCAACGACGGACCATGCAAGCTGCAGCCACACCCGGAAGCGCTGGATTCGCCGTCGGGGGCGCGGATCTCGAACGTGCCCGAGCGAGTCGGCGACTCGTTGGCGTAGCCCGAAATCAGGATCACGCAGTTGGAGGACGGGGCGTCCGGCACCTGCCAGGACAGATCGCCCCAGCCCGGATCGCTGCGGTCAAGGCTGTCCGTGATCAGGGAGAAGCTCTCGCCGCCGTCGGTCGAGTAGCGGATGGCGACATCGTCGAGCCCCACGGCGTCCCAGCGAATGGAGACGGTGGCCCCGACGATCCACGACTCGCCTCCCGCGGGGCTCAGGATGGTGATCTTGGGCGCCGGACGGTCGGTCACCGTGACGGTCAGCTCGTCGGACGCCTGCAGCGCTCCGTCATCAGCGGTCAGCCGCAGTACATGGACCCCGGCGACGTCGAAGCTGGCCCTGGTCGAGAGCTCCTTCGCGTCGGAGAAGACGACCGCGCCGGGCCCCGAGACCTTCGACCAGACGGTGGTCAGCTGCCCGGAGGGCAGCCCGTCGTCGGTAGCCGTACCCGTCAGGTACGCGTTCATCCCCAGCGGGACCTCGACATCGATGCCCGCCGCCACCTGCGGCGGCTGGTTCACGCCTGTCGGCTTGGGCTTCACGACCAGCGTGACCTGATAGCTCACCGTCGTTGGCACGGCGTTGGCGCAGTTGACGCTGACGGTCGTCGAGTAGGTTCCGGCAGCGAGGCCGGAGTGGTCGACCACGTTGTGCAGCACCTGGGCGTTGCCCGTTCCGGTGACGTTGACCGACAGCCACGCCGCGTTCTCGGTGACCTGCACGGTGTCAAGGGTCCCACCACCCGCGTTTGAGACGTTCACCTGCTCCTCGGCGGGAGCCGCCCCGTTGACGATTGCGTTGAACGCGAGAACGGTCGGCTGGATCTTGGCCGTGGGCGTGCCGACCGCCGGGGCCGGTCGGAAATCGAAGGGAGCGCCGCTGCCGATGTAGGTCGCGGTGTCGGAGGAGAGCTCGTGCACGTACGCGTGACTCGTGTCGCAGGTGTAGACAATGTGGTTGTTCGAGCTGTGCGAGAACTCGTGCTGGTCGAACTCCGTGCGGCCGGCCGGCTTGTGCACGACCTGGACGATGGACAGGTCGCTGAACAGCTGGATGTTCGCATCCTGGTGGCCCGGCAGGTTGTGGGTCAGCAACGTGCCGTCGGGGGACGAGGTACACTGGCAGCCGGTGCCCAGGGTCCGCTCCTGGTGCGTATCGAGATCGACCGCCCAGGCTTTCCAGCTCCCGCTCGTTTCGCGCTCGAACCCCGCGTGCCGGCCGTCGAGAGAGACCTTCGCCAGCTGGATCTTTCCTCCCGGGGAGGTGTGGGCAACCTGGGTGATGCCGGTGGAGACCTCCACGCGGTGGATGTAGGGCGTCCCCTCCGACCAGTAGATGTGGTCATCGGCGGTCCAGGAGAGCAGCTGCTCGGTGTAGCTCTGAGAATCGGTGCTACAGATCGGCGTGAGCCCCGTCCCGTCCAGCTTCACGGTGTAGATCTTGCCGGCGCGCCAGAACGCGATCTTCGTCCCATCCGGCGAGAAGCAGTATCCGAAGCACCCACCGCCCGAAACCACTGTTGTGGCCTTGCCGGTCCCGACATCCACGAGCACCACGTCGCCCGTCTGAAACCAGCCCGTGTTGTTGCGCAGGGCCAGCCCCTGGAGGGCCGCGGCGGTGGAGGCGGGAACGGCAGCGGCCAGGAAGGCCATGAGTGCCAGGGTGGTGCGGCTCATCCGATCTCCTTTCAGCATACTCTACCACGAACGACCAGCGTTCAGGTGCGCCCCCTTGGCCGCCCCGCCGTCACGAACCTCCCTCGAGCTCAAGGCTACCGTCGCGATCCAGCGCTACATCAGCGACCGTCTACGGGCGCCCGGGATCCGGGGACGACGGCTCTCTCCGGTCACGCTGGCCAAGGAGCTGAGCGGTCTGCGACGGTTCCTGCGCTGGTGTCTGAAGCACAAACACCTGGTCGAGATGCCACGCTGGGACGCTCCCAAGCCCACCAGCGACTACGAGCCTGTCTGCCTTACCCGGGAGGAGATTGCCCGACTGCTCGCGGAGCTGCCGGAGCGCACCCGGACCAAGAAGCTGCCCGTCCGGGCCTGGTTCATCGTCATGTGGGCCACATCGTTCCGCAAGGGTACGATGGCGCGCTTACGCTGGGAGGATATCGATCTCAAGGCCGGCACGATCACGGTCAGGGCGAGCGCAGACAAGAAGAGGTATGGACGCACGGTGCCCCTGACCGAGGAGGCCGTGAAGGTGCTGAAAGGGCTCTCGCCGGGCGTCGGCCTGGTCTTTGGCGACCACGACTTCAGGAAGTGCGTGCGCGCCGCCGCCAAGCGGGCCAAGCTGCCCAAGAACGTCCAAGAGCTGATCGCCAACCATGCAGTACGGCACTCCCGACTGACCGACTTCGCCAGTCGCTCGAAGAACGTCGCCGCCATCCAGCACATGGCCGGCCACAAGAACCTGGCCTCGACCATGCGCTACGTCCACGGCAGCCTGGAGGGTGCCAGAGCGCTCCTGGACGAGGTGGAGAGCGTGGACGCCAAGGAGGAAGGGGAAAGCCCGAATTCCTCCCATTCGGGACAGGAATCGGGACAAGACGGAAAAGCCGCTCCCGAGGGAACGGCCTAAGTACTTGATGCGAGGAGGGGGACTCGAACCCCCACGGAGGTTATCCACTGGAACCTAAATCCAGCGCGTCTACCAGTTCCGCCATCCTCGCGCGTCTCCGAGTATTACGGCGGCGCGGCGAAGGCGTCAATTGGGACCCACACCGGTGGACATTGCCCACATTGCCGGGCCTGTCCGTCGGACGATAAAATTGGATTGGTGCGTGGTCTGGTCAGCGGCGTCGTCCTGGCGGCCCTCCTTTCGGGTTGCAGCGACGTGCCCCTGCCCCCGATCGCCGAGGAGTGCCACCCGGGGGAGACGCGCTGCGATGGGGTCCAGATCGAGACCTGCGTCAGGGACGAGGAGGGCGGCCTGACCTGGGGCCCGCCGAGCGACTGCCCGGGCGGCGGCCAGTGTCAGAACGGCCGGTGCGTCGACGACTGCGGCGTGTGCGACGTACCCCCCAACACATGCTACGAGACCCCGGGCACCTGCTGGCAGGGGACGTGCAACTACACCCAGAAGGCGAGCGGCGCGGCGTGCGACGACGGGGACGCCTGCACCGATGGGGATGTTTGCGCGGCCGGGGCCTGCAAGGGCAGCCCGGTCCTCTGCGCCACCCCGCCGGCGAACACCTGCAAGGACGCGAGCACGCTGGTCGTCCACGCCCCCATCGGGGTCTGCAGCCTGGGCGCCTGCAGCTACCCGACCTCCGAGGTGGCCTGCCCGCTGGGGTGCGACTCCGGGGTCTGCGCGGGCGATCCCTGCGCAAGCAAGACCTGCGACCAGCCCCCGAACCCCTGCTACGCGAGCAGCGGGATCTGCTCGGGCGGCCAGTGCTTCTACAACTACGACGACGGGAAGACCTGCGACGATCAGGACGCCTGCACGGTGAGCGACCAGTGCGTCGGCGGGACCTGTGTGGGCACGTCCAAGGTCTGTGACACGCCGCCGGCGAGCGCGTGCAAGGACGCGAGCTCGCTGCTGGTCTACGACAAGCAAGGGACCTGCACGGGCGGGACCTGCACCTACACGCAGAAGACGGTGTCCTGCTCTCATGGCTGCGACACCGCCGCCGCCGAGTGCAAGAGCGACCCCTGCGACAGCGTGGTCTGCGCCAACCCGCCCTCGAGCTGCTACAAGACGCCCGGGACCTGCACGGCCGGGACCTGCGACTATGCTTTCGACGACGGCAAGACCTGCAGCGACGGCGACGCCTGCACCACCGGGGACGTCTGCAACGCGGGTAGCTGCAAGGGCTCGGTGATCACCTGCAACAGCCCGCCGGCGAGCGTGTGCAAGGACGCGAACACGCTCACCGTCTACTCGGCGCCCGGGACCTGCTCGGGGGGGAGCTGCACTTACGGCTCGGCCGACCTGCCCTGCACCTTCGGCTGCGACGCGGTGAACAAGGTCTGCAAGGGCGACCCCTGCTCGACGGTGACCTGCACCTCCCCCCCGAACACCCAGTGCTACTCGGTCCCGGGCATCTGCTCGGCCGGGACCTGCACCTACCTGCCGACCTCGGGCACCAGCTGCAACGACAATGACCCCTGCACCAAGACCGATGTCTGCGGCTCGAGCGGGACCTGCGCCGGCGTGGCCTACACCTGTAACGACAACCTGACCTGCACGACCGACACCTGCAACGGGAGCGGCGGCTGCACCTATCCCCTGAAGAGCGGCTACTGCAAGATCAAGAACACCTGCTACGCCGACGGAGCCACCAACCCGAGCAACGCCTGCCAGCACTGCGACGTGTCCAAGAGCACGAGCCAGTGGACCGCCCCGAGCGGCACCGCGCTGCAGACCTGGAGCTTCGACGCCGGCACCCTCCAGGGGTTCACGGTGACCCCAAACCCGGCCACCAGCCCATGCAAGTGGCAGGTGGACAACCAGCGCTCGGTGAGCGGCTCCTACAGCCTCTACTTCGGCGACGTCTCGACCCGGGACTACGACGACCCGGGAGAGACCGTGGCCGGCGAGGTGACCAGCCCGGCGGTGAGCCTGCCCACGGGGCAGGGCAAGCTCTGCCTCAGGTTCCAGCTGTACAACGACACGGAGGGCTACGACTGGGACATCCTCTCGGTCCGGATCATCCCCGCCAGCGGGTCGGCGACCACGGTCTGGGACGCGACCATGGAGCCCAACTGGGGCCTCAGCACGGCCTTCGTCGCCATCGGTGTCGACATCTCGGCGAGCGCGGGCAAGTCGGTGCAGATCCAGTTCGCCTTCGACACCGAGGACGACATCGCCAACGACTACGAGGGGGTTTACCTCGACGACATCCAGGTGCTGACCAACTGCAGCCCCTGAGCCGTCTCTCGATCTAGTGCAGGGTGCGGGGCGTGATGGCGGCGCGGCGGCGGGGCCTGTTCAGGCTGTTGATCGCGCGGGCGAGCTTCGCCTGGATCTTGAAGCGCCGGCTGTAGACGGTGCCGATGGCGATGCCGAACTCGTCGGCCAGCTCCTCGGGGGGCCGGTCGTCGACGTACCAGGCCTCCATGAAGCGGCGCTCCTCGTGGCTCAGCTGCTCCATCGCCTTGACGGCGAGGGCGCGGCGCTCGCTCCGCTCGACCTCGTCGGCGGGCAGCGGCTTGGAGCAGGCCGGCTCCCGGCCTGCGTCGTCGTCCATGCTGACCGTACGGCCGGTGTGGGAGGTGCGCAGCTTGTCGATGGTCTTGTTGCGGGCGAGCAGGCCGATCCAGGTCGCGACCTTGATCTGGCGCTCGGGGTCGAAGCGCCGCAGGGAGCGCATGTCGTCCTCGAAGAGCGAGAGCCAGATCTCGCTGACCATGTCCTGCACGTCGTCCTCCGGGACCCAGGCCCGGCCGCGCCGCAGGATCTGGCGTACGCGGGCCTCGATGACCTGGGTGTAGCGCAGGAAGAAGCACTTGCGGGCGTCCATGTTGCCCCTGAGGACGCGGGACAGAAGGTGGAGCTCTTCCTGTCGATCACTGACCTGTGCAACGGCTGCTTGGCTCATCATGTTCAACTCCTTGCCGCCTCTGATTCCCTCCAAGAGCAAGGGGCGGGCCAGTCGCAGCTGTACACACAAATAGCCGGAATCGTTTCGATGTATTCATTAGTGGCGGAACGCCCACAGTGTAGGTGTACCAAGTGAGTACATTGTAAAATTCATTGAATAATTAATCACCATATATTTTTCTTTTAATTCAAATTGTTATTTGGTGACCTTGCGATGTCCTGACATCGGACAGCCAGGGCGGAGTGTTCTTGACGAGGACACGCTCCAGGCGTTTGAAACTGTTGGTCCGAGGTGGGCTTTCTCGGCTCTGCCCTTCTGTGGCACCATCCTTCGTCCCTTCCGAGCGTACAAACGGAAACCGACGGAGGCGCCATGATTCGCCACATCGCCAAGCTCACCCTGCTCGCCACGCTCCTCGCGCTCGTCGTCGTGCTGAGCTGCCACGACAGCGTCACCCTGCCCCCCGTGAAGGGGCCCCCGATGACGATCCCCGAGCAGCGCGGCCCCTCGGCAGACGAGCTCTCCGGGCGCCCGCTGGAGGTGACCCACACCGGCCCCAGGGGCCAGCTCAACGAGCCCCACGCGCAGATCGCGATCTCCTTCAGCAAGCCGATGGTCTCGCTGACCAAGGTCGAGGATCGCGCGGCGAAGCGATACCTCTCGATCAAGCCCGAGGTCGCCGGCAAGCAGCGCTGGCTCGGCTCGCGCACGCTGCTCTTCGAGCCCGACGGGCCGCTGCCCGGCTCCACCCGGTTCAGCGTCTCGGTCCCCGCCGGGATCGAGGCCCTGGACGGCACGAAGCTCGAGCAGGGCAAGGAGTGGACCTTCTCCACGCCGCGGCTCAAGGTCAGCCGGATCTTCCCGCGCCCTGGCAGCCGCTGGGTCACCCCCGACACGCAGGTCTCGCTCTTCTTCAATCAGCCCGTCGCCGCGGCCCAGGTGGAGAAGCACGCCCGCTTCCTGGTCGCCGGGGACGGCGGCGCGGCCGCGCCGTTCAGCCTGAGCGCGCGGGTCAAGCGCGGCAAGAACGAGCGGCAGATGGTGCTGCGGCCGGCCACCGCGTTCCCCAAGAACGCGAAGATCATCGTGGAGCTCGCCCCCGAGCTCTCCGGCACCGAGGGGCCGCTGACCATGGAGCAGGCCTACAGCTCCGACTTCAGGACCTATGGCCCGCTGCGCGTGGTGTCGCTCTCCTGCACCGGGGGCTGCGACCCCGACTACTCGGTGAACCTGCGCTTCTCCAACCCGGTGCAGATCAAGGAGGCGAACCGCGCGATCCGCGTCAACGGCCGCCGGCTCGCCGCGGGCAGCTCGACCTACCACAGCGCCAACGTCTACCTCGGCGGACGGTTCAAGCCTCGCACGACCTACCGGGTCACCGTGGACGCCGGCCTCAAGGACCGCTTCGGTCAGCCCCTGCAGCCGGGCAAGCCGCTGACCTTCACCACCGGCGACTACGAGCCAATGGTCCACATGCCGCTGGAGTCAACCGGCGTGCTCGAGGCCAGCGCGCCGAGGAAGCAGCTTCCGATCTACTTCCGCAACGCGACGAGCGCCCGTCTGGACAGCAAGCGGCTCTCCCGGGCCGAGGTGGCCCGGCTGCTCGAGGACCCCTACATCTACAGCCCCGACGTCTGGCTCGAGAAGCTGTCCGGCGTGGCGAAGCAGCAGCTGAGCGTCAAGGGCCGCCCCAACGCCCGCGTCGTCCGCCGGGTCAACCTGGGCGGGATGCTCGGCAAGAGCGGCCGGGGCATGCTGGCCCTCGAGCTGCGCTCCAAGGTGATGCGTCGCAACCACGGCGAGGACGAGCGCACGGCCCGCGCGCTGCTGCGGGTCACCGACCTGGCGGTCACCGCCAAGTACAGCCCGCACACCACGCTGGTCTGGACCACCTCGCTCGCCGGAGGCGCCCCGGTGCCCGGCGTCGAGGTGGCGATCTGGCAGCCCGGCGGCAAGAAGCCGCTCTGGACCGGCGCGGCGGACCAGGGCGGCCTCGCCGTCGCGCCCGGCGTCAACGAGCTGGTCGGCGGGGAGGAGGAGCGGCGCTTCATCTTCTTCGTGCGCAAGGGCGACGACGAGAGCTTCGTGCTCTCCACCACCCGCGGCGGCATCGGGCCCTGGGACTTCGGGCTGGAGGGGACCTGGGAGGGCAAGCAGAGCTCGATGCTGGGCATGCTCTTCACCGACCGCGGCATCTACCGGCCGGGCGAGCCGTTGCACGTCAAGGGCGTCTTCCGCCGCTCCGGCGCGCGCGGGCTCGAGACCCCGGGCGGGATGAAGGTCAAGCTGACGGTCACCGACAGCCGGGGCGAGGAGCTGCGCAAGCTCGAGCGCACGCTGAACGAGTTCGGCAGCCTGGACTTCAAGCTCGACCTGCCCCCCGGCGCCCCCCTCGGCTCCTACTCCGTCGTCGCGCGCCCCGAGGGCGGCGGGACCGCCTATGGCTCGTTCAGCGTCGAGGAGTACCGGCCCGCGGAGTTCAAGGTCGAGGTCGCGCCCGAGCGCAAGGAGTACGTCCGCGGGGACACCCTGAGCTGGACCAGCACCGGGACCTACCTCTTCGGCGCGGCGATGCGCGGCGCCGACGTCCGCTGGTACCTGCACCAGAGCCAGGCGAGCTACCAGCCGCCGGAGAACGAGGGCTTCGTCTTCGCGGACGAGGTGCGCTGGTGGCAGGACGACGAGTCGAGCGCGACCATCCCGCTGGTCGCCCGGGGGAGCGGCAAGCTGAACCGCAGCGGCGCCATGGCCAAGTCCGTTCCCCTCAAGCCGTCGCGGATGGCCGGCCCGATGGCCTACCAGGTCGAGACCACCGTGACCGACGTCTCGCGCCAGAGCATCTCGTCACGGGCGTCCGTGCTGCTGCACCCGGGCGAGTTCTACGTCGGGGCCCGACCGAAGGAGACCTTCCTCACCGCCGGCGACAAGCTCGAGGCCGAGCTGGTCGCGGTGACGCCGAAGGGCAAGCGGCTCGCTGGCAAGAAGATCGACGGGACGCTGTTCCGCAGGACCTGGCACTCGGTGCGGAAGCAGGGCATGAACGGCGCGCACTACTTCGTCACGCTCCCGAAGGACACGGAGGTCGGCAGCTGCCGCGTGGTGAGCGCGGCCAGGCCGCGGCCGTGCACGATCCCCGTCGCCAAGTCGGGCTACTACTTCCTCCGCCTGAGCGCCACCGATCCACGCGCCAACCCGATCAGCGCGAGCTTCGGCCTCTACGTCGCCGGGCCGGACTACGTCCCCTGGCGCCGCGACAACGACGACCGCGTCGAGCTGGTCACCGACCGCAAGCAGTACAAGGTGGGGCAGACCGCCCGCATCCTGATCAAGTCGCCCTTCAGCGGGGCGCACGGCCTGTTCACGGTCGAGCGCAGCGGCATCCTCACCCGGCGTCCGTTCAGGCTCAAGGGGACGTCGACCTACATGCAGGTGCCGATCACCGCCGAGCTTCAGCCCGACGCCTACGTCTCCGTGGTGCTGGTGCGTGGGCGCGTCCAGGGGCTCCGCCCGGCGAAGGGCGCGGAGGACGAGGACCCGGGCAAGCCGACCTTCAAGGTGGGCTATGCCAAGCTCTCCATCAGCCGCGACGACCGGCGGTTGAGGGTGACCGTGAAGCCAGAGCGGGAGGAGTACCGCCCGGGCCAGCAGGTCAACCTGGAGCTGAACACGAAGGACAGCCGGGGCAAGCCGGTCAAGGCCGAGGTGACGGTGATGGTGGCCGACGAGGGCGTGCTCAGCCTGATCGGCTACCGCACGCCGAGCCCGATGTCGATCTTCTACGCCGACCGCGGGCTGTCGGTGCGCACCGCTGACAACCGCCTGGCGCTGATCAGCCCCAAGGCCCTGGGAGAGAAGGGCAGGGGGCCGGGCGGCGGCGGCGGCGGCGAGGGCGAGGCCGGCCCGGGAGGCGTGCGCAAGAGCTTTGTCTCCACCCCCTTCTTCGACCCGCAGGTGCACACCGACGGCAACGGTCGGGCCCGCGTGACCTTCAAGCTCCCGGACAACCTGACCACCTTTCGCATCATGGCCGTGGCGGTGAGCGCCGGCGCCGAGTTCGGCAGCTCCCAGGGCCAGGTGCGGGTGAAGAAGCCGCTGCTCCTGCTGCCCGCCCTGCCCAGGCTGGCCCGCGTCGGAGACCGGCTCGAGGCCGGGGTCGTCGTCCACAACCACTCGGGCAAGGACGGCCAGGTGCAGGTGCGGGCCAAGGTCCGCGGCGTGCGGCTCGATGGCCCGGGCGTGCAGACCGTGTCGGTGCCCGAGGGAGGCAGCGCCGAGGCGCGCTTCACCTTCCAGGCCGAGCACCCGGGGGAGGCGGTGCTTCGATTCGACGCCGAGCTGGGCGACCACCACGACGCCCTGGAGCTGCGCAAGCCGGTGAAGCTCCCGGTGGTGATGGAGGCGGTGGCGACCCACGGGTCGACGACGGGCGCGACGGCAGAGGGGATCGTTCCCTCGTCGGCCGGGATCCGCACCGACGTCGGCGGCCTGGAGCTGGCCATGTCCTCCTCGGCGCTCGTCGGGCTCAAGGGCGGCGTCGAGTACCTGCTGGACTACCCCTACGAGTGCGTCGAGCAGACCACCAGCCGCCTGGTGCCGCTGGTGATGCTGCGCGACCTGACCGCGGCCTTCGGGCTCGAGGGCGCCAAGCCGGCCGAGATCAACGCGCTGGCCGCCAAGCTCGTCGCCCGGCTGGAGACGCTGCAGCGCTGGAACGGCGGCTTCGCCTTCTGGCCCTCCTCGCACGAGGCCTACCCCTGGGCCAGCGCCTATGCCACCTGGGGGCTGGCCAAGGCGAAGCAGAACGGCTTCAAGGTCAGCCAGCAGGTGCTGAAGCGGGCGAAGAGCTACCTCGAGCAGGCGCTCAAGCGCGAGATCCCCAAGGACGAGCTCGAGGTGGGCTGGAACATCCGGGCCTTCCTGGTCTACACCCTGACGGAGCTCGGCGAGAAGCCCACGGCCTACCTGAACAACCTCTACGACAACCGCAAGGAGCTCGCCGTCTTCGGCAAGGCCCTGCTCCTGTCGGCCGTGGCCCGCCTGGAGCCCAGGGACGGCGAGAAGATGATCGAGACCCTGGTGGACGAGCTGGGCAACCAGATCCACCAGACCGGTCGGCTGGCCAAGGTCGAGGAGAACCTGGGCGACGGCTACGCGCCGCTGTTCCACTCCAACGTCCGCTCCACCGCGATGGTGCTCGACGCCCTGCTCGTCGCCCGGCCGGAGCACCCGCTGGTCGAGAAGCTCACGCGCTACCTGCTCGAGGTCCGCAAGGAGGGCCGCTGGGGCAACACCCAGGAGTCGGCCTACTCCCTGATCGCGCTGCAGCGCTACTACAGGGTGCGCGAGAAGCAGGTGCCCGACTTCCTGGCGAAGGTGGTGCTGGGACAGGACGTCGTGCTGCAGAAGCGCTTCAAGGGCCGCTCCCTCGCCGTGCAGGAGCACGACGTGCCGATGAAGAAGCTCGCCGGCTTCAAGGGGCCGCTCGGCTTCATCAAGCAGGGCGACGGCCGGCTCTACTACACCGCCCGGCTACGCTACGCCCGCAAGGAGCTGCCCACCGAGGGCTGGGACGAGGGCTTCTACGTCACCCGGACCTACGAGCGCGTGCCCCAGGACGGGGTGAGCTCCATGGCCTCGCTCCGCGGGGACCCGAACAAGGTCGCCAAGGGCGTCACCGAGGTCCGGGCCGGTGACCTGGTCCGCGTCACGCTGCGCATCATCGCCCCGCAGCAGATGCACTTCGTCGCGGTCGAGGACCCGCTGCCCGCGGGGCTCGAGGCGGTCAACTTCCGCCTGGTCACCGCGGCCCAGTCGCTGCGGCGCGGGGTCGACATGTTCGGCTACCGCTCGCGGCACAGCCACCGGAGCTACAGCTCGGCCTGGTACACGCCGTTCTACCACCAGGAGATCCGCGACGACCGCGTCCAGCTGTTCGCCGACTCGGTGCCGCCGGGGATCCACACCTACGTCTACCTCGCGCGGGCCACGACCATCGGCACGTTCGTCGCGCCGCCGACCCACGTGGAGGAGATGTACGAGCCGGAGGTCTTCGGCCGCACCGGCGCGCTGGACTTCGAGGTCAAGGAGTGACGAGGGAGCCTAGACATAGGGCAGTGGCGAGAGTCCGGGCGAAGCGGCCTTGGCGGCGGATCGCGCTGCTCGTTGCGCTGCCCCTGGCCGCGCTCGTTTTGGCCCTGGTGATCTGGGGCGCCGCCCAGGGGCTCCCCTCGCTCGACCCGCGGGAGGTCGAGTCGGTGCGCATCGTCGCCGCCGACGGGACGCTGCTGCGCGAGGTGCTCTCCCGCGAGGACGGGCGCAGCCGCTGGGTGCGGCTCGGGCGCATCTCGCCCCACCTGATCAACGCCACCCTCGTCAGCGAGGACCAGCGCTTCTTCCAGCACGCCGGCATCGACTGGATCGCGGTGGGCCGGGCCCTGGCGCTCGACGTCTACCACGGCCGGGTCGTCTCCGGCGGATCGACGCTGACCATGCAGCTCGCCCGGCTGCTGGACCGAGAGCGCATGCCGCGAACGCTGGTCGGCAAGCTGCGCCAGGCGGCGATCGCCCTCAAGCTGGAGCGCCGGCTGAGCAAGACCGAGATCCTCTGGCACTACCTCAACCGCGCGCCCTACGGCGGCGGCACCTTCGGCGTCGAGGCCGCCTCCCGCCGCTACCTCGACAAGCCCGCGGCCGAGCTCAGCGTGGCCGAGGCCGCGCTGCTCGCGGCCCTGCCCCGCAGCCCGAGCGGCTACAGCCCGACGCGCCACCGCGCCCGCCTGATCCGGCGTCAGCGCCACATCCTGACCCTGATGCTGGCGCGGGGGCGGATACGCCCGGATCAGTACCGCCGCGCCCTGGGCGAGCCCATCGCCTGGGACAGCGCCGCGCGGCCGTTCCGCGCGCCGCACCTCGCCCGCCGGGTGCTCGGCGACGAGCTCGCCGAGCGGGCCGCGCGCATCGAGACGACCATCGATCCCGAGCTGCAGCGCACGGCCGAGGCCGCGGTGCGCCGGACCGTGCGGCGCCTCGCCGAGCGGGGCGTGGAGAACGCCGCCGTGGTGGTGCTGGACAACGAGAGCGGCGACGTGCTGGCCTACGTCGGCTCGGCGGACTTCTTCGACGAGCGGGACAGCGGTCAGGTCGACGGGACCCTGGCCCTGCGCCAGCCCGGCTCGACGATGAAGCCCTTCACCTACGCCCTCGCCCTGGAGCAGGGCAGGACGCCGGCCTCGATCATCGCCGACCTCCCGGTCCACTTCGCCACCGACCGGGGCGACTACCACCCGCGCAACTACGACGACACGTTCCACGGGCCGGTGCGCCTGCGGGTCGCCCTGGCGAGCTCGCTCAACGTCCCCGCCGTGCGCATCGCGGAGTGGGTGGGCGTGGAGCGCCTCCTCGACCGGCTCCACGGCGGGCTGGGCCTGCGCTCGCTCGACCGGCCGGCGCGCCACTACGGCCTCGGCCTGACCCTGGGCAACGGCGAGGTGACCCTGCAGGAGCTCACCGCGGCCTACGCCGCCCTGGCCCGGGGCGGGCTCTACCTCCCCGCGCGCCTGGTCCGCCGCGTGCGGTCGGTGGACGGGCGAGCGCACGTGCCGCCCCGCGCCCCGGCGCGCCGCGTGTACAGCAAGCAGGTGGCCTACCTGGTGAGCCACATCCTCTCCGATCCGGTCGCCCGCGCCCCGGCCTTCGGCCGCGACTCGGTGCTCGACGTCGGCTTTCCCGCCGCGGTCAAGACCGGCACCTCCAAGGACTTTCGCGACAACTGGACCGTGGGCTACACGCCCCGGGTCACCGTCGGCGTCTGGGTCGGCAGCTTCGCCGGGACCAGCATGCACCGGGTGAGCGGGATCACCGGCGCCGGGCCGCTGTGGGCCGAGGTGATCACCGCGGCCAGCCGGGCCCGACCGGGCGGGCCGTTCCCGCGCCCGGGCGGCCTGGTCAGCCGGACCATCTGCCCGGTCTCCGGCGCCCTCGTCGGCCCGCACTGCGAGGGCGGGACGGAGGAGCTGTTCGTCGAGGGCACCGAGCCCCGCGAGCGCTGCGCCTGGCACCGCGAGGTGGCGCTGGATCCGCGCAACGAGCTGCTCGGCGACGGCTGCCCCGAGACGGACGTCGAGCGCCGGGTGATGACAATCTACCCGGCGCGCTACCGGGGCTGGGCCCACGCCCGCGGTCTGCCCGAGCCGCCCGGCCTGCGCTCGCCGCTGTGCCACGGCCCCGTCGCCGCGGCGCGGGTCCGCATCCGCTTCCCGGTGGAGGGCGATCGCTACTACGTCGACCCGGACCTGCGACGGACCTACCAGCGCGTGGCCCTCGAGGCCCAGGTGGAGGGCTCGCCGCCCCGCGATCTCCGCTGGCTCGTGGACGGCCGCCCCGTGGCCCGCGTGCCCTACCCCTACACCGCGCGCTGGCCCATCGCCCCGGGCCGGCACACCATCGTCGCCGAGCTGCCCGGCGGTGAGCGCAGCCGGCCGGTGACCGTCACGGTCCAGTGAGCGCGCCGCGGCTTCATCCCGGAGCGCCCGCAGGGCCCGAGGAGCGGCGCGCGGCTCCCCTCACCCTTCGTCTGCCGTTCCACCTCGCCCGGCGGGGCTTCAGCATGGCGCGCCTGCTCGCCGCCGATCCCGACCGGCCCTGGTCCGAGGGCTACGCGCTGCTCGAGCAATTCGCGCTCAGCCGGCCCGAGCGGGACTTCGCGCTGGAGCTTCTGCGGGAGAAGACCAACCACTGGCTCTACCGCTGCAACCAGCGTTGCTTCTGCGGAGACTTCGTCACCGTCGACATGTCGCCGCCGCGCGTCGCCGCCCGCCGCGCGCGGGTGATCGAGCTCAAGCAGGGCGCCCTGCTCGACACCGCCGCCGGCGGGATCCAGCTCGCCAACCACCGCCAGGCCCTGGACGAGATCGCCGAGCGGGACGGCGTGCTCGCCGCGGGCTGTCCGGTCCAGCTGCTCCTCGGAGATCCCGCCGAGGTGCTCCGGGCGCTCGGGCGCTGATCGTCGTTGCTCGCCTGGACCGTCAGGGGACCAGCCGGCAGGTCCCGCTCACGCACTTGGCCTGGGCCGACGGGATCTGGCTCGCGGTGCAGGAGGGCACGGGGCAGGTGGAGATGTTGCAGCCCGGGGTCGCGATCGCGATCGGCAGGGCCAGGCAACTGCAGCAGTCGTTGACCAGCTTGCAGTCGGCGTCGCTGCTGCAGGCGGTGCCGTCGCCGAGGAAGCAGCGCTCGGCGGCGCAGTAGGCCACGGGCGCTGCCAGGTTGAGCTTCGTCTTGCAGGCCTTGTCGGTGCAGGCCATCTTGCAGGACGACATGTTCTGCCAGGTGAGAATCGCGTTGCACTTGCAGCAGTCCTCGAACACCTTGCAGTCCTGGTCGCCGGCGCAGGTCTTGAGCGCGTCGGACTTGGGCCAGAGGTCAGCGCCCGGGGGGCCGTCGCCTGCGGCCGGCCCGTCGCCCGCGGCCGGCCCGTCCGTCGCTGGCCCGTCGGCGGCCGGCCCGTCCGCCGCGGGTCCATCGCCGGCGCCGTCGGCCGCCGGTCCGTCGAGGCCGTGGCCGTCCGGGAAGCCCAGCTCGCCCAGGCCCTGCTCGAGGGGCGGGGAGCTGTCCGCCACCGGATCAGCTTGGCCCGGGCAGCCCGCCACGAGCACCACGAAACCGATGAGCGAAACCCTCAACGCGCTGGACATGAGCCCTCCTGCGGTGCGGGCATTGTAGCACCGGGACGCGCCCCCGGGCGCGACCGCGTTCCCGACAAAGGCAATCGGATCTGTTGCGTTGGTTGGCGGCGCAGGCCGCCGCAAGCGTCCCGTTGCGCCGGCTACCCCTCGTCGATGCCGCAGAGCCGCCGGGCGGCGCGCGTCTTCTGCGCCATGTCCACCTCACGGGCGATCATGATCCGCTGGGCCTGGGGCGAGCCGGCGCCGTGCATCGACTCGGTGAGGTAGCCCACCGCCGCCGAGCCGAGGGTCAGGTTCTCGATCAGGCGCAGCACGCGCATGCGGTGCTCGGTGGGGACGCCCTCCCTGCCGCGGAGGTACTTCTCGACGTAGCGGCCGACCTCGGGCGAGCGCAGGTCCCGCTCGGAGGGCATGGTGACCATCAGCCCTCCGGCGATGTCCTGGGCCAGCCGCGCGATCTCGTAGGGCAGGCGGGTCACGTTCTGCTTGTGCACGTTGGCGAGCAGCGTGTCGACGAGCCAGGTCCCGCTCGCCGTCGGCCTCCCCTCCGAGGCGCAGGCGATGCAGCCGCAGTACAGCGTCTCGTTGAGGTGGTTCATCTCGACGATCTTGTCCCGGACGTGCGAGGCGCGCTCCGTGCCGTTGTACTCGGCGATGGTCTGCGCCGCGCCGATGAGCACGTCGCCGACCCCCACCTTGCAGGCGTAGCTCTGGCGGTGGTAGGCGGCGAAGCAGGACACCAGCTGGCCGACGTGCGCGGTCTCGCGCAGCATGAAGACCCGCTCCCGGGGGACGAGGACGTCCTCGAAGACCACCAGGGCCTCGTGGCCGCCGAAGGTCACGTTGCCCCGGTCCAGGGTGCCGCTCTCCAGTCGGCGGGTGTCGGAGGACTGCCGCCCGACGACGTAGACGATCCCCTCGGCGTCCGCCGGGACGGCGAAGGCGACGGCGTAGTCCTTGTCCTCGTCCCGCAGCGCCACGGTGGGCATCACGATGAGCTCGTGGGAGCTCAGCGCGCCGGTCTGGTGCACCTTGGCGCCGCGCACGACGATGCCGTCGGCGCGCTCCTCGACCACGCGCAGGTAGAGGTCGGGGTCGGGCTGGCGGTGCGGCGGAAGCGACCGGTCGCCCTTGGGATCGGTCATCGCGCCGTCGCAGACCAGGTCGCGCTCCTGGACCATCTCGAGGTAGCGCAGGAAGCGCCGGTGGTAGTCCGTGCCCCCCTGCCGGTCCATGTCGTGGGTCACGATGAACAGGGCGTTGAGGGCGTCCATCCCCACGCAGCGCTGAAAGCAGCAGCCGGTGTGGGCGCCGAGCATCCGGCCCATCTTGCTCTTGGTGACGAGATCGTCGGCCGAGCGGTGGATGTGGGTGAAGCGGTTGACCCGCCGCCCGCTGAGGTGCGAGGTCGCCGTCATCACCGCCGCGTGCTCCGGCTCGTGCGCCAGGGCGTAGGTCGCGGCGACGGCGCGCAGCGAGGGCCGGAGGAACGGGTGGTCCACCGGATCCGCCAGCCGCTCGCCGAAGAGGTAGACCTTGCGCCGGAGGCGGCGCAGGCTCTCCAGGTACTCCTCGGCGGTCATCATCGGCGCCTCCGCCTCCGCGTCAGCGGGACGAGCAGACCGAGGCCGAGGAGCAGGAGCGGAGCGGCGCCGGCCCGGCTCGCGCCGACGCGGCAGTCGCAGCCGCTGTCGCTGTCCTTCTGCGCCCTGTCTCCGGGGAGCGGGAGATCCGATCCGCTGTCGACCACCCCGCCGCCCGTGTCGGCCACCCCGCCGCCGGTGTCCCCGCCGCCCTCGTTGACGCCGGCGTCGGTCGGCGTCGCGTCCGGCGACGGCGTGCCCAGGTCCGGAGTGGGTGTCCCCCGGTCGGGAGTGGAAACTGTCTGGTCCGGAGTGGGTGTCCCCTGGTCCGGCGTGGGCACCGTCTGGTCCGGCGCGGGGGTCCCCTGGTCCGGCGTGGGGACCGTCTGGTCCACCGGGGGGATCCCCTGATCCGGCGTGGGGACGGCCTGGTCCGGCGACGGCGTGCCCTGGTCCGGCGCCGGGACCGCCTGGTCCGGGGACGGCCCTGCTTGATCCACGGTCTGGTCCGGGGCGAGCGTGTCCACGGTCTGGTCCGGGGCGAGCGTGTCCACCGTCTGGTCCGGGGCGAGCGTGTCCACGGTCTGGTCCGGGGCGAGCGTGTCCACCGTCTGGTCCGGCAGGGCGCTGTCCAGGGTGACGCTGCCCGGCGCGAAGACGTAGGCCGCGCCCGCGTCCGTGTAGCCGCCCCAGTCGTTGTGCCCGGCTCCGACGATCGCCCGGCCGTTGCTCAGTGCGACCGTGTATCCGAACCAGTCGGCGGCCGCGCCGTCGGCGGCGAGGAGCTTTTGCTGCTGGCTCCAGACCGTTCCACTGCGGCCGTAGACATAGACCGAGCCCGCGTTTTGGGCCTTGGTGTCCTCGAACAGCGAGCCCACGATGACCTGGTCGCCCTCCACCGCCACCGAGAAACCGAACCAGTCCAGGGCCGATCCGTCGCTCGGCGTCAGCTTCTGCTGCTCGGTCCAGCTCGTCGCGCCCTTGACAAAGACGTAGGCCGCGCCCACGTCGCCCGTGCTGCCGGCGTCGGCCTGGTAGGCGCCGGCGACCACGGTGCTCCCGCTGATCGAGACGTCGAATCCCAGGTAGTCGCCCGCCGCCGCGTCGCTCGCCGTGAGCATCTGGGTCTCGCTCCAGCTGCCGCTGCTCCCCCGATTGAAGACGTAGACCGCCCCGGAGCTCGTCGCCACGGGGTCGGCCCAGTAGGCGCCCACCGCCGCGGTGGATCCGTCCAGGCTCACCGACCAGCCGAAGCGGTCGCCCGGCGCGCCGTTGTTGGCCACGAGCTTCTGCTCCTCGCTCCAGCTCGTCCCGCTGCGCACGAAGGCGTAGACCGCGCCGGTCTCGGCCTTGGCCTTGTTGGAGCCGTCGCCGTAGGCGCCGATCACCGCGAGGTTCCCGTCGATGGCCACCGCCCAGCCGAAGTACGCGCCGGCCTTGGCGTCGCTGGCGGTGAGCTTCTGCTGCATGCTCCAGCTCGTCCCGCTACGGACAAACACGTAGGCCGAGCCCGCGCTGCCCCCGCCGTCGTCGTCCCCCGAGGAGCCGACGATGACGGTATCCCCGCTGATCGCCACGCCGCGGCCGAGCTGGTCCCCGGCGGCCCCGTCGGGGGCGGTGAGCTTGGCCTGGTGCGCCCAGCCGCCCCCGGCCTGACGGACGAAGACGTGCGCCGCGCCGGCGTTGCTGCCCGTGGCGTCGTCCAAAAACTCCCCCACCACCGCGGTGTCCCCGTCGATGGCCACGGCGATGCCCGCCGTGTTGGTGTCCGCCGGGGTCGACGAGGTGAGCTTGACCTGGCTGGTGAGCAGACCGAGCCGCAGGCTGCCCGGCTCGTCGCTGGACTGGCAGGCCCCGAGGAGGAGGCAGAGCGCCACCAGAGATGATCGATGTCCGACCGCTTTCATCCGTCTTCTCCGTTGAGGCTCCAGCATATCACGGGGTGTGGGGCCCCGGGCGTGTTGCGCCCCGGACAACAGATCCATCCGGACGCCGCGGATCTCCCCGGGAATCTGGCGGGCACGGGGCGTGCACAGCGAAGGGGCATGAATCGGCTCGGCCTCCCCGCGGTCCACCACCTCGCGCTTCTCCTTGCCCTTGCCCTTCCCCTTGCCCTGTTTGCCTCCTGTGGCGGCATCGTGTCCACCTCCGCCCCCGACAATCCCGCCGGGGGTGGAGGTGCGGCCGACGATCCCGACGGCGTCGGCGGCGGCGGGAGCTCCGGCGGGGGGAGCACGGGTCCGACCTGCGGCGAGCAGGCGTTCCAGATCTCCCGGGCGATCCCGGACATGCTGATCGTCCTCGACCGCTCCTACAGCATGTCCGAGGGCGGCAGCCCCACGCTCTGGGACATGAGCCGCACGGCGATCTATGACATCACGACGGCGATGGACCGGCAGATCTGGTTCGGGCTCTACGTCTTCCCCAGCGGCACCTCCCCCTACAACTGCAACGACTACGCCAGTGACTGCAAGGCGACGGGCAACGCGCTGGTGGCCGTCGGCGACGCGGTCTCCGGGTCGATCAAGAACGCCCTCGCCAACATGCAGGCCTGCGGCTCGGGCACGCCCACCGCTGCTGCGCTCACCATGGCCGGGCAGTACATCAAGGGCCTGCCCCAGAACGGGCACGCCCGGGCGATCCTGCTCGTCACCGACGGCGGGCCGAACTGCAACGCGAGCCTGAACCCCCAGAGCTGCGTCTGCAGCTACGGCACCCAGTGCTGGTACGCGGAAGACTGCCTCGACGACACGGCGACCAACCAGGCCCTGGACAACCTCCGCGCCGCGGGGATCAAGAGCTACATCCTCGGTCTGGGTGCGGCCCAGAGCCTGAGCAGCGTGCTCGCCAACCTGGCGCAGCACGGCGGAACGAGCGCGCCTTACGCCGCCAACGACCCCGCCTCGGTGAAGAAGGCCTTCACCGAGATCGCCAGCGGCGTCGCCTCCTGCTCCTTCGAGATCGACTGCACCAAGATCCAGGACGTGAACAAGGTCAACTTCTACTTCGACGGGAAGGTCGTCCCGCGGACCACGAGCCACCAGAGCGGCTGGGACTGGACGACCGCTTGCCAGGCGGGCTCGGGCAAGGGAACCGCGGAGTTCTTTGGCGCGGACTGCACCTCGATCAAGGGTAGCTCGGTGAAGACGGTCTCGGCCAGGTTCGGCTGCGCGACGATGATCGAGTAGCCCGGCGCTCAGCGGGAGGCCCAGTACCAGGTCTCGAGGCGGGCGCCGAAGTACTCCTCCGGGCCGGTCTCCCAGCCGCGCAGGCGAGGGTCGGCGAGCACCCGCTTGGCGGCGAAGACCAGCGGTATCTGGGGCAGGCGACGGGAGAACTCGGCGAACAGGGCGTCGCGCAGCTGGCGCCGCCGCTCGGGGTAGATCGCGTGGAGGTCGCGCTCGACCATGGCGTGGACAGCGTCCGTGTAGGCGGCGTTGCGCGCGTCGGGGGGGTAGCGGCCGCCCTTCACCGGCAGGTTCCAGTACGCCATGGGGTTCTTGTCGCGCATGCCGGCGATGACGTGCAGCACGAGCCCGCCGTGGCGGTGCGTCTTGTAGACGTCGATGGTGCTCTTCACCTTCTGGACCGAGAGCGTCACCCCGACCCGGGCCAGGTCTTCCACCACTCGGGAGGCGATCTGTTGATCGACGGAGGTGCCCCGGGTGAAGAGCGGCAGGCGCAACCCCCTGGCGCCGAGCACGGCGCGGGCCTTGTCCGGGTCGTGGCGGGTCACCTCCGTGCCCGGCGGCGGCGCCCCCGGGACCGGCACGTGAGCCACGGCGCCGGCCTCGCCGTAGACCTCCCGCGCCAGGCGCTCGCGGTCGATGGCCCGCAGGATCGCCCGGCGCACCTCGAGCTGCTTGAGCTCCGGGTGGTTGAGGTCGGGGCTGAGGAAGATGAAGAAGTTGGAGGGGACGATGTGCACGGCGTCAGGGCGCTCGGCGCGCAGCGCCACCGCATCCTCCATGGTCACGCCGTTGGGGAGCGTGATGTCCACCTCGCCGCGGCGGAAGGCCTCGAACAGCGCCTTGCGCGACGGGTACCGCCGCTCCTCGATGCGCCGGATACTGGGCGGCGGCCCGATGAAGTGGGGGTTCGCCTCGGCGACCGCGCGCTTGCCCGCCTCGAAGCGCACGATGTGGTAGGGCCCGACGCTGGGGATCGGCCGGGCGCGCAGGCGCTTCCGCGCCTTCTCGTAGCCGACGGTGTCGTCGCGTTTCTTGGTGATGTACCGGCCCAGCACGTGGCTGGGCCAGATGCTCGGCGCCTCCAGCGACTGGGCCAGCGTGGCCTTCCAGCTGATGACCATCGTCCTCTCGTCGAGACGGCGGAAGGAGCGGATGTGCTCGTTGAGGTAGGCCCGCCGCGGCAGCAGCAGGTCGTCCACGGTGAGCGGTCGGCCGTCGGACCAGCGCGCTCCCCGTCGCAGGCGCCACGAGACCTCCAGCCCGCCACCAGAGAGGAAGCGCATCGCCCGGTTCGTCACCCCGGGGAGCCGTTCGACGAGCAGCGGGTGCTCGTCGCCCTCGCGGTCCTTGTAGGCGAGCGGCCAGTACGCCCCCTCGTGGGCCACCAGCGCCAGGATGCTCCGGAAGCTCGTGTTGGAGCCGATGCGGACCACGTCCCGGGCAGAGGGGCGGCGAGGCATCTCTGGCAGCGGCGCGGGCCGGTCCGTCGGCGGCGGCTGCCTCGAGGGGAGGACCGCCCAGACGAAGACCGCCGTCACCAGCGGCAGCGCGACCCGCAGCGCCCGGTCGGCGGCGAGCGCGGCGCGCTCACGGCCGCGCCGGTTGAGGTTGTAGGTCACGACGATCCCGACCAGCACGATGGAGCTGAACACGTATCCCGTGAGGAAGAGCAGGTCGGCGAGCGTCAGGTAGGCCACCGCGGGCAACGAGTCCGAGATCGTGAACTGAAACGCGAAGCACGAGAGCAGGGCGGTGACGCCGATGGCCGAGCGGGCGTCGATGAGGTCGGGGTGGAGGAAGAGGGCGAGGAAGGCCATCAGCCCGACGATGCAGAGCGGCAGGAACAGCTTGAGCACCGTGGTCAGGATCGGGCGCTTGAGGGTGACCTGGAACCCGACCCGGTTGACCACCGAGGCCCGGCCCTCGTTGTCCACGCTGCCCAGGTCGGACGAGTAGATCGCTCGCTCGACGACCGGGCGGAACTCGGGGCGGTAGTGCCAGTCCGTGATGCTGAAGCCGGGGGCCATGTCGCTCGAGGCGAGGTCCGGGACGATGCGGCCAAAGCGCGCCGGGAGCTCGAACGTCACGGCCAGGGTCTGCTCGTCGAGAGGGAACTTGCTGACAGGGAAGTTGCCGCGCAGGGTCCCTCGCACGCGCCACCGCTCGGAGCGCCAGTCGCCGTCGCGCTCGCTGCCCAGCGGCTCGCGGTTGATCTCCGCGCTGTTGGCGATGCGCAGGTGCCCGGTGTCGAACGTCCCGCGCCACTTGGCCCAGCACTCCAGGTCGACGTCGAACAGGCCGTCCTTGAGGTTCAGCCTCGTCACGTCGTGGAGGTAGACGCCGACGTAGATCTGCTTCGTCGGGCGGGATGTCACGGCGGCGGCGACGCCCGGCAGGAGCAGCGAGACCACGACGAGCAAACGGACCATGGCCGATGATACCCGTCCATGGGCTCCTCGGGGAACCCCTCGATGCTGGCGGCGCACGCCGCGGGAGGGTTGAGGCGCGCTTCAGTTGACGTTGAGCTGGACCGTGTACGTGCCGCCCATCGTCCCGCCGGCGCTGCCGTCGCAGAACGGCGTGGCCGTGACGGTGTGCGGCCCGCTCGCCGGGCTCCACGCGGCGTAGTCCCCGTTCGTGTCCCCCTCCAGCGAGAACGGCGCGGTGTTCTCCACCCGGTAGGACGGGTTGCTGTCGAGGCCGAAGCGGACGCTCCCCGGAAGGCCGCTGACCTCGGCGCGGATGTTGATGCCGCCAGCGGGGACGCTGATCGTCGCGGGGCTGGTGAGCGGCCCGATGTCCGTGTCGGTCGCCGCGTCGACCAGGACCAGCGCGGTCACGGCGCCGGGGACCGCGGGGGGAGGCCCGGAGACCTGGCCCGCCGAGAGCTGGGCGATCTCCGTCGCGCCGAGGGCGCGATCGTAGAGGCGAAAGTCGCGCAGCGCGCCGTGGAAGAGGTGCGTGGGCGCGCCGCTGTCCCAGTCGGAGCCGATGTAGATCGGCCCGCTGTCCATCAGCGTGGTGCCGCTGCCGCTCTGGACGAGGGCGCCGTCGAGGTAGAGGCGCTTCGTGCTGCCATCCCAGGTCGCGGCCACGTGCCACCAGCGGTCGATGGAGACCGCGTCCGCCGAGGTGATGGTCGGGTAGCTGCTTCCGGTGGTGGTCTCGTAGTAGAAGCGGTCGGCGCAGCCGGTGGCCTGGCGCAGGCTGAGGTGCCAGCTGTTGGCGACGCCCGTGCCGTAGAGCTTGGAGGCCATCACCTGGAACAGGCCCATGCTGCTCGGCTTGGCCCAGATTGCCACGGTGAAGCCGGCCGTGGTCTGGAAACGGGCCTCGGGGTCGATCTCGACGTACTGGCTCCCGGAGAACTGGTAGGCCCCGCCCGAAAGCACGGGGCAGCTGCTGCAGTGCGCGGTCGCGCCGCCCCCGGCGACGTCAGCGACGCCGTCCGACGGGTTGTCGGTCATCGGCAACGAGACCAGCAGGCCGCTCGTCGGCCCGCCGGTGTCGGTCGACGGCGCGTCGAGTGGGCTGGCTGCGTCGGGGCTCGCGTCGGGTGGGCCGGCGTCGGCCGCGTCGGGCGGGCTCGCGTCGGCCGCGTCGGGTGGCCGGGCGTCGGCCGCGTCGGGCGCGGTCCCACCCGAGTCCACGGCGAGGTCCGAGTCGGGCCTCGCGTCACCGGGAGTCTGGCTCGCGTCCGATGGCCCGGGCGCTCTGAATCCGAGGCGCAGGCACCCCCCGCACAGGACGAACAGCAGCCCCACCGCGAGACACCCTGTGGAGCTGCACCGCATCAAGTTACGGTAGCGCCTCTCCCCGTCGGCCACAAGCGGCGGCGGGAGGACCATGTCAACGGGGGGCAGGGGGCGGCGAGGTGGGCATGCAGGCCGAGGTGGGCGCGCCGGGTGGAGCCCAGCAGCGTCCGTGGAGCTGCACGCCGTTGTCATGGAAGCTGCACTCGCTGCCGGCGGCCTTGCCGTCGCACGCCCTGACCGCTGCCGGCGGCGGGCCCGGCGGCCCCTGGCCCGGTTTACCGGGAAGGCCGCCAGGTGGCCCCGAGAGGAAGCCCGGCGGGGGTGATGGCGGAGCCGGAGTCTCCGGGACAGCGGGGGGACCCCTGAGCAGGGCGCTCGCGCCCCAGCCCAGGAGCGGCAGCAACACGACCGCCGCTCCGAGCAGGAACCAGGTCCGCGGCCGTACGGTCGCCGGGGTGGTCTCCGTCCGTTGCTGTGAGCCAGCCGGAGCCGCCGCGGCTTCGGACGACGCGCGTCTGTCGATCTTCGCCGGTCGCGGATCCCGGGGCGACAGAGTCGGCGCGTTGCTCTCCATCACCACGAGCGCGGCTCCATCCGGCGGCAACGTCGGTCCGGCATCGACCGCGGGGCGCAACGCGTCGGACGGTAGCGTTGGCGAGTCCCCGAGGTGCTCCTCCACCGCCGCCCGAACCTCCGAGGACTCCACGGCGCGCGCGAGCTCGCGGACGAACCCCAGCACGTCGTCGAAGCGCGCGCCGGGGTCCCGGGCCATCCCCCGCGCCACGACGGAGGAGACGGCCGGCGCCAGGTCGTGGACCCGCGTCTCCAGCGGCGCCGGCGAGCTGTTCACCACGCGGAACAGCACCTGCAGCGGCGGCCCGGGCTCGAAGGCCGGCTGGCCGCAGAGCATCTCGTAGACGATGGCCGCCAGCGCGTACTGGTCGGTCGCCGCGCCGGTCTCGGCCACGTTCGCTTGCTCGGGGGACATGTACTGCGGCGTGCCGAACACAGCCCCCTTCGCGGTGAGCGCCGTGTCCGCCGAGGTCAGCTTCGAGATGCCGAAGTCCAGCAGCACGCCGTGGGGCCTGTCCTTGCCCGGCACGGCGCAAAGGAAGATGTTCTCGGGCTTGAGATCGCGGTGCACGACCCCCGCGCGGTGCGCGGCGTGGAGCGCCGAGGCGATCTGCCCGGCCAGGTCCACCGTCTGCTCGAGGTCGAGCGGCCCGCGGCCGAGCCGGTCCCGCAGGCTCTCGCCGCGCAGCAGCTCCATCACGAGAAACGGCGCGCCGTCCGGGAGCGCGTTGAAGTCCAGCACCTTGACGATGTGGGGGTGCCCGAGCTGGGAAGCGATCTCGGCCTCGCGGCGGAAGCGACGAACATCCTCCGAGGAGGCCTCGCCCACCCCGTGCAGCACCTTCACCGCCACCGCCGCCGAGAGGCGCAGGTGGCGCGCCTCCCAGACGGTGCCCATGCCGCCCCGGGTCAGCTCGCGTACGAGCTGATACGTCCCGGCCAGGGTCGCCCCCGCCTGCAGGTGATGCTCGCCGGATGGTCTGTCGTCGTTCGGCACGCTGCAGCCCTCGGGCTCGGAGCTCGGGCAGCAGTATAACACCAGGAAGCGGGCGGGCCGCCACTGGCTCGCGGCGGGCATCCATACTACCATTCGGTCACTCCATGCGGGCCCTTCGACCGACTCGTTTTCTCGTCGTGCTCCTCGCCTGCGGGGGCTGCGTGCGCGCTGGATTTGCGCCGTATGGCGGGGCGGGCGACGGCGCCGGGCCGGACCTGTCCGCGGGTGACAAGGGTCTGGCCGGCGACCTGGCGGACGCCCTGGTCGTCGGCGACATGCTCCGCGACACGGGGCCCGCCGGGGGCACGGCGGCCTTCGTGCTCTTCGGCGTCGACGGCCGGCGGATGGTCACCTTCGACCGGGGCGAGACCTGGGCCGTGGACCAGGCGGACGTCCCACAGACCGGCGACCAGGAGCGCTGGCTGATGGGCGGGGCCTTCAGCCCGACGCGGGTCGTGCTGGTGGGTGGCCCGTGGAACGATCCGGGGGGGTACGTGCTCCACTCGCAGGACGGGGCGAGCTGGGCCGAGGCGAAGATCACCGGGAGCCAGGGGCCGCTGGACGTCGCCTACGGCAACGGGCGGTTCGTCACCGTCAACAACGTCGGGGACACCTGCGTCTCAACCGACGGCACGAGCTGGACGCAGTGTCAGTCGACCTCGCTCGAGTCGGGACGCGGGATCTGCTTCGGGCAGGGCAAGTTCTTCGCGGCGGGGGACAGCGGCCGGATCAGTGTTAGCACCGACGGCCTGAGCTGGCAGGGCACCGAGCTCGGCGGGGAGAACCTCAGCGCGGTGGCCTGCGGCAGCAGTAGCTTCGTCGCCGTCTCCAGCGACCGGCGGGTGACCACCGTCGACGGGACCACCGCGGCCAAGGACGAGATCGGCGTGAACATGGGCTGCTGCCCGGCGGTGGCCTTCGGGGCGGGGCTGTTCGTGGACGGCGGGTGCAACACCAGCTTGAACGGGAAGGACTGGTCGCCCCCCGCCGCTCCCTGCTCGCTCAAGGCGCTGGCCTACGGGGACGGCGTGTTCCTGGCCATCGACGCGGCCCAGGGCGTGCGGCGCAGCCCCGACGGCAAGAGCTGGACCTCGCTGGGCCAGATCCCCGCCGGGCCGGCCCTGTACCACGTGAGCTTCGTGCGCTTCCCCTGAGCGGGAGGCGCTACGAGATCGAGCAGATCCCCTTGGCCGGGTCGCAGTAGCCGCTGCAGCACTCGATGGAGAGCACGCAGGAGCCGCCGAGGGGCACGCAGTCGTAGGCGTTCTTCTCGCACTTGCCGTCGACGCAGAGGCCGTCGCAGCAGTCGAGGTCCGCGGTGCAGGCGCCGCCGAGGGGCACGCAGGACGTGCCGCACGTCAGAACACCGCTCGCGTTGGGCGTGCAGTAGCCGCTGCAGCACTGGTCGGCGAAGGCGCAGGTCTGGCCGTCGGGGAGGCAGAGGTTCCAGACCGGCAGGTCCGGCGTCGGCCCGGCGTCGTAGAGCGGCGTCCCGGCGTCGGACAGCGGGATCACGCCGGCGTCGGGGGGCGTGGGCGCCGGCGCGGTGCCCGGCGCGTAGCAGCGGGTGATGCCGAGGACCGTGGGGAGGCAGAGCTGGGTCCCGCCGGTGGGGCCCGAGGGGCAGCAGTTGGCGGCCTGGCCGAGCCAGCAGACCTCGCCGGTGGCCATGCAGCCGCCGGGCTTGACGCAGCGCTTGGCCGTGGTGCCGGGGTAGGTCTGGCACAGGGCGGAGCAGCAGTCGGCGCTGGTCAGGCAGATCTCGCCGATCGGGCGGCAGCCCGAGACGAAGTGGCAGATCGGCACGCCGGTGCCCGGGTCGGCGCAGAGGCCGGAGCAGCACTCGAAGTTGCCGGTGCAGGGCTCGCCGGCGGTCTGGCACTCGGCCATCTCGGGGCAGAGCCCGTTGTCGCAGACCCCGCTGCAGCAGTCGGAGGGCGCCGAGCAGAGCTCGCCGCCGCCCTTGCAGGCCGAGACCACGATGCAGCGCATCACGCCGCTGACCGACTCGCAGTTGCCCGAGCAGCAGG
>Ga0316576_10000021_pt1 | contig 44627 bp, 46 predicted proteins | sample S0NA_FD_203075 | JGI IMG/M metagenome (GOLD analysis project Ga0316576, IMG submission 203075) | Rhizosphere microbial communities from salt marsh grasses in Alabama, United States - S0-2_050615r3r5 | ecosystem: Host-associated > Plants > Roots > Rhizosphere | place: USA: Alabama | collected...
CAAGCCACGCTAGGATTCGCCGCGAGAGGTGTTCTCCTCCTCCATCCTGCCCCTCGGCTTCGCTCCCGTGAGGTCGAGGGGCATATACTGCGAATCGAGATGACCAGCGAACGTGACCTTGCAGCGGCGGTGCGAGACGCAGCGAAGCAGCGTCTTGAGAACGGGGAGATTCGACCGACGCTGCGTGATGGCTTGGCAGCACAAGCACTCTTGGACCGCCGTGAGGAGAAGCAACGTGACAGGAACTTCATGCTCTCACTGGCTCGACTGACCAGTGGCAGTTCACACGAAGTCCCGGCGCACATCATCGAAGGCTCGGCGAAGACCGTCACCCCGGCCATCGACGCAGGCGAAGGCGAGAGCGAGGACTCCTAGCACGCTCATCGCTTCGTCCTTCAACGACGACCTCGCAAGAGGTCGCTATGACGTGCCCTTCTGGGCGAAGCGATTCCTTGGCATCACGCTGCACCCCGGACAGGAGCGCCTGATGCAGGCGTACATCACGCGCGACAAGACGCGCTGGCGTCATGCCTATCTCACCATCGCCCTCAGTGCAGGGAACCGTGCTGGCAAGACGCTGGCCCTCGCCGTACTCATCCTTCACAGCCTCTTCTACAAGATGGGCTATCGCCCGCCGGGTGACGACGACCGTGAGGTCAAGCGCTGGCTGACCGCCAGATACGAGTGGTACCACTTCGGCATCCAGCAGGAGGTCGGTGAACTCGTCTACTACGAGATAGCGCGCCTGCACGATGGCACGCACGAGGCGCAGAAGGATGGGTGCCCGCTGACCGACGAACTCGGCCCTGACTGGCTGACGCTCGACAAGAAGTGGCGTGGCGAGTACCGCTGGGTCGTCATCAACGAGGTCTTCGGTGGCGCGGAACTGCACTTCCGTACGACCAGCGAGCGAGCCTTGGGGTCACTCGGCAAGGACATGGCCGGTCTCTCCTTCGACGAGTGCGGCTTCGAACCGAATCTCACCTTCATCGTCAACGAGGTCATGCACCTTCGCCGTCTCAGCACGGGCGGGCAACTCTACTTGGTATCGACCCCGTCCGAGGGCTTCACGCAGTTCAGTGACGAATGGAAGAAGGGTGACCCGGACGACCCGCAGCGGTCTTCGACGCACTACTCCCTGCGCATGAGTACGCGCGACAACGTCGGCTTCGGTATCGACGAAGACATCTTCGACAAACTCATCGAGGGTATGCCCGACCACCTCATCCCGCAGAACATCGACGGCCACTTCATCGAGGGCCGCAGTGCCTTCTTCGACGGGACGGCGGTCGACGAGATGTTCGTCGATTCACTGAGTGAATCCTACGAATCGCAGCCGAACCACGAGTACGTGCAAGGCGTGGACCCCGCCATCAAGAACGATGGGACGTGGGGCATCGTGCTTGACATCACCGACCGTGACTCCATCGTCGGGGTCAATGTCCTTCGACACAAGGGCAAGCAGAAACTCACGAAGTTGGCCGAGAACATCAAGGCGCAGCACGACGCCTATGACACGAAGCACAGCGAGTGCCACACGGCCATCGACTCCACCGGATTCGGCGGCTCGGTGTTCAGAGACCTTCTCTCTGACATCAAGCCCCTCCGGGCCGTCGAGTTCGGTGGGACCAAGGCGAAGAAGATTCGCCTGCTCACGGACCTGAAAGGCTTCATCGAACAGGGGAGGCTCAAGTTCCCACGCTCAGGTCCGTGGCTCGACCTTCGCCGCCAACTTCTGGGCTACCGCTTGGAAGACCGGAAGTTGGAGACCGATGCCGTGATGGCGCTCGCGGTCGCCATCCGACAGGTGACGCTCAGTCCGAAGGGTGGGCGTGAGACCATCTTCGACTATTTCCATGAGGGCACGCCGGAGTTCAAGCGTGAGCGTAAACTGTCACCGAGTTGGGAGCGCTTGCTCTCACGCGGGAACGGAGTCAAGATACTGGGGTCTTGATGTCACAGTAGGGAGTTCAGGTGGCCGCTGACCCTGTCGTACTCGACATCCGTCGGGCAACCCAGTACGCCGAGATAACCGAAGACCCCTACTCGCAGAATCTCCTGTGGGAGATTCAGAAGCGGAAGACCGCACGCGACGACGAGATGTCGCGCTTCGCCACCAACTGCGACCGCTGGGACAACCTCTACTACCCCAACCGCATGCTCAGGCGTGGCGGTGCCTCGCACTGGGCTGACGACGAATCGGCTCGCATCGACGGTCGCAGCCACATCTCCCTCAACGCCTACCCCACGTACGTGGACGTGCCCGCAGCCCTTCAGGCCGTGGTCCCGGTGGAGAACATCAAGCCGCTCGGCAACGACGACCCCTCACGAAGGATGGCGTCCGAGATGGAGCGGACGTACTTCGCGTGGAAGGAAGAGACGCTCTACGAGCGCAAGGTGCACCAAGCCTGTGTGACCAAGGCCCTCTACGGACGCACCGCAGCCAAGGTCTTCTGGAACGAGGCCGAAGACCGGCCCGACGTGAACATCATCGACCAGCCCCGGAACCTCTGGCTGGGATGGTCTTCGACCAACTACATGAAGTTGGACTGGGGCCTTTACGTCTACCGCATCACTCCCGAGACGGCCATCGAGGAGTTCGGCGTACACGTCGAGGCATCCAAGGATGCCAAGTCCGAGGGCCTCTACCCCATCGTCCGCAGGCTGACGCACGACGTGGCGAGTACGCAGGAGCGCACGACGCGTGACTGGCTGCACGACCACGACTTCATGGTCGAGGTCTATGACTACTGGTACCGCCGCCCGAAGGAGGGCGAGTCCATCGAGGTGGGCGAGCGCACGGAGATGGAGACGCGCAACGCCATCTTCGTCGGCAACGTCATGGTCAAGGACGAGGCCCACGCTGAGTACAGCGGGGCCATCCCCTACATCCCGCTCTTCAACTCCTACATCCCCGGCGTACCCGATGGCCGCAGCGAGTTCTACGACATCGAGCAACTCATCGCCGAGAAGGACGAGCGCCTGTCCGACGCCAGCCAGATGCTGAAGCGAGCCATCGAGGGCCAGTACTGGCAGTTGGTCGGACCGGAGGCACCGGACACCGTGCCCAAGGGCCTTGAGCGGCTGAAGCCCAACAAGGTGCATGGACCCGGCCCCGGCAACCGCCTCGAATCCATCGAGCCGTGGATGCCGACCTTCCAGTTGGAGGAGTTCCTTGGCAGGCTCGACCGTGAGTTGGTGGATGTCTCCGGGCTGAACGACCTCCTCAGAGGTCTGGCCCCGTCGTCAGTGATGTCAAGCAGCAAGGCCATCACCGCACTCGTGGCGAACTACGAGGCGCGAATCTCGATGAAGCGCCAACTGCTCTACGAGTGGCGCGAAGCCATCTGGGAGATGGTGCAGGAGATATGGTCGAACAAGAACTCCGTGCTTCGCCCCATCTTCGAGGCGACCGGACCGCTTGAGACCACCGACCCGAACATCACCCCACGCGACGAGTTGGAGACGGCCACCATGGCTGCCAACAACGTGAACGCGAAACTCTGGAGCCAGAAGCGCGGCATGGACCGCGTCGGCGTGGACGACCCCGAGGGCGAGGCGGACGCCATCCGCACGGAGCGGACCGACGCGTCGATGAACCCGGCGGACGTGCTGACCATGGTCTCACTCATGTCGGCCATGCAGCAGTTGCAGATAACCGCGCAGCAAGTCCAGCAGCAGATGGGCGGACCGCAGGGTCAGGGCATGGGCGGACCGCAGGGTCCGACCCCCGACCAAGCGATGGCTGCACGCATGCAGCAGGCCGGTGGTGCCGAGGGCACGCCGATGCTGAACGGAGAAGAGGAGCAGATTGCTGGCACGCCGGGCGGACCCGGCGGCGAACTCCCGCCTGCCACGGCTGGTCAGAACTTCCTCGCACAGCAGGCCATCACACCGGAGGGCGCGAATCCGCGACTGCTCTTGCAGCAGCCCATCCAGCCAGAGCAGGAGGCTTAGTCCGTGGCACGAACCGGGCGGTTCGGCTCACTTCCTCGTCGCGCCCCAGACCTGACTTCGCAAATCGTGGCGATGGCCCGCGAGTTCGAAGCGCAGCGTGAGCGCAACCTCATGGAGGCGTGGTACTCGGGAGGCACCTTCGAGGGCAAGAAGGTGACCGACCAGATGGTGCTGAACTTCTGGACGAAGCGCATGAAGGAGGTGTCGAAGGACGACCCTCTGTACGAGTACTACAAGAACGTCAAACTCCACTACACCTTCGACATCGCCGAGTCGAAGATGGAGTTGAAGTACCTCCAGAAGAAGATTTCCGAGGGCCAGATGGCGGCGTTCTACCGCCGCTGGGCTGGCAAAGTGCCACGAAGGTCCGAGGTCTACCGTGAGTTGATGAAGCAGGCGGCGCGATTCGTCGACGCTGCACGCTCCTCCGGCTCCGGTGGCTCTTCGGGTAACAGTGCTGCCGCCTACGCACGCGCGGACCGCCAACTCTACGAGCAGTACCAGCGCCCACTCGACATGATGTCGGCCTACGTCACGGCCTACCTCCGTGAGTACGACTACCTCCGTGGCGCAGCGGGTGATGTCGGGCAGCCGGGTGACAAGGGCGAGCATCTCGATGACCTGAACATCGACCTCGCCGAAGGCGAGAACGACAGCCAAGCGCTGCTCTTCCTCATGGACGCGCTGACCGAAGACCCGAAGTGGAACAAGCGATTCAAGTCCTTCATGCGTCGCTACGACCCCGACTTCGATGGGACCATCGACCAGCAGTCGTTCGCTCGCATGCACAACATCGCGCTCAAGGGTGTCGAGAAGCGCATCCGTCTGGCGAACAAGTACAAGGTCAGCACGACCACGCTGAAGGAACAGCGTGTCAGCATCAAGCGACAGGTCGCGCGCATCAGGCTCCTCGACGAGGAGCAGATGTACGTTCAAGCCCGTGCCGAGTTCGAGGCTGCCATCAGTGACCCGAACGCTCCCTTCACCGACATCGCCGAGGCGTACGGCGCGTACGCCAAGACCCTACGTGAAATCGGGCAGCGGGTTCGTAGCACTCCCGGCCAGCGCTACTCCCCGATGCTCGGTGCCATCAACGGCGAACTCCGTGCCATCACCGGTGAGAACGAGATGGGTTCGGGCAAGACCGTCGGCGAGGGTGGCTCAGGCTTGGGGTCGCGCGGTGACACCACGTCCGAAGGCTCCGAGACGATGTCGCAGAACGCGCAGGCCGCAGCCTTCAACAAACTCCTCGATGGAATCGAGTCGGGCGAGTACGGCATCCAGTACCTCGACACCCCGCAGGAGAGCGGGGCCGGGGCGGAGTTGTTCGGCGCTCGCACGTGGCGGCTGGTCCCGAAGGCCAACCCCGAATCCGTGCTGGGCCAGAACTACGTCGCCATCACGACGAGAGTCAACGCCTACGAGCGCACGCGGTCGGTAGCCCCGACCGACGAGTCGAGCGCCAAGAGCAAGTTCCGTGGCGTGGAGCGTGTGCAGGCCGACACGGTGGCGGGCATGGACATCCCGCAGTTCCTCACGACCGTGCCGGTCTACGCCAACGCGCCGCAGATGATAAACGTGGAGGGGGCCGAGGTCATCGGCCTCGACCCTCGTACCGGCGTCTCGACCGGCGGTGACATCTCGCCCGTGCGCGACAACTACATCGGTCAGGTCGCGCTCGATGAGAACGGGCAGCCGGTGCTGTGGGGCATCGTCAACGAGCAGGGCCAGATGAAGTGGATTGCCGCGAAGCAGGCCAACCCCTTCGTCGGGCGCAAGGTCATCAACTCGGCCATGAACTCCGACGGCACGCAGTGGAACATCACGGCCAACACCACCGCCCTCGACACACAGCCGAAGGCGACTGGCAAGACGACCATCACCTACTGGAATCCGCTTGAGGTCATCGACAACACCGTCATCCCCGGCATGACGGTGCCGGGTACCGGCGGTGACCTGTCGCAGGGTTCCGCGTGGACGACGAGCAATCCCATCACGGCGTGGTACTCGCAGGATGAAATCCAGCGGAGCCGCCTGAACGAAATCACGGACGAGGGCATCTTCGAGTCACTCATGCTCGACCCCACGTTCGCTCGCTCGACCGAGGAAGAGCAGCAGCAGATACTGGCCGAGGCACAGGAAGACATCCGCCGCATGCGCACGGCGAAGACGCGCGAAGACATGTACCGCTTGCAGGCAGAGGCCAAGGCAAGGCAGTACGGTGAGGTCAACCGCTGGGCTTCGGCACAGTACGAGCGTGACATGAACGGTGGCCCTGACCCGGATGCGACCGAGCCGCCCCCGGACCGCCCGACCTTGGAGCCACTGGACCCCGACCTCACCTATCAGAACGAAGACCGAGTCGGTGCCAACCGCCGTGCCCTGATGACCGGGAACGGCCCGCAGCCGGAGCCGGGTCCAGCGCCGGAGGTCTACCCTGAAGACACCGACATCACGCCGATGGGAGACCGCCAGTTGGAGTTCGCACAGCAGGCGATGCTCGAAGCCAAGGCACGCGTCATGTCCTACATGCAGCCCTTCCTCGCACCAGCACAGCAGGACGAGGCTTCGAAGCACAACATCGTGACGCCGAACGTCTCGATTCCCAACGCGAGTCCGTCGCCCGAGCCGACGAACAACCGCTCCATCCTCATGTCTGGTGGCCCGAAGCCGCTGTCGCCTAGCCCGTCGCCGCGAATCCAGCCCGACCGGCCTAAGCCTGAGCCGGAGGAGAAGACTCCACCACCGGAGCCGTACAAGCCTGACCCCAACGTCAGCATCAAGCAGGACATCAAGAACCGACCGCCCGGCACGAAGGGTAGTCCGTACGCCGGGCCGGTCGCACCGGAGAACGTCGAGAAGCCCAAGATTGACATCACCAAGCCGTGGTGGATGTAACCGATGGGAATGTTCGACGGTTCGGGATTCACCCGGACTGAGCCTTTCGGGTTCAACATCACGGACCCTGTCGCATCGAAGGGTGCGATGTCGCCCCTGCCTTGGGGTAACTCCGTCACGGCGTCGCCGACCAGCAGGCCACGGTCATCGACCCGCTTCTACACCGGCAGTTCCCAAGCATCGACCGGCCCAGCCGGTCTGCCGGAAGATGTCAGCGAGGGCATCGGGCGCACGAACGTCAACCTCTTCGGCGGTCTGCGCCAGCCATTCGAGGAGCAGCCTGACTGGCGCACGGAGCGGCCAGACATCCGTGCCGCGACCGAGGCGGTGCAGGGTGTCATCGGCCCGGAGTGGGGGCCGGTCCGCACCATCGGTGAGGCGCTCGCCAACGGAGTCAACTTCCTCTCCGACCTGACCGGCGCGGTGCCCATGCCCAACTGGGAGTCGTATGCCAAGCAGCAGTTGAAGGACATCTACGCACGCACCGACGACGGCGAGTTCCGCGACGAGGTCGAGGGTCTCTACAACCAGATGACGAATGACCCGCACTTCGCAGCCGAGCGCTTCAACGACTTCTTCACGCAGTACCAGTTCGAAATCTCTCGCGCCCTTGAAATCGACCCGCTCACCACGCCGTTGGCGAAGACGGCTACGAGCCTTCAGGACCGGTTGTTCCAAGGCTTGCAGACAATCGGGCTTCCTGCCAACTACGTCGAGCGGCTGTACGTCGAACACGGCATGCCGACCCGCTGGTTCGGCGAAGACATCCTTGGCATCGAGGGATTCGCCGAGGGCACGGTCTTCGGCGCAGAGCGCAACCTCGATGAGGAAGTCCTGAGTGTGTCGAAGGAGTCACTGCCCGACCACATCAGAGGCATCCGTGAGCGCTACGAGCGAGGAGAAATCACCCGCGATGAGTTGAACTCACTCCTCGTCATCGAGGGCGTGGGCTACTCGAACGACGGCGGGCACAGCATGTTGCTGAACATGTTCCTCGACCCGGCCAACCTCTCGATGGGCATGGGTCTCATCGCAGGCGTCGGCGCGAAGGCCGGTCGCACCGGAGCCGTAGCGATAAGCCGCTTGCTCGCACGGGAACTCGGACCAGACATCTTCGAAGAGGTGGTGCGAAAGACCGAGCAGGAGTTCATCAAGAACTTCACCAAGCGAGGCAGGCCACCGACCCCGGCGGAGGTGAAGAACGCTGGCCTCGACGCGGTCGAGCGTGCGCGCATCATCCAGCGCGACTACCCAGACATCGCGGAGCGAGCCATCGCTGAACTCCCGGCACGCCAGCGTGCGATGTACAAGATGGGGCCGACCATCCGCCACTCGGCCATGATTGCCAAGAACATCCTCGACCCCGTCGACGCGCTCCTGAATCGCGGTGCGCACACCGATGTCATCGCTGCCTACAGCGCAGCCCAGTCGGTCGAAGGCATCACGTTCTCCTACGGCATCGAGAACACCAACGCCTTGCGCTCACTCTTCGAAGCCACTGGGAACGGGGAGTTCTTCAGCACACTCCTTGGCCGGGCCGGTGCCAACATCGAGGCGGCGCTCCACCGCGAGACCACCATCCGCAGCGCCATCACGAACGGTGCTGCACCGCCAGCGCACTACAACCCCAACGACGCCTTCAAGGCCATGAGCGAGGCTGGCACCTCGCGCCTCGCCATCGAGGCCGAGGGGCTGATGGACCGCGTGATGACGCAGTTCCTGCCGAGTGGCAAGGTCGGTGCCAAGGCGCGTGAGGAGGTCATGGAAACGGTCCGTGCCGTATCACGTGCACGGCTCATCAAGTTGCTTGGCGCAGACCACGCTGACGAAATCACCCGCTTCATCAAGAAGGCGGACGAGAAGGCGCTGGCTCAGGTCGAACACATCTACTTCATGGACTTGATTGAGCAGACGGCCAAGGCGAAGAAGGCCACGCTCAAGTCCATCGACGAGGAACTCGCCAAGGCTCAGGCGAAACTCGCCACGGTCACCGGCAAGAAGTCGGTCAAGCGTTGGGAGAACCGCATCAAGAAACTGCAAGCCCAGCGCGAGCAGGCCACGCGGTACACCCTCATCGGCCCACGCGAACTCACGAACCGGCGGGCGAAGACGCTGCTGTCCCAGATTCGCAAGAAGGATGTGACGGCAGTGCGGTCAAGCCTCGACCGCTTCGACAAGGTCTACGACAACTTCTCCGGGCGCGGCCTCTCCGACACGGAGTTGCTCCAAGAGATGGAGTTGTGGCTCGTCGATGTCATCGACTCCGGGGCACTGGTCAGCGAAATCGACCCCTCCAAGTTGACCGCACCGATGCGGAAGATTATCAACGACGAGAAGGGCTTCTCCTCACGATTGCATGGTGGCGACAAGGACGCCGGGTACACCATCGGCATGTCACCGGAGGAGAGCCAGTTGTGGCGTGCTTCGTACAACACGAAGGGCGAACTCACCGCCATCAACCCGTGGGTCGACCACCTCACCGAATCGGCTGCCGACTGGACTGCCGGTCGCTTCTCGCAGGCGCGCGTGTATCTGCTCCGTCCTATCCGTGGTCAGAAGTTGCTCGAAGAGGCGCGGCGGAACTTCCACCGCATCGCCAGTGATGCTGGCCTGTCGCGCATGGAGGGGCAGGCACTCTTCTCCGCCATCCGTGGTGAGGCCAACCGCATCGGCGTGATGCCAAGAGGTCTGTCGAACGCCGACCTCTGGCGCGTCGCCAACGGCGTCAAGATGGACCCCAACGTCCGCAACGCGCTCGGAGAGCGAGGCATCGCGGCGATGGTGGCGAAGGCGTTCGAGGGCCAGATGCACACCGTCGGTGTCGCCAACAAGTTGAGCGGCAAGATGAAGATGCTTGGCCGCACCGTGCCGGAGGCTGGCGAAGAGGCTGGCATGGGCATCCCGCTCCTCTCCGGCCAGCCGGGTGAGTTCATCTCACTCATGGCGGAGAAGTTCTACCCCAGCATCCGCTTCCGCTGGAACCCGGTCTTCATGGCACAGGAGGCCGCAGAGCCGTTCTTCTGGAACATCCTGCGTGGCGTCAAGCCCGGCATCACGTGGCGTCTCGAAGACCTTGAGACCCTCGAATCCATGCGAGCGTCTGGTCTCATCAGCGAGTTCGAAGACCAGTACGAGTACTCGACGCACATCCTCTTGGGCGCACAAGCGACGCGTGAGATGTTCGGCACGAACACGAAGATTGGTCGGCTCTGGGGCAGCAGCATCGGCGAAGGCCGACGCGTCCAGTCCTTGGCCGAACTCAAGCGCCTGAACTTCGTGCGTCAGGTCGGCAAGCGCCACGGTGAACTCCTGAAGGAATCCCTCGACGGTATCGACCCCACCATCTGGAACCTCCTGCGTGACGAGGTCGAGATGAACAAGGGCCGTGCCGCCTCGATGAAGGACATCGCCAACTACTACTGGCTGAACAAGCGGCTCAACATCCAGAACGACCCGAAGTACCAAGCCTTCCTTGCGGACGCGACCAAGCCCGCTGGGCTTGGCAGGCGAGCGCCCATCCGCGTGGACCCGCTGGCACGGCTGCACATGTTCAACGACGCATCGAGCATGCGGATGGCGCTGGACAAGGGCAAGTTCACGGAGACGGAGTTCCGTGAGCGGATGTCGGACCTTGGGGCCGACGCCGAGTACACCGACCGGGCATGGTTCGTCATCTCCTCCGACCCGCCCGTCAAGTTCTGGGCGTCATACCGTGACGCCGTCCGCGATGCGCTGGGCGTGGACCCGCGACAGGCCGATGCCATCGTGGCGGAGACGCGGAAGATTCACGTCACACACGCTGCTCGTTTGGGCATGAGCGAGGATGAGTTCCTCGCCACGAGGTACGGCGGTCAGGTGCAGTTCGTCACGGCAGCCGGTCGCGTGCCCAAGGGTGCGAAGTTCCAAGCGGCCATGAGCGACGGCACGTTCTATGGCACGACCTTGCTGCCACGCAGCGATGGACGAATCCTTCGTATCACCGAGCCGCTCGAAGCCGCCTCGACCCCGCCGGAGCGCAGCGTCGTGGCGGACCTCCCGCCCAACCATCCCGACAGGGTCGGTGCCACGCCGGGCAAGCGCCGTGAACTCGGCGATGACCGACGCGGACCGTCGCACGTCGTCGGCGACAAGGACTTGGACGACTGGAAGACGACGGTCGCCAACGTGCTGGGAGACGAGGCGACGCTCGCACTCAAGGACGAGGCCACTGGCGTGCCGTCCGTCTTGCTCTCACTGGCACAGCGCATGACGGACAACGAGGTCTACGCCCTCGCCGGCCTTCCTGCCACCGTCGGACGAGAGGCCGCAGAGGATGCGGCCACGCAGCGCATGCTCCGTGCCTTCGCCGAGATGATGGTGCAGGAAGACATGGACTACTCGTCCGCTATCACCGCATTGATGGGTATGGCCGATACGCTCGTGCGTGTAAGCCCCGGCAGCGTGGCCCAGCGCTCCGCCGCACGCACGGCGATGGCCGAACTCATGGACTATCTCCCCACTGGCGAGGTGATGTCTTGGCGCACGCAACGTGCCCTGCGTGCGCTGGTCATCGGAGATGAGGTCATGCCTCACCCTCGCCAGATGCGGGCCTTCGGCTACGTGGACGACATCGCTGGCGACGACCTGATGCACGGTTTGGGCAAGGCTGGCCGCACCGACCTGACCCCGGCCAACATCGCACGCGAGACCGGCGTGGTGCCACGCGTCACGCGAATCGCAAGCGCTGGTGACGGCAAGGTCGTCATGGACTTGCTCGACACCGAGGTCTTCCGCTCCGACCCGGTCCGGGCGATGGGCATGTTCGTCGACGACTTCGTCAGGGGAGATGGGAATCTCAGCGAGACCGCAAGGGCCAGTGCGCTCAAGGTGCTGCGCATCGCCGACAGCGAAGACCTCACCGACTCGGCCATCATGCGCATGCTCGCCAACGACGCCGAGCAGTGGGCCGGGCAAGGCTCGCTGTGGCGGTCACGCAGTGGCACAGCCGGTCGCCTCTTCCACGACATGCCGCCTCGTGAGTTGGACGAAGCAGGCCGTCAGGCGCTGCTCAACGCCAACCCGGACTGGGAGCGTGGCGTGGACATCTTCGACGACACGCACCACGCATACGCCTCGACGCGCTACCGGCAGTGGGCCGATGAACTGAACGCCGAGGAGTACCTTGGACGCACTGACTGGACGGCCCACGAGGTCGCCATCATCGACGAGGGCCGCTACTCCGAGTACACCCTGAGCGGTGCCACGTGGGACACAGCGGCGGCGACGCGTAGGAACGCGGCCATCCTCCATGTCGAGATGCGGCCAGACACCCACGCTGCCTTCCCGAACACGAGTGAGACCATCCCCGAAGAGTTGGGCGGTCACCGTCTGGTCGAGGATGAGTTGGCGACGTGGTGGGCACCGGAACTGGAAGAGACCACCGGCATCACGGTCATCAACAAGCACACGGCCCGTGACACCAACCGGGAGTACATCCTCACCGAAGACGAAGCCTACGACATGGGCATGGGCTTCGAGGCAGGCGACATCATCGCCGATGCCGACGAGGGCTACCGCACCTCGATGGTGGGCTTGGGCACACCAGAGCAGGCGGAGCGAGCGGTGCTGACGACCGGCGCGACCTTCGGTCGGCGTGAGGTCTCGGCCATCTCGATGGAGTTGAATCCGGCTCCTGCTGTCGGCAACCGCACGGCGGCTGCCGTCGGGCGTGCGCCCAAGGGCTGGACCCCGACACCGGCCACGGACATCGTGGTCCGTCCGGGCGAGGAGTACGAGGCAGCCTTCGACGCACTCACTGACATGCTCAACGACAGGCTGGGCCAGCGCGACATCGGTCGCGTGGTCTTCGACAACGGTGACGGTACACTGACCATCCGCCTCATCGAACACGACGCTATCCCCGGCGATACGCCGCTGTCGATGCAGATGGGCACCGACATGATTCGTCTCGGTGAGGTGAAGGATGGCTCGGTCAATGTCTTCCGCAGGGAGTCGGACCGTGGCTCCGAAGGATTCTTGGAGGAACTCGATGCCAGAGGAGACACCACAGCAGCCGATGCGGTTCGTACTCGCTACCGAGGAGCGGCGCAGGCACAGGCAGACATCTCCTACTCGGAACATACGCCCACGTCCTACGAGGCCAAGCGGGCTGCCGAAGGCGACAACCCGCCCCAGTTCAGGAACTGGAAGTTCCAAGCCAATCCCAGAGGAGTCCGAGGAGCAGTCGCCGAGGATGCCAGCGGAAGAGCAGTCCTTCACCTCCTCAGAGGAGCAGGAGTAGACACCATCCTCCACGAGACGTTCCACGTCTTCGTGAAAGACCTTGAGCCGTCCATGGTCACGCACCTCCTGACGGAGTACGCCAAGGCCAACGGCCTTGAGGTCAACCGTGTCCTAGCCAAGGGCATGACGCTCAAGGCTGAAGACTGGATGGCGGAGGAGTTCGTCAAGTACGTCGCACGCGGCGTGGCCCCGGACCCCGTGTCGCAGTCGGCGTACAACGCCTTCGGCAAGATGCTCGAAGGCATGAAACTCGACGACGTGAATCCCGAGTTCGCCAGCATCATGGACGACTGGACGAAGGTGACGAACAAGCGCGATGCCGTCTTCCATCCTGACGAGCATCGCATCTTCCAAGCCGCCCGCACCTCGATGCAGTTGGCCGAAGACGAAGCCTTCACCACACACTACTTCAAACGTGGTCGCTCCTTCCTTGAGCGCAGCATCAACCATCCCTATCTCGGCCTCTACCCCGCCTCGTACATGTGGGGCAAAGCCCTGCCGGAACTGGTGCGCTTCCTCGTGGCGAAGCCCTTCGGCGTCAACGCTCCGCTGTGGGGCTTGGCGCAGGCCATCAACGTGTGGGAGGGAATCTCCCTCCAGTTGAACACCGACACCGACCTCCGCGAGATGGTCGAAGGTGAGCATGCGAAGGAGTTCATCCGCTTCTTCCAGATGATGCTGCCCGGCAGCCCGGTCGACATCCCGGTCCAAGCCCCGGCGTGGATGCGCAACAGCATCCGCACCATCGCCGACATGAAGGGCAGGCAGGAAGCAGGGCTGGAAGTCCAGCCGCCTGATGTCATCGACAACCTAGCGCGCTCCGGTTCGTACTCGATGAACCCACTGACGTGGATTGAGACCATGACCGGCGTGGGCGAAGAGGTGCGTCAGGGTATCGCCAACGCGCCCGACATCTTCCTCGACCTTCAGAACGACCCAGTGAATGTGCAGGGCGTAGAAGGTATGTGGTCGAACGACGACTTGGTGTCACTCACCAACGGTGGCTAGAATCCGTGTTGCCATCACTTGATGGCAAAGCGTATAGTGAGGGCAAGCAGTGGCAGACTCCACACCGCAGACCGGTCAGGGCGAAGCGACTCCTCCGGCAGATACCAGCGAGCAGGCCGAAAGCCAGAGCGCTGAGTCGCAGGAAGTTGCACCAAGCCGAGACGACCGCTCCCCGGAGGAAATCGAAGCCTACTGGAAGAAGCGTCAGAGTCAGGAAGCCAGTGCCTTCTCCGCGAAGGAGCAGGCGTTGCGTCAGCAGATTGCTGACCTAACGTCACAGGTCAAGACCCGAGAGGTCGAATCGGCCAAGAAGGACGCTGCCGACCAGACAGAAGTCGAACGACTGCGCCAGATGAACCAGACGCTCCAAGAGCAGATGGAACAGATGCAGCGGCAGACGGTCGCAGAGACGCGCAAGGCGAAGTACCCAAGCGCCGCAGAGAACCTTGACGACACCATCCTCGTCTCGATGGATGAAGCCAACTTGGCTGCACTCAACGAGAAGTTGAAGGTGAACATCTCGGGCGGCACGCAGACCAACCAACGAATCGACGCGAACCAGCCAGCGCGTACACCGCCCGGTGGGAGCAAGCCCTCGTCCGAGAAGACGGCGGCTGAACTCAAGGCGGACTTGGAAGCACTCGGCCCGGCCTTCGCGGAGTCTCTGAAGGGGAGATAACCGGTGGCAACAACCACTACCTCAACGACCAACTTCGACCAGACGGTCGTCGCGCTAGTCCTGCGGACGATTCTCGACAATCTCCGCAAGCGCACGCACTGGCTGGAAGAGGGTGCGTGGCAGAAGGCCCGCATCATCCCCGGCACCAACCTCCTGCGCTACGTCTCGTACGGCGACCTGTCGTCTGACCTTCAGGGTCTGACGGAGGGCGACAACGAGGCCACCCTCGCGCTGGAAGAGGCGCTGACCATCGGATACGACCAGTTCGCCTGCACCCAGTACGGGCGGCTCGTCGGCATCTCCGACATCGCACTCGTCGAGAACCCGCACGAACTCATGTCCGTCGCCGCCGAGCGCGTGGCGTGGAACGCTCTGGAGACGCTGGACCGCAGCGTCGGTGACACCATCATGGCCGACAGCGGCCTCGACTCCTACCCCAGCACGTTCACCGCACGCAATCAGGTGACGCAGGCCAGCGGCTCCTACATGTCGGCTGCGCTGGTGCGCGCCGCCGTGACGGAACTGCGGGCCAAGAACGTGCCCACCTTCCCTGACGGGTACTACCACGGCATCATCCATCCCTACGCTGCGCACGACCTCATGGCCGAGGCCGCGACCGTGACCGGCGCGTGGATTGATGTCCGCCGCTACGGTGGCCCCGACGCGGAAGACCTCCTCCGTGGTGAGGTCGGTCGAATCCATGGTGTCCGCTTCATGGAGAGCAACCAGTCCACGTACCTTGGTACTGGCGGTGCCTCTTCGGCGAACATCTTCGGCACACTCATCTACGGCCCGGACTACTTCGTCTTCGGTGACGAGCAGTCCACCGAGGCGTACGTCGTTCGCCCCGGCGGTGACCACTACGACCCGCTCGCTCAGAAGGCCCTCGTCGGCTGGAAGGGCATGTGGGGCGCTCAGGTCATCATCGACAACGACGCCGACGGTACGCAGGGTCCGCGTGCTGTGAACCTCGTCTCGACCACGTCCTTCGCGCAGGCGGGCTAACCGCTACGCTTGTGAGGTGAGGGGAAGCCCCAGTCTTCCCCTCACCGACGAAGGAGGTCATCGTGGCTTATACACCGCCGACTCTCGTTGACCTCCGTGGCCGTGTGGCCCGAGACCTTCGAGACCCGCAACTGCTGACCTTTGCGACGGCAGACATCGACGACTTCATCAACTTCGGCATCGCCGAAGTGAATCGCGTCTACCCGCTTGAGGGCATCGAGGAAGTCGACATCGAAGACGTGACCATCACCGAGTACGCCACGCTGCTCACCAGCGTGTGGCGTGTCGAGGTGTGGCGCAACGGTGAGTTCAACATGCGGCTGACGCCCAACGACGCCGACTCGTCTCGTGGCGGCTGGGAAATCTGGAACGGCAACCTCTCCTTCCCCTCACTCAAGAACTACCTGAACGCCGACACCGACATCATCCGGCTGTGGGGCTACCGCGAGCGTGACACGCTCACTGCTGAAGACGACGTGCTGGAATCCGACATCGACGCTGAACTCGGTGTTCGAACCTACGCCGCACAGCAGGGCTACAGCCGCCTCATCAGCGACCGCTCGCTCTTCCAGCAGTGGCAGACGCAGAGCAACAACAGCGACGTAAGCCCGACGCAGTTGAACGGCATGTACGCGATGCGTGTCGGGGAGTGGGACACGCTGCGTAACCGCATCCGCCGCATCCGCCGGGTGGCCTGATGGACCCGGTACGGCCTGTCGCCTACCGCAACTTGCAACTCAACGACGCCAGCATCGGCGGCACGGGTGAGCGCATCGCGGGTATCGCGGTCGAGCGCATCGCATACGGCGGCGTGAACGCCTACGCCTACACCGAGAAGCGGAGCAACAGCGATGGATTCGACGCTGGTGAAGTCTTCCTCGGCAAGCGTGAAATCGACCTCACAGGGACCATCTACGGCCAGAGCCGAGCAGACCTCTTCGACCGCAAGATGCGACTGGTTGCTGCATTCACGCCGACGCTTGCTTACGCAACGTCTCCTATCGACTACGGGTATCTGCCGCTCACGTTCGAAGAGCCGACGCTGAACACGGACGACTGGCCGAACGGCTACATCCCTCTGATGATGCGGGTGAGAGCAAGGTCGACGCCGGAGTTCCAAATCGTGCGCGATGCCGTGGGCGGGGAAGACGCTCGCGGGCTTGCCATCCCGTGGTCGGTGTCGCTTGAGGCGAAAGACCCGCGCATCTACTGCCAGCAGGCACAGCAGTTCTACTTCAGTGCGTCGCCCTCTCCCATCGACTTGCCGAATCGCGGCCTGTACGGCACGCCCTTCCGCATCGAGTGGCCCAGCAACGGCACGGTGGAGGAGAAACTCTCGCTCATCGGCTTGGGTTCGTCCATGACTCTGACCATCCCGGCTTCAGCCACCCCTCGAACGCTGTACTACGACGGTGTCGAGAAGTACGTGACGCTGGAGCAGTCTGGCTTGGAGTCACTACGCATGGACTTGCTGACCTTCGCCAATGACACCACGCACCCGGAAGTACCGCCCGGCGGAGATGACCTCTCTTGGTCGCACACTGGTGGGAGCATCAGTTCGGAGGCCCGACTCATCTACTGGGAGGCATGGGCATAGCCAGTGGCTGTCAAGACGCTCGTCGCAAGTAAGGGCAACGTCAGCCGCAAGAACACCAACAGCGGCGGGCTGCGTGGTTCGGGCAAGGACAACCACCTTCTTGCTGGCAAGGCTGACCAGTTCAGGTTCCTGTCGTACCTCGCGTTCCCCATGGACTGGAGCAATGTCAGTTCCATCAACAGTGCCTACATCGAACTGACGCTGACCGATTCCCACTTCGAGAACAGCGCTGGTAGTGCTGCGAAGGCTGTCGTTCACCGTGTGACGAAGGCTTGGCCCGAGGGCAACGCGCCGGAGGGCGAAGAGAACTGGCAGGGCGACGACTACATCAGCCCGCCCATCCACACTGCGGTCAACTGGAAGTCCGGTCCCATCCCGCAGACACCGGGTGCGAAGGTCCGCATCGACTGCCTGTCGCTGGTGATGCGGTGGGCACCGCCACGCATCACTCGCACCGGCTCCACGTGGCAGGGCAAGGGGCTGCCGAATCGCGGCATCCGAATCCGCTCTGCCGAGATGTCCAAGAACGCCGGGCATTTCGAGTTCGCTTCGGATAACCACGGCACCAGCAGCAAGCGGCCACGGCTCATCATCGACTACGAGGTGAAGGAGACCAAGCCGACGCATCAGCGGCTTGGTCCCGCTGGTCTCGTCTCGACGAACATCCCTGAGTTCCAAGTCCAGTTCTTCGATGATGACGACAACGACTACCTCAAGCGCATCGCCATCGAGGTTCGCAAGAAAGGCAAGACATGGAACTACGGAGAGAGGGCGCGACCGGCGACGCCGACCGAGAGGGAAACTGGTATCGCGGTCGTCACGACCGAGGAACTTCTTCCGGCGGGGAGGAGGTTCCGCGAACAGAACGTCGAGACCTACGAGTGGAGGGCGAGGGTCAAGGACAACGAGGAACTGTGGTCCGACTGGGATGGGGCTTGGATGGGCTTCCGGGTCGACAACACGGTTCCTACAGTCTCAGTGGTCGGACCCGTCAGTCCTTCGTCTTACGTGACACTCGACAACGTCTACTTCCGAGCCAAGTGGTCAGACCCGAACGCGGACGCGGTGGACGGGCTGGAGATTCAGGTCAGACCGGAGGCCGAGGGCAACAACGCGTGGGACCAAGACCCGAGTACGGCCCTGTGGGACAGCGGAGTTCTTATCCCTACAGCGGGAGAAATCGCGGCCTCAGAAAGTCGCCGCCTGTATGGCGGGAGTGAACTCCAGCCGGGCACGTACCACTGGCGCATCAGGGTCCGTGACATCCGTGGTGGCTGGAGTGCTTGGGATTACGGCACCTTCACGCTGACGGTCGGCTACCAACCAGACCCCGGCGAGACCCCCGAACTCACGGGCTACCGCAAGGAGCCAGCGCCGTGGCGCATCGTCTTGCGCGCACACGCCAACGCAGCGGCTGGCGTCCGAGCGCCGGGTACGGTCAAGGCCATCATCGAAGACGCGGCCAACATCGGCGTGAGCGTGCGTGCGAACGACGCGGGCCAGTTGTTCTTCACACTCCCTACCGACCACCCGATGGTCGGGGAGTGTGAGCCGTTCCAGCGTCACTACGCCGTGGAGTTCTACCGTGGCGGCAAGTGGGAGGCGGTCTTCGAGGGACTCCTCGTGGACTTCGACGCGACTGACACGGATGTCATCGTCTACGGCCTCGACTATCTGGGCTTGCTCTCACTTAGCATCGACTCCAGATTCAACCCCGCCTCGAACCCGAACCGCCCGACGGAGAAGGGTGGTGCGAAGTACGTCAACAAGAGCGTCCGCTACATCATCAAGGACCAACTCCAGAACGCCAAGGATGAGGCCAACTCGCACGTCGGATTCATCAAGGTCGAGGATGACGAGTTCGACCCCATCAGCGAGAAACTCGACATCTTCAGTGCGTACAAGGAGCGGCTCTCCTTCATCGTCGGTCTCATCCAGTCGGCGAAGCAGGGCACCGGCAGGACGACGCGGCTCTGGCCCGTGCGCTTCGGCGACAAGACGTACAAGTGGCGGCTGAAGGAGAACGCAGGCCGGGTCCGCGAGAACATGCGGCTGCGCTACGGCGAACTGGTGCAGGGCTACCGCGTCATGGCGATGGGCGACTTCGCCTCACGCGTCTATGGCATCGGTCGCATCACCAACGAGATTCGCCCACGCTTCAAGGCCACGAGTGTGCCGGGCATCAGCATGGCGACGTGGGGCAGGACCGAGCGCGTCGCCATCTGGGACGACCTTGCCGACGAACACGACCTCCAGCGCAGGGTGAACCAGTTGGCGCAGGAGTTGGGCAAGGTCGGCAAGCGCGTCGCCCTTGGCCTTCGCGTCACTGGCATCGAGCCACTCGATGGCTACAACCTCCTCGACCATGTCCCGCTCGAAATCAAGCACGGTGTCGTCGACACCACGAAGTACGGCTCCGGCTACTGGACGATTCATGCGGTCGAGTGGCGCATGTTCCCAGACGGGCATCAGGACACCACGCTGGTAGTGCTACCAAGGGAAGACGATGTCCCGCCAGACTCGAACCTCATCGACGCCAACCCGGTCAGCGGTGGCGACGAGTGGACATCCGGCGCTGGTCTTCCGTCGCAGACCGAGACGGTCGGCGACTACTACCTCGATGTGTCCACGCTCACGGTCTACCGGCGCGCACAGCCGAATCCCGACCCCGTCACTGGCGACCCCACGCCGTGGGAAGTGTGGAACGTAGAGGGGCAGGACGGCGCTGATGGTGCTGATGGTGTCGATGGCTCGGTTTGGTACAACGGCAGCGGTGAGCCGTCAGACACGCTCGGCAAGGATGGCGACTACTACCTCGACAACGACAACGGTGACGTGTACCTCAAGAGCGGTGGCACGTGGAGCCAAGTCACGAACATCGAGGGACCGCCCGGCACGGACGGAGACCCCGGCCCGCAGGGACCACCCGGCCCTGCCGGTGGTGCCATCCTCTCGGCCTACTGGACGTACAGCACAGGCACCACTCCGCCGCCCGGCAATGGTTACATCAAGACCACCGGCTTCACCAACATCGGCGACCCCGGCACCATCTACCTGAGCGACCTCGACCAGTCTGGCATCGACTGGTCTGGTGTCGGCGTCAACGTCAATGACGCCATCATCCTTCGCAACACTTCTGGCGAGACCGGGACATTCAGGGTCACGAGCGTCACCGACTCAGGCACGTACGCCACCATCGGTGCCACGTGGGAATCCGGTGCTGGCACGCTCAAGAAGAACGAGGGCGTGCTGGTCAGCCTGCTGCGTGCGCCGTCCATCGGCGATGGCTCGCCGCCAGACACCGTCACGAACCTCATGGTCAGCACTACCGTGACGCTGACACCGGACGGCATCGCACTGCCGGTACTTCAGGCCACGTGGGATGCCAACCTAGAGTCGGACATCGTCGGCTACGAAGTGCAGTGGAAGTTGGACTCACAGTCGTGGCCTGCGGCTCAGTCCATGCGAGTCGGCTACGACCAGTTGGGCGTGACGCTGACCGGCGTGGTGGGTGGTGCGACATACGACGTGCGCGTCAGGGCGTACGACATCGAGGGCTTGGTCAGCGCCACGTGGGCGAGCGGCAGCGTCCTGTCCGCCGTGGACGCTGTCGCCCCAGCCGTGCCCAACACGCCCACGGTGGTGCCGGGATACCGCAGCATCGGCGTGTTCTGGGAGCCGGGCTTGAACGCACAGGACGAGGTGGACGCCGACATCTCCCACTTCGAGGTGGCGTACTACTCCAGCGAGCCGGAAAGCCCCACGTTCTACATCACGACGAAGTCCACCCGCATCATCATCAACGACCTTGACCCCACATACGAGTGGTACGCATCGGTCAGGGCCGTCGACCGTAGCGGCAACGCGTCCGAGTTCACGACCGAGGCGTCGGGCCAGCCCACGCTGGTCGGCAACACCGACGTGGCTTTCAACGGCGTGCTGGCGAATCTCATCAACGCCGACGCCATCACGGCTGACCTCATCACCTCCGGTGCGCTCAAGGTCGGCGGTGACGCAGCCGAGGGCATCAGGGTCTACGACTCCAGCAACCAGCCCATCGGCTCGTGGGGCGAGTGGGGCTGGATTGTGGCTTCGCCTGACAGCACGAATCGTGCCATCTGGGCTTCGCCTGACGGTTACCTCAAGTTCACCGACGAGTACGACTGGGATGGCAACGACCCCATCGAGGCGGGCATCGACACCACCAACTGGCGCACGGCCATCGGGCCTGACGGCATCAGCGCAGATGCCATCACCTTCGGCTCAGTGAGCGGTGGCGACAACCGTGTGCTGAATGCAGGATTCGAGTTGCAGGCGTTCTTGGTCACGGCTGACCTGAAGAGCAAGGTGTGGACCGATAGCGGCGACTGGTCCGGTGCTTCGTCTAACGTCAACATGAACGTGTCCACCACCGAACTCAAGATGGTGAGCATCTGATGGCTACCGCAACGATTACCGCTACCGATGAGATGTCGGTCACGAACCTGCCTGCGAACTATGGCAGCGGCACCGACAACCACCATCCCGTCGGCTACTGGAAAGACCAAGGCTGGCGGTCGCGCGTCTTCATCAAGTGCGGGAACCTTGGTGTCCCGCTGCCAGCGGGAGCCAAGATTGTCTCGGCGGTCTTGCGCGTCAAGACCACCAACGCCACCTATCACTCGGCCAAGGGCAGCAATGTCAGGCTGAAGATTAGCCGCCTGCTCCAGTCCTTCGACTCAAGCATCGGGGATGGTGAGCAATGGCAGTCGAGTGGCGGGACTACCGGATTCAGCCTGAGCAGTACGACGGCCATCACCTACCCGGCAGAGGGCCAGCACAAGAACAGCACCGTCTACGACTACGACATCACCGACTTCGTCGAAGACTGGCTGCCGTCTACCTACTTCAAGCGCAATGGCACACCGTGCGACGCTGCGACCAACAACGGTCTGGAAATCAAGACCTATGACGAGAACTCCAGCACCCGCAGCACCGAGTTCCTGACGACGAAGGGCGGATACGCCCCACGCATCGTCATCACCTACACGACCGAGGCCGACCCGCCTGCGGCCACCAACCTCTCGCCCAGCGGGACGCTTACCTCCAAGCCTTCACAGTTGTCGGCCTACCTTGGTGGCACAACGGCCAAGGTCAGGTGGAAGTTGTCCACCAGCAGTGGCACCGGGCCGTGGAACGTCCTTGAGACTGCCTACCTCTCGACGGCCACAGGGACGCAGACCTACAGCCTCGCTGCCGTCAGCATCCCGGTCGGCCAGACCATCTACTACAAGGTCGATGTCGAGAACAGCATCGGGGCAGCGGTCGGTAGTGATGTCAAGACCTTCTACATCCAGCCCGTCCCGACCGCATCAATCGTCTCGCCGACGAACGGTGGCTTGTGCCACATCTGGAATCTGGCCGACCTTGCCGTCTGGGCCGATGCGCCGACGGCGCAGGCCAAGCCACAGGTAAAGGTCGGCCACTCCCACTCGACCGGCGTGGCATCGACCGACGTGCAAATCCGCATCAACGGCACTGATGTCCACGCCTTCGTGTCGGCCATCGCTTCCGGTTCGAGCAAGACCTTCGACATCCCGTGGGCCGTGGCTCGAAACACGAACTTCACCGTCGAGGCACGGACCAAGGCAGGCGGGGTTTGGTCTGACTGGACATCGGCAGTGACGGCAAAGGTCAACTGGGGGCAGGCCATCCTCCAGTTCTCGCATGCTGCTGGCGCTTCAGGCTTCACGACACAGCACGCCTCGCTGGCCGGTGGCTCTGCGACACAGGTCGCCTACGCCTACAAGGCAGCCTCAGAAGGCGTCTGGAAGTCCAAGGTCACGGAAGTGGACCCGGACACCATCATGGACGTTCTCGTCCGTCTGAGTACGTCTGACGCTGGTCAGGTGCCTTCTCTGGGGTCGGTCGGTGTGCAGTGGTCCGAAGACCCGCCGCCGGTCCCTGACTTCTGGGAAGCGGTCAACGCCGACATCGAGTTGGACAAGACGACTCGACGCTTCGGCGTCCACTCCCTCAAGGTCACACCGAATCCGACCACCACGTACGCCATCCGGGTGCGCAACACCGAGACACTGGTGGTCAGCCCCGACACCGTCTACACGATGAGCGTGTACATCAACACGCTGGGCCAGTCACTGAGCAGTGGCTCCTTCTACCTCGCCTACGAGAACGAAGCCGGGTCGTTCATCAGCGTCAGCGACCAGTACGACAACATCGACACGTACTCGACAGTCGACTCCACGGGCAAGGGTGCAGAGGATTGGCAGCGCATCTACGCCACCTTCAAGACCGGGTCGGACGAGACTCGCATCAAGCCCATGCTCGTGGCTCCGAACGACACGCCCTTCCAGTTCCGAATCGACTCCTTCCAGTTGGAGTCGGGCGCGATTGCCTCGTCGTGGCGTCCGGGTGCGACCGGTCCTGCGGTCATCCTCGACGTGGGCGGTATCGCCATCGACGGTGAGGTGGGCGGTATCTTCCGTGCCCGCTCCAGTGGCGGTGAGGTCGTCACCTTGGGCGCACATGGTCTGGAGTTGGACGGCGCACCGTACCTCACGGCAGCCGACATCCCCGGCATCGGCGTCGGCGGCAGCGGCGTTTACATCCGCACGTTTACGTCGAACGCCACATACGTCCCACCAGCGGGCCTGCTCGGCATCATCGTGGAGGTGCAGGCTGGAGGCGGTGGAGGCGGTGGTGCGCAGAACACCCCGGCCTCGACCGATGCGTCCGGTGGCGGTGGCGGTGGGGCTGGCGGTTACTGCAAGCGTGCCCTTGGTGCCCACTACATGGGTTCGTCCTACGCCATCGTGGTCGGTGGTGGCGGCGGTGGCGGGTACTCGACCGGCGGTGGTGCTTCTGGTGGCGATAGCAGCGTCACTGGCACCAACCTCACCATGACTGCGGCTGGCGGCACTGGCGGTAGTGGCGGCTCATCTGGCGGTGGGCAGGCCGTGTCCAACGGCGGCACGGGTGGCGGTGCCAGCGGTGGCTCGTACAGCATCGCCGGTCAGGACGGCGGCATCGGTGGCCGCATGTCGTTCAGCGGTGTCTCCGCTGCCCGGCCCCTCATGTCGTGCCACGGTGGCTCCAGCGGGCTGGGCAGGGGCGGCATGTGCCAGTACACGAACGCCAACGGCAACGGCGGTGGCGGCTACGGCTCTGGCGGTGGCGGCGCGAACAACAACGGCAGTCAGTCTGCTCGCACGGGCGGCAGCGGCAGGCAGGGGCTTGTGCTCATCACCGAGATTTACCTCCCGGTGCACGAGTGATGTTGGACCCCGCCGTCATCATCATCGTCTGCTTCGCCGCACTCTTCATGCTGCTTGGGGCGATACTGCTGTGGATACTCACATCCGACTGATGCCTGCCAGAGAGGGATTCCCCCGTGGAACGCTGGTCGCCGGAGAAGGAAGACGCATTCAGGGAAGGATTCAAGATGGGCATGGATAGTGACAGCAAGCCGTGGACCGTCATCGGGTTCATGGGTGCCGCGCTGTCCGGGTTCCTCGTCGGAGTAGTGATGGGCGTGGTCATCACGCTCATCGTCAGGTAGGAGAAGCACATGGCTTGGTCGCCGACCATTCCCAAGTACTGGCCGAGGTTCAGGTCACAACTCGGCAAGGGCACGCCCGTACCGGGCGCGACGCGTGGCTCGAAGGACTGCAACGTGCGCGCATTCCAGCACGCCTTCGGCTACCTCACGAAGGACAAGTTCGTCCCGTGGGTCGACAACATCCGGGTGCGCATGGGCAGGCCCGGACCTACGGGCACCACGCTCTGGAACTCGCAGAAGGCAGCCGCCACGTATGACGATGCGCTGGCGAAGATTGGCCGCAACCCGATTCGGGCGTACCTGAAGTTCACGAAGAGCGGTGTCACCAAGGACATCCAAGCCGGTCGCATCGTCTGCATCGCCATCGACTACGGCGTCTTCAACAAGAAGATGAGCAGGACCGGTGACCCGAACTTCACTGGTGGGCATGGCATCGCCGTGCTGGGTGAGAAGAAGTGGAACGACGGCACCATCGTGTGGCGACTCTTCGACTCACTCGATGACAACCGGCGCAACAGCATCCCGCAGGGGCCACGCTGGGTGCCGAGGTACAAGGTGCTGAAGGCCGCAGAGGCATGGGCACGCAAGACCAACAACACGGAGGTCGTAGCCGCCGTGTTCCGAGGCGGAGGGAAGAAGTGATGGGTGAGTGGAAGGCTGAAGAGGGCATGGACCCTGAGATTCCACAGAACGAGAACCACACCGTCGACGAGGAGGAGCCGGAAGACGGCGACCAGTACGAAGACGAGTGGGACGAAGACGACGACCCCGAGGATGCGGAGTCGGCTGATGAGTGAGCGAATCGCCATCGTCGTCGGCGCTATCGAAGCGGCGGTGGTCGCCATCATCGGCGTCATCGCCTACATCCTGAACTGGGACAGCGAGTTCGCCGCACTCATCGTGGCGGCGGCGAGCGCCATCATCATCGGCATCGGCACCATCTACACCTTCACGCAGACCACGGCCAACGTCGAGGTCGAGCGCCGCGTGAAGATGGCTCGCGTCGAGGGCAGAGCAGAAGGACGTGCACAGGCCAAGTCGGAGAGTGAGAGCAAGTAGGTGGACCCGACACCAACGCCGCTCAGGGATGAGACAGTCATTCAAGTCTTCGATGACATCGCCGTCTTCGGTGTCGGCGGTGCCGTCATGCTGGTGGCTGCGCTCATCCTCATCGGCATGCTGGTGTTCGCCATCTACCAGTCGGCCAAGTACCGCCCGGAGGCGATGCTCGTCATCGTGCTTGGGGTCATCGCCATCGTCGGCTCCATGGGCTACCTCGTGGGCGGTGAGTCACGGGCTGAACTCATCACCCTCGCAGCCGCAGCGGTGGGAGCATTGGCTGGGGCGCTGACTATCCTCGCTAACGTCGCAGGGCAGAAGGAGCCGGGGCCGTTCGAGTATCCCGAGGAGGAGAAGGATGCCCTTCAAGTCACAGAAGCAGAAGCGCTGGATGTGGGCGAACAAGCCAAACATGGCGAGAGAATGGGAGAGAGAATCGAAGAGAGCGAAGCGCAAGACCAAGACCGCGAAGGCCAAACGAAGAAAGAGGTGAAGTGATGGCCTACAAGAACCCGCCGAAGAGTCCGAGTGCCCCCAAGCAGACGACGAGGCAACCGTCCAAGTCCCAGTCCATGATGCAGCGCTCGCAGGCCATCGCCAAGAAGCGCACTGCTGCGCCCAAGATTCCGAAGCCCTACCTCGCAGCGGTCCCGGCCAAGGCTCCGTCCAAGATGAAGTCCAAGCCGAGCCTGCCCAAGGGCACCGTCCGCTCGACCAGCATCAGCAGGGCCAAGGGTGCCAGCGGCAAGTCGTACAAGGCGACCAGAGGCACGTCCAGCAAGAAGGCGGTCAGCCGCACGACCAGCAGGGTGATGAACCGTCAACTCAAGTCAAAGGGTATCGTCAGCACGAGTGCGGCCAAGGCCAAGGCTCGCCAGATTGTGCGTGCCCGCAAGGCAAGGAAGGGATAGTGATGGCAAGGAAGAAGCGCTCCGAGGGAGCAGCGGTCGGCGACAACGGCTTCTACAAGTGGAAGGGCGAAGCCCTCCCCGCCGTCGTGGTAGCGACCATCGACGACAGCGAAGAGGCCGAGGTCGTGCTGAACGTGTTCAGCCGCAACGGCGTCATGGTCGTCAGCCGAGCCAAGCAGGGCAATGGCGATTCACAGTTCTCGACCAGCGCAGACCCTGCGGTGGAGGTGGTCGATGAGGAGCCAGAGGAAGAGCCTGCGGCTCCGGTCGAAGAGTAAGGAGAAGCCCCGGCCCAGTGCATTTCCTTGCATGGGACCGGGGCCTTCCGCGACATGGCGTCTGGCACTGACACCATGAGTATTACTAGCCTGTCTGCTCAGGTTCGTCAAGCGCCTTCGCCTTGTAGGTGAGTACGACTTCACCGTTGTCGTCGAAGAGCAGCCCCTGCTGCATCAGTGATTGCATGCTTGCTTTCACATCGACGGTGGATACAGGGTCGTACGCCTCGTCTTCGTTGAGTACACGCTCGATGCCAGCGACAGGATGACCCTGCTTCATGGCTTCCATGATGCGTGTGCCGATGGGCATCTTGTACAGCACGCCAGCATCCTGCTCGAATCGTGTGCCACCAGCGCCTAGGCCAAGCCACTGGGTTCGCATCACTTTGTCGGTCATGCGTGGGCCGATGTTCGACTTGCGATGCTTGAGTACGAGTGCATCGTCCTTCTCGATGTAGCGCAACTCGAAGACGTTGCGAGCGATGTTCCACTTGAAGACGCTGCCGTAGGGCTTGGTCACACTGCCGGGCTTCTTCATGTCATCGCCAGCGAGATGGTCGATGGCGAGTACCGTGGTGCCCAAGATGCTGGTCGCGGAGAAGAAGTCCTTGGCACCCTGCGCCGGGTCTTTCTGGTCAGCCGATGGGCTTGCCATCACGACCGAGTCGATGACGATGAGGCCGATGTCGTAGACCTCGACAGCGTCAGCGATGACGGAGAGCGTGTTGTGGTCAGTGATAGGTGTCTTGAGATTCATGTACCTGATAGGGGCTGGTTCGCTCAGTCCTAGACCTTCGCTCACCAGCCGGTTCCTAAGAGCAAGGTCAGGTGCATCAGTCTCCCAGTCCAAGTACAGGACGTTGCGCGCCTCTGTGGCCCATCCTAGGACGCCACAGCCGGTCTGGACGGCGGCTGCCAGCGCCATGGCGAGGATGCTCTTGCCCGTCCCACCGGCTCCGTAGAGGATGGTGGGCTTGCCCTTCGGCAGGAGGTAGGGCACGAGGTACTGCGCCTCTGCCGACTCCGTGATGGAGGAGAGGTCGAGTACCTTCGGGCGCTCTGCGTCTGCGTCAAGCACGGCGGTCGTGAACTCTTCTACGGTGCGCTTCCAGTCGATGCCAGCCTGCCCCTTCGGTGCCGGGATTCGTTGCTGCAACTCCGATGCGAAGTCCGCCTTGTTCCTCGCACTCAGCATGTCCATCGTCGCTCGTGTGACGAAGCCAGTGCGTGGGCTTGGTACGGTCAGTGCGGTGCTGATGTTGCTGAAGACAGCAACGTCAGCGAGCAGCCCTCCCCTTGTGTGCTGAAGCCTTGATGCCTCGAAGCGGAACAACTCCGCTCCGTCGGCCTGTGCCACGAACGTGTATAGGAATCCTCCCGCTGACTTTCTCAGCGTGGTGTCAAAGTCACCCACGTGCCTCTACCTTCTGTCGCAGTTGGATGGAGCCGAGTCCATTGCCATCGTTGTACGCCTCGCAATGCGGTGCCTTGCACCACACCCGAGTGTCGTCAAGGGCAACACTCAGGCTCTTACGCTTGTCATCGTGGAACGGGCAGTGTGTCGCCTTCCCCGGCTGTGCCAGCACCCCCAGTCGTGCGAGCGTGGCCGTGCAAGTCGGCCCATCGTCGTCCACTCTCGGCATGGCGTGGTCGGTGAGACCCTTCGGGTAGTCGACCGGAGCCTTGCCTGCGAACAGGTTGACAGCCCCGTGGTCCGTGGTCAAGCCAGCCACGTAGGTCATCAGCGCCATGAGGTTCGGGATGGTGCCGCCCTCGTTGTCGTAGACCGGGTAGACGATGCCCGTCTTCGGGTGTCGCATCATCGGCATGCGCAGCGTGCCACCCGGCCAGTGCCCGTTCGTCGGCTTGGGGAAGACCTCCGCCTTCCCTGACTTGTGCAACTCCGGCACCGTGAGACGAAGGGCATGGTTCAGCGCACGGCTCACCGTGGTCGCAGGCATCGTGCCGAAGAGCGTGCCGGTGCTGTCCTTGGTGTAGCCGTTGATGAAGACCCAGAGGTGGAATCCTCGACGGCTGCCGACCTTCAGCGGGTGGATGCCGTGTGACTCCAAGGTCGCCTTGACCGCATCGACATCCGCTTCGGTGCCCTCGTCGAAGTCGATGGCCCCGATGTGCGTGCGCTGTTCTGCGTTCGCCATGTAGCCGGAGATGCTGCGCCCGTGGCGGAAGGCGGATGCCACCACCTCGGGCGTCAGGTTCTCGTTGACGTGTACTCCTGAATCCTGCACGAACCCGTCATGCCGGGCAGCGAACTGCCCGGCATACAGGTCGAGAAGGACGTGCGTCGCAGCGTCCATCGGGCTAGCGCGAGTAGCGGCTGGCCCAAGCGCCGCCGTGCAGCGCCTTGCCGATGATGTCTGCGTACGCCTTCCACTTCGTGGACGAGGTGTCGGCGTAGGTGCCCTGCGACTTGAGCCGCCGGTACTCAGCGTCGACCTGTTGCGGAGTGAGCGGCACGCTGGCCTTGGCACCACCGACCTTGATGCCACGGTTCTTCATCAGGTTGATGACGCTCTTGGCCGACGGCATCGAGCCATCGACGTGCAGCCTGCGCTTGAGGTAGTACGCCCAAGCGTTGAGGAACGATGCCTCGACCCTGCCGTCCACGGCCTTGGCCGTGAAGTTGTCGGTGTTCCACCAGCCCGTGATGATGGCGAAGATGGGGTCGAGCAGCACAGGTGTGAACGCGTACGAACCCTTGTGCTTGGTCGTCGCCAGCGCCTTGAGCGTGGTGATGCTCGACATCTGGTTGAGCGAGTGGTTCTTCGCCACACTCAGGCCATAGGACTTGGCGAGATTGTCGATGCCGATGGCGATGGGGTCGCCCAACTCCAACTCGTTCGGCCACTGCTCCCAGTCGGTGAGTGACTTGAGGTTGTCGTTCAGGCGGATGAAGAGTTGCACCAAGCGGTGCTTGTCGTCGACGAGAACGACGCGGCAGGGGATGTCGAGCATGTCCTGCCCGGACTGGCGCATGGCCTCGACGGTGTTCTGCCCGTCGAGTTCGATGTAGTCGCCCGTCTGGTAATGGACACCGTTCGGGCCGGTGAAGTCCGGGCCGGTCCAGAACGCCACGGTCACAAGACGTGCAGCGTCCCAGTCCCATGACGCAGCGATGCGCCGGATTCGCTTGAGGTCGAGGTCACGCTGACCCCAGAACTTCTTGATTTCACCCTCGGCGAGGGATTGTGTGTCGAAACGTGCCAGATTGCTGGTCGCAGCCTTCTTCACTTGGAAGTCTTCTCCTTGTCGATGATGGTCATGTCGTTGCTTGTCCAACCACCGCGACCACTCAGGTACTCGCCGGTCATTGGGTTCGTCTTACTTCCGCCCTTGGCGTTGAGAGCGTGCATCTTGCTCATGCCCTGCATCGCCTTGACGCGTGATTCCATCTGCCCGATGCCGACGGCCCCGGACGTGCTGGTCTTGCCAGCACGCCCCGGACCGAGCGGCTCGTCACGATTCACGACCACGACCTTGCCGTCGTAGTCGATGAAGCGATGACGTACTCGCCTTGTTACCACTTCCACCATTCCTTGCCCGTCATCACGTAGCGGTGCCGGAGCGGGGCACGGATGAAGATACGCCACACGGTGTAGACCACCGCAGCGAACGCCATGCCTAGCCCCATCAGCACATGCCATGCGATGAGGAGGGTGATGAAGAACTCGAAGATGTCCATCAGTCGTTGGCCGTGATACGAAGCCACTCGCCATCCCACGAACAACTCACGCTCATGTATCGGCGCATCGCAGCCTTGACTGCGCTGCCTTGCATGCTGCGTGAAGCCTCGTACGTCTTGGCCTGCACGATGAGGGTCGAACCCTTGTGGATGTCCAACTCGTCCATCGCTTCGGCCCACGACAGTGGGGCACGTCGGGCTGGCTTGGATTCACCAGCCCGCTGTAGCACCCAGAGCCGCCGGGACGGCCTACGGCCTCGCTTAGGCGTTGCCACCGGTCTGGCGGCAGCCCGGCGTGTCGCAGACCCAGAAGGCGGAGTACGCCTTGCCGGTGCGCTTGCTCACGCCAGCAGGCTGGACGCGGCCAGTGCCGTGGATGGGGCACACCCACGACGCCACCTTCTGCTCGGCAGCAGGCTCCGCAGGAGCCGCAGCCGCAGCGTCAGGAGCAGGAGCGGTGGCCTCACTGATGGTCGCCTGCTGGGCAGGAGCAGCGGCAGGAGCCGCAGCCTGCGGAGCAGGAGCGGGAGCGGGAGCGGCAGGCGTGTCAGCACGCTCGTCGTACAGGTCACGAGCGATGCCGAAGTGGACAGCAGCACGCTTGAAGGCGTCGCTGTACGCACCCTTGACCGGCTCGATGGTGGACGCAGTACCCACGTCGGTCTTGCGCACGGCACCGAAGCCGCGCAAGTTGATTGACAGCGTGCACTCGACGCTGCCGTCGTCGTGCTTGATGTACTCCGTGTACCAGTTGGTCGGGCCGACCTCGCGGTCAAGCACCTCCATGACGTAGCGAGCGTCGACGTAGGCGAGTTGCTTGCCGCCCGGATTGCGGAAGTCCGCAGGCCGGTAGCCAATCTCGTCTTCGGGAGTCTCGCAGTTGAGAGCCGCCACTTGCTCAGGCGTGGCACCAAGCCCCGCCGCGATGAGTTCGTTCTGCTCCCGCAGTGCGTCCAACTCCAACTCGGACTTGGTGCGCCGCGAACGCTTGGTCTTCTTCTCCACTGGCTTGGTGTCCTGCTGCTCAGGCTCAGGAGAATCCTGAGACTCTTCGGCCAACTCGTCGGCGATGTCTTCTGCCGATGCGGTGTCGATGCCAGTGATGTCAGCGATGTCAGTCACTTGATTGACTTCTCCTTGATGGTGGCTTGGTCGAGGTTGCGTACGCACTCCTTGACCTTGAGCATGCGACCCTTGGTCGGGTCGTTGGCTGCGTCTTGCGCCGCTACGTGCAGCGCCCACAGCGCATCCTTGACCCCGCTCATTCCGAGGCCAGTGTGGTGAAGGTGAAGGCGACCTCGTCGCCCACCGCAGCCTGCTTCATGGCGCGGCTGATTTGGACGTGGAAGTGCTTGGCGCACAGGTTCATCGCACCGTTGCCATTGTCTGCGGTGTAGCCCGCATCCTTGCCGCAGGGGCGGTCGCCGTTCACGCCGTTGATGATGTGGTCACAGACCACCTTGGACTTACTCACTCTTCGTGACTCCTTGTGTCAGTGCCTCGATGTTCTTGTCGTAGCGCTCCAGCCAGTGGGCCAGAGTGCACATCGACTCGAACGCCCGTCGCAACTCGGAGGTGACCTTGAGTTCGACGAACTCCCAGCCAGTCTCCGTGAGATGAAGCACGGCCAAGCCATGCGCAGACTTGAGCAACTGCGTCTGCTGCTCGTCCACGTCATCGCCCCACGCAACGAACTCGCCCAAGCCGTAGCCCATGAGTTGCAGTGCGTGGTCCGCGTAGATGTTCTTGCCCGTCTTGATGTCGACGACCACGATTCGTCCGTCGGGCAGTTGGACGATGAGGTCGTATGACCCGGCGTAGCCGAGCGTGAGGTTGAAGACCTGACCCTCCTGAGCCAGTGTCTTCGCACCACTCTTCTCGACCCAGTCGTAGAACTGTGCGAGGAAGGGTGCAACGTCAGGGTCAGCAGCGCTGACCAACGTGTGCTTCTCCGCAGCCTCATGGACGCGGGAGCCACGGTCAGCGGACTGCTCGCGCTCCGCATCAGCCGCCGCACGGATGCGACGACGGATGTCGATGGGCTGTTCGGTCTTGCCCTTGGCAGTGGTGCCGACCTTGGCGATGTCCGGGTCAGCGATGACCGCGTTCATCACGTTGGCCTGCATCCACTGCACGAGGCTGAACGGAACGCCCACGATGCGCCGCAGCGTGGTCACGCTGGGGTAGGACTGGCCGCGATACTCGTAGTACCGCTTGCCGTCACTGTCGGTCGTGGCGTTCTTGGGATTTGCCATGTCGCTCCTTGTGTGTCGTGCCGGTAGTCAGTCTATGCCAACGTTGGCAATAGGTCAACCCCTAGATGTGGTCGCCGCAGCGGTCGCAGACTTGGTACCACCCCTTGCAGTCTCGGCACCAGTGCCGCTTGTAGGTGTGGCCTCGCCAGTCGCAGATGCGATGTCGGACGCCTTGAAAGCGGTGCGCCGCCATCCCGACCGGGCTTCCGCCTTGCGGAGATTCTTGTCGAGCAGTTCGTCGTGAAACTTGCATACCCAGATGCGCTTCCCTCCAGCCGTGCCCTTCTCCGTCCACGCTGCCACGGACGGCATCGTGTGGCACGGGCCATTCGCAGTGCCGAAGGTACATGCCTTGTACGTCATACGCCGAGGCACTCGTCGTCGGTGTAGCGCACGGCCACAGCCAACAGGTTGTCGTAGTCGCCCGCCATCATCTCGTTCATCGCCTTGGCGATGTACTCCTTCGGCGCACCGGCCCGGCGGAGGCCACGCTGCACCGTGCCCATGATGGCGTAGGCATTGCCGTCCACGCCAACGAGTGGCTCACGGCTCAGGTACTGCGCCTGACCGATGACTCGCACCGGCAGGCCGGGGATGTTGATGGTGTCCATGTCGCTCCTGTCTTGGCCCCGCTCGTCGTTGGCGGGATGCCGAAAGACTGGGGCCGAGTTGCCAACGGAGTCAAGGGGCAGACCGTGCGCGTTGCTCCCTGCGCGAGTCTTCCTGCGCGTCAGTGCCTGAGCGTGCGCAGCGCAACGAGGATGAGCGCACTCGCGGCTGTGCCTGCCATCAGCCACGTGTCGGGTGCCGAAGCGCCCGCCACTACGAGTGCGAGTGCAACGTACATCACGAGAAGGGCATCGAGAAGGTGCATCCGAGGCCCGACGATTCGCTCTTCGGCTTGCTCGTACAGGTCGACGAGTACTTCCCTTCGGGTCTTCGTCTCACCTCGTGACTCACCTCGCGTAGTCGGCATGAAGCATCCTCACCTTCTGTCGCCGATTCAACTCGGCTTGCTCCCACTCGATGTTCTGCTGCTGGAGTTTCCACAGCCTGATGCGTTGCGCCAAGTCCTTGGCGACCATGAGCCTGTGGGCACACACGCCACACAGGTAGCGGTCAGTGTCACGAAGCCAGCCGCTAGCGGGCCAGTCTCCGCACGCATCACACTCGTGCATCACATCTCCCGTACTGGCGGCAGGACCGTCGTGATGACAGGAATCTTCCTGTCACGTGCCTGTCCCATGAGGTTGCTCGTGCCCTTGTTGTCGGCACCCTGCACCGGGAAGGCCAGCACGATGTCTGGCCTCCCGATGTCGAGCATCTCCTTGTTGCGGTAGTGCCCGGCTGCCCTGCCAAGGTTCTTCCAGTCGGCCTCGACGCCGACCACGTGCCAGCCCAGCGTGCGCGCAGCGATGGCGGCAAGGCGGTCGACACCACGTGCGTTGCCGTGGATGAGCGTGACCGGGTAGCCCTTGCCCTGCGCCTCACGCATCAGCACGTCGGTGATGACACCGACGTGTTCCTTGACGGGGAGAGCCTCACGGCTCCCCGTCACGACGATGGTGAACGCTCGCTCCGGCATCAGTGGACCGGCCTGTCGGGGCGCTGCTTGGCCTCACGCTGCTCGACCATCGACTTCAGTGTGTTCAAGGCAGCGTTCACTTCCTGCTGGGATTCGGCACGGTCCGCCTCCTCCCGCCGGGACTTGGTCGACACGACACAGGCCCACGCAGGGTCCACGTCGTACGCCTGATACATCACGTAGAGCGTGGCCGTCTTGCGGTCACACGAGAACTCCAGCGTGTCGCCGATGGCGATGTGCCCATGCTTGTGCCAGCGGTACGAGTTGATGCGAAGCAGCAACTCCACCTTCTTCATCCACCGCTCGTCGTCCGCCATGTAGCGTGCGAAGTTCTCGCGCCCCATGCGGTAGGTGCGGATGTACTGGTTCGTCTCCACCTTGACCGCACCACGTGGATGCTTGTGCGAATCCTCGTGCGGGTCGTGGATGTCCGTCCACTTGCTCATGTTGAAGCCTTCACTGAACAGGCTTGTCATTCGAAGATGTCCCTTTCCAGAATCAGTGTCAGGTGTGCCGGATTCACACACCGCTTTACGCCACACCGTGGAACGCAAGCCAAGACTTGGTGCCACGGAACCTGTCGCAGTCTGCGTGCGAGCAAGGCGTACGGGTAGTAGCCCTGCTCGCCAGACCAGATGTGATGCGTGTCATGCTCACGCACCCTTGCCCACCACGCAGCGGGTAGACGTGCGTCGTCGAAGACCCAGTCATCGCCGAAGGTGAGGGTGTTATCCCAAGCGCTTGATGCTGACCTCAAGGCGCGAGCCTCTGTCGTCATCGGCGTACTCCTTCTTCGCCATGAGCCGGGTGACCTGAGAGTCATCGGCGAAGACGATGTGCGTCAGTGAGTCCAAGGCAGCACGAGCCAACTTGTCCACGTCAGGGCGTTTCACGTGGAACTTAGGGGCGCTGGGTCGAAGACCCTTCTTCCCGTAGTGCCCTCGTGGTCGCTCGAAGACGAAGGTCAGGACGACTCGGAACGAGGAGTCCTTGTCGACGTTGGCTTCACCCCACTCTCGTGCGGCTGCGATGCCCACACGGTCACGCCACAGCCCAAGGGCCGACGCGTTAGAGGCTGCGACCTTGCGGCCATACGCAACCATGCTGCCCTGTGCCACTGGCGTTCCGGGCACGACGAAGAACGTCGATGGTTCCGATGACATTCGCTCACCCCTTTCGGTGTAGCCGCTCGGTGATGGTGTCGACTTGCTCGTGGTCAAGGGGCTTGACCTCACCTTCCTCGTCTGCGATTCCCGTGATGACCACCATCCCGCTGATGTGGTCGCCGGGCCAGAGTGCGTTGTTCATCAAGGTCGTAGCCTTGGTGTTCATCTTCAGGCGATTGCCGAAGGTGTCACGCTTCGTCTCGTTCATCCACATGACGAACGGTAGTTCGTCGTGTGACAGCACCTCGACATCTCCTTCGCAGTAGTGCTGCAAAGCCTTGAGTGTGGGCGTTCCTTCGACCACGCGGTCGACACCCTCGGTGTCAAGCAGGATGTACATGTCGCTCTCCTATTCGACGCGGATGAATCGCTTGAGGTCACCTTCTGCTGGCCTCCGCGAACGCCAGTCCATCCCCTCGGGGATGATGAAGTCGACCTTCTTGTGGCCTGACCTCGTGCTTGCACGAGGCAAGTCGTCTTCGCTGTCGACGATGTACTCGAAGACTTCCTGTGAGATGTAGACCCTTCGGGCCTGCTTCTCGGTGTTCTGGTAGTGCTTGCTCACCGTCTCGTTGATGAGCCACTTCCAGTACGACAACTTGATGGCCTTGTACTTGGCCGTGTCCGTCTCTTCGTTCGCCTGTGCGAGCAAGTCCTGCACGATGGCCTCCTGAATCGCTGCCATGTCCGTGGCCTGTGCCAGCACTTGGTCGGTCACGCTCGTCGTCCATTGCCCACCCTTGTAGTCGAGGGTGATGTGGTGCATGCCCTTGAGCGGGTCACGCTGGACCCACACGGTGGCTTCGGAAGGCAGACCATAGACGGCGACGGGCACCTTGCGAGTCGGGTCGTCGGGTCCATCCAACTCCGTCATCTTCATCTTGGTGCCACTCGTCGGCTTCGCCGTGGCTGCCTTGACTGCGTCGTCCTTCTCCAACTCTTCGAGCGTCTCTCGGATGCTCTTGAGCAAGGCGTCAGCCTTGGCCTTCTCGTCATCCATAGGTCTTCCTCGCCTGACTCCGCCGCCCGATGTGCTTCGGCTTCACGTTCTCGATGCCCTTCGCTGGCTTCCACGGCATGGCTCGCACGTCGATGCCACCGCACTTGAAGCACTTGGCCTCACGGAATCCGCCGAGCAGGGGCTGTCCCGTTGCTGTCACTTGCTCCGTGCAGTGCGGGCAGTACCAGCGCTGCGCTACAGGCACGTCGTCGGCAGTGACGACCGGCTTCCTGTTGGCCGTAGGCCGAGTCGGAATCGCGGTTCGCTCCGACACCATCGTCCCGGCGGACACCAGTCGGTACTCCGCCAGTCGGCCAGTGTCCTGAGCGGTATGGATGACCCATCCATACTTGTGCCGCAGTACGCTGATGGTTGCGGCGAGCCTCGTGTTGCGCCGGGGTTCGCCGCACGAACACTGCGCTGTGTACACAGCATCGTAGGCACTGATGTTCCCGTGCTTGAGCAACTCGTCGGCTGCCATCTCGATGTTGGTCAGATGCTTGTGTGCCATTCGCCTTTCCTGATGTCGCTTACCGGAGGGGTCCGGCTCCTGATGTCAGTATTTGACAGCGCCCCGATTCTGTCAAGTGCCAGTGATTCCCTTGGAATCACCGTGCGCTACGCGCTTGCGCGCACAGATGTGAGAGCAAGGTGTGCCCAAGCGTAGGGGCGACGCGTGGAGAAGTGAGTCGAAGCCTCATATGTGCCACCTGTATGGCACACGTGTAGGTAAATGCGCTTACGACCCACGTACGTGTGGGCTAAACCGTGGGAGATATAGAGAAAGCCCCTCCGGCTTTGCCGGAGGGGCTTCGAGAAGTGAGGCGAAGGGTTACTTGCTACGCAAGTCCCAGAGGTAGTCGGCCCACGCTTCGTCGTCGCGGTAGTCGCGGTAGTCAGTCGAAGACTGACGAGCGTCGAGCCAGCGATTCACTTGGCGAATGCCAAGCGTAAGGGCGACGGCCACCATCAGGACTCCTGCCAAAGGCAGGAGGTTGAAGAGGTCGATGCTCATGCCACGTACTCCCTGACCTCGTGAGACGCAGCCTTAGAGGCTGCGACCACCTTGGCCTTACCGCTGTGACGAGAGTTGCCGAAGCGGTGAGAAGTGCACAGAGTGCACTTCACCTGACGGCGAGGCTTGTTGCGCTTGTAGTTAGCCATGTCGCTACTCCTTCCCGGCTCCTCTAGATAGAGGAGCCGATGACCTGTGCCAGCCTCTGGCTGAAGACCGAGGCATTGCTGTCGTACGCCACCACGTCGTCGCTGCCGTACATGGCGTGCTGTGTGTACTCGCGGAGGTCCGCACTGATGGCGACGCTGACGATGCGGAGTCCACGCTTGCGGTACTCGTCCACCACCGCACGGGTGTGGTTCTCGCCATCGGCGTAAGCCGGAGCGCCGTCGCTGATGACGATGACCACGCCACGCTGATTGGGCTTCAGCCCACTCAGCACGTTCTCAGCGGTCATGGCGACGGCGAAGCCGTCTTCGTTGCCATTCATGCTGAGTGTGAGCAAGTCGTCCATGTAGACCAGCGGTTCACCGCTGTTCCAGATGGGGATGTAGACCGGACCGCTGCCGTAGGCAGTGGTATGAGCGGCGACGAATCCCTCTGCCCAAGGCAGAGACTCGAAGGCACCGGCAAGGTCACGTGCTGCTTGAGCAGCACGAACGATGTTGTTACCCCAAGACATGCTGCCACTGGCATCGACGAGGATGCCGACCTTGACCCGCTGCGGAGCAGCGGAGTCAGGGCGCTGGAAGACGCGAGTCTCGCCGTAGGCGAGGCGACCAACCCGGCGACGGTCGATGCGACCGGTTCGCTGTGCGAACTCAGGCGCACCGGGGCCGCGCTTGGCCGAGTGCATGACGCTGGCGAGCATGCGCTGCGCCTGAACGTCGGACTTGGTCCGACGGTAGCCCTGCTTGCGCTCACCCTTGTGGCTGTGCACTTCGCCGTAGGCGATGCTCGCCGTCATCTGTGTCTCGAAGCGCTGCCAGTTGTCTCCGGCGTAGCCGTAGACCTCGTCGGCATGCTTGTCGAGGCGGACTTCGGTGATGGTGCGTCGGCGAAGCCGACCACCAGCCATGTACTCGAACGTCATCGTCTTGTTCGTCTTCGACGAAGCGGCGTGATGGCTGATGGCGGACTGCCGAGCGATGTCGTCAGGGTCTTCGGCCATCTTGGTGCCACAACCAGTGTCCTGCTGCTGAATATCAGCAGCAGTGGTCGCGTCGCTCGTGTTCTGCGAGTCATCCGCGACACCGCGCTCAACCTTGCTCTCGGTGTCGTCGTCAGCGCTGTCGAGGCCACGCTGGTCGTCAGACTCGGACTCGCTGTCGGAGACAGCGTCGCTGTCGTTGTCGCCATCGTCGCCATCGGCGTCGTCGCCATCGCCGTCGGTGTCGCCGTCGGACTGCTCGTCGCCTTCCCCATCGGGGAAGGACGGGCCACCACCGAAGTCTTCGAAGTCATCGCCACCTTCGGTGTCGATGCCGTCGTCGTCGCCTTCGGCGTCGTCGTCACCGGACTCGGTGCCATCGGCACCGTCGCCATCCTCACCTTCGGTGTCATCCGACTCCGGCTCTTCGCCGCGACCGGCGGAGTCATCAGACTCCGTCGACTCGGACTCACCGTCATCGCCACCCGACGACGTAGTCGTCGAATCGGGGTCGCCATCCTTGGAGTCACTCGGCTCTTCAGAGCCACCCTCGCCCGGCTCACCCTTGCCCTCACCCGGCTCGCCGGTAGGCGTGCCGCACGTGGTGGGCGGAGGCGGCGGGTCGGTGTCTTCGACACCGTCGAGGATGCGGTCGACAGCCTCTTCGACCAGCGCCTTGACATCGGAGATGTCATCGGCAGTCTCGGAACGAGCGGCCCAATCGAGCCACGAGTCACGAAGTGACTCAAGCCCGGTCCAGTCCTGCTCCCAAGGGTATCGGCTTGCCGATACGAAGGCAGCGAGCCGACCCTTGACATCGGAGATGTCAGGACGAGTGCCAGCCTTGCTGACGGAGTCGAACTTGTTCGACACCCACCACATGGCGACCTTCAAAGCCTCGGCGAAGCCGGGATACCGCTGCTGCATTCCGGCTTCCAGCCGGAGGTCGCGGCAGACGTTGTCTGCTGCATTGGCGATGGCCTGAGCGCGCTCGCTCGACCAGCGAGCCTTGGCCCACGTCCGCATGGACTCCGAATCCTCGGAGTCGAAGATGATGTGGCCCACTTCGTGGTAGGCCAAGCCGGTGAACACCGCGACGAGTTGACCGAAGGTCAACGCACCGTCAGCGTAGTGGCTCCAAGGCTTGGTGCCGACGAACACTACGTGTTCGTCATGGTTGGTGGCAGCCGGAGCGTTCTGGGCCTTGCCCAGCATGAGCCGGTAGGTCACGTCACCATCGGCAAGGCCGATGACGAACGAGTTCAGCGACTTCTCAGCAGCGCTGAGAGCCAGCGTCACCTCGTCCTGCGACGTGACCGGGAGCGTCGCTCGTGCCGCTTCGTCCCACGAAGCGGTGAGCCAAGGCAGCGGGTCTTCCGCTGGGACAGCCGGTTTCACCGGCTGCCACTGTGGTCGTGCCATGACCATGTCTGGTTCCTTCCTCGACCCTAAAGGGTCGTCGTCGTGGTGCTACCGGAGGTAGCAGTGCTTGGCGTCACTCCAGCCGGAGAATCCGGCTCGGTGCGCTGGTTGGGCGGCTCGTAGCCGCGAAGAACGCCGTTCACGGCGTTCCAGACCTTGTGCCGCTGGGACGAAGTCCCACCCTCGTCATCGTAGGAGTCGACGAAGGCCGCTTCGGCAGCCTCGACCGGTGCCAAAGGCACCGACGCCATGACGGCGTTGCAAGCCGCCACCAACTGCCGGGTCGAAACTCCCATCGGGAGTTCCCCGTTGGCAGCCATGACGCGGGTCTGCTTGGCTACCTGTACGAACCGCTTTGCGGTTTCGCCATCGGTGCCGGTCTGGTCCCGAAGCACCTTGACCTCACTCCGTTCCGGTGGAAAGTCCACCGGAATCGTGTGCGTCGAGCGGTTCACGAAGGCCAAGTCCAGCACCGTGGTGCCGCTGAAAGCGGCACCGATGTTGGCGGTGCCGACGAAGAAGACGGCAGGGTCAATCAAGATTGACCGCTTGGCATCGGCGACGTAAATCGTGCCGGTCCCATCAAGGATGGGAAGGGTCGCGTTCAGCGCGCCGGGTGTCTCCACACGGGTAATCTCGTCCAACAGGACGAGACGAGGGATGCCGCCGTAAGGGCCATCGGCCCTTACCGCCTCGATGAACTGTGATGGAACGTAGTCCATCACCATGACGCCGTTCTCGCTGGTCGGCTGGTTGTAACCAGCCCAGTCGCCGAAGTCTCGAAGCCCGGCAACGTCGACCTTCCAGAATGGAAGGTTGTGCGAGCGAGCCAAGTCCATCGCCGAGACGGTCTTCCCGGCCCCAGAGGGGCCACGGAGGATGACGAAGGTCCGTTCCCCAGCAGAATGCTGGGCCAGAGCGTTCTCCAACTTCCGCTTCGTAGAAGCGTCCTGCCAGACTTCGAACTTGGCCTTCTTGGGCAGCATGCGGAAGATTCCGGGGTGCTTCTCAGGCAGACCGGAGGTCTTGTGCGCTGAAGATGCGGGCGTCTTCGGCGTGCTGCTGGCAGTCTCGGCCTTCGGCTCACTGGCGACCGGCTCCGTAGGAGCCGCCTTGGCGATGGCCGGAGTCTTGGTGCCGGTGGCAGAGCCACCGCCCACGAGGCTCCAGTAGGTCGCCGTGCCCTTCTTGTTCGTCCGAAGGACGATTGCTGCCGGAAGACTCACGCTCTTGCGCTTGAATCCAAGAGCCATGCTCTTGGTGCGCCAGTACTTGCGCAAGACCGGCGGCTTGCTGCTGGGCAGTCCGTCAAGGACGAAGTCCTTGAGCAGGCGATTGAGCCGAGTAGCAGCGCTGCTGTCCGCGTTGCCATTGATGGCAACACGCACGGCAGACCACTTGTCGGCGACGTTGTCGACAGCCAGAGCGATGGTCGCTGCCTCGATGCCAGAGGCATCGTCGATGCGAACGACCACCGTCGAAGCGACGGTGTCATAGCGGTACGACGCTTGTGCGTCGAGCGCCACGACCGACGACGATGCCATCGCCGACGGCTTGACTGACACCAGAGGTGTCAGGGTGGTGTAGGCCACTGTGCCAGACTCCTTCCTATCCCCGAAGGGGATGCTGCTGTGTTGCCGCCCTGTCGCCGAGCGGCGTCGAATAGAGACCTATGGTCTCAGATGCCAACACTGTTGTCAAATCTACGCTACCGTCGAAGACGGTAGTCAGGCGGCTGCCTGACGGCTACGCCGTCGTGCAAGCGTCACGCGCTTGTCGCTTCGAGGGTCGAACACCGAAACGGTGATGTCGGTGACAGTCACGAGTGAGGCAAAGCCTCGTGCGATGTCACTGCATGTACGTGCCCGTGTCGAAGCGACGGACTGCTTGCCGTCACCATCGACGTAGTCGATGACGTAGGTGGGATGCGGCAGTCCCGTTGCCTTCATCGCCCTCCTACGGAGGGCGGAGGGGCGAATCGCCTTGTCGAATCGAGAAGCGGTCTTCTTCATGGTGTCAGTCTCCTGTGTGGTCCGAAGGACTCGTGTGCCAGACGGTGTGTGATGAAGCGGCTGTCAGGGCTTGGCGACGACGGTTGGCCGATACTTCGTATCGGCCGCGACCAGCAGTTCAGCCGGAGTCCACTTGCCGGGTGTGAGACCAAAGGTCTCACTGTCGGGGAGGATGTAGCCAAGAGCCGTCCAATCGCCCGTGGAGTTCGCGTCATGCTTCGCAACGAACTCCGTAGCGTTGGCGGCGCTGTCGCCGAGATAGACCCTGACGGCGTCGTCTTCGACGACGAACACGGCGATGAACGATGGGCAGCCCATCTTCTCGCGCTGCTCTTCGAGCCGTGCGCTGAAGAAGTCCGGTGCCTTGCCGTGGTCCGTCTCTACGAGACGAGCGTTGATGTTTGCCATGTCGAGATGTCTCCTGTGGTGTGTCGAGATGTGTGTGGACCGAAGGTCTATGCGTGTCTCCTCGTGCTACAGCGGCTACCAGACTGGGCAGAATGGGCAACCACTCACTTCGTGAGTGAAAGCGGCGGCGTCGCAGTCTTGACCACACATCGCCGTCCCTTCGTTGCACGCTGTGGCGTGCAGCGAAGCCTCGTGCGACAGTCGTGCGTCAAGGGTGGTGTCGTCGGCGGCGTCTTCATCCGGCCCATCGAAGATGGGATGCGAGTCGTCGCTGATGGAATCGTCGTAGACGAAGGTGCCGATGCTGAAGAAGGTCATGTCGCAATCTCCTGTGTGGTGAGGGGTGTGGGGCGAAGCCCTGTGCGCTTCACCCCGTGTCAGATTCGGAGGGCTACTTGGCCGCACCCTCTTCGAGGGTGACGAAGAAGGGAACCCTCATCTGGCGAAGAAGGTCGTAGACCTTCTCGGGCGACCAGTCGTCGCTGCACTCGTCATCGAAGATGACGCTCAGGGGCCAAGCCTCCTGCTCGCCGAAGACGAAGGCTGCCATGACGGTCTGCTCGTACCTGTCGAAATCACGCACAAGGAACGCCAGCGTTTCCTCGGTCGTGTACATGCCGTCAGAGTGCTCGGCTCGATGGTCTTCGAGGTCTACGACCTCCCACGACTCGTCGTTGTCGTCTACGACGACCATCAGGACCGTCTTGCCCTTCATCACGCTCTCTTGGAGAGCGAGGGTGGCGGCGACGAAATCGGTGTTCCGGGTGGTGGTGACTTCGTCACCGAAGACGGTCTTCAGGGTGGTCATGGCGATGTTCTCCTCGTTCGTGGTGATGTGTGAGCCGAAGGCGGTGTGTGTCACCGCGCTAGGAGTGCTGTCGACCTTGGTGGCGACGGTTCTGTGGTTCATGCGAGACCTCCGGTCTTCGTGGGTGACCACCGCGACCTTGCTGGCCGCTGTCGTGGCCCTTCAATCGGACCACAGGAAGCCGTCTTCCTTGCGCGCATGGACCGCAGGGAGAACGCGCGCCGTCCCACGGGAGGAAGTCGATTCGGCTCAAGGCGCAGGCGTGCGCGCTTAGGTCACGCGCACACAGAACGGAAACATGGGAAATGGCGATTCCGTGGCATTTGCAAGCAAATGCCCGTATGTGTCCGCGCACCGTTCCGCGTACGGCCCTTCGGGCCGCAGTGCTTGGCATCACACGAGTGCCAAGGTTGACTCTTCACTGACGTAGTCAGTGCTTGTGAGTATCACTTCATCGCACTGCTTGCAGTGCGAATCGCTAGGTCACAGGGCAGAGCAGCATGGTGTCACCGTAGGTGGACGGGGCATTGCTCTTCGCGTGTTGCCACGCTGGTGCGTGTCATCACGCGTATATGTGAGACCAACGCTTCGTTGCCTAGGTATGTGGCCCCGTAGGGGCCGATTACAAGCGACGGCCAAGTCGGGTACCCCTCGGGCTTTCTGAGGGAAATCCCGGCGGCAGGGAATGCTCTTCGACGCACTTCGGTACGTCTCGTTGGCATTCCCCGCTCTGACGGGGTACCCGTCACACGGCGGCTTGGTCTAACCGTGACCTCAAGCCGCCGGAACAGGTGTGCTTCGACGAAGGGTCGAAGCACAACAGAAGAGCCGTGGCGCTGAACGCCACGGCTTCAGTAGTAGTAGTGAGGTG
>Ga0316576_10000022_pt1 | contig 44018 bp, 34 predicted proteins | sample S0NA_FD_203075 | JGI IMG/M metagenome (GOLD analysis project Ga0316576, IMG submission 203075) | Rhizosphere microbial communities from salt marsh grasses in Alabama, United States - S0-2_050615r3r5 | ecosystem: Host-associated > Plants > Roots > Rhizosphere | place: USA: Alabama | collected...
GAACTATCTAGTCAAGGGCCAAACGCGAGGGGCGGGCGTCCCGCCCGCCGCCATGGCCGTCTCCCGGAAACGAACCCGCACCAGGATCCCCATACCGCTACGATCCGGCCAACCCTCAACAACCCATTGCGGGCGTCCCGCCTGCGGCCACAACATCGTGAAACCGGGGCCCTGCCTCCCCACGCGGCGTGCTGTCCTTGACGTTGTTCCTCGAAGCTCGTTTCGGCGACCGAAAATCGCCCCAACAACGTCACGGAGTACAACGCGGGAGGCAGTGTTCCCTCCCCTCCCATCCCCAGGATTGCGGCCTGCTGCCGGCGTTGTGTCAGCCGGGGAGCTCGACGCCCTCAGGACCGCAGAGGGCGGCGGCCATGCGGTCCGGGCGCAGGATGGCCGCGGCCAGCTCGCGGACCTCGTCGAGGGTCACCGACTCGAGCTCGATGCGGACCTCTTCGAGATCAAAGCGCCGGCCGCGATCGAGGATCTCGGCAACGTCCATGGCGCAACGCGCCGCGGGCAGGTCGCTGTCCATGAGGAGGCTCCGCAGCAGCCCCTCGCGCGCCACCTCGACCTCATCGGCTTCAAGATCCCGCGCCAGCCGCTCGACCTCATCGATGACAATCTGCCACACCACGCGGTGAACCGCCGGCGCGCACGCCCATCCGATTTCGAGCAAACCGCCCGGCCGACGCAGGAGCAGACCCGACCAGATGTCGTATGTCAGCCCCTCGTCCTCTCGCAGGCGCTGAAAGAGACGGCTCGCGGACCCGTTGCCGAGCACCCGATTGAGCACGGTGACCGCCGACAGACGGGAGTCGCCCGCGGAGATGGCCTCGAAGGCGAGGCGGCTGTGGACCTGATCGGCCCAGCTCCGGGTCACCGCCTCGCGACCGCAGCACCACTGAAGCGGCGGCAGCTTGGGTCGCGCAGGCACGACACCGAGGTCGAGTCGGTCGAGACAGTCGAGGGCGCCGTTGCCGTCGATGTCGCCGGCCAGGGCCACGAGCAGGCGACCGGGACTGATGAGGTCGCGATGGTGCCGCCGCAGGGCCGGCTCATCAATGGCGGCAACGCTCTCGGCACTGCCGATGACCGGACGGGCCAGCGGGTGTTCGCCCCAGGCGGAGCGCAGCAGCGCCTCCTCGACGAGCTCGGCCGGATCGTCGTAGACCAGCTCGAGCTCGGCCAAGATCACCCGGCGCTCGAGCTCAACGTCCTCGGGATCGAAGCTCGGGTCCGAGATCGCATCCACCAGCAGCTCGAGACCCTCGGCGAGACCATCCGCGGTGGTGGTGAGGCTCAGGCCCATGGTCTCGACCCCGGTCCAGGCATCGACGTCGCCGCCGAGCCGGTCCACAAGCTCGGCAAGCTTCCGCCGGTCTCGACCGCCGCACCGCCTCAAGGTCAGGTGCTCGAGCAGATGGGTGGCGCCGGCGAGCTCGTCCGGGTCGTGTGCCGAGCCGTGGGTCACCCAGACGCCGGCGGCCACGGTCTCACGACCTGGCAGGTGCTGGGTCAGCAATGCCGCAGCCTCACGCATGGCCGCGGAGTGTACTACGGATTGGGGGTTTGGATGGGCCCAGGCGCTCCACCGGAAGGTGGCGTCGCTTCGCCGGGCGCCGGGATCTTGATCGGGTTGCCGTCCTTGTCGGTGCCGAGCTGGTCTCCCGGGTGCCAGCCGACCGGCCGCTGGTTGGGGGGCCGGACCTGCTGCTGGCCTCGGCGTTGCTCCTCCTTGTAGATGAAGCGCCACTCGCAGTAAGTGGTGCGCCCCTCGTAGACCTTGATCGCCTCGTCGCACGAGGTCGAGTGGACGCCGATGATAGGTCCCACCTTGCGGTTCGCGGAGCCTCCTCCAAAGGCACTGCTCCCGCCCTCTTCGTCGCCGGATTCCGATCCGTCGTTGTCGAGGCTCAGACCGTCGGAGGTCTGCTCGGCGCCGCCAAAGGGAGACTGGGTCCCGATCGGCCGGCCGCCGGCATCGGTGATGACGCCGGCAGTTCCGACAACACCCCCGATCTGCCGACCCTCCTGACCGAAGAAGATGATGCCCCAGTTGTCGGAGTCGGTGATGGGGTCCTTCCACCGCTTGCGGATGACCCGTGGCTTCGCCTCCCAGAGCTCTTTGAGCTGCACCGGATAGCGGCCGAACCGCTGCTTGTAGAGCCGAATCGCCTCGATGTACTGCTTGCCACGGAAAATCAGCTCGGCCTCTTTCTCTCGCTGCATCTGAAAGGCGGCGGTCTGCACCGCCACCCCCATCATGATCGACATGACGGCGATGATCACGACCAACATGACCATCGTGTAGCCGGCTTCACTCCCGCGGTTGTGCCCGTGCCCGATGAGATCATCGACGCACGCGCGGGTGCCAGACACCGTTCCCTCGAACCCGGATCGGATTTCCGGACCGGCCATCACCACTCCGAGATCAGGGAGCCATCGAGGGCGACCCTGGTGTCGTCGGCGTACTTGACATCGATGATGCCGAAGCCGCTGTCGGGCATGAGATCATCGTCGATCGGCTCGAGCTCGTCGAGATCCGATGGCTCGGCCGAAATCTCGAGCCACACGCCCTCCTTTTGACCCGTGAACGGATCGGCCGGGAGGAAGCGGAGGTAGCCGGCGTCCACCAGCGCCTCCAGCGAGTCCGGGTAGACGCCCTTGTCGGCCAGATGCTGGTCGATGCACGAGCGGATCTGGTACAGGTCGGCCCGGATCACCGCCTCCCGGGCCTTGATCGGGGCGTCCTGCATGGCGGGAATCGCGATGGTCGCGAGAATCCCGATGATGGCGACGACGATGATGAGCTCAACGAGGGTGAAGCCACGTTCGGTCGGGGTGCGTTTGATCATGGCTCACCAGTCCTTGTACTTGGTACCGTCAAGGCCCGTGCCATCGGACAGAGAGTAGACGTCATACACATTCTGACCGCCGAAGCTGGTGCTGTCGGGCTCGTCCTGGTAAGAGCGCAAACCCCACTCGGCCTCACCCGTCATGGGATCGATCGGGATCCGGCGCAGGAAACGCTGCTTGCGTTCCTGGCCCACGAGGTCAACCCCCTCTACAAGCACCTCGAGGCTCTCTGGATACCCTTCTCCGCCAAGCTTGACGGGAATCATCCCCTGGTCCGACAGAAGCTTGTGCTCGTCAATGGCGGTCCGCATCTGGCGCAGAGCGAGCCGCAGGTCGGCCTCCCTGCTCCGCTTGACAGTGAACTTGGCGACCGGCAGCACGATGGTGGACAGCAGCGCGAGAATCGCTGCCACCATCACCATCTCCGCCAGAGTGAACCCGGCTTGCGAACGGGGGTGCCTTCGCATCATGAGTCCCGTCCTCTCATCGCTGACCGAGCCCCGCTCCTGCCGGGCCCTCAGTCACGAACAGGGCGCCGTTGCCCACAGCAACCGGTATCGTCGCCCCGTCGATGGACGTGGCGCCGCCGGCCGTCACCACCAGCGGCACCGGTCCCGGCGCCAGGGCGCGGACCCGAAGAACCGCGAGGCCGTGGGAACCGGCAGCCTCGCCGGCGCCGACCTCGAGATCAAGTTCCACCCAGCCTTCGTCTGGTTCGAGGTCCTGGTCCCGAGCGACGACGCCGTCGACGGTGGCGATCGAGTCGATCGCGACGCGCGTGGGGTCGAACGAGATTGTCATCGGGACCTGGTACGCCTCGGCGGGCGCGTTCCGGGCAATGAGCTGCAGGGCGGACTCGGCGCCGACGGGGAGCGACAGCACGGAAGGTTCGAAACCGATCACCAGCGGCGTCGATGTCAGCGCGGCTTCATCCGACGCGTCCGCTCCGTCGCCAACCTCAGCGAGACCTTTCTTGGTGTTGGGGTTGAGGAGGTCGATCCCGCCACCGGTCGAGCTCTCTTCGTTTTCCGGGTTGGCCCGCCTCGGCGCCACGGGCCTCGGCACCCGGTATGGAAGCTCCGATGGGTCGCGGGTCTCGGTGTCGTCACCTTCGCCTTCGTCGACGTTCTCTTCGCCTCGTTGACCCCGCCTCGGGTCGAAGGGTCCCCGCGGCGCCCGACCCGACTCGATCCTCGCCGACCGCGAGCCGTAGTACGAGATCTGACTTTCGGTACCGACCCACATCGGCGCCAGATCCTCCTCGGCGATGTCGGGGAAACGGATGATGCTGGGCGTCAGCGTCAGCACCAGGTCGGTGCGCCGGAGCTCCTTGCTCTTGGAGGTGAAGAGCCGACCGAGCAGTGGAATGTCGGACAGCAGCGGCGTCTTGACCTCCGCGTCGGTCGTGTCCCGACGAATGAGCCCCGCCAGCAAGCTCGACTCGCCGCTCTTGAGCCGAATCACCGAGGTGATCGTGCGGGTGCCGATGGTGACCGCTGTCTGGTTGGGTCCCACCGACACCTCGTCGCCCAGGTTCGAAACCTCGACCGTGAGCTTCAGGGTGACCTCGCGGTTGTGGTGGACTCTCGGCTCGACGTCGATCTTGATTCCGATGTCCTGGTACTGGAAGGACGTGATGGGCGTGATCGCACCCGAGTTCTGGTACGCGGTGTTGAAGCTGGTGACCGGGATCGGCACCCTGTCGCCGATGTGGAGGGTCGCCTTCTCGCCCTCGGTGATCCTCAGCTGCGGCTGGGCGAGAACCTCGGCGTTGCCCGACGACTTGGCTAGGTTGACGACCACGCTCGGAATATTGATGAACCAGTCGCCGCGCGAGATGTTCTTCAGCTGGTTGAGGTAGAGGAAACCGTCCTGGTCATCGACGCCGGACGCCGCCGCCGTGTCGACCCCGAGATTGTAGGTGTAGGTGGAGAGGGCGGCGCCGATGTCCGACTTGTCGCTCCGCGCCATCAGCAGCAGCTCGACGTCGACCAGCACCTCGGCCTTGGCCTTGTCGTTGACCTGGATCAGCTTCTCGGCAATCGCCACCTTGTCGGCGGTGTCGCGCAGGGTGATGGCGTTGAGCTGCTCGTTGGTCGACAACCGCCGTGCCTCGATGAGGGAGCGCAGGAGCTTGTCCACCTCCTTGACGTCGGCATTGGACAGGAAGAAGGTCTTGATGACCAGGTCTTCGTACTCGCGCCGGTTCTGGGGCGTGTCGTCGACGACGATGATGGTGTGTTCGTCAAGGACCTTGTAGAAGTGCCCGGCAGCCTGCATGACCATCTCCAGCGATTGCTCGGCCGTGAGGTCGCTGAGCTCGATCGTCAGCCGGTCGTCCTTGAGCTTGGGATCGAAGAGGACGTTGAAGCCGTAGGCCTTCGCCATGGCCTGGTAGATCTCCTTGACCGGCTTCGGCTTCGGGAAGTTGAGGGTGATGCGGTCCTTCGACCTCGGATCGAGCATCGGAGGTTTGACCTTCGCTTCCCGAGCGGCCCGTTTCATGTCCTCGAGCTCACGGGCCCCGTCGGGCCGCGACAGAATGTCCATCTCCTTGATGACCCGCTCGAGCATCTGGGCCGCGAACTGGTTGGTCGGGTCGAGCTGAACCGCCATCTGGAGCTCATCCCGCGCCGCCTTGAGACGGCCGAGGTCACGCAACATCGTGCCCCGCTGTAAGTGCTCAGACGACGCCTTCTGGCGGGCGAAGGTGAGCTTGAGCTTGTACTCGACGTTGTCCGGCTCTTCGGCCAGAGCTTGCAGGTAGAAGTAGACCGCAGCGTCCCAATCCTGCTTCGCGAAGGCATCCTCGCCCTCACCGGCAGTACGCGTGGCCGTCGAGCAGCCGACGGCAATCACCACCGACACCACGAGGGCGAGCCAACCGACAGCGCGGCGAGTTCGAGTCTCAATCATCTGCCAACGGTACACGTGTGTCCTCCGAGCTGTCATAGCCGACAAAGCCGATCCTCACCGACTCGAGGCCGATCTCACGGATGATAAAGACGTCGTCCAGGACCTCTCCCTCGATGCCGACGTCGATCTCGGTCACTTCCGGCACCGAGCCCTGCCGCCGGAACGCCGCCACCTTGAGGGTCGGTGGACCGAAGAAACCGATGTACTCCCGGTCGAACGGCGGCGGTGGACCCTTGACCTGCCCGTCAGTACCGCGGAACGTCCGCGGCGTCGGCGTCGGCTGGGGCGGCCTCGTCGGCATCGGGGGCCTCGTCGGCGCCGGGGTCAGGTTCCTGGTCGGCGTCGGCGGCGCGCCGAACGTGAACGGATTTCGGGAGGTCACGGCGTCGGTCTCTTCGTTCTGCCACGCCGAGATCTCGGCGAGATGGGGCAGGTCGCGAGCCTCGTAAGTGGTTCTCGCCAGGTCCTGGTCCTGTCCGGCGAGCCCGCCATGCCGGATCAGCCGGCTAACTGCGAACCCGGCGACGACCAGCAGCGCGACCAGCAGCACAATCAGGCGGATCTGCTCGGGGGTGAGCTTGCGGTCAGCCATCCCCGTTCCCTTTTTCCTCGGCAACAGCTCCGGTCAACCGGCGCAGCCGATCGGGGTCGACCGCACCCAGATAGGTGGAGATGCGGACACCAATGTCGAGGGCACGACTTGCGGGATCCTCGTCCTTGCCCAAGACCAATCCGTCAACGATGAGGAACTCCGGGCTCGCCTGGAGCGACGCCAACATGCTGCGGATCTGCGCGTACTCGCCGATGACCTGGAACCCGATGCCGAATCGCACATAGCCCAGGTCCTTGTCCTCCTTGGCGCTGTACGAGTACGTCCCCGGCAGCAGGCCCGCGTCTCGGGTTGCGCTGCCCACTGCTCGCAGGATTCGGGTCAACCGGAGGTCAAGATCGGCGAAGACCTCGTCGTTGAGATGCTGGAAGGAGGTCTGGAGCTCCTCGACCTCGAGCCGGTCGGCCTCGACCATCTCGTGCAGTGCCTGTAGATGCGCGACCTCGGCCTCGAGCTCCTCGATCTTGCTGACGAGACCGGCTCGACGGCCCACGGAGTCCGACGTCTGGTAGAAGAAGGTGCCGATCGACGCCATGGCGAGGACCAGAACCGGAACCCAAACGGGGAGCATCTCGCGCCACGGTCGCCAGTCGAAGGTCATGGCGCCTCCACGGGGGGGTGATGGGTGACGGTGAGCGTGAGCACGTAGCCGAGACCGGACTCCTCAGGGGTGATTTCCGACTGCGGCGTCGGTTCGGAGAACACGGGGTCGGCGATGAGGTTGTCGAGGAACTCCAACAGCGCGTCCCGGGTGCGACCGATTGCCGTCAGAGACAGGTTCACGGACTCGACATCCACCTTGGGAGCAATCTTGGTGAGCCGGACCTCGTACGGAAGGACCCGCTCGATGTCGTCCAGCATCCCGAGCCACGAGAACTCGTGCTCGTGGATGACCGAGTTGACAGCGGCGACCTTACCGGAGAGGGATCGCCACGGCACCTTGTTCAACCTGTCGACCCGCTCGTTGACATCAACCGTGAGCCGTTGATACTCGGCTCTGAGCTGCTTCTCCCGCACGAGCTGCTCCTGAAGCTCTCGGCTGCTGCTCAACCAGACCTGGAGGTTGGCCGCGGCGAAACCGAGGGCCAGCAACGCAGCGATCCCCGTGACAACCCACACCGGACGGGTGTTGAGATGGGGACGGGACGCCAGGTTCGGGGCAATCATCGAACCCCTCCCGCCATCAGGTTGAGAACCGGGTCGAGTCGGAACGGGCCCACCCGCTCGCGGACTGCCGAACCGTCGAACGCGAACGGCTGCACCGCCGGCGGCGCCGGCTCGAGGTCGTCGGCAAGCTCGATCCACGTGCGCAAACGATCGGCAATGCTTGCGTTGTTCAACGACAGCTGGACCGACAGGGGCTCTTGAATCTCCAGCGTCGAACGGATGAAGCCCACCGTGAGCACGAGCTCTCGTTCGACCACCTGCCACTCGTCGCGCGCCAGAGGCTTGGTCCGAACCAGGGTCGGAGCCTCGCCGATCCGAAGCATGAGCGCGAGGAAGCCGGGCTCCTGTTGGATGGTCAGCACCGGTCCCGTGACGTCGGTCGATCCCGCAGCGGCGAACACTCGAGGGGTGACGAAACCGAGAGAGACTCCGACCGACTCGAAGACCGACTCCAGGCTCGCGATGGCGCGCTCGACCCCGACCAGGACGAGCAGGCGGCGTGAGTCGCCAGTCGAGGGCTGGTTGATCATGGCCAGCCGCAGGCTCGCCGGCGGGACCGGCAGTAGCTTCTTGAGGCGCCACAGCACCACGTCGCGGACGTCGGACTGGCGCCGTGGTAGATGGTCGAACTCGAGCAGGTGTGAACGCAACCAACCAGTGGGAAGCACCAACGCGGCCCGCTTCGAGCCCGTGATTTCGCCTTGGAGTCGCGTCAGCAAGGGGCGCAGCCGTTCCTGGTCCACCATCTGCAGACCCACCGGGCCGACCTCGAAGGTCCCGGCAGGAACCTCTACCGCCGCGCAGCCGAGATCACCCCTGCCGTGCCTGCGCACGACGGCGGCCATCTCCGGGTCCAGGGACCATCCGGTGGCCAGGGGCGGCGAGGTCAGGAGCTCGTGGAGCTTCATTCGACGAAGGTCACCTTGTTGATGTCGCGTAGCGAGGTTTCACCGGCAAAGACCTTCTGCAGCGCCGACTCACGCAGGAAACGCATCCCCTCGGCCTTGGCGGCGCGCTTGATCTCGGCCGCCGACCGTCGAGCCAGGATGAGCTCGCGGATGTTGTCGGACAGGTTGAGAAGCTCGGCGATCGCGAGCCGTCCGCGGTATCCGGTCCCGTTGCACTCGATGCAGCCGGCGCCGTCGAAGAAGGTAAAGTCTCGGTACCGGTCGGCGTCCAATCCCGAGTCCTCGAGCAGGCTGTCGGTCGGCGGGGTCGGCCGCTTGCAGTGGGCACAGATCCGTCGCACCAGACGCTGCGCGAGCACACAGTTGAGCGCCGACACGAAGTTGTAGAGGTCGACATTCATGTTGAGGAAGCGGCCGATGACGTCGACCACGTTGTTGGCGTGGACTGTGGTGAAGACGAGGTGCCCGGTGAGCGCCGACTGGACGGCAATCTGTGCCGTTTCCTCGTCGCGGATCTCACCAACCATGACCTTGTCCGGGTCGTGACGGAGGATCGACCGCAGGCCACGAGCAAAGGTCAGGCCCTTCTTCTCGTTGACCGGGATCTGCGTGATCCCCTTGAGCTGGTACTCCACCGGGTCTTCGATGGTGATGATCTTGTCCTCCGAGGACACGATCTCCGACAGACAGGCGTACAGGGTCGTGGTTTTGCCGGAGCCGGTCGGTCCGGTGACCAGAACCATGCCGTAGGGCTCGTTGATGAACTTGCGCAGCTGGCGCTTGGTGTCCTCCTCGAAGCCGAGAACGTCCAGGTTGAGGGTCCGGAACTCCTCGCTGGACGACTCCTTGTCGAGGATCCGGATGACCGCATCCTCGCCGTGCACGGTCGGCATGATGGACACACGGAAGTCGATGGTGCGGCCCGAGAACCGAACCTTGAAGCGGCCGTCCTGCGGGATCCGCTTCTCGGCGATGTCGAGCTCGGACATGACCTTGATGCGGCTGATGATGGTCGTGTGGTGGCGCTTGTCGATCGCCTTCATCGCCTGGTAGAGAACACCGTCGATGCGGTATTTGACCACCACCTCGCGGTCCTGAGTCTCGATGTGGATGTCCGACGCTCGTCGCTGGATGGCGTTGAACAGAATCGTGTCCACGAGTCGGATGATCGGCGACTGGTCGGCGGTGATGCGGTCGATCGACAGCACTTCCTCGCCGTCTTCGGCCTCCTGCACGATCTGCATGCTGAAGCCTTCGGTGGCCTCGTCGAGCACACGCTGGGTGGACTCGGACTTCTCGAGGATGTCAGCGATCCGCTGTCGCGGGCCGACCGTGACCTCGAGCGGCATGGCCAGGGCGAGCTCGAGCTCGTTGAGCCCGACCACGTCCGACGGGTCCGCCATCACGACCTTGAGTACTTCGCCATCGCTCGCCATCGGCAGGAACTGGTAGTGGAGCATGGTCTCCACCGGAATGGTCCGAAACAGATCGACGTCGACATGGAACTCGTCGAGGGGGTCGAAGGGCAGTCCCAGGCGAGCCGCCATCGTCTCGGCGTCGCGCAGGTCGCCCCGCTGGCCGGGATCGACGGCCTCGTCGAGCATGACCAGGGTTTGGTCGAGGGTCTGGTCGGTGGCCATTCACATCATCCGATCTTGGTCACGGTCGTCAGCAGTGGATAATAGACCGCCAGCAACAAAGCAGCCACGATGACACCCATGACCACGAGAATCAAGGGCTCGAACAGAGTCACAAGCCGGCTCAGGCTGAACTCAATCTCTTCATCGAGGAAGCTCGAGGTGTGCTCGAGCATCTCGGGCAGGGCGCCGGTGGACTCTCCGACCCTCATCATCGCCAGCGCGAGTTCGGGCATCCGCCCGGTGTCCTCGAGGGAGTCGGACAGCGATCGTCCCTCCTGGACCTCCTGGACACAGCCTCGGAAGAGCTCAGCGAGGTAGATGTTGCTGACCGAGGTCGCCGACGTGTCGAGGGCCGGAACCATGGGCGTTCCTCCACCGAGTAGAACCGCGAGCGACCGCGTGAACTGGGACACGGCGAACAGGTGCGCGAGCCGGCCGATCAGCGGCAGCCGGAGCCGCCATTGGTCGGTGATCCGGCGGCCCGACGGCGAGTTGCGCCAGACGCGCAAGGCAATGGCACCACCGATCACCACCGCCGCCACGATCAGGATGTTCTCCTTCAGCCCCGTTGCCAGCCCCATGATGATCTTGGTCGGCAGTGGCAGCTCGGCGTCGAACTGAACGTAAAAGGTGCTGAAGGCCGGGATCACTCGCACCATGAGGATCACAACCAGCACGATGGACAGGACGACGAGCACAGCCGGATAGGTCAGGGCGCCAATGATCTTCTTGCGCACCGACTCTGTGAGTCGCTGGTACTCGACGAAGCGCCCGAGCACGGACTCGAGTTCGCCTGAGCGTTCACCCGCCCGAAGCGTGTTCGCGTACAGCCGCGGGAAGACGTCGCCCAGAGAGAGGAAGGCGTCAGACAGGGACACGCCGGTCGTCACCTGCTGATGGACCTTGCCGAGCAGGGCCCTGAAGTGCTCGTTGGCCTGTTGCTCTCGCAACAGGTCAAGGCCCTGGGCGAGGGGCAGACCGGCTCGCAACAGGGTCGCAAGCTGGGTGTTGAACAGAAGGAAGTCCTGACCCGAGATCTTGCCGCCCCTGCCCAAGAACGGCAGCCTCAACCCCGCCCGCGCAGCCGAGATGGAGAAGACGTGCAGACCTTCGCTCTCGAGCTCGTGTCGCAGCGCTTCCGACGATGCGGCAACTCGCCGCTGCTCCATCACCCGGCCGTCGGGCGAGCCCAATCGACAGAGGTACTCGGGCATTCAGCGAGCTCCAATCATCCCGCAACTCACTATCGGTCCTCGGTCGACTGCATGGTGAGGATGAGCACCAGACCGCTGGTGGAGTCCTCGGAGCTGCCGGCGCCGATGATCATCTTCTGCCTGGGCGACAGGAAGACCGTGGTGCGGAGCAGCTCCACGGAGTCTTCGGTGTCACCGCGCCCGGAAACCAGCCGGTCGAGCCGCAGCCACTTGACCTGAGTCCGGTTTTCGGAGACCGCCACACCCCACGGCGTTGATTCCGGCACGTGGAAGGAGTCCGCGAGGAACGACAGCCGATAGTTCCGGCCGAGGGAAGCCGCCATCGGCTGGCCCAGCTCGCCCTGGAAGACGGCCCGTCCCGCGCGCCGGTAGGTCTTGAAGGGAAACATCCGGTGAAGCCGCTGATCGAGCTCCGGCAACAGATCGGTCTGCTGTCCCGAGTCGAGACCTTCGAGGAGCTCGACCTCGATGCGGAACTCGCCCGGTACCCGGTCGAGCTCGTCGAGGAGCCTGGCGATCTTCCGAACCACGTCCGGCGAGTCCTGGACGGTGACTCGGCCGCGCCGGGGCTGCACGGTCACGCTGCCGATCTCTGACAACATGGGTTCGACGGCGGTGAAGGCCTCGATCACGGTGGCGTTCTTGAGGTTGAAAACCCGGACAGCGGTTGCCGGATCGTCAGCCCTGAGAGGGACCGCCACCACGGTCAGGATGAGCAGGCCGATGGGGAGGATCCTGGCCATGATCAGAGCTCCATTCCCGGGTTGACAATGAACACCGCGCCGGTCGAATCGTCGTTCTCGATGGCGTACTGGTAGACGCGAACCTCCTCCTGCGCCATGTCGATTTCGATGCGCGGCGGCGGTTCGATCTCCACAGTGCCCTCTCGAGTCAGGGTCGCTTCGACCTCAGCATCGTCGCGAACCTCCGCCTGATACGCCGTCGAAACACCGGCCCGGTCCGACCCGAGCCACCAGCCGCCGACGCCGGCGACGGCCATCAGCACCGCCGCGGCCGCCGCCAGCCACGGTCGCCGCGGCTCCCGCAGCTGACGCCGCAGGCGTTCCTGCCGGATTCCCGCGGTCACCGCCGTCACGCAGGCCTCGACTCGGGCCGGCTCGGGCTCCCGAGGCGCAGCGAGGGCAAAGATCAGGGTCGGCTCCTCGGCGAGGGCGAAGGCCCGGCAGCTCGCGCACGAGCGAAGGTGGGCTCGAAACGAGGCCCGCCGCACCTCGTCGAGGCTGTCGTCGAGGTAGGCGGCCAACATCTCACGATAGGTTTCACAGCTCATGTCCACCTCTGTGACCTTCCGGAACGTACTCCGGGAAGCGATGCTCCACCTCCCGGCGCAGAGTCTTTCGTGCCTGGAACACGTGGTTGCGAACCGTCGCTACCGAGCAACCGAGGATCTCGGCCACCTCAGCCGTCTCGAGCCCCTCGACCTCGCGCAGCACGAAGACTGTTCGCTGCTGCGGTGTCAGGTCCTCGACCAGCTCGCGGAGAATGCCGTCGACCTCGTCATGGCCGAGACGGTCCGGCGGGGCTTGCTGGCTTCCACCCACAATCCGGAGCTGGTGCTCGCCGCCGGCCTGGTGGGCCTTCTGGCGGCTTGCCCTCGATCGCACCAGATCGATGGCCAGGTTGGCCCCGATCCGATACAGCCAGGTGGCAAAGCTCCAGCGGGGGTTGTAGCGATCGAGGCGCTGCCAGGCGCGGAGGAAGGCCATCTGGACCACGTCCCAGGCCTCGGCATCATCGAGAACGACCCGCGCCACCGACCGGTGGAGGCCCCCGGAGTGCCGACGGACGAGATCTGCAAACGCATCCTCGTCACCGCCTCGGGCGGCCCGGACGAGCTCTCGATCATCCACGGCCGAACCGATTCGGTCGAATACCATCTCCAACAGGGTGCACAGGCTCTCCCTCGTCATCGTCGTCCCCGCACGGTCTACGGAGCCGGGGCTTGGACCGTTGAGGAACGACGTCGTCGTTGTCGGTGGGCATTATCGCGCAGATCGTCTTCGGTGTGGCTCGCAGGCTTCCCGTGTCCGTGTCCGACGGCAGCGGCAGCGGCAGCGGCAGCGGCAGCGGCAGCGGCAGCGAACAGTCGCTCGGGGAGCCGCTGGTGTCGATTCGATCCCGATCCCGTTCGCGCAGGGAACCCGCTCCGGACCCGGCCGCCATCGCTAATTGCCGACTCCAGCGACCAGTCGCTGTCGGGAAACCCCCCGCTCAGGATCGAGATCGAATCAGACGCGGGTCTCACCTCGGCTTCGGCGGGTAGCCCGTGATGTCTCGGATCCTCTCGTACAACGGCCTCAACTTCGAGTACATCTTCCGATAAACCTCGCGGTAGAGCCGATCGTAGAGGTCCCGGACTGTGGGATCAGGATCGAAGGTGTCGCGAACCCGGGTCATCTCCGCCACCGCCGTGGGGAAGTCCGGGTGAATGCCGAGACCGACGGCGGCGTCGATGGCGGCGCCGAGGCCCGAGGCGTCGAACACATGCGGCCGCGATGCCGGCAGCCCGAAAATGTCGGCGGTGAGCTGCATCGCAGCATTGGAACGAGAGCCGCCTCCCGCCACCCTGACCTCGGTCATGGCCTCGCCGCTGCGGCGCTGGCTGAGCTCCCCCCCATCCCTGAGACCGTACGCGAGACCCTCGAGGATGGCGCGGTAAAGATGGGCGCGGGTGTGGACGTCGCCGAAGCCGATCACGGCGCCCTTGGCCTCCGGACCCGGCAGACGAACCCCGGGCGACCAGTAGGGCTGGAGGACGAGCCCCATGGACCCCGGCGGCACCGCATTGACGAGCTCGTCGAAAAGCTCCTCGGGCTCGATGCCACGGTCTGCAGCGAGTCGCCGCTCACGGTGACCGAACTCGCGCTTGAACCAGGAGACCATCCAGTAGCCGCGGTAGATCTGGACCTCCATGGCGTAGTGGCCGGGGATCGCCGCCGGGTAGGGCGGCAGGTACCGCATGGGCTCCACGTAGCGCCGGTGGGTCGTGTTGATGGTCGCGGTGGTGCCATAGCTCAGGCAGCCGATCCGAGGCTCCAGACAGCCCGAGCCGAGGACCTCGCAGGCTTTGTCGGCGCCCGCCGCCACCAACGGCAGGCCCGCCGGAATCCCGGTGTCCTCTGCGGCCCGGGCGGTGATCTCGCCGAGCGTCTTCGCCGGCGGTACCAGCTTCGGCAGCCGGTCGCGGTCGACGCCGACCGCCTGCCACTTCCAGTCTCGATCGGCGGCCCAACGGTGCTTCTTGTAGTCGAAGGGTACGTAGCCAACCTGCGAGGCCACCGAGTCGACAAACCGGCCCACCAGGCGGCGCGTGAGGTAACCCGACAGAAACAGGAACTTGTGGGTCTTCGACCAGATTACGGGTTGGTGCCGCGCCAGCCAGATTCCTTCGGCTTCGGCCTGGAAGTTGGCCACGGTCTCGCCGAGACCGAGGGTCCGGAACGCCACCCCCCACAGGCCACCGATCGGGGACACGCCTTCGGTGCGACGCTGGTCGAGCCAGACGATCGCCGGCCGGAGGGCACGGCCGTCGCGATCGACACAGACCATGGTGGCCCGCATCGTTGTCAACGCCACCCCGGCCAGGGACGACCGGTCGACCCCCTGCTCCCAGAGGCCAGCACAGGCGTCGCACAGGGAACGCCAGTACAGCTCGGGATCCTGCTCCGCCCAGCCCGGCCGGTCGGAGACGTAGGGCTCGATCTCCACCCGCTGTCGCGCCACCAGACGTCCCCGTGGGTCGAAGACGAGCGCCCGCACACTCTGGGTGCCGTTGTCGATCGCGAGGATGTGGTCGCGAGTCATGACTCTGTTGTACCCGATTCTCCGGGAATCGGCACGCCTCGGCGGCCGAAGCGTGCCGATTCCCGGGGTCCGGGGAGAACGTAGAATGCCCCATGGCCTCCTTGGATCGCCGATGGCTGGCGGTCGTGGCATGGGTGGCGGTCATCTACACCACGATCCCCTCCGTGCGGGCAGTGCGGGAGTGGTTCATCGCACGTTGGGATGCGAGCCTCATCGGTTGGGGGGTGGCTGCGGCGGTGGTGGTCGCGGCGGCGGTAGCCGCAGCCGGCCTCGGCCGACGTCCCGGCGGTCTCCATTGGAGCGACCGGCTGTGGATCGCCGGGGCCGCCGTGCTGCTCCTGTTCTGGACCTACAGCTTGCGTCGACGGCCCGAGGAAGCGGTGCACCTGCTCGAGTACGGCCTGCTGGCGGTGCTTCTCCATCGCGCCCTGCGTTCGTCCCTTCGCGACACGACGGTCTTCGTCGTCGGCGCGCTCATCGGCGCCCTTGTGGGAACCGTCGACGAGGTCATCCAGTGGCTGTCTCCGAGCCGGACCTGGGACTGGCGCGATCTGGTCCTCAACGGCGGCGCCGGAGCGCTCGTACAGCTCGCTCTGTGGCGCGTCTTGCCGAGCTGCGCACAACCACCACAGCCGCGTTCGTGGCGACCTGTGCTGCGCCTGGCAGCGACTCTGACGGCTCTTCTCACCCTGTGTCTCGCAAACACCCCACAGCGCGTGGCAACCTGGGCCCCCGCCGTGGGCCTTCCGCACCTGACGAGCTCGCTCAACCCCATGGCCGAGTACGGACTACTCCACTCGGCGCCGGGCCTCGGCGCCTTCGCGTCGCGCCTCACTCTGGCCGAGCTCGCGGAGCAGGACCGGACGCGCGCATCCGAGGTCGCGGCTGTGCTCGAGGCCAGCCGCCACAGCTACGGTCGCTTCCTCGACACCTGGCCGGTTGCCGACGACCCCTTCACCTATGAGGCCCGGGTTCACCTGTTCAGCCGCGACCGCAACCTCGGCAAGGCGCGCAAGGCCGGCTTCGAGGGTGCGGCAGCGAGGCAGCAGACGACGGTCGCCTGGTTCGAGAACCAGATCTTGGAACGGTACTTCGGCCACACCCTCGCTGCGAGCCCGTACCGCTGGAGAACGCGCCAATTGACGTCGGTCGAGGCGGCGCGCGATCCTGATCGGCGGCTGACCAGCGCGGTCGGCTCCCATCTCATCACCTTCGCCACCGAGCGCCAGCTACGCGCCCTCCTGCTGATCGTCATCGGCCTGTTGCTGGTGGCGGACCTGGCGCTGAGTCGGTACCATCGGACCCTATAGTGAGCGACACGACCCGTCGCCGGTTCCTCCACGTGGCCGGCCTCGCCGGCGCGGCCGCGGTGTGCGGGCTTCCCTCCAGAGCTGCCTGGACAGCCCGGGGCGCCGCCCGCCGGAGTCTTCGCGTCGTCTTCTACACCGATGTCCATGCCCGCACCGAGTGGGAAACACCACGTGCCCTGGCCCAGGCAGCGGCGGCCATCAACCGGGAATGCCCCGACCTCGTCATCGCTGGAGGGGATCTCATCACCGACGGCTTCCAGTCAGCCGCCGAGACCGTCGAGCCTCGATGGGACGCCTACCTGACCATGCACCGCGCCATCGACGCGCCGGTCGAGGCGGCGATCGGCAACCACGACCTGGTGGCGGCGCGACCCGAGGACGGCACCGAACCGAGCTCCGACCCGAGGCAGATCTTCCGAACCAAGCTCGGGGTCGAGCGCACGTGGAGGATGGTGAACGCGGACGGCTACCGGCTCTTCCTACTCGACGCCGTCGCGGTCAGCAACGACGAGCTCAAGTACCACGGCCGAGTGGCCCAGGAGCAGCTCGACTGGCTCCGCACCGAGCTCGACCGGACCGACGCCGACACCCCCGTCGTGCTCGTGACCCATCTCCCCCTGCTGACCACCTTCTATCAGGCGACCGAAGGTGCTTCGGCCGTCCCGCCGGCCAACCGAGTGATTGTCAACAACCGCGACGTCCTCGAGCTCTTCACCGACCACAACCTCCTACTGGTCCTGCAGGGCCACCTGCACGTGGACGAGCTGATTCGCCGACATGACACCACCTTCATCACCGGTGGCGCCGTCTGCGGCAAGTGGTGGCGAGGCTCGTGGCACGGGACCCCGGAAGGCTTCGGCGTCGTCACGCTGCGCCCTGATCGGGTGGAGTGGGAGTACCGGACGACCGGGTGGGAGGCGAAGCGGCCTTAACCCGGACCATTCACGAGCTTTCCGCTGTGGCCGGCGATGCACCCGCCCTGGCCGCGTTTTCTCACCCCGGGGTGGTCTCGACAGCTCCCGGAAGCGGTGCAAACAGGTCGAAGTCGGAGTGGAACTGGGCAAGAAACTCGACCGACAGCAGACGGAAGGTGACCCACACCGGCAGCAGCAGTACGGTTCCGATGTACGGGATAACCACGATGCAGCAGGTCACCGCGCACATCAGGCTGTAGAAGATCGCGAACAGCACGGTCAGCAGGACCACGAAGAGCGCGTAGAGCAGGAAAGCGGCGGGCCGAGCCTTGAGCCAGGGCAGAAGGGCCCGCCACGCGTCGAGGGTCCTGAGCTCGTATCGGTACATGATCGGGATCACGAACGACTCGGTGAGCAGCGCGACAAGGTAGGCGATGACACTGATGACGATCATCGCGACCACCGCGAAGAAACCGGCCGCCACCGACAGCCCGGCGAGGGCGTCGTGAACCGAGAAGCCGGCGGCCGGAGCCAGAAAGGCGAACGCCAGGAGCAGGGCTGCGGCGCCGCACGCGAGGCCGAAACAGAGCCGCCATAGGAACAGCGAGTTGCCGAGGGTCTCGTGACGAGTCCAGGGCTCGACGATCTCACCCCGGTCGCGAACCAGGTTGTCGAGAAGGATGAACTTCGCCCGCGACGACACCCAGAGCACCAGCACCGCGATCGCGAGGCCGACCATGAGGCTGATGATGACAAGCGGCAACCACACGGCGTTGGACGCGAGCCGGTCCCAGACGTCGGCGACCTCTCGCCAGGGACCGTGGCTGCCGCCACCCACGTCGACCCGCCAGGCGCCAGCGAGACCGGTGTCGGTGGCCATCCCGGCGAGCCAGGCGGCGAGAGCCAGAAGCAGCCACTTGGCAAGGTCGAACGGCTGCCACAGGATGACCCGGGTGCGTTCCCAGGCACGTGACAGCGGCTCGAAGTAGGCGATCCTCATCGGTCCTCCCTCGGGGGTCGCGCCGATTGTAGAACGGATGCGACGTCCCGGTCTGCTGCGCCGGCCGGCGGCCCGGCCTGCACTCCATCAAACGTCGTTTGTCCGGGAATGGTTCTCAGATCGACCGCAGGGCATTGACCACGATCTCCACGGGGTGACGGGCGGGAACGCCGGTCAGGAGCTCGATCTGGTGTCGGCAGCTAGTGCCGGCAGCCGCCACCTCGGCGCCCGGCGGCAGTGTCCGGATGGCGTGCACCAACGGTTTAGCCACCGCCCGCGACAGCTCCTGGTTGGCGGCAAGCATGCCGAAGGCGCCGGCCATCCCACAGCAGCCGGTGTCGAGAGGCACCACCGTCGCACCGGGAATCCGACGGAGCAGCTCCAGCGTCCGGCTCGGATCGGCCAGAGCCTTGGTGTGACAGTGGCCGTGGACCGCGACAACGGTGGTCCGGTCCGACCACGGCAGCAGATCGTCACCGGCGTCGTCAAGCAGCTCGACCACCAGATCCTCGATCAGGACACAGCGGGTCGCCACGTCGTCGGCGCCGGGAAGACCGAGCTGCCGGTACTCGTCGACGAAGATCGAGTAGCACGAGGGCTCGAGGAAGACAACCGGCTCGGTGGACCCTGCCAGGAGCCGCAAGTTGTGCTCGCCCAGGCGCCGGACCTCGGCGAGCAGACCCCGGCTTGCCGCCGGCCGGCCGCAGCACTTGCGCCCGGTGACCAGCGCCACCTTGAGACCCGCCGCCTCGAGCACCCGCACCGCCGCCCTGCCGATCCGTCCCTCGTGGTAGCGGGTCCAGGTGTCATCCCACAGCAGCACCCGACCGCCCCGCGCGAGCGGCGGTGATGGCCGGCTGGCGAACCAACGATCAAAGCGCGTGCGTTCGAAGGGCGGCAACGGTGCATCGGCGGCAATCCCCAACGCTCGCTCGAGCGCGGCCCGCAACGGCGTCCAGCCGAGGAGTCGGTTGGCGAGCCCAGGGACCATCGTGCCGAGGCGGCCCAGCAAATCCGCGGAGGCCACGAGCCGATCGAGCAGTGGGATCCCTTGACACTCATGTCGAGTGGCTACGATCTCGGCCTTGAGGGCCGCCAGATCGACGTTGGACGGGCACTCGGTCTTGCATGCTTTGCACGACAGACAGCTCGCCAGCACCTCGGACAGCTCCTTCGCCGCAAAGGGATCGTTACCGAAACGACCCTCGAAGGAGGCGCGGATGGTGTTGGCGCGACCCCGGGTCGACAGGGCCTCGCGACCGGTGGCGGCGAAGGTCGGGCACATGGTCGGAACGGCCTTCAGGCAGCCGCCGCAGCCGTTGCACTGCTCGAGGTTGGCGACGAACGACCGGTCGCGATCGACAAATCCGAGCTCGCCGACGACCGGTACGACGAGGCTCGAGCCGACCCCGAGCCGGAGATCGTCGTCAATCCGGAAGCGCCCGCTGTCGACGATCTTGCCCGGGTTCATAACGCCCCGCGGGTCGAACAAGGTCTTGAGCCGTCGGCCGGCCTCGGTCAGCTCGGGCCCCAGATGGTCCGCGAGGTACTCGGTTCGCGCGATGCCGACCCCGTGCTCGGCAGCCAGGGAACCCCGGAAACGACGACACAGCTGCGACACCTCATCCGATACCCGCCGCAATGCAGCAAGCCCATCCGCCTCGTGGAGGTCGAGTACCGGCCGTACGTGCAGCTCGCCCGAGGCCGCATGACCGTAGTACGACGCCTCGAGGCCGAGGGGCCGCATGATCGCCTCGAGCTCGGCGACGTAGACGGGCAGCTGTTCGGGCCGAACGCACACGTCCTCGATACCGGCGGTGGCCTTGGCGGGGCCGGCCCGGCCGGTGAGCAGGGACAAACCGGCCCGGCGCAGGGCCCACACCAGCTCCTGTCGCTGCCGATCGGGCAGCATCAGGCTGCGCTCGCCGAGGTGCATCGCCTCGAGCTCGGCGAGACTGTCCTCCACCTGGTCGAAGAACTCCACGAGCAACATCGCCTGGCACGGCCGGTCCTCGAGCTCGAGGAGCTCGCGGGCAGCGGCAAAAGCACGTTGGCCCGCGGTCTGGTCGAGGAGGATCCGATCGATGTGCTCCACCGCCGCCGGCTCGAGCTCGCCGACCGCGACCGCAGCCGCCATCGCCTCCGTCACCGATGGGAAGAAGAGCACACCGAGACCGCGGCGCCGGGGCCGCGGCACCACCGACAGCACGGCCCCCGTGACCGCGGCGAGGGTACCCTCTGAGCCCGTGATCAGCCGGCTCAGGTCTCCCGGAGCTCGCAGCGCGTGGTCGAAGCCGTAGCCCGGCCAGCGCTTGACAAGCTCGGACGGCATGCGTTCGGCAATGGCGTCGGCAACCTCGGCCACCAACCGGTCGGCATCGTCACGGAGCCCCACGAACCCGTCGAGGTCTCGCCCGACCCACGCCACGCGTCCGTCGGCAAGGGCGACCTCGACGGCGACCACGTGGTCGACGGTGGTGCCGTAGACCGGTGCGTGAGAGCCTGAGGAGTTGTTGCCGATCATGCCGCCCAGGGTGGCGCGGGAAGAGGTGGCAACGTCGGGACCGAACCACAGGCCGTGGGGCTCGAGAGCTGCGTTGAGCCGGTCGAGGACCACGCCCGGCCCGACCCGGACGGTCATCCGTTCCAGGTCGAGATCGGCAATCTCGCGGTTGTGACGGGCAAGGTCGACCACCAATCCGGAGCCGATCGCGCCGCCAGCGAGACCGGTCCCTGCGCCCCGCGGCGTGATCTCGAGATCGGCGTCGGCGGCCGCCGCCAGCAGACGGCCACACTCGCCACCGTCGGTCGGGAAGGCCACGGCCGCCGGCTCGATCCTGTAGATCGAGGCATCCGTCGCGTACAGGACCCGGGTCAGGTCGTCCTCATGCAGCTCGCAGCAGGTCGCCGCGAGCGTGCGGCGTTGGCGAGAGGTGAGGTCGGCCATGGGGCGATTGTAGCGGCTGCGGGTCCGACTGCGGTCATCGAGGTGCGTCCGGGACGTGATGGAAGGGGCGGCAGGCACGCTGACACTGAAACCGGTGAGCTCTACGTTCCCCCTCCAATGCCGGTGATTGCCGACCGGACTGGTATTCGGCCTGCCGTACGTCGAGAGCGCCACTCGACTCGGGCGTACAATCACCCGATGGGCACTCGTTCCGGTCGGATCCCCAGCTCCCTCCTGCCGAATCGGCTCGCCGAGACCAGAGCCCGTGTCGGCGAGGTGGCGCTCGATCTCACCGTCTCCAACCCAACCGTCTGTGGCCTGCCCTACCCCGAACGGCTGCTCGAGGCCCTCAGCCATCCCCGCGGCTTGAGCTATCGGCCCGAACCGCGCGGCCCGCGGCCGGCGCAGGAAGCTGTGGCGGCCTGGTACCGGCGGTGGGATGTCGACGTCGACCCGGCGTCGGTGGTGCTCACGGCCTCGACCTCGGAGGCTTACTCACTCCTGTTCAAGCTGCTGTGCGATCCCGGCGATGTCGTGATTGTGCCGACCCCTTCCTACCCCCTCTTCGACCAACTCGCCCGCCTCGACGCCGTTCGCCTGCATCCCCTCCCCCTGGAAGAGGAGGACGACTGGCGGCTGCGGCTCGACGCGGTGACCGCCGCGCCGCCCACCGCCCGCGCCGTCATCGTGGTTCATCCCAACAACCCCACCGGTTCCTTCGTGCACCCCGAGGACGCGGAAGCACTGGTTGCGGCCTGTCGCGACAACGCTCTGGCGCTCATTGCCGACGAGGTCTTTCTGCCCTTCCCTCTCGACGGTGGCCCCGGCGCCGGGACCAGCTTCGCCGCCGTCCGCGGTTGCCTCACCTTCACCCTCGGCGGGATCTCCAAATGCCTCGGCCTGCCTCAGCTCAAGCTCGCGTGGATCGTGGTCGGCGGGCCGGACGAGGCGGTCCGAGCGGCCCTCGAGAGTCTCGACTACGTCGCCGACGCTTACCTGTCGACGAGCACGCCCATCGCCCTGGCGGCGCCCGAGCTCCTCGACGCCGCAGCGCCGGTCGGCAGCGCGATCGGCGAGCGGTGCCGACGCAACCTCGCAACCTTGCGGGAGGCTGTCTCGTCGCTGCCTGCGGTGACGGTGCCCGCGATCGGCGGCGGCTGGAGCGTCCCCATCCGGCTGCCGGCGGTGATCGACGAGGAGGAGCTCGCCCTGCGGCTGCTCGAGGACCACGGGGTGGCGGTCCATCCCGGGTACCTCTTCGATCTGCCCCGGAGCCCGGCCCTGGTGCTCAGCCTTCTCACCCCCGAGAACCGCTGGAGGGCCGGCATAGATGCCCTCCTCGCCACGATCCGGGCGATGCTGTGAGTTGCACCGCTGCCCGTGTGTGACCCTAGGAGCTTGTAGCGCAAAGATCAGCGGCGTCTCGGGTTGCCGCATTCGCCTCAGTGAGGCTCGAGCAGGCGTCGCACCTCCTCGCCGGACAACCGCCGTCGCGCCACCAGCTCGTCGGCGAGTCGCTTCACCACCGGCCAGCGGCGACGGAGCAGATCCTCCGCGTGGGAGCGAGCGAGGGCGAGAAAGGGGATCACCTTCTCGCAGTCGCCCACGACCTGGATGGCCAGCCGAACGGCGGCGTCGAGGTCCTCGGAGCCGTCGTCCAGGTCCTCCCGGCCGGTCGCGATCGCCTCCGCCACCATCCCGGCGACGGCGCACAGAAGTCGCCGCTCCAGGGGCGCGGTCGGCAGGTGCGGGTCGGCCTCCTCGGGGTGCTCCTCGACGAAGCGCAGGGTGCGAACCGTGCCCGCCAGCTCGTCGTCGCCCTCGATCTCGACCTCGACGATGCGCTGGCCGCAGAGCTCGGCCATTACCGCGTGGCCTGCCTCGTGGTAGGCGATCAGCGTGAGCTGGTGACGGACCGAGCTCGGCGGAGAGGCAACACAACCGGGCACCTGTTCATGGTACCCCGGACCCGGCCTTCGGGGTCCGGGGTTCGGGGTCGGAAACGACGAGACCGCCGAGGACGGCCACCACGGCCAGCGGCAGCAGCTGGAGCCCGAGCCGGTCGAGCGACGTCCGGAGGTGCCACTCGAGGGGTTCGGGAGTGATCAGGTAGATCCCGGCATCGATCGCGAGGCTGAGCAGGACCGGCGCCCCGAACAGCGCCGCCGCCACGGCCGCGCCGCCCGCCGGCCGGCGGACGACAGCCAGAGCCGCCAGGCCGCCGAGCAGCACCAGGGTCCCTCCCCAGAGGGCTTCGCCGTTCCACGGCACGAGCCGGCTCGCGAAGGCCCCCGCGACCGTTTGCCAGCGGCTCGGATCGGCGAGGCGCGACCAGAGATCCGGCGCCAGGTACCGCTCGACCTCGCCGGACGTCGCCCACAGCGTCTTCAGGACCACCGTGGCAGCGATCCCCGGCACGGCGCCGATTGCTAGACCGAGCCAGTCTGTCCAACGAGGCCGTCGCGTCAGTCGCCCCCGGGCGACCACCGCTGCGACCACCAACAACAACGACGCGAGGATCGCGCCCTCGTTCTTGGTCCACACCATCAGACCGAGGACGAGGCCGATCAGCCAGGCCGGCGCCGAGGCCGGACGATCACCGACAACGAGATCGCCGAGCCCGAGGGCCGCGACCACGGCCAGCGCAGCAACAGCGAGGTCTGCGCCCTGGCCGAAGGCAGCGTTCCAGACCATCGGCGTCGACAGGAGGAGTGCGGCGGCAGCGGGCGCGACGGCAGCGGGCGCGCGGCGAGCCACGGCGAGAGCAGTCGCGGCAGCGGCCGCGAGGACCCAGAACCAGCCGGTCGCGACCGGGATCACGGTCGTCTCCGCCCCCCACAGAGTGAGCTCGGCGGTGACCAGGCCGGGCACCAGCAGCGGGTAGCCGGGCTTGCTCTCCACGAGCAGGCCGATGGTCGACGGGAACGCGTCGCCGGCACGGAACCACTGCAGCGCCCGGTAGGTCCAGATGCCCATCCCGTCCCACGAGCCCAGGGGCCGCTGCGAAAGCCAGCGAAGGAAGCTCCAACCGTACCCGGCCGTCACCGCGACGACAGCGGTCCATGACAATAACGCGTCTCGATCGCCGGCCGCCGATGATCGCGGCGGCGATGCGTCCAACGGCGGGCGCGATCTGCGCTTTGCCGCCGCAACCAGCCCGGCGACGGCGAGCGCCGCCAGCAAGGTACCGCGCCCGGCCTGGCCGAGCCCGACGGCGAGGCTGGCGAAACCGGTCAGCGACAGCAGCCCCGCAACGATCGCCGGCCCCCAGGCGAGATCGGCGAGCAGTCTCTCGACCAGCGTCACCTCTCCCCGGCCAACGGTCGCATCCGCGAGCAGGCAGCCCGCGCCGAGAACACCGAGCACGACGACGATTGAAGCGTCCACCGGCTCAGCCGCCGACCGCCAGCAGGGCCAGCCCGGCGTCGGCGAACCGCACCCGAAGCTCCACGCCCCGGCGATGTGCCTCGGTCCCGAGCTCGGCCAGGAACCGGTCGAGCCCGCCGCGGCTCTTGAAGTCGCACAGCACGATCAGCCCTCGTTGGTTCGCGGCGGTCTCGACCATCTCCTCGATCTTGAACCCGGTAATGGTCCGAGCCTTGAGGTCACGGGCGACGAAGCCTGGGTCGAGGATCGTCGGCGCTACCGCGAAGCGGGCCTCGAGGAACCGCCAGCGAGCGTCGGAGACATACGCGGCGCGCGCGACGTTGGCGAGCTCCGACCGAACGCCGACGTACCGTCGCTCGAGGGCGGCCGGTTGCGGCCCATGGAGCCGCCTCGTGAGCATGACGGCAACGCCGCTATTGACCAGGAAGACCAACAGGATCGCGGCCATGACCGCGGTTGGCGGCCTCCGGCTCATGTCCCCCGTCTCTCCTGATGAATGAGCCACAGGTTACGGACGTAGATCACCCATCCGGTGGCCTGGCCGAGGACGCCAACGATGTCGCGCCGCCACACGAAGTAGATCATCAACATGGAGGCACCGGCAAGGCTCATCCACCAGAACGCAACCGGAACCACGGATCGCCGTTGGCGCTCGGACACCAGCCATTGCACGACCATCCGGCCTGCGAAAATCACTTGGCCGAGCAGCCCGAACGCGACCCACGCGATCCCCACCGGTCCAGTGATGTTGAGCAGCGAGAACAGAAAGCCGCGGCTGCGGGTGTCCTGATCGACCCGAGCCACGAACTCGGCGGGTGTGAGCCGCTCCTCTCGACCGTCGACCATGACCATGACGACGCTGCGCTCGCCTCCCGGGGAGGTCTCGAGGTAGAGCTTCTTGACTCCGGCGGGCTCAGGCTTCAGCCTGAGCTCGACCCGGCTCGACGGACTCTGATCCGGACCGGCGCTCGCGGCCAGGCACGGGCCCGCCAGAAGCGTGACCGCAAGCAGCCAGGCGAGCCGGCGCCGCCGTCGCGTCACCGCAGCTTCCAGCGCATCGCACGGTCCTGCATCCAGCGCACGGCGAGAGCATCGCGCAGCCCGGTGAAGGCCCGGTCGAGGGTGCCGTACTTGCTCGACCCCGCCAGCCGGGGAGCATGGCTCACCGGCACCTGGACCACCGAGTAGCCCTCCATTCGCAGCAGGGTCGGCAGGAATCGGTGCATCCCCGTGAAGATCTTGACCGCTCGGATTGCGTCCGCCCGGAACACCTTGATGGGGCAGCCGGTATCGACGATATCCTCTCGTGTTAACCAGTTGCGGACGCCATTGGCGAAGCGCGAGCTGAATTTCTTCCAGCCCGTGTCGTGGCGCTCGGCACGGATCCCCACAACCGCGTCGACGCCCTCGCGCTCGAGGGTTTCGAGGAGCGCCGGGAGATCCTCGGGAAAGGTCTGGAGGTCGGCGTCGAGCAGGCCGATGATCCCTCCACGCGCGCTGCGAAAGCCGGCGTCGAGGCCCGACGACTGGCCGCAGTTGGCAACGAAATGAAGCACGCGGATCCGGTCGTCGGCGGCGGCAAGCTCATCCATGCGTTCGCCGGAGCCGTCGTCGGAGCCGTCGTCCACCAGGACGAGCTCCCACTCGAGTCCCGCCGCGTCGAGGGCCGAGCGCACACGCTCGACCAGCGGATCCAGACACCCGATCTCGTTGTAGACGGGGACCACCACCGAGAGCTCGGGCCGATCGTTGTCACTCATGCCACGAAGAGTACCAGACAATGAGCCGTGCCGTCGGTTCCGGCCGGGGCGCGCGGACCGGCTTCAGTCGATGTAGCCGAGGGCCCTGAGCCGCTCGAGGGTCTCGTCATGGCCGCCGACCACCATCGGCCGCTCCGGAACCCACCACAGATACGCTCCTTGACCGAGCTCGCGCGGAGGCTCCAGACTTCGCGGGTCGACAGGTTGACCGGCAACCACGTTGGCCCACGGGAGGTCGGAGGCGACCGGGGTCACCGTCTCCGGCACGGTGCTCGCCGCCAACGACACCATGCACAACGGCGACGCCGACGCACACGTCAGCGCGAAACGGCCGCCGCGCTGCTCGAAAGTAACGTCGGAGGTGCCCCAGGCCTGGACGACATCGAGCTCGCCATCGACCTCCAGCGCGAGTGTCGTCGCGCTGCCGTCGTCCCGGACGACCAGCTGGAGCCCCGGTACGAGCCGCCCCGCAGTCTCGGCGAAAGCCGTCGCGATCTCGGGCACGAGCTCCGCCGGGATTGGACCGGGACGGTCCTCGGCGGGATCAGCAGCAAGATCGACGGAGTAGGCGCCCGCCGGCAGCGGCCGCGCTTCCTCGAGCACCGTCCGTGCGGCAGCGCTGATACCTGCCTGGGCCCGCGTTCGCACCACGACCTTGCGGCTACCCTGCCGCCAGGCCCAGCGCAGGGGACCGGCGCTGAAGGTCACGGCGATCAGCGGCGGCGGAGATCCGCCCGCGAGCAACGACCTCCCCTCCTGGTCAGGATCCGGGGCCTGACCGCACAGCTCGAGTAGGGTCGGACCGACATCGAGGAGCTGTGACGGTTCGTCAACGTCACCAGCCGTCAGACCCGGCGCGCGCATCATCACGGGCACGGCGACGGCCTCCTGGAAGAGGTTGAGGCCGTGGGCCCACGCGTCGTGCTCGCCGAGGCCTTCGCCGTGGTCGGCGACGAGGGCGACCACCGCACTGTTCGGAAGCTCCGCGAGAAAGGGCGCCAGCACCGAGTCGACGTGGCGGACCTCGCCGGCATAGAGCTCCCGCAGCAACCGCGCCTCATCCTCGGTGACCCGACGCTGCCGCCGCGCCAACGGCTTGAGCGGGGGCGGCGCAGGACCAGTACCGCCATGCCGCCGGTAGGGCTCGTGCGGGTCCATGAGGTGCAGGTAGAGCAAGGCGTTCTCGCCCCGGTGAGCCGCCAGGAAACGGCGCGCCCCATCGACGACCCACTCCCCGTCGGGCGGCTTGGCGGTGCCGTGACCGTCCGGAACCTGATAGCTCGAGAAGCCGGCGGCGAAGCCATTGAGGACGTGAATCGTGTAGTTCGCGACCACTGCGCCGGTCTCGTAGCCGGCGTCATGGAGCCGTGTCGCCAGGGTCGGCGTGTCGTCCGGGAGACCGATGATCTCGCCCGCCGGCGACGTCAGCTCGAGCACCGGTCGCGAGCTGAAGAGAGAAGCGACGGATGGGATCGTCCACGAGCTGTTGGCCGTGACGTCCCGCCACCTCCTGCCATCGGCGAAGGCGTCGATCACGCCCGGCATCAGCTCCGGCGAGACGTGATCCGCCCGCAGGGTGTCCACCAGAACGAGCACGAGCAACTTCGGCGCCGCCAGCGGCCTGCCGAGACGCGGCGATCCGAGCGCGATGCCCGGTGGAGCGTCGATCCGCACCTCGCCACGGCTCAGGCTGACCTCCACCGTGCGGACCTCGCCGCCCGCGAGCTCCCAGTCGACGCTCCGGTCGGCGTCCGTCACCCGGACAGAGGTCGGCGCCGCCGTCGTGTTGAGCAGCTCCGTCCGGAGCAACAACCCGTTGCCGGGGCAGTCAAATCGGCGGTCGACAGCCGTGACTCCACAGACCCACTGCAGACCGTGATTGTGCCAGGTCCACTCGGACTGCCAAAGTCGCTGCCAACCGGCCTCAGGAGCCCTGCATCCGGACGCCCAGATGGCGGCGAGCACGCACGCCGCGAGCCGGAAGAGCTGCATCGACCTCATCGAATCGCCGCCATCTTACCGCGTCGTCACCGCCGCCAGGATGACGAACGGGCGTCGGGTCGGCGCGTCTGTCGCAACCACCGATCTCACACCAGGTCGGCGTCGGCCATGGTCAGGTAGACCCGGTCGGCAAGGGCGGTGACATCGAGCTCCGGGTCGAAGGCCCGCGCCACCATAACCAGCTGACCCGGCACCTCGCTCTGACGGAAGCCCCGACGCTCCAGCAGGCTGCAACCCGCGGGATCGCCGTTCAGCCAGAGCTCCTCGAGCTCGGCGCCATTCTGAGCCGCGAGCCGGCTCGAAAGGTGGTTGACCAGCTCGAGGGCGCCCGGATGGCGGTGATCCCAGAGCAGGTCGACCCAGCGACACCGACCCTGGTCGGTGCGGAACGCGACGAAGGCGACCGGCACGCGGCCGAATCGGCGCAGGATCAAGAACCGGTGGTAGTGGACGCTGGGGTGGCCGGCCAGCCGATGGAGAGCGCGGTCGGCATCGCGGACCACGGCCACAGGGTAGTCCAGCCGCGCCCGCCGCCACAGCTCGTCGAGACGAGGCTCCCAGTCGGTGGCGAGCTCGGCGCGGTAGAGCAAACGGCGACTGCTGCTCGCCGCCTGCTCCGGTAGCCTCGACAGATAACAGATCGGTTGCGGCTCGACGGCGTCGTACCCGAGCTGGAGCACACCGAGTCGCAGCGGTCGCGGGCTCGGGAAGCCATACAGCAGGCTCGCCCGCCCAGACCGGCCGAAGGTCGCGAAAAAGGCCTCCACGGTCTGCACCCAGACTCCCTTGCGAGTGAAACCGCGCCGCGCCGCCTTGGTCGAGAAGACGTCGACGATCTGAGCTGCCGACCACTCCCGGCCATCGATGATGAATCGCACGGGCATACCGGCATAGTGGGCGATGAGCTCGCCCTCGATCTCCGCCAGCATGATGAGCCGGCCGTCGGGTGCGGGAGGGAACTTCCAGGCCCACTCCTCGAGGCTGCGCTCGAGGGCAAAGGCGCCGTTGAAGCCCTCGTTGACGGCATCTTCATCGCCGGGACGAAAGGGTCTGATGTCCAGCTCGGGTCCGCTCATGCTCTCTCCCAGGTCCAGCTCCCCAGCGGCCTCCACCGGTCTCGCTGCCGGGCCGCCGCGATCGCGTACCACCGGCCCGTCGCGGTGAGCTCCCGTGCCGCTTGCGGCAGCTCGGATCGCTCGAGACAGCCGACCGCCGGCTCCAGGGAGCTGACGATGGAGAGCAGCCAGATGTCTGCGCCGGTGGCGATGACGGCCTCCGGCCCGGCAACCGCCGTGACCTTCCGGCCGGATCTGTCGGAGGACGGCGCGAGATGACCAGCCAACGCTCGGGCGAGGCGCGGATAGTTGCGTTCGAAAAACCGGGCACGCGATCGGATCTCGACGGCAGCAACGTCGGACCGCCGCCTCGTCGCGTGTCCCCAGCGGTGTACGACCCGGGACCGCGGGACCAGAGCCAGCCGCGCGCCCCGACGCCGCGCGCGCCACAACCACTCGGTCTCCTCGTAGTAGAGGAAGTACCCCTCGTCGAGTGGGCCGAGCCGGGCCGCTGCGGCGGCCGTGAGAACCAACAACGGCCCCCGCAACGACGGCGCCGGACATGGATCGTCCGCAGTCCACACTTGCCAGCTGGCATCGAGCAGGCGCGCCGGACGGCGCCAGCTCGGCCACCGCCGCCGGGCGGTGCGGGCGAGCTCCGCGCCAGGCGCCGGATCATCGGGAATCGGCAGCAGCACCTCGCCGCCCTCATCCCACAGCAGCTGCGGACCGGCGACGTCGGCCCCACCGGTGGCTGCGGCCACGAGGGGTCCGACACTGTCGTCGAGGAACCGGATGTCCGGGTTGGCCAGGAGCAGCACCTCGCCTTCGGCGGCCGTCATTCCGGCGTTGAGACCGGCGGCATAGCCCCGGTTCGGCCGGACCAGCAGCGTGTCGGGTCGGCATGCGGCGGCCGCCTCCGCCTCGTCCTCGTCCTCCGACTGCTCCACCACAACGACCTCGACCTCGACACCGGCCGCCGCCGCATGCCGCCGAAAGGTCTCGAGGCAGCGCGGCAGCTCGGCCGACGAGTGGTGGCAGACCACAATCAGCGATGCCTTCACGGCGCCGTCCCTGACGGCATCGACGCCGCCCAACGAACCGCTTCGTCGAGGGCGGCGGCCACCTTCGCCTCGGCGAAGGGCCGCGCCGCTGCGAGCCCCCGGCGGCGCGCACGCCACCAACGACGGGGGCGGCCGAGCAGGTCCAGCGCGGCGTCGGCAAACGCGTCCGCGTTCGTCGCCTCGACCAGCTCGGCGGCGCCCGCTGCAAAGCTCGAGTGGGACGGGATTCTGGATGCCACGACCGGCACCCCGCTCGCCATGGCCTCGAGCACCGTGAGCCCGAAGCCTTCCGACGGCCACGACGGGGCAAGCACGAGGTCGCAGCTCCTCAGGAGGTCAGCGACGGCCGGCGGCCGCAGATGGTGGTGAAACTCGTCGGGCTCGACGATCGCCCGTTCCTGGTCGCTGAGCGGCCACTGGGACAGCCGCACCAGCGACACCGGGAAGCCGCGCTCACGAAGATTGAGCACCGCCGCAAGCGCCGTCGTGACCCCTTTCATGTAGAACTCGAAGGGATGAGCCACGAGTACCCGTGGTCGTCGGCCGGGCCCGATTCGCAACCGCGGCCGCCAGTAGGGCTCGAGCGCCGGCGGCACGACCCGGACGGACCTCTGAAATCGGCTCCGGTTGAGCTCGGCAAGTTGGGGCGACACCGCGATCGTCGGGACCCGGTGGCCGTACGCGGCGAGGATGCCGGGCACGTCGTCCCGGTTGTGATCGAGATCGGCTTCGAAGCCCTGACAGAAGTGGACCGCCCGACCCGACGGCTGATTCACCGCCGCTTCGACCGTGGTCCAGAAGGTGGCAACATGAAGGTCGGCGTCAGGAAGAGGCCCCGCGTCGAGGTCGGCCACCGAGACGAAACCGACGCGGACCGGGTACCACTCTGGACACGGCCCGCGGCTGACGACCGTGACACTGTGACCGGCGCGGCGCAGCAGCTCGGCGTGGTGGAGAGCGACCTTGACGCCGCCGAACAGCTCGGTGTCTGCCAGCAGGTAGTTGATCCGCAGGCCCTGCGAGCGATTCACCGCCACTCCCACTCGTGCTCGACCTCGATCAGAGACGGAGTCCAGGTCGGCGACGTGACCCGAACGGCCTCGGGAAGAATGACCTGGTCGTGGATGTGGAGCCCGGTCTCGTCGAGCAGGAACGCGTAGACGTGGAAGGTGCCGGTAGCGAGAGGCATCGACGGCGTCCGGAACCGCACCGCGTACCGGGTCTGGCCGGTCACCGGATCGGCGCCGTCACGGAAGGTCGAGGCCGCAAGGACGCAACGGCCGTCGAGTGTGTCGAGAGTGACCGCCACGTGAAAGGCCTCGTCGGCACGCAGGCTCACGAACTCGACGTCGACCGCCAGCTCATCGCCGGTGACGAGCTCGAGCGGCGATCCGACGTCCTGCCCACCCGGCCGGACGGCCGTAATGCGCCCCACCTGCCTGACGCCGGTCGCGGGCGCAACCTTCGTCTCTGCCGCAGCCTCGAGACGGCGGGAGTCGCGCAGCTGGAGGTACGCCTCATAGGCATCGACGACCTCCAGCGCCGGACCCTCGCGCTCGACCCGACCGTGCGCGATCCACAAGGCCCGCTCGCAGAACATGGTCACGTAGTACATCGCGTGCGAGCAGAAGAGGATCGTCGCCCCGCCGTCCTTGATCCGACGAATGGTGTCGATGCACTTCTTCTGGAAGTAGCCGTCGCCGACTGCCAGCGCCTCGTCCACAACCAGAACGTCGGGGTCGACATGGGTCGCGACGGCGAAGGCCAACCGCATCGCCATGCCGGTGGAGTAGCTTTTCACAGGGTGATCGATGAACTCGCCGAGCTCGGCGAAGGCCACGATGTCGCCGAGACGGGCCTCCATGACCTCGCGGTCGAGACCCATGAGGGCGCCGTAGAGGACCGCGTTGTCCCGCCCCGAGAACTCGGGATGGAAGGCGGCGCCGAGCTCGAGGATCGCCGCGACCACGCCGCTGACCTCAACCTGGCCGGCGGTCGGGGTGGTGGTCCCGGCGACAACCTTCATGAGCGTCGACTTGCCGGCCCCGTTCTCGCCGATGATGCCGACTGCGGTGCCGGCCGGAATCTCGAAGCTGACGTCGTCGAGAGCCTGCACGTCCAGGTAGCGACTGCGGCGACCGAGAACCCGTTTGATCCGTTCGGCCGGCGACGCGTAGATCCGGTACCACTTGTGTACCCCGCGGACCGACACGACGCTGCGATGCTGGCCCAAAGCCATGGTGGATCGAAAGATACCACAGCTCAATACGATGATCGCGCCCGTCGCCGCGCCTTCGGCCGAGCCGGCGACGGGTGCTGTAAACAGGCTGTAACCGGCGCCGTGGAGCCGAGGCGGCGGCCCTATAATGCTCAAGTATCGATCCGAGGGGCCCGATCGGCCGCCTCAGCTCAAGGAGCCATCCCATGATTCGATTCCGTGCCGCTCTGACACTGATTGTGGGGCTCGTCCTCGTCGCCGCCACCGCGGCGGCCGAGACCCCCTCCGCCGAAGCCATCATCGCCAGCGCGATCGACGCCGCGGTTGACGAGGACGCGCCTGTCCGACACGAGATGATCCGGGCCGCGGTGCGCGAGGAGGAGACCACCTCCGACGGTAAGACCAACGTCAGGGAGTTCTCGCTGCTGCTCTACGGCGAGCACCTGCAAAGCGCGCGCCTCGAGCTCGACCCGGACATCAACGTCATTTCCCACAACGGCAAGGGCTGGGCCACGATCCACGGCCAGCTCGACACCCGCGCCAACGCGGAGCGCCTCGCATCCGGCACAGTTCGCCAGAAGATCTTCCCGCTCATCCTCCCGTTCTCGCTCGAGCTCGGCGGCCTCAGGCCGGGCAAGGTCACACAGACCACCTTCGACGACCGGCCGGCCTGGGCAGTCGAGGTCACCTTCGACCAGCTCTTCTTCGCCTCCGCGTCGATGGCGACACCCTGGACGCTCTACTTCGATCGCGAGAATCACCGGGTCCTGGGCGCCGAGTTCTACCCGCCCGAGGATCTCCGCGGACCGGGCGCCGAAGGGGTCCGCTACCGGATCCTGACCCGGGAGAAGATCGGCGACCTGAGCCTGCCGGGTCAAATCCTCCTCGATGGTCTCGACTTCAACGGGATCGAGAACGGGCACGTCCGGGTCACCAAGATCAGCTACAGCGACGCCGGCAGCTTCGATCCGACCCTGTTCATCGATCCCGCGACCCTGGAGAAGCTCGACGCCGGCGACGTCGAGTAAGATCTTCGAGAGGTCGGGCACGAAAAACGGGGCGGCCGGTCGGCCGCCCCGTCGCGTTGTGCCTTCCCGTGTACCGGCGTCCTACTCGATGGCGACCGCCGGAATGAGGATCGGGTCCTGGGTTCGGTTGTCGACCTGCGACGCGTAGGCGGCCACCGGACCGCCCGACAGCACCTTGATCTCCACCGACCCGTCCATGTCGGTGTTCGCCAGGGAGGCTTTCTGGAAAACGTTCTCCTGAATGAAGGCGCCCGGACCGAGATGAACGTCCAAGATCTTGCCGACCTTATGGCCCGTTGTGTCGTAGATGTAGATGTCGAGGATTGCCTGGGTGGTCGTGTTGGTGTTGAGGACGCCGACGTTGGTCCGGAAGCCGACGCTGCTGTCGGCCGAGTTCGACACGCCGGTGATGAAGGCCGACTCGCCAGCCGCAATCAGATCATTCTCACCGAAGATCTTGAGGTTCTGGCCGAAGGTGCCACCGAAGGCGTTGACGTTGTACGTCTTGGCCACGATCTGCGGTAGCGGCGAGCTGTCGATGCTCGTGACCACGAAGTAGCCCTTCGACTCGACGCCCGCCGGCAGCATGGACTCGCCGAGGATGTCGGCGAAGAAGGCGGCGTTGGCCGAGGCCAGGTAGAGGTTCATCCGCGGAATCGTACCGGCGGTCTCGGGCGAGAAGTAGCGCACGAGCGTCGCCATGGAGTCGGTCGTGTGGTTGAAGAAGGTGATGTCGGATCGCCAGACGGACTGGTTGGCGCCCTCGAGGTGGGCGAGCCCGGGCACCCATTTGGTGTCGGCGTTCTGACCCACCGCATCGACGTAAACCGGGTCGCCGGTCGAGTTGTCAACGATCGATGCGCTCGCCCAGATGTCGTAGTCGTTCGTGAACACGTAAAGCGAGAAGATGTTGAGGTCCGAGAGGATCCCGGCCTGCTCCGCGATGCGGATGATCTGAGTCGTGCTGTGAGGCAAGATCGAGCGCTGGATCGGCTCGCCCACGACCTCGCCGGCATCGTTGAGCACGCGGATGACGATCCCTTGTGCGTACTTGTCCGAGAAGTTGGCCAGGCTGACGTTGGTCCGATAGTAGAGGTTCTCGGCGAGGCCCGTCAGCAGCAGGAAGCCGTCATCGGTCGAGCGGACCGGGACCGCCGGCACGAACTGCCCGAAGGTCCCCTCGGGCGTGTCGTTGAAGGTCCGCGACATGATGTGCGGGGTCACCTCGGTACCCTCACCGAAAGTGAAGCGCAGGGAGCCCTTGTTGGTGTCGCCCTGGAGGCCCGGAATCTGCTCGACGATGTCCTTGTAGACACGGGTTCCCTTGGGTTCGAGCGTGATGTCGAGACCCCAGATCACACCCTGGTTGTTGTTGGTCTCCTCGGGCAGGTAGTCGATCCGGACCACGGCCTCCTCGTCGCCGGGGTTGAAGATCCGCAGATCCGTCTTCCACAGCGTCTGGTTGAGACCAGGCGTGTGGACCGCCGACGGCACCAGGTAGACGTCCGGCTCGGGCTCGATCACGTCAATGACCTCGACGGTCGTGGTCGCCGTGTCGGAGCCGGCGCAGTTCGTGGCCACGAGCTCGACGTCGTAGGAGCCCGGGTCCTTGAAGGTGTACGTGAAGCTCGGCTCGGTGCTGGTCGCCATGACCTGGCTGCCGCGACGAATGGTCCACGCCCACTCCGTCGGTGAGGTGTCACCGCCACCGCCACCGCCACCGCCGCCGCCGCCGCCGCCACCACCGCCGCCGCCGCCGCCGCCGGCGAGCTGGTAGACGTTGTGGAGCTGTGTCTGGATGGTGACGGTGCCGCTGCGGGCGTCGCCGGTGTTGGCGGCAACGTCATAGCTCACCGTGCCGGAGCCGGTACCGCTAGAGGGGTTGTCGACGGTGATCCACGCTCGGTTGCTGGAAGCGGACCACTCACAGCCGTCCTGAGTCAGGACGCTCACATCCATGCTGCCGCCGTCGGCGGCGAAGCTCCACTGCGGCGGGTTGATCGCGTAGGTGCAGCTCTGGCCGCCGTCGCACGAGCCCGTGCTCTGGACGTTGACGGTCACAGACGTGCTGCCCAGGACCGTTCCGGTACCCGGGTCCTTGACGGTCACCGACACGTTCTTGGCGCCGCCGGACGCGAACTTGAAGCCGATGTCATGACAGTTGAAGAGGAAGGGCTCACAAACCTGGATTTGCTGGTAACCGGAGCAGCCGTTCTCGCCGAAGTCCCACTCGGCCCGGATGTCGCCCGCGTGACCGGTAATGGTGAAGGACGTGTACTCGCCGATCTCGGGGCTGGTCGGATCAACGGTGATTCCGGTGGTGAGGATCTTGAGAGCACCGCCGCCGGAGGTGTCGGTGAAGGTCACCTCCTGGTCCTCGTAGACCGGCATCGGGTCGATCGAGAAGGAGGCTGTCGGCGGGCCGTCCTTGCCGCAGTACGGTGGGCACTCGCCGGTATCCTGCACGACGAGAGTCTTCGTCTGGGACCCGGTTGTGGTCTCCAGCTCGATGTCCTTGGAACCGGCGGATGCCCAGGTCCACGTGACCTCGTTGCAGGCGCCGGCGACGCCGGAGCAGGTCATGACGGGCGGGTTGTCCTCGCAGTCCGGAGAGGTGAAGCTCCAGCTCAGGACCTCGAGCCGGGAGTCGGTGGTGAAGGTGACCTTCTCGCCGATCTCCGGCGAGTAGATGTCGAAGTCGAAGTTGACGGGAATCCAGGGGTGGTTCTGGGTCACCGTGAAGTCGTCGCTGAAGCCGCCGGAGCCGGTCGCCGTCATGGTGCCGATTCGCTGGTGCGGCGTATCGTTCTCAGCCACGGTGTAGCTGACGGTCCCCTCCCCGGTGCCGCTCGGGGTGTTGACCGTGATCCAGTTGTCCGCGGTCGCCACCTGCCAGCTGCAGGACTGATCGGAGGTGGTGATTCTGAAGGTCCCGGAGCCGCCCGCCGGTGGAAAGACCGCGCTGTCGGTGGTGAGCCAGTAGCTGCAGTCGATCCCTTCTTCCTGGGTCACGGTGTGGGTTTGATACGCCGCCGTGATGGTGGTCGAGCGCTGGGCGCCGGTGTTGGCCGCCACCTGATAGGTGACAGTGCCGGAGCCGGAGCCGGTGGCGCCCGAGGTGATCGTGAGCCAGTTCGCATTCTCGGTGGCGGACCACGTGCAGCCGGACTGGGTCGTGACCGAGATCGTGCCGGTCCCGCCGGTCGACGCGAAGGCACGGTTCGACGGGCTGATCGAGTAGGTGCAGGTGGTGCCACAGTTCCCGGTGCTCTGCACGGTTACTGGGTACGTGACCATTGGCTGCTGGACACCGCCCGTGGTGGTGACGGTCAGGGTGACGTTCTTGGTTCCGCCGCTCGCGTAGGCGAAGGCGGCCTGGTCGCACGGCGGGTAATGCGGCTCGACGCAGTCGTAGATCTGCGGGTCGTTACAGCCGCTGCCCCCGAAGTTCCAGTAGGCGCGCTCGATGGCGTTGGCCGTCACCCCGGTCACACTGAACAAGGTCGCCTGCCCGATCTGTGGGTTGTTGGGAGACCAGGAAAAGTCAACCTGGATGTTGCCGTTCTGAACCTCCACGTCCTGGAGGAGGAACACGTCCTGGTCGCTGTTGTTCGTGTTGGTCAGGGTGAGGCGGAAGTCATAGATGCCCCAGGTCAGGGTCTCGGCTGCGATCTGGCATTGATAGTTGACGGCGTGCACGCCGTCGCAACCGGCAAGCTCGTAGAGCACGGTCGACGTGTTGGGGGTAAGCACGTCCCAGTCGAAGTCGAGGGTCGCGCCCGCCTGGGCGGCCGAGGTGCTACTCAGGGTGATGATCTCGTTGTGGACGGGGCTGGAAGGCGAGAGGGTGAAGGCCGCGGCCACCGACGAAATCTGACGCACCTCGTGGGCCATGGTCGTGTAGGGCACGCCCGGCTGAGCGGCGGCGTCATGCTGGTACTGGACCGTGAGATCGAAGGTCCACTCGCCGCTGGAGCCGATTGCGACCCCGCTGACGGGAGACCCCTGATACTGCGTCTGACCCCCCGTCGGGTCGGTGACGGTCCAGTCAAAAGGGCTGCCACCCCCCGGCGCCGCGGGATGCCCTTGGGGAACGGCGGTCAGGCTGACCGTGTCACCGGTGATGACCGCCGCCGGGGTGATCGTAATCGCGGCCGTGGGCGCCCTGTTGATTGTGATCTGCTGGCTCTTGATCTGGCCGGGCGTCGATCCGGGGACATAGGGGTAGTTGTCGTTCTCGACCGCCGCATGGGCCCAGAAGACCGCTGTGCTGGCCATGTCCGCCGGCAGGGTATATGAGGCCTGGGTGCCGCTGCTCGTCAGCGTGGTGGAGCCCGCCAGCGGCGTCGCCCCGTAGGGGTCCGAGGTGCTGGTGATCCAGGTCGCCCAGCTCTCGCCTCCGACCGAGGTGTTGGTCACCGTGACCTGGTCACCCGGGAAGGCCGGTTGGGGGCTGACGGTCAGGTTGGCGACCGGCTCGGTGGGCCCGTAACAGGCGGTGGGGTCGATGACCTGGAGCGCGCTCCAGCGCGACACGTAGAAGGCGGACCCGTCGTCCGAAAACTCGCCGCGGACGTCACGCAAGCAGAAGCCGAGCGCGTTCCACGGTCGTGACGGGTCCCAGAACTCCTGGTTGAGAGAGACCGGGTTCGACGGAGTCGAGATCGAGAAGGTCTGGGCCGTGTTGATGCCGAAGCGCCGGCTCGTGTAGACGACAGGGAAGTTAAGGGCCACCATGTCGGCGGCGTTGGTCAGGGTCTTGCTCACCATCAGGGCCGGGCTGGCCGGGGTGCCGCTGCCCCACCCCACGTCGTAGATACTGAGCACGCCGTCGTAGGCGACGGCAAGGAGGCCGGCATCGCTGTCCCAGGCGGCGCCCTTCGTACGGTACATGTTGACGCCGTCGCCCAGCTCGCCGAGCGACACAAGCTGGAAGGTCGGGCTGGTCTGGATCTGGTATCTGCGGAGCGCCGTCCAGCGGTCGCCGAGGTAAAGCACCGGCAACGAGCCGGCCTTCTCGAGCTTGATGCCGCCAATGATCTCGACACCGAAGAAACCACCGCCGTCGAGGCATTGGATCCGGGGGTTGCCGCTCTCGTTGATGCCATTGAAGATGTAGAGCGTCGAGTCGTTGCCGGAGCATGGGTTGCTGCCGAGATCCGAGGCCACGAGGTACTGTTGGCCGCCGTAGGAAAAGGTGTACGAGCCCTGGACCGTGTCGGCGCTCGTGTTGACGGTCTGGGCGACGAAGTTCGGGGTGGCCCCGGTGCCGAGGTCGAAGAGGACGGTCGAGGTGTTGAAGTTGGCGACTCCCCAGCGGCAGTCATCACAGACAGTGAAGTTCTGAAGGTTGTAGTCGACATCGCCGAAGGGCGGGATGCCGAAGTTCGATGAGGTCAGGTTCACCGGAAGGTCCGGGTTGTCGATGTTGAAGATCTTGATGTCGTTGCCCTCGTCGACGAACAGGTACTTGTGCGAGCCCCAGGTGATGGTCTCAATCTGGTGGGCGCGATCATAGCGGTAGTCGCCGTCGCAGTAGCTCGGCGTGTAGGTGAAATCTCGGATGTGTTGAAAACAGTCCTGGGCGCCAGCGGGAGCCGGGGACAACAGGCACACGACCGCAGCGGTACCGAGCACGGTCAGCCGGGTCAGGAAATACGTCGTCAGAGAGCGGGTCATGCTCACCTCCACAAATTCCACTATAGGCAACGGAAAAGACGGCTGTCAACTAGAAGAAGACCGCAGTAGAGTGAAATTTTTCAGGCATTTAGGTTCTCGCCTCCCGCTGTGACCGTGGTCACGGGTGCGATCGGCGCCGACCCCACACCCTTTCGAAAACCGCCCTCCGTCGTCATTATTTCGAGTATGACCCAGTTGCTGTCATCTGTCCACCATGAGAGTCGCTCCGACACCGACGCGATTTCACCGCAATTCGAAGCCAAAACCCGTTCCAATTCCCATTGAATTTCCGCGTCATTTTCGCAGCCGCCGGGGCCCGAGAGGTCGGCGGAGATCACCAGTACGAGGCGCTTACCCCGGGTACAAAAAAGAGGCGGCCCGAAGGCCGCCTCCTGTGAATGTCAGATTCTCTGACTTACTCGGTCGGGACCGCCGGCGAGGTCACGTAGCCGGTGTCGTCCACGTAGTCGTAGCCAGTGCCGAGATTCGGCAGGACCTGATCCGAGAAGCAGTTGTAGTTCGCCATCACCGCACCGTCGAGCGCGGCGGACCAGTTGCCGTACGCGTTGTAGCGCACGCCCATCCAGGTCTGGTACAGGTCGTCCGGAGTCTGGGTCGCGGTCGCCGGCGGGTAGTTCGAAGCCGGCCACACGAACAGCATCCAGCCGTAGGCGCCAGGAGTGTCGAACTGGTCGACCGGGATCTCCTGGGTCTCGAGCGGGATCAGGTTCGGGACCACCGTGCCGGGGGTACCGGGCTGCGACCACGGCACCGTCGAAACGGTGGTGACCATCTCGTCCTCGTCCCACGCGTAGTAGGTGTAGGCGTGGCAGTTGGAGGCGATCAGCTCGTCCGGCGAGAACTCGTCGATACCGACGCGCTCAAGGTCGTAGGTGAGCTTGCGGAGGCTCGCGCCCTTCCAGGCACGGATGTCGGTGCCGATGCCGTTGATGCCGGCGCCGAGGTAGCGGAAGGCCCACGCGGTCGGCAGCGGCTCACGGGCGTCGTTCTGGGCGAGCTGAACGGTCGAGTAACGGTGGTAGAACGAAATCGGGTCGTCGGCGGGGCCGATGGTGGCCACGTTCGCGAGCTGGAGATCAGCCTCGATGTGGACCGCGTTGCTGGCCTCGGAGAAGCGCTCGGCGTCGTTCACCCAGATCTGGTCGGCGATCAGCACGTTGTCATAGCGGATGACGCCGTCGTAGTACTCGGGCTGGTCGGGGAAGAACTTGTTGCAGATCTCGACCACGTCGGCCGTGATGTACATCCAAGTCGGGAAGGTGGTGTCGCGCTGCACCCAGTACGGAGTCGGGGTCAGGCTGTACTCACCGGTGTACGGCTGGTCGCAGTCATCCGCATGGTACCGCGGCACGGTCTGGCTGATTTGCAGGTAGCCCCGGAACAGGTCGCGGAAGCTCTGCGGGATCGCCGTGGCGTACAGGCCCGGGTACGAAGAGTTGGTCGCGTTGCAGCGGTCACCCAGGCTGTTGGTGGGCTGCGGGAGGTCCATCCCGGGATTCAGCCAGCCGCCATTCAGGCTGCTGTTGGCATTCGAAACCGGGCCGTTCGCCTCGACGCCCTCGTCCATGCTCGGGTCGGGCGGCGTGTTGTGACCTTCCCACAGGGTCACGGGAAGCTGACCGGCGCCGAGGATGTTCTTGATGTTCATCGAGATGACATCGTAGCCGGTGAGCAGGATGTTGAAGTCGAGGATGGCCGCCGAGAAGTCGGTCCACACGGTCACGTGGACGATCTGGGCCTCCGCCGACACGTTGGTGATCGAGAACAGGGTGGTCTGACCCGCGACACCGGCGTCGTAGGCGTCATAGTCGAAGGACACGAACGGGAACAGGATGGTGGCTGCGGGGACGGGGTCAAACGCGCAGACGTTGGCATACACCAAGCTGCTCACCCCGAGCACCAGCGCGCCGACCAGTGCGAGCGTCACGAACTTTTTCATTACTCAGCTCCTTCCATTCCGATACGATTGCTGAAGAACTTTCGACTTCATGGACCCGAATCGGTCCGTTCTCGCCCAGTTGTTCCGCATCACCTCCTGTTTAAGTATTTTTTCCTCAATAACTTGAATTCCAATATGTCATCACAGCATAAAATATAGCACCGAGGCCGCTCAGCTGTCAACACCTGCTTGGCTCGATCACACACAACGAGCATTATCCGTGCGGCATCCGGCGCTTGTCAAGCACTCACTCATGGGCCCTCTCGGTGAGCCACAGATGGACGCCTCCCGGGGCCTCGTCGGTGGTGGCGAAGGAGGCCAGCACATCGTCGAGACCGTCGCCGTTCATGTCGACGAGCTGAATGTCGAAGGCGCGCCCGACCGGCCCGAGCTCCGGGCTGCGCTCGAGCATGAAACCGCCGCCCTCGGCGCCGAGCCAGAGCTCGAGGCCGCCGAGCTTGCGACCTGACACCAGGTCGAGCAGGCCGTCGCCGTTGAGGTCGCCGATCCCGACCCTGACGTAGGGGTTGGTCCGGTCGTCGTCGAAGTAGACCGGCCCGTCCGGGGCGACGAGACCGTCGTCGGTCCACTCGTAACGGATGAGGCCGGTACGGGCCTGGTTCTGGCCCCCGACCACGTTGTACTGCATGAAGGCCGCGTAGACCTCCGCCACGCCGTCGTCGCGGATCCGGGGCTCGACGTCGAAGTGATACGTATTGCTGAGGACGCCGAGCGAGATCTCGCCATCCCAACCGTCGGGCCGGTTCAGGTAGACCAGCTTGCGCCAGTCGGCGGTGTTCGAGCCGACCACCAGGTCAAGACGGCCGTCCTGGTCGACGTCGATGGGCTCGAGGTCGTCGCTGATGAGGACGATGGGCAGACCGCTGTTGTCGAAGGTCCAGCCGGTGTCGGTCTTGAGCTGGACCCAGACGGTCGTGGCGTCCTCGATCCGCATCTGGCTGCCGAGGTCATAGTCGATCTCGGCGATGAACGCAATGTCGTCGCGACCGTCTCCGTTGAAGTCCCCCACCTTGCAGGCGCGAGAGGTGAGGCGCGGGTCGGGCGCCTGCAGTCGCTCGTAGCGCGGGAAGGCGCCCTTGCCGTCGCCGTAGAGGACGAACTGCTGCTTGAAGTGAATCGCGAGCACGATGTCCCGGTTGCCGTCGCCGTCGAAGTCGCCGGTGGCGACGCCGCCATAGTCATACGGGAGACCCCGCAGCCATGCCGACTCTCGCCACAGTCGAAAACCGGCGTCCGGGAGACCCTTGTACATGGCCGGCTGTCCGACGCCCTTCCGAGTCGGCGGGAAGACCAGGTCGTCGATCCCGTCCCCGTCCATGTCGTCACGGACGAAGTTCATCTGCCACAGACCGTCGACCGGAAGCCCGGTGCTGTGCTCGGTCAGCTGGAGGGCGTCGACGAAGGGGGGCGGCACGATCTCGGCGCCGAAGTCCAGATAGTAGGTGAACGAACCGTGCTTTTTCTCCCACTCGACCTGCTGCCGGAGGAACCGATCTTCCCCCTCGCGCTGGGCCCACAGGTCGTGGAGCGGCGACTCGGGATCCTCGGGCGGGATCCCCCGCAGCCACAGGGTGTCCTCGTCCTCTTTCACGATCTCCATCTTGATCGAGACCGCAGGGTGCGGGTAGGCGTACTTCTCGTCCACCCTGACGGCCAGGGACTTGGCGACCGCCCGCGGTGTCAGCCAGTCCTCGATGAAGTCCTCCCAGGTTTGGGGGGCTCGTTTCGTGGTCGCGGTCGGCTTCGCCTCGGTTCCGTCGGCCGCGGCCGGGGTCGGCGACGGCCCCGGCACGGGAACCGGCGGCAGCTGGGGCATCTGCGCCCAGACAGGGAAGGCGGCGGCAACGGCCAGGACCGCGAGCAGGGAACGAATACGGCTCATGACAACCTCCAGGGGACGTTCGCGTCCCATCACAACAGATCCGGGATGGTCGCCCGGTAGCGGCTCACGGCGGCGGCCCCGAGGACGAGCACCACACCGGCAACCACCAGCAGATAGATCAGAGCAATGGCGGGCGGCGGCGGCACCGCCAGCAGCCCGGCCCGAAAGACGCCGACCAGCGGGGTCAGCGGGTTGGCCCCAATGAGAGTCAGGAGCCATCCTTCTGGGACATAAGTCAGGGAGTAGATGATGGGCGCCGCGTACAGGGCGAGCTGCAGGACCACCGCGAGCAGCTCCGGTACGTCGGGCCAGGCGACGCCGAGAACGCTGACGAGCAGGCCGCCGCCAATGGACAGCACGACCACCAGCGCGACCCCCGCGAGCACCCAGCCGATGCCCGCCCACGACAGATGCCCCGCCCACGCACAGTAGACGACCATCAGCACCGTGGCGGCGGCATGGTGCATCAATGTGCCGAGGATGTCCCCCACCACCATGACCTCGAGGGGCAGGCGGACCCGCTGGACGAGAGTGGCGTTGGCGCGGATTACTCGCGCCGCACGGAGGATGACGTCGTTGAGCGCCAGATACGGCACCAGCCCCGTAATGAGAAACACCCCGAACCCCACGGGCACTCGTCTAGCAAGATCGGTACC
>Ga0316576_10000023_pt1 | contig 43965 bp, 26 predicted proteins | sample S0NA_FD_203075 | JGI IMG/M metagenome (GOLD analysis project Ga0316576, IMG submission 203075) | Rhizosphere microbial communities from salt marsh grasses in Alabama, United States - S0-2_050615r3r5 | ecosystem: Host-associated > Plants > Roots > Rhizosphere | place: USA: Alabama | collected...
GGATCCGCCGCCGCTCCTCGGCGGGCGGGGGCACGGGCCAGGTGTAGGGGTCGACCAGGTCGTTGGTGAAGGTCGGGGCGATGAGCGTCCCACCCGGCGCCACGGCGGCGACGAGCGCCCGGGCCACGGCGGCGGGCCCCCCCTCGACCTTGCCCAGCGAGCGGAACCCGCTGTGCACGATGAGCACCGCCCCGGGGCCCGTGGGGACCCCAAGGGCGCGCAGGTCAGCGGTGAGTGAGGCCTCGGTGTGCATTGGTGTCTCCGGCGTGGCGGCTACAGCGCGATCCCGATCTCCTCGTAGAACGCGTGCCCGGTCTGGGCCATCTGCACCAGGAGCTCGGGAGGCCTGTAGCGCTCGCCGTACTTCTCGGCGTAGCCCCGGAGCTCGGCGACCACGTTCTTCAAACCCTGCCGGTCGAGGTAGGACAGGGGGCCGCCCGTGTTCGGGGCGAAGCCAATGCCGAAGATGCCGCCCACGTCGGCGTCACGGGCGTGGCGGACCACGCCGGCCTCCATGGCCCGCACCGCCTCCACCGCCTGGATCAGCAGCAGCCGCCGACCGAGGAGCTCGAGGCCGGTCTCGGCGGGCTTTTCGGTCACCAGCTCCCGCAGCTTGGGCCAGATCCCCTGGCGCTTGCCGTCCCTGTAGTCGTAGAAGCCCTGCCCCGCCGCCTTGCCCGGGCGCTTGTGCTCGTCGACCAGCGACTGCAACAGCGCGACGCCCGGGGCGAGGTCGGGCCGGTCGCCGACGTACTTGCGCCCGCCCTCCATGGCGTGGCGCACCAGCGAGAGGGTGACCTCGTCGAAGACCTGCAGCGGCCCCACCACCATCCCCGCCGCGCGCGCGGCCTGCTCGACCAGCGCGGGCTCGTGGCCCTCGGCCACCATCTGCACCGCCTCCATCAGGTAGGTCGAGAAGACCCGCGAGGTGTAGAAGGCGTAGCCGTCGTTGACCACGATGGGGGTCTTCTTGATCTGGCGGCAGAAGGCGAGGCAGCGCGCCAGGGTCTGCTCGCTGGTCTTTTTCCCGAGGATGATCTCGAGCAGCGGCATCTTCTCCACCGGCGAGAAGAAGTGCAGGCCGATGAAGCGGCCGGGGATCTCCGAGGCCTGGGCCAGATCGGTGATCGGCAGCGCCGAGGTGTTGGAGGCCCAGATGCCGTCCTCGGAGAGCAGCGGCTCGGTCTCCCGGATCACCCGGTGCTTCAGGTCGATGTCCTCGAACACCGCCTCGATGATCAGGTCGCAGCCCCTGACCTCCTCCAGCTCCAGGGTGGTCTTGATCCGGCCGAGCAGCGCCTCGCGCTCCGCCTCGGGCAGGTGCTTGGCCCCCTTGGCGGTGAGCGCCTTGCAGTGCGCGTCCGCGGCGTCGAGCTGGGCCTGCTTGATGTCCTTGAGCACGACGGTGTAGCCGGACCTGGCGCAGACCCAGGCCAGCGCGGCGCCCATCATCCCGGCGCCGAGGATCGCGACCTTCTCGATCCCCTGCTCGTCGGTCCGGGGCAGGCCCTCGTGCTTGTCCGCCGCGTTCTTGGAGTACCAGAGCGTGCGGATCATGTCCTTGGCCTGGTCCCCCACGGCGAGCTCGACGAAGTAGCGCGCCTCGACCTCCAGGGCGCGATCGAAGGTCAGCCCTCCCCCCTCCATCACGGCGCAGACGGCGATCTGCGGCGCGAGGTAGGCCCCGGCGGTGCGCTTCTGCAGGAAGGCGCAGATCCCGATGCCCAGGTCCCGGGCCTCGGCCGTGCCGGGCCGCGGCGGCGGGAACCTGAACTTGCGATCGTCCCAGGGCTGCTTGGTGTGGTCCGGGTTGGCCTCGATCCAGGCCGCGGCGGCCTCGAGCACCGCCTCCTTCGTCGGGCAGAGCTCGTCCACGAGGCCCGCGGCCCTGGCCTTGGGCGCGCGCTTGATCCCCATCTGCCCGGCCGCGATGACCTCGACGGCGGCCTGGACGCCGACCATCCGGGGCAGGCGCTGCGTGCCGCCGGCGCCGGGGATCACGCCCAGGGTCACCTCGGGCAGGCCGATCTGCACCCGGGCGTCGTCCAGGGCCACGCGGTGGTGGCACGAGAGCGCGAGCTCGTATCCGCCGCCCAGGGCCGATCCGGTGAGCGCGGCGACCACCGGCACGCCGCAGGTCTCGATCCTGCGGTAGCCGAGCTGGAGCTTGCGCACCCGCTCGTAGAGCGGCGCCGGGTCGCGCTGCTCGTGGAGCATGTCGATGTCGGCGCCGACGCAGAAGTCCTTGTGCGCCGAGGTGATGATGATCCCCTTGAGGCCCTCCTGGCCCAGGGCCCACTCCATCGCCTGCTCCAGCCCCTCGCCGAAGGTCTCGTCGATCTTGTTCACCCCGCCCTCCATGGCCAGGGTCAGGGTGGCGATCCCGCGCCCGGAGTCGAAGCCGAGCAGCACCGCCCCGTTTTCGGTCGTCTGTTCGTTGGTCGTCATCGGCTCCTCCTCACACGCGCTCGATGATGGTCGCCGTGCCCATGCCGCCCCCGATGCAGAGGGTGACCAGGCCGACCGACTTGTTCCGCTCCTCGAGCAGATCGAGCAGCGTGCCGAGCAGCACCGCGCCGGTGGCGCCCAGCGGGTGGCCCAGGGCGATGGCGCCGCCGTTGATGTTGACCCGGTCCTGGTCCAGGCCGAACTCCTGGAGGTAGGTCAGCGTCACCGCGGCGAAGGCCTCGTTGACCTCGAAGATGTCGATGTCCGAGATCTCCATCCCGGCGCGCTTGAGCACCTTGCGCGTCGCCGGAAGCGGCCCGGTGAGCATCAGCAGCGGCTCGTCGCCCACGCTCACGCCGGCGATGAAACGGGCCCGCGGCTTGAGCCCGAGGGCCTCGCCCTTCTCCTTGCTGCCCACGAGCAGGGCGGCGGCGCCGTCGACGATGCCGGAAGAGTTGCCCGCGGTGTGCACGTGGTTGATGCGCTCGACCTGGGGGTAGACCTTGCGGGTCATGTGGTCCACGCCGAACTGCTTCCCCATCACCTCGAAGGAGGGGTTGAGCTTGCCCAGCGCCTCGAGGGACGTGTCGGGGCGCGGGTACTCGTCGCGCTCGAGCAGCGGCAGGCCGCTGCCGTCGACCACGGGGATGACCGAGCGGTCGAACTTGCCGCTGTCCCGGGCGGCGACGGCCCGGCGGTGACTCTCCAGGGCGAAGGCGTCGACGTCCGCGCGGGAGAAGCCGCGCAGCGTGGCCAGCAGGTCGGCCGAGATCCCCTGGGGCACCGAGCCGATGCGCAGCTGGGTCTTGGGGTCGAACATGGCGCCCACGTCCGAGCCCATCTTGACCCGCGACATGTGCTCGACGCCTCCGGCGACGATCAGATCGGACCAGCCCACAGCCACCTCGGCCGCGGCCTGGTTCACCGCCTGGAGGCCCGAGGAGCAGAAGCGGCTCAGGGTCAGCGCCGGCACGCTGTAGTGGTAGCCCGCCTCCATCGCGGCGAAGCGGGCGATGCAGGTGCCCTGCTCCGCGGTCTGCGTCACGCAACCCATGACGATGTCGTCGAGCTCGCGGGTGTCGAGCTCGTTTCGGCGCTGCAGCGCCCGCAGGGCGGTGCCCAGCAGATCCACCGGGCGCACGGGGTAGAGCGCGCCCCTGTCCTTGCCGACGCCGCGCGGGGTGCGGACGGCGTCGAAGATGTAGGCCTCGGCCATGGTGACGGTCTCCTCAGGGTTTGGGTGGGGGATCTTTACCACGGTTTCGGTCCGCGGGGGGTCGGTCCGGGTCGGCGCCGACGAGGCAGTTGGGGGTCGGCCCGCCCCGCGAGTTGATCGTGGCTCCCCGGGGGCGGCGGATGCCGTAGAGCAGGCGGGTGCGGGCCTCGATGCTGCCGAGCAGCGCCTCGCCGAGCTCCAGCGCCTCGCGCGCCTTGCAACGCGAGTGCTCGGTGAGGTAGCGCCGGGCCAGGTCGGCGCGGCCCTGCCGGCGCAGCGCGAGCGCGGTTTGCTCCACCGTGGGCTGCTCGGCGAGGGCCCGGCTTTCGAACGCCTCCAGCGCCTCCGTCACCTCGGGCAGGAACTTCTTCGGGTGCGCGCAGGTGTGGTAGAGCAGGCGCTTGAACAGGCGGCCGGCGAAGAGCGTCCCCTCCTGCGACTGGAAGTCCGGGTCCAGGAAGCTGGTGGCCGACCCCTTGGTCAGGTAGCGGTGCTGACGGTACTCGGGCAACACCTCCTCGACGCCGACGCGGTAGGGCACGAACGGGCTGGTCACCGAGCCGGTGGGGGCGACCCACAGCAGCGCGAGATCTCCGGGGACCCCCCGCCGCAGGTGCGCCACCTGGCCATAGCCCGCCTCCTCGTCGGAGATGCGGGGATCCCGCACCGCGGTCATCAGGTCCTTCACCGTGACGCGCGGCGCCTTGCGGCGCAGCTCCTGCTCCAGCTGGCGTGGATCGACGTACTTGAGGCCCGGCGCGCGGGCCGTGCCCCGCCCCAGGCCGTAGACCTTGTACACGTCGAGCTTCTTGCCCGGGGCCGGCCTGAACCACCCCCGCTCGGTCGCGAAGGAGATCAGGTTGGCCGAGCCCATGAAGTCCCGACGCCGGCGGAAGTCCTGGGGCACCGGCCTGACGTAGCCCGGGTAACAGACGCGGATGTCCCGCGGCCCCAGGCGCTCCGCGACCCACAGGCGCTGCCCGCCGGCGAAGGCGATCAGCACCCAGCCCTCGGTGGGATCGGCGATGAGGTGCGAGTTCCCCCCGTAGGTCGAGTAGCCGTACCGCTCGATCAGCCGACCGATGAGCGTCACCGCCTCGCGGGCGGTCCGGGCCCGCTGGAGCGCGATGCGGGCCAGATCGCTGTAGTTGGGCCCGCGCTGCGGCCGCGGGGTCATCGCCACCAGCTCCGCGCGCGACGGCGACCAGACGTCACGGATCGCCACCTGGTGCTCGTTGAGCCCGCCGTTGGTCAGCGGGGGCGGGAACCCCTTGTAGTCGGTGTAGCGCATGGCGATGTAGCGCCGGGTGAGGGGCACCTGGGGGATGGATGTGAGCACGCCCGGGATGGTGGCGGCCCCGGTCACCCCCACCTTGATCGTCGCGCCGCGACGGTGATGCTCTTGGGGGACGATGGCCAGCCAGTGGCTGGAGACCTCCTCCCCGGTCCCGCCGACGAGGACGCTCCCGTCCGCGGTGAGCTTGTTGCCGACATAGAACGCGTAGCTCGCCGCCGCCTCGCCCGGCAAGGCGAGGGACAGCGCCACGAGCGAAACGACACAGGATCGCATGCTCGCTCCTTTCCGGCTGGCCAGGGTAGCACGGTCCGCGGCCGCGGCGTGTGCTAGGCTGGCGCCATGCCCACGACGCTCATCGGCCACGTGGTCTCGCACACCCACTGGGACCGGGCCTGGTACTGGACCTTCGAGCAGACCCGCGTGCGCCTGCTCGATTTGATGGACGACCTGCTCGACCTGATGGCGGCCGAGCCCGGCTACCGCTGCTTCGTGCTCGACGGACAGCTGGCCATGGTCGAGGACTACCTCGCCCTGCGGCCGGAGCGCGCCGCGTCCCTGCGGCGCCTGGCCGGCGAGGGGCGCCTGCTCCTCGGGCCGTTCTACGTCCTGCCCGACCTCTTCATCCCGGGCGGCGAGTCGCTGGTGCGAAACCTCCGCGCCGGTCACGCCGCCGCCGCGCCGCTCGGGCCGGTGATGAAGCACGGCTACCTGCCCGACCCCTTCGGCCACCCGGCCCAGCTGCCCCAGGTGCTCGCCGGCTTCGGCATCGACGGGATGCTGTTCAGCCGGGGCATGGGCGACGAGCACGAGGCGCTCGGCGCCGACTTCCTCTGGGAGGCGCCGGACGGCAGCCGCGTGCTGGCCACGCACCAGATCGGCGGCTACGGCAACGTGGAGCGCCTGGGCCGCGCGCCGGTGAGCAGCGCCCGGGACGAGACCCCAAAGCTGCCCATCGAGCACGCCACGGGCTGGGCCATGCGCCGGCTGCGCGAGCTGGTGCGGGAGATGGCGCCCCACTGCCCCTCGGGGCAGCTCCTGCTCAACAACGGCTGCGACCACCTGCCGGCCCAGCCCGAGCTCCCCGCGCTGATCGCGGCGGTGAACCGGGCGATGCGCGGGACGCTGCGGCTCGTGCACAGCACGCCGCCGCGATACCAGCGCGCCGTGCGCCAGGCCCTGAAGCGCGCGGGCGCCGAGCCGGCGGTGCACCGCGGCGAGCTGCGCGGCGGACGCTTCGCGAACCTGCTGCCCGGCGTGCTCTCGGCCCGCGTGGACCTCAAGCTGACCCACGATCGCTGCGAGCGCCTGCTGCTGCGCTGGGCCGAGCCCTTCAGCGCCCTCGGCCGCTCCCTCGGCGCCGGCCGCGACGACCGCGCGCTGCTGGAGCACGCCTGGCGGCTCCTGCTCCTGTGCCAGCCCCACGACGACATCTGCGGCTGCAGCATCGACCGGGTCCACGAGGACGACCTGGGCCGGATGGCGCGGGTGCAGGAGGTCGCCGAGAGCGTGCGCGACCGCGCCCTCGCCGCCCTCGCTGCCCGCGTGGGGGGGCAGATCGTCTTCAACGCCTGCCCCTTCCCGATCACGGCGGTGGTCGAGCTCACCGGGCTCGGCGGCCGCGGCGCCGCGGGCCCCGGGGGGCCGCTGCCGGTCCAGCGCGTGAGAGGGGGCAAGCTCGTGCAGGTCGAGCTGCCGCCCCTGGGCTACGCGCGGATCCAGCGCGGCCCGATGCCCGGAGCGCTGACCGGCGAGGCGGTGACGGTCCGCCAGCGCGGGGGCAAGGTCACGCTGGACAACGGCCTGCTGCGGCTCGAGGTGCTCAAGGACCGCGGCGAGCTGCGCCTCCGGGACCTGCGCAGCGGCCTGACCTACACGCGGGTCGCCGAGCTGCGCGACGAGGGCGACGCCGGCGACACCTACGACTTCGCTCCCCCGGCGACGCAGCGGGTGGTCCGCGGCCCCGAGCGCTACCGCCGGGTGCGCGTGCTCGAGGCCGGGCCGCTGCGGGCCCGGGTGCGGATCGAGGCCTCGCTGGCGCTGCCCGTCGGGCTGGGCCGGGGCCGGAAGGAACGGAGCGGGCGGACGCGCGCGTTGCCCCTGCGCCTGGAGCTGACGCTGCGCGCCGGCTCACCGTGCCTCGATCTGCGCCTCGAGCTGACCAACACCGTGGAGGAGCACCGGCTACGCCTGACCCTGATGGCGCCCTTTGTCACCGACGCGCTGATCTGCGGCGCCCCGTTCCAGGTGATCCGGCGCCCCATCGCCCCGCCCCGCCGGTCGGGCTGGTTCCAGCCGCCCCTGCCCTACCAGCCCTTCCAGGACCTGGTCTGCCTCGAGCAGCCCTCGGGCGGCGGGATCGCCCTGCTCGCCCCGGGGCTCCGCGAGGTGGAGGGCGCCTCGCTGCGCAGCGGCACGCGCCTCGAGCTGACCCTGCTGCGCTCGGTGGGCTGGCTCAGCCGCGACGATCTCTCCACCCGAACCGGCGAGGCCGGCCCGTGCTTCGAGGTCCAGGGCGCCCGCCACCTCGGGCAGCGCCTGTGCGTCGAGCTCGGGCTGCTGCCCTACGTCGGAGCCTGGCTCGAGGCCGACGTGCCGCGGCGCTACGCCGAGCTCGCCGCGCCGCCGCGGGCCGTGGCCGCTCCGGACAGCGTCGAGGGGACAGCGCTGCCCGACGCGCTCGGCCTGCTCGAGGTGCAGCCGAGCTGCGTGCAGCTCGCCGCCCTGCTGCCGCGGGACGACGGGCGGCTCGAGGCGCGCCTGGTCAACCTGGCCCCGCGGCGCGTCCGCGCCCGGGTCCGCGGCCCCTACCGCGGCCGCCGACTCGGCCTCGACGGCAACCCGCGGCCGGGGAAGGTTGACCTCGCCGACCTGCCCCTGCGCCCGGGCGAGATCCTGACGCTGGAGCTCACACGGGTCACGTGACGGGGTCCGGGGCCTGGACACCCCCGCTGGGGCTCCAGTCCGCAGGCCTCGGGATCCCTCGGTATCCAAACTCTTCGAAAACACTGATGTGTTTTGCGGGTCAGCGAGGGTCATGCCTGGCGTCGGTCTTGCAATCCCCCGGGGTACGGCAGGAGGCGCACAAGGTGAGATACTGGATCCTGAGCATCGGTCTGCTCATCCCCACCGGGGCCTGGGCCGGGCCAAGCATCGCGGCCCTGGAGTTCGGCGGTGAGGCGGGCCCCACGGCCCGCGCGGCGCTGGTCACCCCGCTCTCGCGCCGTTACCAGATCATCGACGGCGACACCCTCCGCGGCGCGGCCGCCGAGCTGGGGATCGCCATGTCCCGCGGTCCGGGCCTGGCCAAGGCGGCGCGGAAGGTGGGGGCCGTTGCCGTTATCGCCGGCGCGGTGAGCGGGGGCCAGCTGAGCCTGGCCGTGTTCAGCGGCGAGACCGGTGAGGTGGTCCGCACCGAGCGCCTCCGCACGACGGGGCGTCTGCGCGGACGCGCCCTGCGTCAGGCGCTGACCGTGATCCTCGAGGGGCTGCGCAAGTGCCCGGCCCAGGTGGCGGCGGCCCCCGAGCCAGTGCCCGAGCCCACGCCCGAGCCCATCACGCCCGACCCGATCCCCGCGGACCCGGTGCCCCCCCCGGTCGCGCCGGCTCCCGTGGACGAGCCGGGTCAGGCGGACCTGGCCTACGACCCCAACGCAGACCTCTCCGGCTCGAGCGCGCCGAGCGCCCTCCCCGGCGCCGACGAGGAGGACCCCCTGGGCCGGGTGCGGGCCCGCGGGGCCGCCCCGTCCACGGACCCCGCGTCGGCCGCTGCCGCGGTGGTCGCCAAGCCGACGCCCCCCACGGAGACGGGAGCGCCGCGCCTCGTCGCCGCCGTGGGGGTCGGGGCCTGGAGCCGGACCTTTGGGATGCACACCAACGACAAAGAGTACACGCCCAACCCGCCGGACTACAGCTCAGGCATGGCGGCGGCGCTGTCGGTCTCGTTCAAGGCCCGGCCCCTGGCCTTCGTCTGGGACCGCGGCTTCCTCTCCGCGCTCTACACCCGGGCCCACTTCCGCTCGACCGTCGGGCTCAAGTCCGAGAGCCAGTACCGGGACGCGGGCGGCGTGCCCCAGACGGAGAACCTGGACACCTCGCTCTGGGAGCTGACCTTCGAGGCGGGCTACGACTGGAAGCTCCTCGAGAGCCCGACCAGCCCCCACCTCGAGCTGGGCGCGGGCTACGGCATGATGGACTTCGCCCTCGACTGGGGCTCGTCGGCAAGCCGCAGCATGCCCTCCGCCGCCTACCGCTTCGGGCTGTTCGCCCTCGGGCTCGAGGTGCCATTCGCGAGCTGGATCGGCGCCCACGGCCGCTTCGACTACCGCCTCGTCTCGAGCACGGGCGAGATCGAGGACCCCGCCTGGTACGGCCCCTCCTCCACCGGCGGCGTGAACATGGTGCTCGGGCTCAACGGCAGCTACCGCGGCTTCACCCTCCGCGCCGAGTACAGCTACACGCGCTACTTCTACGCCTTCGCCGAGGCCACGAGCCGGGCCACCGACTGCCGCACGGGCGGGACCTGCCTCAAGGCGGCCGGCGGGGCCCTGGACGTCCTGCACGGCCTGACCGCCAGCCTGGGCTACGGCTTCTGAGCGCGCTCAGTCCACGCACTCCACCTGCAGGCCGACGTCGTTTTGCAGCCAGTCGACCAGCTGCCTGTACGCGCCCGAGCTGAACGAGATCACCCCGGGCGTGACCACCGGCCGCCCCAGCACGAGCCGGGTCGCCCCAACCTCCCTGGCCACGTCGCGGATCGCCTCGCGGATCGCGCCCTCGCGGATCACCGATCCGACCCGGGCCACGCCGCGGTTTCGTGCCCGATCCTCGAGGATCGAGAGGGTGAAGCTGCCCGTCTCGGTGAGCTCGTCCACCATCACCTTGACCCGGGCCACGGTGGCGAAGCCGAGGAAGTCGACGTCCACGACGTAGAGGAACACCAGGCGCGCCTCGCGGGCCAGCGCGAGCTCGACGGCCCGGGCGACGGTCTTCATGCTCTGCTTGCCGCCGCGGACGGGGCAGAGGATCACCTCCTCGTTGCGCTTGGTCCCGGACACGTTCGGCTCCTCCTGTTTCATGCGCCGCCTCCGCCAAGAACCATGAACCGCAGGAGCAGCCAGGCAAAGGCCAGGCTCACCGTGACCAGCAGCGCCGGGAAACCGACGCGCAGGAAGTGCCCGAAGGTGATCGGGTAGCCCGAGCGCTCGGCGATGCCGGCGGTGACCAGGTTGGCCGACGCCCCGACCAGCGAGCCGTTGCCGCCCATCGCGGCGCCCACGGCGAGGCAGAAGTAGAGGCTCCTGGGATCGACTCCCGGCATCGTGCTGCTCAGGTACCCGATCACCGGCAGCATCGTCGCGGTGAACGGAATGTTCGGGATCACCGTGGAGATCAACGCGGCCATCCAGGTGATCACCACCATCGCGAGAAGCTGGCTGTGACCCACCATGTAGCTCACCCAGAGAGCGATCTGGTCGATCAGGCCGACGACCTGCAGCGCGCCGACGACCATGAACAGCGTGATGAAGAAGATCAGCGTGGTCCAGTCCACCGCCTCGATCATCTCCTCCACGTTGGGCCGAATCCAGACCAGCAGGGCGGTGGCCCCGAGCAGGGCGACCAGCGCCGGCGTGATGTGGAGCGACTCGCCGCCGATGAACAGCACGAGCATGCCGAGCCCGACCCAGCCCGACTTCCTCAGGTGGCCCGGCTGGGCGATGGCCGCGCCCTGCTCCAGCCGCTGCAGCAGGCCCTCGGAGCGCTCGCCGTCGCGCGCCGCCAGCTGACGCTTGAAGCGCAGCCGGCAGTAGCCCCAGAGGCCGGCCAGGGCGAGCACGACCCCCGGGGTGAGGTTGAGAAGGAACGCCGAGAAGGAGATGCCGGAGTAGGAGGCGATCAGGATGTTTGTCGGCGTGCCGACCATCGTGGACAGCCCGCCCACGTTGGCGGCGAGGACCTCGGGGAAGAGCAGCGTCAGCGGGTCGACGTCGATGGCCAGCGCGATGCGGATCGTGATCGGGGTGACCAGCAGCATGGTGGTCACGTTGTCCAGCAGCGCGGAGGAGACCGCGGTGATCGCCATCAGGATGGTCATCAGCTTCCAGAGCCGGCCGCCGGAGCTCTTGTAGGCGAAGAAGGCGAGCCAGCGGAACACCCCGGTCCCCTCGACCACGGCGATGACCATCATCATCCCCATGATCAAGAACACCACGTTCCAGTCCACGGCGGCCAGGGCGTCGTTGAAGGTGAAGACCACCAGATCGGGCGAGATGAGCTGCCCGAGCGCGCTGACGCCGAGCAGGAGCGAGGCGCCGAGCAGCGCGGCGAGCGCGTTGTGCATCTGGGTCGCGCCGATCAGCACCATCATCAGCAGGAACACGGCGACGGTGACCCAGAAGGCCGCGGTCTTGCGCCGCTCGATGGGCAGCTCGCCCAGCGAGACCGGGCGGCCCGCCTCGAGCGCCTTGACCTGGTCGGCGTCGAGCCGCACGGACGAGGACCGGTAGTGCCGCCGCTCGAGCACGAGAGTGGGGCCGACCGATCTGACCCCTCTCGAGGGGACGGCGAGCACGAACCAGCCGTCCGCGCGCGAGACGCTCTCCAGCTCGCGCCGCTCCCCGCCCCGCTCCACCACGCTCAGGCGGACCTCGATCCCGGCCACCGGCTGGCGCTGGACGTTGACCACCCGCCCGACCAGCGGGACCGCCCGCGGCGTCTCGTCGGCGGCGGCGGACCGGGCCAGGGGCAGCAGGGTGCAAAAGACCAGGAGCTGGAGTCGCATCGGGCCTCCAGGCTACTCGCCCAAAAGCTCGATGGCCAGACCACGCTCCGCGGCGGAGAGGGGCTCGCCCTGGACCACCACCGGCACCGTGACCCCGCACAGACCCGGCTCGGCGGCGATGCGCACGGCGAGGGGGGTGATCACGTGCTCCTCCACCGCCCGCCGCAGGGGCCGCGCGCCCCGCGTCGGGTGGAAGCCGAGGCGCGAGAGCCGATGCCGGGCGGCGTCCGAGACGCGCAGGCCGAGCTCGCGGCGCCGCAGCCCGGCCCGGGCCGCGGCCTCGCCCAGCACGATGTCCACGATGCGCAGGATGTCGTCGGGCCCGAGCGGGCGGAAGGCGACGGCGTGGTCGATGCGGTTGAAGAACTCGGGGCGGAAGTGGCGCCGGACCTCGCCCAGGTAGCCCTCGCGCGGGCGGCCGCCGAAGCCCGCCGGCGCGCTGTCCGTGACCCCGAGGTTCGAGGTCATGATGATCAGCGCGGTGCGGAAGTCGACCAGGCGGCCGAGGGAGTCGGTCATCCGCCCCTCGCCCAGCACGCCGAGCAGCAGGTCGAAGACCCGCGGGTGGGCCTTTTCGATCTCGTCGAGGAGCACCACGCAGAGCGGCTGCTCGCGCACGCGCTGGGCCAGGCTGCGCAGCCCGGGGCCGACCTCGAGCAGCCGCCGGGCCGATCCGCCGGTCATGTACTCGCTCATGTCCAGGCGCACCATCCGCCCGGCGTCACCGAAGAGGTAGCGCGTGAGCTGCTTGGCGAGCTCGGTCTTGCCCACCCCGGTGGGCCCGACGAAGAGGAAGGTGCCCAGCGGCAGCTCCGGGTCGTTCAGCCGCGCCTTGAACCGGGCGATCACCGAGGCGCAGGCCGCGCAGGCCTCGGGTTGCCCCACCACCCGCTGCCCCAGGCTCGCCGCGATGTCGGCCGGGGCGAGCCGGCGCTCGTCGGAGATCAGCGCCTCGGGCAGGCCGGAGTAGGCCGCGAACAGCCGGGCCGCGTCGGCGGGGTAGAGCGTCCGCGCGCGCGCCGGCTTGGCGGCGAGCGGACGGTCGGGGTCGGCGGGGGAGGTGCCGCGAGCCGCGTCACCATGTGCCTCCTGCCGCGCGAGCCAGTCGACGAAGTGGAACCCCTTGCCCGGGAAGCGCGTCGCCGGCAGGAAGGCGTCGAGGTACTGCACCAGCAGGCGCAGGCCGTCTCCCCGCGGCTCGAGGTCGGGGAGCTGCCGGGCGAGGTAGAGGGCGAGCAGCGGCGCCATCGCCGCCGCGTCGGTCTCCTCGACCCGGACGATCTCGAAGCGGTCGATCAGCGCGGGCAGCCGGCGCCGGTGGTGCTCGAGCTCCGCCGGCGTGCACTCGGCGAGCAGGCTGATCTCGTCGCCGAGGATCGCCGGCGCCAGGAGATCGATGATCGAGGCCCCGTCGGCCTGCCGGGCGACCAGGGGGCCGAGCCGGTCGACGTAGAGGTAGTCCCCCTCGTGGGCCAGCTCCTCCAGAAGCTCGTAGCAGCGCTGTTGCCACATCCCGAGGTAGACCATGCCGGCGATGATCCGCTCGCCCGAGGTGCGCCAGATGCGCGGCGTCGCCTCCTGGCCCAGCTCGCGCCGCCGCCTGACCAGGAGCCAGGCCAGCTGGCGCACCGCCGCGCTCTTGCCCGATCCCGGCTCGCCGACGAGCAGCACCGAGGGCGGCGGGTAGTCGCCGCAGAGCTCGAGGCAGCGCCGGGCCGACGGGATCTCGCCCACCACCTGAGGGAGCCGGCGGCGCGCGGCCCGCTCCACGAGCTCCTCGGCCACGGCGGAGAGCGTGGGGAAGTCCGCCTCGCCCTCCTCCGCCTGGTCGCCGGCGGCGAGGTCGGTCCCGCGGGCGAGGAAGTCGGGGACCCAGCTCTGCAGGTACTCCTCCCCCTCGCGGCGGAAGTCGTAGAGCCAGCGCGGGTGCTCGCCGAGCAGCGCGGCGCTCACCGCGCTCTTCAGCGCCTCGCCGGCGACCTCCAGGCTCTCGACGAGCATCCACCAGCCGAAGCGGGGCAGCATGACGCGGTAGGCGCCGCCGGGCAGCTTGCAGGCGACGTAGGTCAACCGCAGCGGCACGCGGCGGTTGCCGATGACCGGGAGCTTCTTGACCAGGGACTGGGGGAAGATGGTCAGGTCGGCGCGCCGGACCTCGAACGTCTCGTCCCACAGGTAGCGATCCAGGCTCTCGCGCTCGGCGGAGAGCTCGGCGAGCTGGATCTCGAGCTGGCGGTAGACCTCCTCCTCGGAGCGGCCGTAGGCCGAGGGCGCTGGCTTGTCGAAGAAGCGGTCCCAGCGCCGGAGCAGGATCCCGGTCAGCCTGCCGTCGGAGTGGGTGACGAAGTGGACCCGGAACGAGCGCGCCGCCATCACCGCCCCTCCTCGCCCGCGCCGCCGTGCCCCTCCTCGCTCGCGCCGCCGAGGCCCATGCGCAGCAGCCAGAGGCGCGGCAGCCCGAGGTCCAGGCTCTTGACGCGCTGGGCGCCGGCGTAGCCCAGGGCGTAGTCCACCACCTCGAGGGGCGCGCTCTCGCCCGGCCGCAGCGGCGGGTCGAACTGGTACTCGCGGCACAGCGGCAGCAGGGACTCGGGGTTGTCGGGCAGCGCGCCGCCCCGCTCCAGGGCGGCCTCGAAGGCCCGGGCCCGCTCGAGGTGCGCGGCGATGAAGCCCGCCGGCGAGAGCCCGGGCTCGGCGGGGAGCACCCGCACGCGGAGCACGTCGGAGCCCCGGGCCAGGGAGCGCCAGATGTGGCAGCCGGTCTCGCCCTCGAAGAAGTCCAGCACCCCGAGCCCGGAGACGCGGAGCACGAGCTGCTCCGGCAGCCGGGCCAGCCGCAGCCCCGCGGCCAGCTCCTGCCCCTCCTCGACGGTCCCGTCGGCGTAGCGCAGGGCGTGGCCCTCGAGCTCCCCGCGGGCCTCGCGGCTGACGTAGGCCCGGGCCAGCGCCTCCATCAGGCTCCCCCCGGCCCCCTCGCGCAGCGCCGGGCTGCGCCGCGCGAGCCCGAGGTGCAGGAGCTCGATGAACACCGCGTGGCGCCGCAGATCTTCCACCGTGGCCAGCGCGCGCCGCAGAAACTCCACCTCCGCCAGCGCGGCGAGGAGCTCGCGCCGGTCCTGGCGGCGCTTGACGCGCAGGTAGCCCATGCGGCCGCGCAGGCGCGTGAGCTCGCCGCGCATCGCGTCCAGGCTGTAGAGCAGGTCGGCCCGCTCCGCGTCCGGCCCCTCGTTTCGGTGGCGGGCCAGGTGGTGGCGCATCCGCTCGGCGAGCCGCTCGAGCTCCTCGCTCTCGAGCAGCTGGTCCAGGTAGTCCAGCTTCGCCGGCAGCAGCTCCTGCAGCTCCCGCGCCGGGAGCCCGAGCAGGGGCTCCAGGGAGAGCTCCCCGCCCGTCGGCGCCGCCTCGGTCAGCGCCTCGGCGTGGATCCGGAAGGTCTCCTCCCCCTCCTCGCCGCAGAACAGCCGGACGATCTGCATCTGCGCCGGGCCGCCGCCGCTCAGCCGCTCGGCGAGCAGGGTCCCGATGCGTTGCTCCAGGAAGCGCTTCACCGGGCGGGCGCCGAGCAGCGGGTCGAAGCCCTGCTCGACCACCCGGTCGAGGACCCGGCCCGTGGGGTAGACCAGGACGTTCCGCTCGGCGAGGCCGCGGCGGGCCAGGAGCCGGGAGAGCTCCTTCGCCGCGATGCGCCGCGCCACCTCCCGGGTCAGCGGCCGGAAGGGGATCACCCGGTCGATGCGGTTGAAGAGCTCGGGCGGAAAAAACTCGCGCACCGCGCGCATCGACTCGTGCACCGCCCCCTCGGGATCCTCGGCGAACCCGATCGGCTCCCTGGGCCGCGCGCCCAGGTTCGAGGTCATGATGATCGCCGCGTGGGTGAAGTCGGCCGTGGTGCCGGCGGCGTCCGTCAGCCGCCCCTCGTCGAAGAGCTGCAAGAGCAGGTTCAGCACCGACGGGTGCGCCTTCTCGATCTCGTCGAGCAGCAGGACGCAGAACGGCTGCTGCTGCACCTGCTCGGTGAGCAGCCCCCGGGGCTGCAGCTGGTCACCCACCAGGCGCGCGGCGGCGTCGGGGTCGCCGTGCTCGCCCATGTCGAGGCGCGCGAGGCGCGAGCCGTCGCCGTAGAGGTACTCGGCGATCGCCTTGGCCAGCTCGGTCTTGCCCACGCCGGTGGGCCCGGTGAACAGGTAGACCGCGTAGGGCCGGCGCGGCGCGGTGAGCCCGGCGCGGATGCGGTGCACGAGGTCGCAGGCGGCGTCCACCGCCGCGGGCTGGCCGAGGACACGCTGCTCGAGGCGGTCGCGCAGCGCGGTGACATCCAGGGGACGGTCCACCTCGATCAGCTGCTCGGGGAGGCCTGTCTTCTGCGAGAGCTGCCGCAGCAGCGCGGCCGGGCCAACCCGCGGGCGATCACCCGCCGGCCTCGGTCCCGCCGGACGAACGAGGGCGCGCAGCGGCTCCAGGGCCTTGCCCGGCAGCGCCACGGCGGGGAACAGCGACGCCGTGAGCTCGAGGATCGCGCGGAAGATCTCCGGCTCGAAGGCCACCCGCTCCCGAAGCTCGAGCGCCCGGGCCTCGTGCAGCATCATGCGCAGGGTCTCGGAGGCCTCGGTCCCGGCGACGTGCACCCGGGAGAGCTCGGCCGCGAAGGAGGGCGCGTCGTCCTCCAGCGTCTGCAGCTGCTCCGGCGTGCACTCGCCGACCACGGTCAGCTCGCCCCGGCCGAGCGGGCCGCGCAGCAGATCGGCCAGGTTGCGGTCGCTGTCGCGGGTGCGCCCCAGGCGACCGAAGGAGCTCAGGTCCTCGAACCAGAGCACCACGCGACGGCCGGGCTGGGTGGCGTCGTCGAGCAGGTCGATGCAGCGCTGCTCCCAGTCGCCGAGGTAGGACATCCCCGAGATGATGCGTTGCCCGCCGAGCCTCCACACGTGGTGCACGCGGTCCAGGTTCCGGTGGGCCTCGTAGCCGTCGGCGAGGAGCAGGTCGTTGATCCAGTTGTGGATCAGCGTGGTCTTGCCGCAGCGGGGCGGACCGACGACGACGACGGAGCGCCGGTGGTGACCGCCGAGCAACATCTGCAGCTGCTCGCGGTAGGGGGAGCGAGGCATCCCCAGGGGAAGGGCCAGGTCCGCGGCGCGCTGGGTCTGGTCCACGCCGAGCTGCCGGAGCACCTTCAGCCCGCCCTGCTTTCTCTGCTTGCCCTTGCGGAGCAGGTCGGGCTGCAGGTCGTCCCACACGCTCTCGCGGCGATCGGGCAGCCGGTCGAGCAGGGAGGGGGTCCGGGCCGCGAGCGAGATCGCCTTGATCCGGTCCTTGCCGTTGGTCTGCAGCTCGTCGAGCTGCGCGTCGGCGAGGCCGGCCCAGACGCGCTGGAAGTAGAGCCGCGTCCGCTCCTCGAGCTGCTCCTCGTTCTCCAGGGGCACCCACTCGTGCTGGCGGAACGGGTGGTAGGCCATCAACATGCGCCTGTCGCCGCCGATGCCGCGCGGCTCGACGACCACCGGGTAGCGTCCGGTGACCTTGCGCTTGCCCCCGGGGCCGCGCAGGGTCAGCTCGAGGTGCAGACGCTCGAGCCGGATCCCCCGGGGGAACGGGAGCCAGATCAGCTGCTCCGGCTCCAGCTTGGCCAGCGCCGCCTTGAGCTCGCCGATGAGCGACCGCTGCAGCTTCATCGCGTTGCGGCCGCGGCCGCTGCAGACCAGCGGGCCGAGGCCCAGGGTGGTCCAGACCAGGGTGTTGCCGAAGCGCTGCTGGTAGATCGGCACGGTGAGGTTCATCGGACCCCCCGATCGGGCAGCCGGGCCAGGAACAGGTCGTCCAGGTCGTCGTCCTCGTCCGCGTCGAGCCGGGCCAGCAGGTGCTGCACGGCCACCAGCTCGAGCCGCTCCCAGTAGCGACCGAGCGGCACGTCGGCCGTGCGGCGCTTGCCGGGGAGATGGCACGGCCCCTGCGGCGTCTCGAAGCGCCGCGTGGGGGCGCGCCGCCGGAGGCCAGCGAGGCCGACGGGCGGCACGGGCAGGATCCGCTCGTCGAGCCACTCCAGATCCGAGAGCGCGGTGTGGCGGGCGATCAGCTCCACCGCGTGCTGCACCGGCTTGCCGGCCGAGACGCCCTCGTAGCGGTGGGTGCCCTGCTCGAGGGCGAGGCAAACCCCGGCCCAGGGCCCGCTGACCCGCAGCAACAGGCTCCGGAACGGCCGCTTCGCCAGCCGGAGCTGGTCCAGGGCCCAGCCCGCCTCCCGTGGCGGGCCCCAGCGCCGCTCGTCGGGCCAGCGGTCCGCCGCCAGGCGCTCGCCTCCGTCCACGTGGAGCGTGGCGCTCCAGCCCCGCGCCTCGAGCCCGCGCTCCAGCAGCGGGGCGAGCCAGTGGTCCAGCGCCCTCCCCTCGTCGAGCTCCTGCAGGAGGAGGGTCGCCTGGTCGGGGTGGGGCCGGCGGACCACCAGCAGGTAGAACAGCGCCTCCAGAAAGCGCCCGAAGACCCCCGCCGCCTCGCGGATGTACTCCGCCGGGTCCTCGTCCTCGAAGACCGCGGTGAGCGCCATCTCCTCCGCGGTCTCGACGTCGGCGCGCAGGACCTCGGCCCGGCGCCAGACCTGCTGCAGTCGGTGCAGCTCAGCGCGCAGCTCACCGCTGACCCGCGCCGCGCCCCCCCGCTCGTCCCCGGAGCTGAGCTGCGTGACGATCAGATCGATCTGGTCCTTGACCTCGGAGACCAGCTCCAGCCCCATCAACCGCCCGACCTCCCGCCTGAGCGCCGAGAGGTCGTGGAGCGAGTCGGCCTCGGCGCCCCGCTGCCCGCCCCGGGCCGGGCGCCGCAAGATCTCCAGCGCCAGCCCGGCCCCCGAGGCCACGCTGGCCAGCCGGCTGCCCGGTGGCGTCGTTTCCTCCCCCGCGAGCCGGACCGCGAGCCGCCCGCCCCGGGCCCGGCCGCCCAGATCGGCCAGCATCCGCGCCGCCGGCGCGACCAGGCGATCCTCGACATGCCGCCTGAGCTGCCGCGCCCCGTAGGCCTCCGAGTAGCCGCCCCGGGCCAGCTCGGCGAGGGCCTTCTCGCTCACGTCCAGCTCGAGCTGGAGCTCGGCCAGCCCGCGCCGCCGGGCCACCTGCGCCACGGTGAGCCGGGCCACCTGCGCCGCCTGCGCCGGGCTCAGCGCGTGGAAGCTGATCACGCGGTCGAGCCGGTTGACCAGCTCCGGCCGGAACAGTCGAGCCACCTGCTCCTCGTAGTACCGCTCCTCGCCGAGCTCCCGCGGGCCGACGCCGATGGGCGCCCGGCGGCCCGCCGCGCCCAGGTTGCTGGTCATGATGATCATCGTGTTGTCGAAGTGGGTCGTGCGCCCCGCGGCGTCGCTCAGGCGCCCCTCGCCGCAGACCTGCAGCAACAGGTCGAACACCGCGGGGTGGGCCTTCTCGATCTCGTCGAGGAGCAGGACGCAGAACGGCTGTTGCCGCACCCGGCGCGTGAGCACGCCCTCGGCCCGGTCGCTGCCCTGGATCAGCCGCTGGGCCGCGCCGGGATCCATGAGCTCGCTCATGTCGAAGCGAACCAGGCGGTCCTCGCTGGAGAAGAGGAAGGCCGCCAGGCTGCGAGCGAGCTCCGTCTTGCCCACGCCCGTGGGCCCCACGAAGAGAAAGGTGGCAAGCGGCTTGCCCGCCGGCTGCAGGTTGGCCTTGACCGTGCACACCGTCTCGGCGACGCGGCGCACCGCCCGCTCCTGCCCGATCACCCGCCGGCCGAGGCCCGCGACCACCTGCTCCAGCTTGAGCGCCTGATCCTGGCGCAGCAGGAAGAGGGGGATCCCGCTCTGCAGCGCGAAGACCTCGAGCAGCTCGTCCTCGCCGATCCACTCGGGCTCGTCGTCCCAGTCCTCCTGACGGCGGTGTCGGTGCTCGTGCACCGCGCGGAGCTCCTCGAAGAGGCGCACGCCCTTGCCGGGGTGCGACTGGTAGGGCCGATAGCGATCGACGAGCTCGACCAGCGGACGCACGGCCTCCCGCGCGAGGCACGGGCGGTGGGGCTCGTGACGGGCCGCGTGCTCCACGCGAGCCTCCAGCACGGCCACCCCCTGCCGGGCGTCCATGGGCGCCAGCCTCACGCGCTGCAGCAGGCTGATCAGGCCGACGTGCCGGCTCTCGTAGAGGTCCAGCGCCTCGGGCCGCACCTCGCCGACCAGGCGCACCCGGCCCTCCTCGAGGTAGGGCCGCATCGCGCCGGCCAGATCCACCTTCCCCTCCGGGCGATCGCCGAAGAGATCGCCCAGGCTGTCGAAGTAGAGCACCGCGTCGAGGTGCTCGGCGGCCAGCATCACGCGCCGCGCGCGCTCCTGCCACTGCCCGAGGCCGCTCATCCCGGCGACGAGCTGGGCCGCCGAGGTGCTGAAGACCAGCCGGCGATCGCCGCGCTCGTGGCAGCGCCGGAGCCAGCCGCGCAGCAGTGCGCTCTTGCCGGTCAGGTCAGCGCCGACCAGCATCACACCCTGGCGCTGGCGCCCGCCGAGCAGTCCGTCGAGCAGCTCGAGCTCCCGCTCGCGCCCGACGAGGGGCGGGCCGCGCAGCAGATCCGGGCTCTCGTGCAGCGGCAGGCCCACCGAGTCGAGCACCGACCGTGCGTCGGCCTGCTGCTTGCGCTGGACCACGCGTCGGCGCAGGGTGCGCGCGGTGCCGGGCACCAGGCTGGCGCTGCGGTCCAGGCTGAGCACGATCTCCTCGAGCCGCTGCGACCGCACGGGAGGCAGCAAGGTGGCGAGCTCGAGCGGCGTGGGCTCGCGCGCGGCCACCATCCGACGAATCTCCGCCTCCACCACTGGCTCGAGCTCCTCGCCCGGCGCGACGTGGAACGTGTGCCCCAGGGCGGGGACGAAGACCCAGCGGTCGCGGCCCTGGGGCAGGAGCACCACGGCGAAGCGGACCGGGGTCGAGAGCTGCAGACGCCCGGGGAGGTCCTCGCGCTGCACGACCACGTCCAGCTCCACCAGCTCGACCTCCCCCGGCGTGGCGAAGCGGGCGAGCACGTCGGGAGGCTGGTCCGGCAGGTGCTCCTCCAGGAACAGGCGCTGCTCGGCCAGCGCCGACCCGTTGCGGCCGTGGCTGATCAGCGTCGGATCGGCGAGGGGGAAGCAGAGCTCGAGACCGTCGTCGAGCTCGGCGACGAAGAGCCGGGTCCTCAGCTCGAGGGTGGTCTCCACCTGTTTGCGGCCCATGGGAGGGCCAATCTAGCACCCCGGTGCGGGTGCCGGAAAGGCAAGCTGGAGTGACAGGGGGTCTAGCGGGCGGTTCGCAGGTTGGCGTCGATCATCAGCTGCGGCTGGCCGTTGCGGAAGAAGCTGCCCCGGGTGCTCAGATCGTTCCCGTGCTCGTCGGTGGCCGACTCGTGCCGGGACTGGGTGGACAGCGCATCGATGCCCGCGCTGCGCAGGTCGGAGAGCTCGTCGGACTGGGACACGCCGTCGCCGTTCGCATCGCGCCAGAGCATCAGCTGGTTGTAGAGCGCGTCGGAGGAGTCGACCCGGCCGTCGCCGTTGCCCCTGTTGCGCGGGCTGTCGGCGAGGGCCAGGGCCTCGAAGCCGTCCCGCGCCCGGCGCCCGTTGAGCAGGAACGCGTCGCTGAACAGCTCGGCCCCGCTGTCGATGACACCGTTGCCGTTGAGGTCCATACAGAGCAGGGCGTCGTCCTTGCCCCGGATCCACGCCGTGCGAACCGCGCCGGCGCCGGACATGTCGAACCGCACGCCGTCCTTGGCCGAGGTCAGGGTCACGCCGTCGCCGTCCAGGTCGAGGACCAGCGGGTCAGCCAGCATGAGCAACGCGCCGATGCCCGCCGCCGCGGCCAGGGCGCCGGTGGTGATCGCCGCCGCGTTGGCCGCGTCCTGCTTGTTGTCCGTGGTCTGGTTGTTGGCCTGGATCCAGTTGATGGCGGCGCGGGACTCGTCCCACACCGTCATCGCGTACTTGGCCGAGTCGCAGTTGGGCGGCCGCTTGGAGCAGGCCTCGGCCAGAGCGGCGTCCACCATGGGAGCGCCCTTGCAGGTCGGGCCGAACTGGCTCTCCCAGCAGTAGCAGCGCCCCTGCTGCATGCTCTTGTTGTCGCAGGACGGCGTGTTGGTCTGGGTGCAGAGCTCGGCGGGGTTGCTCTGGTACTCGCTGTTGTTGAAGAAGCCATTGGTGGAGCCGACGCCGGAGGGCTTGTAGCCGAAGGGCAGCCCCTCCTTGTGGAGCACGTCGTTGAAGGCCTTGTTGAACCAGGCCTTGGCGTGCTTGGCGCAGTCCGCGTCGTTGGCGTTGTTGCCCGAGGGCGGAGTCACGGTCGTGTCCGGCGGCTGCGTGGGAGTGGACGGGGTGCCGTTCTCGTTGTCGCCCTCCTCCATCAGGTAGCCCGAGCCGTCGACGATGCCCGTGCCGAGGAAGCGGTTATAGAGCTGGGAGGTGCGGCCGGGGTAGATGTGGATTCCGGTATCGGTGACGTCGACGGCCAAATTGTCACGGACGTCCATGCACTGCACGCTGTAGCGCTCGGTGTTGCTGCGGCAGACCATGGGGATGTCTCTCGGGTTGGTCAGCCGGACGACCTGACCGCCCTGCACGGTGCAGTCGGCCACGGTGTGACCGTCCCCGTAGACTTCAATCACCATCTGGGTGCAGTCGCGGTTGTTGGGCAGCCCGCAGGTCGAGTCGGTGCATTCCTTGGCCGAGAGCACGCGGACCGAGTCGGCGTTGAGGGTGAGCGAGGCCACCATCTCGTCGGGCAGGGGCGGCGACCCGACTTGACCGACACAGCCGGCCAGCAAGAGGGCGAGCGCGAGAAGGGGAGTGAGTGAGGTGCGCATCGGGCTATCTCCAGGGCAGAGGGTTTTCTGGGCATCCACGTTCAAAGCAACGGTTGTGCCAGCCAGAAGTGCCCGAGGTCACCGGGGGACATCCACCCACGGTGGGTGCTGTCGCCCCACACCGGAAGCGGGGTGACGGACGCAAGTGGCCGAGGTTGTTGATCCTCGCCCTCCACGGCCCACCGGGGGTCTCGAGGTCTGGTGTGGGGCCAGCGCCCCCAGTCCTCAGGGTCCGATGATCCGGTTGGCCGCGAACAGCCCGCTGAGGTAGCTGTCCTCCAGGCCGCAGATGTTGTGGTCGCCGATGGTGAACAGGTTGGGGCGGGGCTGCAGCGGGCGCCAGATCGCCCCGGAGAGCTGGACCGCGGTCTTCCAGCGCACCGCGCGGACGATCTCGTAGCGCTCGAAGTAGGGCGACAGGTCAGGGTCGACGGTGGGGGCGAAGGCGATCTCCAGCCCGTTGGGCTGGGGCCAGAGGATGGTGATCGGGTGATTCTCGCGCAGGAAGACGGTCTTGCCCGGCGCCACCTCACGGCGCCTCCGCCCCCGGATGTGGAGCGTGCAGAAGGGGACGTTGGCCGCCGCGCTGTGCCCGGGCAGCAGCTCCTCGCCGTTGCGCCCGGGCACCGCCAGCACCAGGTTGGTCGCGGCGAGGCTCCCCTCGCCGGAGCGGAGCAGGAAGGATCCTCCCGCGGTCTCCTCGATCTCCTCGACCCTGGCAATCTGGATCCGCTCGCCGTGGCCCCGGGTCAGACGCGGGACGGCGGGGCGCACATCGACGGCATAGGTCGGCAGCCAGATCGGGAAGAGGTTCGCGAGGTAGTAGAAGGCGTTGGCCCGGTGCGCCGGCATGAACAGGGTCGAGTGGAAGATCGGGGCGCAGAAGACCTCGTCGATCTCCTCCAGGCCGTGCTCGGCGACCAGCTCCGCCGCGCTCTGCTCGGTGGACCGTCGCAGGAGCGGATCGCGCTCCATCAGCGTCTTCTGGCAGACGTGGCCCGCTTCGCGGCGCAGCGCGAGAAAGTGCCGGCGGAAGCGGTAGACCAGGCGGTATATCCGGGCCACCGCCCGGGCGCGGCGAACGTTGCGCGGGTGAAACAGGGAGATGAAGCGGTCCCGGTCCCAGTAGTAGACGTCCTTCATGTAGATCCGCGGCCCGCGATCGACGAACCCCAGGACGTGACGGTAGTCGCTGGTGACGTAGGCGGCGCCGAAGTTGAGGCCGTCGTCCGCGGCGTGGAGCCGCCCCCCCAGACGATCCGAGAGCAGCAAGAACTCGCGGCCCGCCTCGGCCAGGCGGCGGGCGCAGGCCAGCCCGGCGATCCCCCCGCCGACGATGGCGGTCTCGACCCGCCTCACCGCTGCCCCCCCGTCTCAGCGGGCGCGGCGGCGCGCTCGACGCGGTCGCGCCCCCCCTGCTTGGCGGCGTAGAGCGCACCGTCGGCCCGCTCCAGCAGCGCGGCGAGATCCTCGCCGGGCCCGAGCTCGGCGACCCCGAGGCTGATGGTCAGCTTCAGCTCGCCCCGGTTGGTCGCGATGGGCACCCCGGCCACCTCGCGCCGCAGCCGCTCCGCGACGTTGGCGGCGGCCACCTCGAGCGGGGCCTCCGGCAAGAGCAAGACGAACTCCTCGCCGCCAAAACGACCGAGCAGGTCCTCGCCGCGGATGCTCTCCTTGCAGCGCCGGGCGATCTCCTCCAGCACCTGGTCGCCCACCAGGTGGCCGTGGTCGTCATTGACCCGCTTGAAGTGGTCCACGTCCGCCATGATCGCACAGAGCGGGCGCCCGGAGCGCCGCGCCCGCTTCACTTCCCGCTCCGCGAGCTCGAAGAAGTGACGGCGGTTGAGGATGCCGGTCAGGCTGTCGATGACCGCCATGCGCTGGACCTCGCCGAAGAGGCGCGCGTTCTCGATGGCGATCCCGGCCTGCCCGGCGAAGGCATAGGCGATGTCCGCGTCCTCGGCGGTGTAGGTCCCGACGGCCCGCTCCAGCGTCAGCGCCCCGGCCACGCGGTCGTGGGTGATCAGCGGCACGCCGATCCACGTGTGCAGGTAGCGCTCCAGTCGCTGGTGGTCGATGCGACGCTCCCTGGTTGTGTCGGGCACGACGAAGGGGACGCGCTGCCCGACCACCTCGTCCAGCAGGGGGCAGTCGCCCCGGGAGAGACGCAGCTCTCCCCGCCGCCGCTGGGCCCGCTCGACGGCGAGGAGGTACCCCTGCTCGTCGGCGAGGAACACCGCGGCCCGGTCGCAGGGGATGATCGCAGTAACCCCGTCCAGCAAACGCGAGAGAACCTCGTCGAGATCGAGGGACGAGCTGAGGGCATGGCTCATGTCACGCAGGCTCTCGGCCAGCTCGCGCTTGCGCCGCTCGGCCTCGACGCTGATCTCCAGCTGCGCTGCGCGACCGGTCTCCAGGGCGATGGCGATGTGGCTGCCGATGGCGAGCAGGATCTCCACGTCCTCCTCGGTGAAGACGCCCCGGGCCAGGCGGTTGTCGAGGTACAGCACGCCCACCGATCGGTCTTGCAGCTTGAGCGGCGCGGCGACGATGCTGCGCAGGTCGTGGGTCACGACGCTCTGGGATCCGAGCACCGCGCCTTGCTCGGACCCGCTGACCACCACCGGCTCCCCCCGTTCCTGGGCCAGCTCCGTCACCGTGGTGGAGAATCCGGTGGGGCGCTCCAGGTCCGCCCCCTCGGCGTCGCGGCCGGCGAGGAACTCGAGCCCGCCCTCCTCGCCAGCGAGGAACAGAAAGCCTCGCTCGGCGCCGAGGATGCGCACCACCTCGTCGAGGGCCAGGCGCGCCTGGTGGTCAGGGTCCAGGACCCTCGCCGAGGCGAGGGAGACCTGCAGCAGCGCGTCGAGCTGGCGCTTGAGGCGCAGCGAGGCGGTGCTGCTCGTGGGCCTGCTCGATCGAAGAGGCGACGGCTCGAGGGACCGGGTCGAGGTGTCGCCGACGTCGAACTCCGCGCGGATCTTGCGCGCCCGCTGCGCCCAGCCGTGGTCGAGGGCGAGCCCGAGGGCGACCCGCGCCTCCCGTGCCGCGGGCACCTGGCCTCCCTCGTCGCGGAGCAGGTGAGCCCGCTGCCGCGCGACCTCGAACCGGACCCAGGGGCTGTCCACGGCCCGGGCCAGGTTCTCGGCCCCATCGAACAGGCGCTGGGCCAGGCGCGGCCGGCCCTCCAGGCGACGGAGCGCGCCCTTGATGACCAGGGCGTGGGCGCGCATGGAGGGGATCATCACCGCCCGGTCGAGCTCCACGGAGGCGCGGGCCACCTGCGCGATCCGCTCGGCGCTCGTCCCGGCCATCGCCTGCTCCAGCCGCGCGTAGGCCCGGTAGATAAAGAACCCGCGCATGTGGAACGATGTCCAGCGCGGGGTCAAACCGAGCTCGCGATGGCCCGCGATGATCGGATCCAGCGCGTCGCCCCGCTCTCCCTGCTCGAGAGCGAAGAGCAGACGATGGCTGAGCATCTCGCCCCACATGTAGCGCTCGCCCCGGGGCGCCCGCTCGCAGAAGTCCCGCATCTGCTGCTGGAATCGCACCCCCTCCGATGTCCGCCCCAGCGCGGCGAGGACCGGGCCGGCCCACGGGTTGAGCTGGATCGCGCGGACCCCGCTGATCGTGAAGGAGGCCCGGGGAAGCATGCGCTCGATCCAGGTCCAGGCCTCCTGGAGGTAGCCCCGGACAAGCAGGTTGAACACGAGGTCCCCCGCGGCGTCGATGTAGTGCAGCGAGTCGGCCCACGCGCCGTGTCCGTCCAGGGCGCGCTGCATCGTCGCCTCGGCCTCCACCGAGGCACCGCACAGGTGGATGACGAACCCGTGGTACAGCTGACAGCGGGCCAGGGTCAGACGATCGTCCAGCTCGCCGGCGAGCTTGATCGCGCGTGCGCTCCGCCGGCGCGCGGCGCGGAAACGCCGCGCCACGGCGAGGATCACCGCCTGCTGGCTGTAGGCCGCGACGAGCTCCGGCGAGCGGCCCAGCCGGACCGCGGGGCGGTAGGCGCGCAGCACCACCATCAACAGCCGCCCGGGCCAGCTGTTGAAGTAGGCCGCGAGCGCCGCGTGCTCGTACAGGCGAACCTCGATCGCGTCCTTCTGCCGGCGCGCCCCCCTGGATCGGCCAAAGCCGAGCCCGAGTCGGTCGACGAGCCAAGCGACCACCCAGTGCCAGAGGGTGGTGAGGAGCTGCAGCACGGGCCAGCGGGGCAGAGGCCGGCCGAGCTCCTGCAGGCCGCGGCGCGCCTCTTCCCAGGCCGGCAGCGTGTGGAAGTCGGCGACGTGGGCGTGGGACAGCTTGGCCCGCAGTCGGGCGCGCTGCAACGGGTCGGTGGTCCCCCCCAGGGCGGCCTCGAAGTGGGCGATCGCCTCGGCCAGCCGCCCGGTGCGGTCGCAGACCTCGCCCAGCCCGTCCAGCAGGTCCAGGGGGAGCTCGAAGCCGTTGGCCTCCGCGCAGCGCCGTGCTTCCATCAGGTAGTTGTAGGCCTCCTCGTGGGCGTACTCGTCGAGGGCGCGCCGTCCCGCCGCCGCGCTGGCCTCGAACAGACGCCGCGGATCCCGCTCGACCTCACCCAGCGCGTAGTGCCGGGCGACGGCGAAGACCTGGTCCGTCTCCGGGTCGAGGTGCCTGTCGAGGACCTGGGCGATGCGCTGGTGGAGCGCGCGGGCCTCGGCCGGCCCGAGCTCCGCCACCAGGTTGTCACGCACCTCGGTGTGGACGAAGGCGCAGGCCCCGCCCTCCAGCGGCTCGACCACCCTCGCCCGGACGCCCTCCTCGATGGCGAGCTGCATCGCCTCCTGCTCCACCTCGCAGATCTCGGCCAGGTGATCGAGGGCGAAGCGAACGCCGAGCAACGCGGCGACCCGGAGCACGCGACGCGCCTCCTCGCTCAGCTGACGCGAGCGGCGGCGCACCAGCTCGACGACATCTGTCGGGAGGGGGAGGCCCTCGAGCCCGGCCTCCTCCGCCTGCCAGGTGCCCCACGACGGCGTGAGCAGCCCGGCCTCGAGCATGCCTCGCACGTACTCCATCGCGGCGAACGGGCTGCCGTTGCTGCGGGCGGCGATGCGATCGGCGACGGCGACCTGGGCTTCCCGGTCCCCGAGCTGCCCCGCCACCAGGCGACGGATCGCCGTGTCCTCGAGCGGGGGCAGCGGCAGGCGCGCCTTCAGGGCGGAGCCCATCTCGGAGACGAACCGCTCCCGGGCGGGGGCGTGCGCGTCGTCCCGGTCCACGGTCGCCACGACGAGGAGCGGGCTCGTGGCGAGTCGTGGGGCGAGCCGCGCGAGCACCCGTCGGGTGGCGTCGTCGACGAGCTCGATGTCCTCGATCACCAGCAACCCGCGTTCGCCGAGGGCCGCGAGGCGTAGCAGAAACTGCGCCGCGGCGTCGTAGAACTGGTCGCGGACCTCCTCGAGCCCCGGCGGCTCGACCTGCACGCCGAGGAGGGCACCGAGGCGGGGGGAGAGCCGGCGCAGCAGCGGGGCGGCGTCGCCGGCGGCGTCGCGGATCCGCGCGAGGGCCGCCCCGCGCGCCTCCCCGGTCAGCCGGCCCGCGTGCCGCAGGAGGTCCTCCACCGCCTCGCGCAGCGGGGCGAAGGGCAGCGGCGAGCCGGCGGCGCAGTGGCCGACCATCACCTGACCGCCCGCCGTGTGGACCCGCGCGGCGAGCTCCTTGACCAGCCGGGTCTTGCCCATGCCGGTCTCGGCCTCGATCAGGACGACGCCGCCGCCGCTGCGAGGGAGCCGGCCGTGGCGCACGAGCAGCTGGTCCAGCTCGCTGGCGCGGCCCTCGAGCGCGGTCTCCACCCGGGCGTTGACCGGGATGTCGTCAGCGCCGAGGTTGATCTCCTCTCCAGCGGTGAGGCGCTTGTTGAGCGCATCGATCCGGTCGAGGTCGCCGAGCAGCCCTTCGCGGCTCTGGTAGCGGTCATCCGGGTCCTTGGCGAGCAGCTTCTCGATGATCGCGACGAGGGCGGGCGAGATCTCCGGGTTCCGCTTGCGCAGGTCGGGAGGTCGGGCCACCGCGTGCTGCCGGACCAGCTCCCCGGTGTCTTCGTGCACAAAGGGCGGGGCGCCCGCCGCGCACTCGTAGAGCACGACCCCCAGGGAGTAGAGGTCGGTGCGACCGTCCAGAGGCCGCTTGAGCATCCCGGTCTGCTCCGGGGCGCTGTAGAGCAACGTCCCGGCGACCTCCCGCCGCACGCGCTCGCTCGAGGCCCGGGCCGCGAAGCCGAAGTCGATGAGCTTGGCGCCGTCGGCGCCGTTGATGATGATGTTGTCCGGCTTGACGTCCCGGTGGACCATGCCCCGTCGGTGAACCTCCCCGAAGGCTCCGGCGATCCGCCGGGCGATGGCGATGATCGTCGGCTCGGACAACGGCCCCTCGGTGATCAGCTGGGAGAGCGTCCGGCCGCGTACGTACTCCTGGACGATGTACGAGCGGCCGTCCACCTGGCCCAGCTCGAGGATCGCGGGCAGGCCGGGGTCGCGCAGGCAGGCGAGGATGGCCGCCTCGCGCCGGAATCGCAGCGACGCCGTGCCATGACCGTCGGTATCGGGCCGCTGGATCTTGATCGCGAAGCTGCGTTCACCCCGGGTGGCGCGGTAGACGACGCTGTAGGCGCCCCGCCCGATCTCCTCCACCACCTCAAACCCCGGGATCGCGAGCTGATTCACCGCTCTATTTTTCCGTTGGCTGATCTACACTTGGCTCTCCACCATTATGGACTTTCCTCAGTTTTCCGTGAAGGGTCAGCGGGGGCTGCCGGAAAATTTGCCCGACACACCCGGTAACCACACAGAATAACGAGGACCAACGCGGGCATGGGGATTGCTTGGTGTAACCCCGGAGGTGGACATGGAAACGCGCGCCATCCTGGTCCTCTGCCTCGGCCTGACGGCCTGTGACAGCCGGCCCGTGAGCCTTCTCGACAGCGGTCCTGGGCCCGACAGTCAGGCACCGCCCGACGCTGGCATCGCGCTCCCGCTCGACGCCGCCCCCGTCCCGGACGGTGGAGGGGTCCTCGTCATCACCGACAAGAAGAGCTACACCGCCCAGGAGCAGGTGATCGGCACCGTGATCAACCACACCGCACGGAGCATCTTCCTCCAGGGCTGCTCCATCTTCACCTGGGAGAAGCTCGTGGGTGACGCATGGATCGACAGGGGACCGACGATGATGTGCGGCTGGGAGGGCTACGCCAAGGAGGTCACGGCGGGGAGCAGCCTGGGCGAGGACCAGTTCCCCCACGGGCCGGGGCAGTGGCGGCTCGGCGCGCTGTACGGCGTGGGGTGCCTGCCCAGCCAGCCGCTGAGCGGCGCCCAGTGCACCGCCATGACCACGGCCCGCTCCGAGCTCTTCACCGTGGGCACCACGTCCGAGATCTGCGCCAACCTCATCTCCGAGTACGCCACCGCCCTGGTCGCCGCGCGCAAGTGCCAGAGCAACGCCCCCGGGCAGTGCGAAAACAAGGTCTCGGACGGCGCGGACTGCGGCTGCTGGACCTATGTCCAGGACGACACGCTGCTCGTCGCGATCAAGAAGCAGCGCGCCGACCTGGGCTGCGAACCGTCGCCCTGTCCGCCGATGCCCTGCCCGGACGTGCAGGGCGCGGGCTGCGTCCAGGGCAAGTGCGTCGACTACCTGCCCGACTGAGACCGATCAGCGGTAGGCGCCGTCCTGGCCCGGTCGGCCCAGGCGCTCGATCCGCGCGGCGAGCACCACGGCGCGGTGGCGGGACAGCTCCAGGGGCGCATCCAGCATCTGCTTGACCAGCCGATCGGGGAAGTCGCGCGAGGCCCGCAGGTGGGCGGTGACCAGGTCCGCGCCGAGCTCGACGAGGGCCGCCGAGGGGACCTGGAGCAGCGAGACCACGGCGGCGCGCACCGTGGAGTCCTGCAGCAAATCGAGGGCGCCCTGGTCGGCCTCGACCCAGATCCTGTCGTCGAAGTCCTCGTCCCCCACTTCTGGATCCTTGCGGCCGAACAGCTTGCGCGCCTTGTGGCCCAGCTGCTCGAGGGCGAGCCTGGCGGAGGCGCCGACCGGCGTGGGGTGTCGGACGTGGACGAGCCAGACCCGCCGGTCCTCCGCGGACTGCGCCGTCTCCGCCTCGAGACCCCAGCGCTCGATGAGCGGATCCACCTCGCCCGAGCGGCAGCTCTGGCAAACCCAGCCCAGCCCGAGCCAGGGGCCGCCCTGCTCCGCCTCGTTCGTGCACAGGCCACACTCGGTGCTCATGGAGACCTCCTCGGGGATGCTAGCACCACCCGCGCCGGAGCGCACACGTGGACAGCCGCTTCGGCGCCGGGCTATCCTCGGCGCCATGCAAATGGCCAAGCACAAGCGCGCGGCGGCGTTGCTGGTCCTCGCGGCCGCCCTGGCGCTGCCAACGCGGCTTTGGGCCGGCGGCTTCACGATCACCATCCTCGGCGGTCGACGGACCGCGATGTCCACCAACCTGGCCCGCCCCGACGACATCACCGCCCTGTTCCACAACCCGGCGGGGCTCGCCGACCTGCGCGGCGTGCGCGTCCACCTCTCCACCTCGCTCACCTTCCTCAACACCGAGTTCGGTCTGATGGCCCTCGACCCGGAGCGCTTCCCGGAGATCAACCCGGCGGGCTGCGGCGAGCCCGGCAGCGACCCCTGCCCCTGGCCCATCGACAGCGAGGGATACTACGTCGACGAGATCGAGCCGGAGCGCTACTTCGGCATCCTGCCCTACCTGGGCGCGAGCACCGACCTCGGCTTCGCCTCCAGCCGGCTGAAGGACGTGGTGGTCTCCGCCGCGGTCTACGCCCCGGACTTCTATGGCGCGTTCCTACCTGACGACGCGCCCACGGCCTACCACATCATCGAGGGCAGCTTCCTCGTGCTGGCCACCACCGTGGGCGCTGGCTGGCGCATCAACCGCTACGTCTCCGTCGGCGCGAACCTCTCTTACAACTACATGCGGCTGAGCTACGCCCAGAAGATGAGCACCATCGACGCGCTGACCCCGGCGGGTCAGGCGCCGGACGGGGTGGCCAGGGCGGCCCAGAGCCTGCTCGGCGACTTCCGCCTGGACTACACCGGCGTGGATCACGGCATGGGCTGGGGCGCCGGCGTGCTGGTCAACCCGCTCCCCTGGCTCGCCCTCGGCTTCAACTACAACGGCGCCACCCCGGCGCGCTTCGAGGGCGACCTCTCGCTGCGCGCCCTCGGCAACCTGGTCAAGGACCAGCCCGACGCCCTGGCCAACAACCTGCGCGCCTTCGGCTACAAGGTCCCCGTGGGCCTGACCGTCGAGATGCCGATCCCCCACTCGCTGCAGTTCGGCGTCAACTTCGCCCCGCTCTGGTGGCTCGAGGTCGGGATCGACTACCGGCTCTGGCTCTACTCCTTCTACAAGAAGCAGGATCTGATCCCGCACTACGCGGCGGACGACCCGGGCAAGGAGGAGCCGCTCTCCCGCGAGTCCCTCTCCCGCGACAAGCGCTACCACGAGAGCTACGAGCTCGCCGGCGGGGTGCTCTTGCGCCCGCTCACGCGCTACCGCGGGCTGGAGCTGATGCTCGGCACGTTCTTCGACCAGTCGCCGATCCCCGACGAGACCTTCACCATGGACAACCCGTCGCTGTCCCAGATCGCGCTGAGCATGGGCGCCCGGGCGCTCTTCGCCGGGCACTGGCGCGTGGCCGCGAGCTACATGGTGATCTGGTACCTGGAGCGCGACGTGACCACCAGCGAGACCTCGCCCCCGACCAACGCCCGGGGCCGCGGGCTCGCCCACCTGCCGGGGATCGAGCTGGAGTACGTCTTTTAGATCTTTGAGACGCGAAAGGAGGGGACGATGGGCCACCTGAGCGGGAAAGACGTTTACAGCGACCTGGGCCAGCGCATCGACGGCCTGGCGGTGCGGGCGCCCTGGAACGAGACGCTGCGCGAGATCCTCTCCGAGCTCTGCTCGCCGGAGGAGGCCGCCCTGCTCGGCGGGCTGCCGGACGGGATGTCCACCCTCGAGGAGGTGGCGCGGGCCACGGGCCAGGCGCGCGAGGGGTTGCGGGAGTCCCTGGACCGGCTGTGCGATCGGGGGCTGGTGATCGACCTGATGGCCGGCGGCGAGTACCGCTACGCCCTCTCGCCCATGGTGGTCGGTGTCTTCGAGTTCACCATGATGCGCACCGACAGCGGCTACGACCCCAAGCGCCTCGCCCACCTGTTCCACGAGTACATGGAGCACAGCCCGTTCCTCCGGGCCAACTTCAACGACGGGACACAGACCACGCTGTTTCGCGCTCTGCCGCACGACGGGACGATGGGCGGTGCGGATCTGCCGGAGCAGTACGCCGAGGTGCTGGACTACGAACGGGCGCGCTCCATCGTCGAGCAATCCGATGACTTCGGCGTGGGCATCTGCTCCTGCCGCCACGAGCACGAGCACCTGGGCGACAAGGCCTGCGACGACCCGCTGGAGATGTGCACCACCCTCGGCCGCCCAACCGTGGACTACCTGGTGCGCCGCAACCTGGGCCGGCGGATCTCCCGGGCAGAGATGCTCGAGCGGGTCGACCGCTCGCGCGAGCGCGGCCTGGTGCTCTGCGCCGACAACGTCCAGCGGAACGTCACGTTCATCTGCCACTGCTGCAGCTGCTGCTGCGGCATCCTGCGCGCGATCCGGGTGCACGGGATGACCCGCATCGCCGCGACATCGAGCTACATCGCCCGCTCGGACGACCCGACGTGCAAGGGCTGCAACCACTGCGAGAACGCCTGTCCGATCCAGGCGATCCGCATGGTGCCGGAGACGCGGCCGGATCGAAAGCGCAAGGTGCGCCCGGAGATCGACGAGGATGTGTGCCTCGGCTGCGGAGTCTGCGTCGTCAAGTGTCAGACCGGCGCGATGCACCTCGAGGCGCGTCCCCGGCGGATCATCCCGCCCGAGACCACCTTCCGCCGCGTCCTGCTCATGGCCCTGGACCGCGGCACGCTGCAGAACATGATCTTCGACCACCCGGAGCGTGGCACGCACCGCTTCCTGCGCGGGCTGCTCGGCGGCTTCCTCGGCCTACAGCCGGTGAAGCGGGCGCTGATGAGCGAGCAGCTCCGCTCGCGCTTCCTCGGCGCGATGGAGTCAGGGATCCGCGCCCAGGGCAAGGGCTGGCTCCTCGAGCTCTGAGCCTGCTCAGTCGACGATCCCCGCGCCGCGCAGGAAGCGCTCCACCTCGTCCCAGAACGCGCTCCAGTCCGGGGGGCAGTTGTTGTGGCCGGCCTCGGGGTAGGCCACCAGGCGCGCGCGGTCGCCGGCGGCGGCGCGCAGGTCCATGGCGTGCTCGAAGGGGATCAGGCTGTCCCGGCGGCCGTGGGCCACGAGCACGGGGCAGGTCAGCCGGCGTACGACCTCGAGGTTGTCGTAGGGGTCGCGCACCAGGAAGCCGGGCATCAGGAAGCGCCGGGCCAGCTGGCGGATCGAGGTGAAGGTGGACTGGAGCACCAGCGCCGCCGGCGGGTGGTGCGCCGCCAGGGCGCAGACCGCGCCGCCGCCCAGCGAGCGGCCGTGGTAGACGAGCCGCTTCGCATCCACCTCGGGCCGGGCGACGAGCCAGTCGTAGAAGCGCAGCAGGTCGGCGGTGATCGCCTCCTGGCTCGGCGAGCCCGCGCTGCGGCCGTAGCCGCGGTACTCGGGCAGGAGCACGCCGAGCCCCATCCGGCGGTAGCGCGCCATCTCCGCCGGCCAGTAGTCGATGAGCTCGGCGTTGCCGTGGGCGAAGATCACGGCGGGGCCCGGGCGCTGTGCGCTGGCCCCCTCGCCAGGGAGGTAGAAGCCCTCCACCGGCCCCTCTTCCGAGTCCACGGTGAAGCGCACCAGGCCGGGCACGCCCTGGCCCGGGTTCCGCAGGGGCTCGGCCGCGTGGCGCGGATAGATCATCAATCGCTGCAACGAGAACATGAGCGCTCCGTAGCACAAAACCACGACAAGGAGGTAGAGCAGCGCGCGCCGGCGCGACCAGCGGCGGCCCTTCACTCGCACACCAGGCGCAGGCCAAGCTCGCCCGCCGTGGCGGCGACGACGCGGAGGCGGAGGTGGGGTTGGTCCATTGACTCGATCCTATCAGCCGTCCAGGGTCTCTTGACAATAAAGTTCGTATACGTAATATTCGAATAAATACTATCCAAATTCGTGTTATCCATGATCGAAGTAACCGACTGCCCCTACTACCTGCTGACCCGGGCCAGCCTGGCCACCACCGCCATGCTGCGCCAGCAGCTCGCCGCCGCCGGGGCGGAGCGGATCCGCCCGGCCTACCTCGGCGTGCTGATGTGCCTCTGGGCCGAGGACGGCCTGCGGGCCGTCGAGCTCGGCCGGCGCGCGGGGCTCGAGCCCTCGACGATGACCGGGCTGCTGGACCGCATGGAGCGTGACGGGCTGCTCGCCCGGGCGCCGGACCCCGACGACCGACGGGCCCACCGCATCACCCTCACCGCTGCCGGGCGCCGGGCGCAGAAGCCGGTGATGCGGGTCATCGACCGCGCCCTGGAGCGGATGTTCGAGGGGGTCCCCGCACGGGACCTCGAGACGCTCAAGGCCGTCCTGCGTCGGGTGCTGGTCAACGCCAACCGACTGGACCAGCCATGAGAGCCGTGGGCTTCACCTGCGCCTACACGCCGCTGGCGCTGATCCACGCCGCGGGCCTGATGCCGTACCGGCTGCTACCCACCGCTGGCGACCACATCCCGGATCAGGCCGGTGCGATCCTCCACGACAACCTCTGCCCCCACGTCAAGCGCGTCCTCGACCGCGGCCTCGCCGGGGAGCTGCCGGACGCGCTCGCCGGGATCGTGCTGATGGGCTCCTGTGACGCCATGCGGCGCCTGGCCGACGCCTGGCGCGTGCACCGGCCCGAGGACCCGCTGATCCTGCTCGACCTGCCCAGCACCTCCGACGCGGCCGACGTCCGGTCGCTGACCGGCGAGCTCGACGAGCTGAGCCGGACCCTGGGCCGCTGGTCGGGGACGCCGGTCGATCCGGGGCGCCTACGCGAGAGCATCGTGCTCTACGCCGAGCTCGCCCGGCTCACCGCGGACCTGGCCCGCGCGAGCAGCCGGGGAGCGCTGCAGCGCTGGCTCAACCGCACGGTCACCGAGCCGCCGGAGGCGGTGCTCGAGGAGCTTCGCGGCGCTGTCCTCGCCGCCCCGGGGGGCGGCGTTCCGCTGTACCTGTTCGGGAACGTGCTCTCCGACCCCGCGGCCCTCGAGCTCCTCGAGGAGTGCGGCGCGCGCATCGTCGACGACGACCTGTGCACGGGCTCGCGCCAGCTCACCTCCCTCGAGGGCGACCCCGGCGCGGAGCCCCTGCCCTGGCTCTCGCGCCGGCTGCTCGAGCGGCCCCCCTGCGCCCGCACGCTGGAGCCCGCCGGGCCCGGCCTGGCCCGGCGGATCGTCGAGCGCGCCCGGGCTGCCGGTGCGCGGGGGGTGATCGCCCACGTGCTCAAGTTCTGCGACCCCTACCTCGCCCGGCTACCCGCCGTCCGCGCGGCCCTGCGCGGGGCCGGCTTGCCCCTGCTGGTGCTCGAGGGGGACTGCACGCTGCGCTCCCTCGGCCAGCAGCGCACCCGGATCGAGGCCTTCGTCGAGATGCTCTCGTAGCGCGGAGGAAGAGACGATGATCCTGCCCTACTTCGAGAACCTGCAGAGCGGCATCGCGGCCAAGCTGGAGACCCTGGGCGCAAACGAGCCCCGGGCCCGCAAGCGCTTCGCGCTGGAGATCGCCCGGCTCGGCGTGCGCCTCTTCTCGCCGCCGCGCCCGGGTGAGCGCGTGGCCTGGTGCGGCGTGCTCGCCCCCTTCGACCTGCTCCACGCCATGGGCGTGACCTCCTGCTTCGCCGAGTTCGTCGGCGCCATGCTGGCCTCCACCGGCGCGGTGGAGCCGATGCTCGCCGCCGCCGAGGGCGCGGGCTACTCCACCGACTGCTGCAGCTACCACCGCGCGGTGACCGGCGCCACGATGCAGGGCCTGATGCCCAAGCCGGACTTCCTGATCGCCACCTCGGCGCCCTGCACGGGGGGGGTCGCGGTCATCGAGAGCCTGGCCCGGCACTTCGAGCGCCCCCTGTTCGTGATCCACGTGCCCCAGCGGACCGACGGGCGCGGCGTGGTGCAGCTCGCCGATCAGCTGCGCCGGATGGTGGCCTTCGTGGAGGAGCAGACGGGCGAGCCCCTTGACCCGGCGCGCCTGGCGCGGTCCATGGCGCTGACCAACCAGGCCCGGGAGCTGCTGGTCGAGCTCTACGATCTGGCCCGGGCGCGGCCCGGACCCGCGCGCCGCCGCGACCTGTTCAACTTTGGGCTGGTGATCGGGCTGCTCCTGGGCAGCGAGGCCGCCGTGGAGGTCGCCCGGACCTACCGCGACGAGCTCAACCTGCGCGTGGAGCGGGGCGTCGCCGGCGTGCCCGGGGAGCGCGTGCGGCTGCTCTGGCTCCAGAACCGGGTCCAGTTCCGCTCGCCGCTGGAGGAGATGCTCGAGAACGCCGGCGCCGCGGTGGTGGTGGACGAGCTGAACTCGGTGACCTGGGAACCCATCGACGCCGATCGGCCCTTCGAGGGGCTGGCGCGGCGCATGCTCTCCATCCCGCTCTGCGGGCCGGTGGAGCGCCGCATTGCCCTGCTCCAGCGCCTGGCCCGGGACTACACCGTGGACGGCGCGGTGAACCCCTGCCACTGGGGCTGCCGCCAGGGCAGCGGGGCCCGCGGGCTGATCGAGCGCGGGCTGCGCGAGGTCGGGGTGCCGGTGCTCAACCTGGAGGTGGACTGCGTCGACCCGCGCAGCTTCGCGCCGGGGCAGCTCCAGACCCGCATCGAGGCGTTCGCGGAGCTGCTCTCGCAGCGCGGCGGCGGCTGACCATGTACTTTCTCGGCGTGGACATCGGCAGCCTGTCCTGCGACGCGGTGCTCGTCGACGAGGGGGGACGCCCCCTGGCCTGGAGCGTGGTGCCCACCGGCGCGCGCAACGTGGAGGCCATCGCCGCCGCCCGGGCGCAGGTGCTCGAGCAGGCCGGGGTCGCCGAGGCGGACCTCGGCGGAGTGGTCTCCACGGGCTACGGCCGCGCGCGGGTCGAGGGGCGGCTCGCCGCGGTCACCGAGATCACCTGCCACGCCCGGGGCATCGAGGCTCAGCTGCCCGGGACCCGGCTCCTCGTCGACATCGGCGGCCAGGACAGCAAGGCGATCCTCCTCGACGGGAGCGGACGCGTGGTGGAGTTCGCGATGAACGACAAGTGCGCCGCGGGCACCGGGCGCTTCCTGGAGGCGATGGCCCGGGCCCTGCAGGTGGAGCTGACCCGGCTGGGCGAGCTCGACGCCCGGGCCGCCGGCCGCTCCCTGACCCTGAGCAGCATGTGCACGGTCTTCGCCGAGAGCGAGGTCGTCTCGCTCATCGCCGAGGGCGCCGAGGTGCCGGAGATCGTCAACGCCCTGCACCGCGCCATCGCCGCCCGGACCCAGGCCCTGGTGCGCCGGGTCGCCCCCGACGCGGCCACCCTCGGCGCGGCGATGTCCGGGGGCGTGGCGCGCAACGCCGGAGTGGTCCGGGCCATCGGCGCCGCCCTGGGCTGCGTGCTGCAGGTGCCCCCGGAGCCCGACACGGTGGGCGCCCTGGGCGCCGCGCTCATCGCCCGGGAGCGGGCGGCCAGCTAGCGCCTAGCTGTCGGGGGTGGTTTCCCTGGCCCGCCTCGTGGCACCATCCCTCCCGTGCAGGTGCTGGCGCCGAAACACCTGGGCGAGTACGAGGTCCTCGCCCGCCTGGCCAAGGGTGGCATGGCCGAGCTGTTCCTCGCCCGGCCCCGTGATGCGGCCGACTTCGACCGCCTGGTGGCGATCAAGCGCATCCTGCCCGAGCTCGCCGCCGACGAGCACTTCGCCCGGATGTTCCAGGAGGAGGCCCGGCTCGCCGCGCAGATCGACCACCCCAACGTGGTCCGGATCCTGGAGAGCGGGCAGCAGGGCAAGACCCTGTTCATCGTGATGGAGCTGATCCAGGGCCCCAGCGTCGCGGCGATGATCAACCTCGCCCGCCGCGACGGGCGCTGGATCCCCTTTGACGTCGCCGCCGAGATCGTGGCCCAGGCCTGCGAAGGGCTGCACGCCGCCCACGAGCTGCACGACGAGAGCGGCCGCCCGCTGGCCCTGGTACACCGCGACGTGAGCCCCGGGAACCTGATGGTCTCGGGGGACGGCGTGGTCAAGCTGGTGGACTTCGGCATCGCCAAGGCCCAGGACAGCGCGTTCAGGACCCGCACCGGCACGGTCAAGGGCAAGTACCCCTACCTCTCGCCCGAGATGTGCCGCGCCGAGCCCCTGGACCGCCGCGCGGACATCTTCGCCCTGGGCGCCTCGTTCCACGAGCTCCTCACCCTGGAGCGGCTCTTCGAGCGCGAGAGCATCCCCCAGACCATGCGCGCGATCCTCGAGGACCCGATCCCCGACCCGCGCGCCGCTCGGCCCGACGTTGCGTCGTCGGTTGTCGAGGTGCTGATGCGCGCCCTGGAGCGGGACCGCGCCCGACGCTTCGCCACCGCGGCGGACCTCGGGCACGCGCTGCGCGAGGCCCTCGACCGGTACGGCGCCCGGACCTCGCCCGGGCTGCTCGCCGACCACCTCGCCCGACGCTGCGCGCCGCTCCTCGATCGCCGGGCCCGGGCCATCGCCCAGGTCGCCGAGCGCACCGTGGCCGAGCCCGGCGGGCCGGTCTTCTCGGTGCGCGGCTTCGACGACGGCCGGCGGGAGGATGAGCCGCCGGGCACGCCGGCGACGCCGTCCCGGGCCGCGGCCACCGCGCCGACGCGGCGACGGGCAAGCCCCCGGCTCCGGCTGGCGCTGATCATGGCGGCGACCTTCGTCGTCGCCTTGGCGGGCACCCTCGGCCTGCGCCGGATCCTGCGCCCACCACCGACGACTCCGCCGCTGCGCCTCGGGCTGATCCCGGTGTTCCAGCGCCGGCAGGCCACCGCCGAGCTCGCGCCGCTCCTCGGCTACCTCGAGCGGCGGGTGGGACGGCCGGTGCGTATCGTCGCCGATCTGGACTACGAGCGGCTGCGGCGGGCGCTCGTGCGCGGGGAGCTGGACCTGGCGTTTCTGCCCCACCTGCAGCTGGTCCTCGCCGAGCGGGAGGACCCGCGGCCGCGGATCGTCGCCGCCACGACCTACAGGGGCAAGCCGACCTACCGCTCGGTGATCGTCGTGCGCGACAACAGCGGCATCCGCACCCTGGTGGACCTGAAGGGCAAGCGCTTCTGCTGGAACGAGCCCGGCTCCGCCTCGGGTTACCTGATGCCCCGGATGCTCCTGCGGAGCGAGGGGCTCGATCCGGACCGGATCTTCGCCACGAGTCAGTTCAGCGGCAGCCACGCCCGCGCGCTGAAGAGCGTGATCGAGGGGCGCTGCGACGCCACGGCGACCAACGAGGGCTGGCTGGTCATCGGCACCCGACAGGGCCTGGCCACCGCCCGGCTGCGCGTGCTGGCCGACGCCGGCGCGATTCCGATGGACATGGTCTGCGCCTCGCCGCGGCTGCCTGCGGCGCTGTTCGACGAGATCCGCCGCGCGCTGCTCGAGCTCGACATCCGCCGAGACCTCGGGCGCGACGTGCTCGGCCCGAGCTTCCTCGTCGACGGCTTCGGCCCGCCGGCGATGGACACCTACGCGCCCTTCATGCGCGCCATCCGCCAGGAAGGCATCCTCCCCCCGGGGGGCGCTACTCCTTCCCCTTGAGCTCGGCGAGCTTCTTCAGATCGAGCTGCTTGGCCAGCTTGACGACGGCCTCCGGATCGTCGGTCTGGCGCAGCCGCAGGTTGACGATGAAGCGGCCCCCGACCAGCAGCGCCAGCTTGCCGCGCTTGCCCGCCTTGCGCCACTCGAGCAGCCCGGGCTGCCCCTCCACGGTCACGCCCTTCTTGATCCCCCGGGTGGAGTCCTCCTGGACGTGCGCCGCCATGGCGAAGCCGGCGCGCAGCATCGGCACCATCGAGGTGTCGGAGATCTCGAGCCGCAGCTGGCTCTCGCCCGCCTTGTAGCGCCGCTTGACGCTGGAGACCTTCATCGCCCCCATGCTCCCGGTGGACCCGTCGAGCTCCCCCTCGGCCGCGTAGTCCCCGATCTTGTCCGGGGCGAAGGGCTGCAGGTCCCGCCAGTTGACCACGGGCCCGAGCTGCTTCTGCCCCATCCCCTTGCTCAAAGCCTCGCCCGCCTTGGCGAGCTGCGCCAGGGCCTCCATCGGGTTGGCCGGCTTGGCCGCCTCCTTGCCGGCGGCGGGTTTGGGGGACTCCGCGGGCTCGGCGGTCGCCGGCCTGGCGCTCTCCGCCGGCGTCGCCGCGCCGGCCTGCGCCTGACCGCCCGGCTGCGCGGGCTCGTCCTTCTTGCAACCAGCGAGCACGAGCAGCAGCACGAGCAGCGGGGATGCTCTGAACATGGGAACCTCCAGGTGGTTAGTCTGGGGCAGAAGCGTAGCACCGGCGCCGCGGACCACAACCCCCGCCGGGGCTCAGCGCTCGTCAGCGCCGATGTCCCAGGGTGCGGACCGAACCTCGTTGTCGATGTCCAGGTCGAAGGACTTCGACAGGTCCTTGCCCTTCCCGACGGCCGCCGCCCCGCTGACCAGGTGCAGGTCCTCGGCCCCCGAGGTCGTGGAGACGAACAGGTCAGCGCCCAGGGTCTGGGTCAGGGAGGCCGCGCCCGGCGCCGAGTCGTCGGAGGAGAGGTTGTTCGACGAGCCGCCGAAGCCGCTGCCCGACTTGAAGTCCTCGCCGCTGCCCGAGCCGACAGAGATGGTGTTCAGCACCGAGACCGTGGCCGCGGTGCCGGCGATGCTGATGCCGCCCTCGCTGTCGGCCTGGGCCAGCGACGTGCCCGTGTTGTGGATCGTGCAGCTCTCGATGTTGACGAGCAGCGCCTCGGATCCCTGGTAGTTCACCGCGCCGCGGCTGATGTTGTAGATCGCGCAGTTGCGCACGGTGACCACCTGACCGGCCTGCATGTCGTTGAGATTGATCGCGTCCCCGTTGGGGTTCGTCGTGCCGACCACCGTGTCGTCGTGGACGATCATCCCGTCGATGAGCGCGCCGTCGGCGGCGACGTGGATCCCCTCCCAGCTCGCGTTGGCCACGTCGTTGAGCCAGCCGGTGACCTCGAGTCCCTCGAGCCAGACCTCGTTGGACTCGATGGTGATCGCGTGGGCGGCGGTCCCGGTGTCGATCACGAACCCGGTGCCCGCCTTGCCGCTGTGCCGCTGGCTCGCCCCGACCTCGTCCGGCTTGCTGGGCGCGAAGATGCGCAGGTGGTTCTTGGGCGAGGTGGTCCAGCCGCTGATCCTGAACGGACGGGTCTCCTTGGCGTCGGCGTAGCAGGCGATGGCCCAGCGCAGGTTCGGCGTCACCAGGTCCGTCCCGTCGCTCCAGGTGTCGAAGTCCCGCAGCCCCTGGGCGATGCCGCTGTTCTCGTCGCCGGCGAGGGCGTCGGCGATGGAGCCGTAGGCCCGGTGGAGCGACCAGAGCGCTGCCTTGGCCACCGGCGTGGGCGCCGCGCCGCTCGCCGTGCGGACCTCGAAGGAGGTCGCCGAGTAGCGCCGGTGGATGAAGGCCAGAGCGTCGGCGCCGTCGATGTCCCCGTCCGCGTCCGCGTCGTAGACCAGCGCGTCCCCGACTCCGGTCCTGGCGGGCAGCGCCTCGCCGAAGCTCGCCACCACGCCGGAGACCGTGAGCGGCGCGCTGCTGCTACCCTGGGCCAGCGGCGCGGTGCTGCCCGGCCCCACCGAGCGGTAGATCGTGATCACGCCCGGTCCCACGCTGTCCAGGTAGACCGGGCTGTCCGGGGCCAGGTCCCCGGGCGGGGCGTCTGCCGACCGGTCCGGCGCCGCGTCGATCCGACGCTGCCACAGCCCCGGGTCTGGCGAGACCAGACAGCTTCCGAGGAGCGTCAGCCCCGCCATTGCCACCACCATGCTCCAGGTGCCCCGCATCGCTCCGTCGATCCTAGCACGGGAGCGTGTTCGGGGAGATTTCATGACACAGAAGTCACGGTTTCGGGCGCGCGGCGCCAGCGACGTCGGGAAGCGCCGACCCCGCTCGCGTAGTTGCACGCCGCTGCAGCGTGGCCCGCCCCTTGCTAGGTGTGAGCGCGATGCAAGGCAAACGCGACTTTCGGAACCCTCCCTCGGAGGCGCCGAGCTACCCCGCCTTCGACGCCCGGCGCCGCCGCCTGCTGGGTCTGCTGGGCCTCGGCGCGATCAGCGTCATGGCCCGCGGGGGCTGCATGCCGATGGTCCCCGCGCCGGCCGACACCGGCGAGCAGCGGGACGCGGGGCGTCCCGACGCCGCGCGGGACCAGGCCCCCCCGGGCGAGGCTCGCCCGGATCTGCTCCCCGACGGCCGCCGGTCCGACATCGGCGACAGCTGAGCTCAGCCCCCGAGCTCCAGGGCCACCTCGCGGTACGCCCGCCGGGCCAGGGCCAGCTCCTCGAGGGGAACGTGCTCGCGCGTGGTGTGGGCCAGCTCCTCCTCGCCCGGGCCGAAGCCGAGCACCAGCCCGCCGGTGGCCGCCAGCTCCGGGGCGTCGGTGGCGAACCACCAGTGCCCCTCCTCGAGCGCGCGCCCCTCGCCGGCAAGGACCCGGGCGAGGGCCCGCCGGACCGGTGCGATGAGGGCGTGGTCGGGGGGCGCCAGGTACGGCGGGACCACGCCGGGCTGACGGTGGCGCACCTCGCCGCTCTCGCTCGCCGCCTCGCGCTCGGGTACGTACACCTCGGCCCGCGCATCCAGCGCACGCAGCCGGGCGAGGATCGCCTCCGGCTCGTCCCCCGGCAGGTTGCGGTAGTCGATGACCAGGTCGGCGCGCCCCGGCACCACGTTGGCCCCGCCCTCCGGGAAGGTCGTGAGCCGCGTGGGCGTCAGGCTCGATCGCTCGAGGGGACCGCCCCGCGGCAGCTCGAGGGTCTCGAGGGCGCGCAGGTAGGCCGCCGCGCGGTACAGGGCGTTCTCCCCCAGCTCGCCCCGCGCGGCGTGGGCGATGCGGCCCGGCAACCGGACGTGGACCTCGACCCGACCGCGGTGGCCGTGCATCAGGCGCAGGCGGCTCGGCTCGCCGAGGATCACGAGGTCCGTGCGGTGCTCGGCCGCGAGGTGCCGCGCGCCGAGGCCGCCGACCTCCTCCTGGACCACGCCGGCGACGATCAGCGTGCCGCGAAACCCCGCCGAACGGGCGTCGGCGCCGGCCAGGGCCATGCAGGCGAGGGCGGCCTTCATGTCGCAGGCGCCGCGGCCCCAGAGCATCCCCCCGGCCACGGCGCCGGAGAGCGGCGGGTGCGGCCAGAGGGCCTCGTCTCCCACCGGCACGGTGTCCAGGTGGCCGTTGAGCATCAGGGTCGGACCGTCGCCCGCG